>Ga0364918_10081_pt2 | contig 28857 bp, 19 predicted proteins | sample SorcelJu500001C6_2_FD_206957 | JGI IMG/M metagenome (GOLD analysis project Ga0364918, IMG submission 206957) | Enriched cells from Trout Bog Lake Hypolimnion, Wisconsin, USA - BchlTB.June20.5000.01.C6 | ecosystem: Environmental > Aquatic > Freshwater > Lake > Hypolimnion/Profundal zone | place... | reverse complement strand
TGCAGCGCCTTGTTGATTACCGCCCCGGCATCAACCGGAAGGGAAGCGTTCTCTTCCTCTACCAGATAGACCAGCAGGTCGCCGGAGAACTCGCTGGGATTCTTTCCGCTCAATTGTATTGTGACTGCCTTTTCATCCACCGGATGTATCCTCCTTCTCGGATCATCGCATATCCCTTTCAAAACGTGTAGGAACTGTTTATTGTAAGCGTTTCATACACTAAACTTGCGTGAACCTCAATTGGCAAAACTTGTGCTTGCCGAACGCAGACCAAAACCCCTCAGTACCTTGCGGAGACTGTTTTGTTAACCATCTTTTTCATTGCCGTCGGTTGTGCCTTGCTTGTCTCGACAACCTGCTCTCTCTTTGAAGCCGCACTTCTGTCCTTATCAACATCTCAGGTTGAATTGATGACAGAAACGCATCCCCATCAGGCCCTGCGCTTGAAGAAATTCAAAGAGCATATTGAGCAGCCGATCACCGCCATCCTTACCCTCGCCACGGTGTCGCATACCATTGGGGCCTCGGTGGCAGGCGCCTATGCTGTGGCGCTGTTCGGTCCGCATGGCCTGATCTGGTTTTCGCTCATTTTCACCCTGCTCATCTTGCTGGTCACCGAAATCCTTCCCAAAACCATTGGGGTGACCTATTCCCGACAACTTGCCCCCTATATCGTCGTGCCCTTGCAGGTGATGATCTTTCTGCTCAAGCCCCTGATCCTGCTCGCCCAACTCATGACCCGCATGGTACCCAACGCCCACAAACCGTACCAGATATCGGCGGAGGAACTGAAAACCATTGCCAGCCTCAGTCGCAAATCAGGAGAAATCGAGGCTGGTCAGGAAACAGTGATCGCCAATATCCTCCAACTCGGAGAGAAAACGGTCCGCCAGGTGATGACCCCACGCACCGTCACCTTTTCCGCTTCCCAAGCCCTGACCATCAAGGAGGCGGCACGGATGGAGGGAAAATGGCAGATGCATAGCCGGGTGCCGGTCTATGATGGCGAGCCGGATAACGTCGTCGGCATCGTCCTTAGCCAGGATGTTCTGATGGCCGCGGCAGTCGGCCAGAACAACCTGAAACTGTCCCAGATCATGCGGCCGGTGCATTTTGTTCCCGAGACCGCCCACTTGGACCGCATTTTCGTCGATTTCTTCGAGAGATACCAACACCTTTTCGTCGTGGTCGACGAATACGGCAGTGTTACCGGCGTCATCAGCATGGAAGATATTCTCGAAGAAATCATCGGCCGGGAGATCGTCGATGAATCCGATAAAGCCCGCAACATGCGGGAACTCGCCCGAATCCGAAAAAAGAAACTGCATACCATTTGATCGCTTGTAAAAAATTGCGTTGCCTTGCCGCAGTGGCATCTGGCGAATTATCACAATTCGTGGTAGCTTGAACGCTGAAATCGAAATCCCCGGCCGCATGCCAGCACACCAATTGCTGCCGACCAACTCGCCCTTATCCCTCACTCTTTATCTCTCAGGAATTGCTTCATGCACACTATATCGTCTTCGTGTCATCGCGTTGTTGCACCGACCATCACGCTGCTCTTGCTCGGCTGTCTTGCCGTCACGCCGCTTTTCGCGGAAACCCGATACGTCAAGCCGAGCCTGGATGTCATCATCCGCCAGGGACAGGGCAATACAGCTAAAATAGTGGCCACCTTGCCGATCGGCACATCGGTCGAACTGGTCAAAGGGGAGCGGGAGTGGTCGCTCGTTCGTCTGCCGAATGCGACCGAGGGTTGGGTTCGCAGCCGTTTCCTCAGCACCACCCCTCTCCTGCCGACCGGCAATCTCAAGGGCGGGCCGGACGGTGCCCCAACGGATATCCCGACACGTTTCAAGGAGTTGGGCGATGAAAACGGCCGTCTGCGGAAAGAACTTGCCACCTGCACCACTGACCGCAGCACTCTTGCCGATAAATACCAAACCTTGGTAGGCGATCCCGACAGCGCCCTCCATGCAAAAACTTCACTGGGGGAGGCGCAGCGGCAGATAGAAGAATTGCAAGGAAAACTGGCCGCCGCCCAGATCGAAAATACCGTGCTGCAGAAAAACGAGTCGATCAAATGGTTTCTTGTCGGCAGCACGGTTCTCTTGCTTGGCGGCCTCATCGGGCGACTGACCGGCAGCAGCCGTAAAAAAAGGTCTTCGCTGATCTAACGGCGTACGCCCTCCCTTTGGCCTTAATTCGTCGCCTCCAGCGGGACTTGCACATCGATTGTCGAGACGTCTCGCAGCAGGGTAAGAGTGACGGTCTCACCAACTTCATGCCGTTCCAACTCATCTCGCAGAGCATCGTAGTCCATTACCTTTTTGCCGTTGACCGCCAGGATGATATCCCCGACCACCAGGCCGTCACGTACCTGGGTAGTGCCGTGTAGCCCCGCCTTTTCCGCCGACGAACCGGGCAGCACCTTGAGCACCAGAACGCCCTCCAGGCCTAGTTCCGCAGTCAGGTTGCGGTTGGCAAAAATGACCCCTAATCCGGGCCTGATCAGCTTGCCTTTACTGATAATCTGCGGCACCACCCGGTTCACCTCTCCAACCGGAACAGCAAAACCGATGCCCGAACTGGCGCCGGAGGGGCTGTAGATCGCCGTATTCATGCCAATCAGCCGACCGGCACTATCCAAGAGCGGCCCACCGGAATTGCCGGGATTAATGGCCGCATCGGTCTGGATAACATCATGGATGGTCCGGCCGGTGGCTGCAGTAATCTCCCGCCCCAGCGCACTCACCACCCCGGTTGTCAAGGTCTGGTCCAGACCGAAAGGATTGCCGATCGCAAACACCTTCTGCCCGACCAGTAAATTTTTGGATTCGCCGAGCGCCAGCGGTCGCAGTTTATCAGCAGGGGCGGAGATCTGTAACACGGCGATATCCTTATCCGGCGCTGCTCCCACGAGCACCGCTTTCCAGGTGGTATGATCGGCCAGGGTCACCTCAAGTCGACTGGCGTCGGATATCACATGGTAGTTGGTAACAATCCGCCCCTGTTTATCCCAGATGAATCCTGATCCCGTTCCCTGGGGAATCTCATAAACGTTCAAACTGAACAGATTGCGCCGCACCGCGATGCTGGTGATATAGACCACCGAAGGCGCGGCGTTGCGGAAGATATCGATGGTGTTTTTTTCATCACCTGCCAAATCACCCCGAGCTTCGACCGGACGGGAGATTGCTTTGGAGTCATGCAGGGCAGGGCGCAGGGTCTGAAACAACAACCAGCCGATAACGGATATGATAACGATAAAATATCCGAGTTTCATCCTGCCGGGGGAAGGGAAAGGAGACACGGCGCGTTCCTCTTTATAATAGTTGCATGAGACCAGCACGATATAAGGACAAGACGACTCAACCCACACACTAACAGTGTAAGGCGTCGCCCCTCTTGTGAAAGCCCTTTTTCTACCAAAATAATAAATATTGTGGGCTCGGCCTACCATGGCAAGGGGTTGCCCCTAGCCCCTGGCAAGCAGGCGGGCAGCATAAAGTGCCTGCTACAGAAACATTTCACTCAAGGAGAGATCAGAACGTGAAGCACTCTTCCCGCTTAATTATGCCAGCAGAACTGATTGATCAAGTTTACATCCGTTCCAAATGACAAAACATCCTAACCGGAGAATATAGAGGAGCCCGTATCGACCGGCGAACCGGGCAAAAAGGGGACTTACTGGAATATTTCGCTTTTCTGAACGAGATAACAGAGAAAAAAGCCGGACCCCATGGAGATCGCCCCGACCCAGCGTAGCTGATTTGGGTTCATTTCCAAAATCTGCCGAAGCCAGCGCTGCATGGATTCGGGTGCCGCCGCATAGGGTAACCCTTCAAGAATGAGGACAAGCCCCAATAGCATGATTAAAAGTTTCATACGCCAGCAATACCAGAAAGCGACAAGAGCTGCAATATTCCACAAAGGTATTGACAATGAGCGGTCAAAAAAAGTAATTTGCCAACACTATTTATCGGTTTTTTTTACAATTGATCCGTTTGACACTGTTCCTACTCCAGTATTCTGGATACCCCTTAACGTAGCACTCGCAAAATAACGTTCATGACACAATCTGCCTCCAAATACAGCGACGCCGGTGTCGATATCGACAAGGGCAATCTTTTCGTCTCCCGAATTAAATCCATCGTCGCAGATACACACCGACGCGGGGTGCTCACCGATATTGGTGGTTTTTCCGGGCTTTTTGCCATCGGTAACGAAGATTTGAAAAATCCGGTATTGATAGCCTCAACCGATGGCGTCGGCACCAAACTCATTGTGGCAAAGTTGTGTAACAAACACGACACCATTGGGATCGATCTGGTGGCTATGTGCGTCAACGATGTAATTGTCAGTGGAGCCAAGCCACTCTTTTTTCTCGACTATTTTTCCAGCAGCACGTTGGATCTGGATGTCGCCACTGAAGTCGTCCGCGGCATTGCTACAGGTTGCAAACAGGCCAACTGTTCGCTCATTGGTGGGGAAACAGCAGAAATGCCAGGCCTTTATCAACCCGGCGACTACGATCTCGCTGGATTCGCGGTTGGTATTGGCGACCGAAACGCCCTTATTGACGGTAGCGATATCCGGGTCGGAAATAAAATTATCGGCTTGGCCTCCTCGGGAATCCACTCCAACGGCTACTCGCTAGTTCGCAAGGTTTTCTTTGAAGAGCTGGGGAAAAAAGTCGACGACTTTGTTGAAGAATTTGGTTGCACGGTTGGGGAAGAGCTTCTGCGACCGACCAAGATCTACGTCGACAGTGTGGTTAACATCCTGCGACATCACAAAATCAATGGGTTGGTGCACATTACCGGTGGCGGGTTCATCGACAATATCCCCCGAATACTGCCCGTCGGCTGTGTGGCCCACATCACCAAAGACAGCTGGCCAATCCTGCCCATTTTCACCTACCTGCAGGAAAAGGGCAAGATCGACCTCAGCGAAATGTACCGCACCTACAATATGGGCATCGGCATGATGGCCATAGTCTCTGAAAATAAAGTTGAAGATCTGCTGCACCAGTTTCGGGCTCATGGCGAGCACCCCTACTTGATTGGAGAAATTCGGGCGACCCAACCGGGTAACGACAAGCGAGTCTTCATCGACAAGACCTGCTGACATCCCGAACCCGTTGCCCGGTGCCCTGAAAAGAGCACACGAGAGAACGACAAAAGCTCCAGGCGATCACTGCGCCTGGAGCTTTTGTCGTTACTCTGTTATCATGGGGCGGACCTAACCGCAGTCGGCATCCCCACCTTTTAACTTATACAAACCGTGCGGTAACGCCGGCAAAATCGCCTCCAGGTTTTCTTGGGCAGCTTTCCTGCTTCCGGGAAGATTCAAAATCAGACACCCTTTTCTGATCCCGGCAATGCCGCGAGACCAAACCGCCTGAATGGTTTTCCGAAGACTGGCCTGCCGCATGGCCTCACTCAAACCGGGGACCTCCAGTTCTATCACCTTTCTGGTTGCCTCGGGCGTGTGATCGCTGGGTGCAACGCCGGTCCCGCCGGTGGTAACGATCAAGTCCAAATGCAGGTCATCCACCCAAGACACCAGGGTCTGCTCGATCAAATCCTGCTGATCCGGAATGATCAGGGAGACGGTAACCTCGTATCCATCGGCACGAAGCATTGCCTGGAGTTGCGGACCGCTGGTGTCCTCACGCTCTCCACGCGAGCCCTTGTCGCTCAGCGTGAGAACTCCGCACCGGTAGGGCCGGGAATGCGGCTCTTCCATTATTCTTCGACCTTGTAGTCAGCCACTATCTTCTCGGCAATCTGGGCAGGCACTTCCTCGTAATGGGAGAATTTCACCGTGAAGGTTCCACGGCCGCCGGTCATGGAAGTCAGGTCAAGGGCATAAAGGAGGACTTCAGCCTGTGGAATATGAGCGTTGATGATCTCATACTTATCACTCGAGTCCATGCCCAGCACCCTGCCCCGACGGCTATTGAGATCGCCCATGACATCGCCGACAAAATCCTTGTGCACCCGGACTTCAAGTTCCATGATCGGTTCCAGAAGAATCGGCTGCGCTTGCAGCACCCCTTTTTTAAAGGCCAAGGATCCGGCAATTTTGAACGCCATTTCCGAGGAGTCGACATTATGGTAGGAGCCGTCGATAAGACTTACCTTGAGATCGACAAAAGGATAGCCGGCGATGACGCCTTTTTCCATTGCCTCCAGGATGCCCTTTTCCACCGCCGGCCGGTACTGCTGCGGAACCACGCCGCCGATGATCTTATCGACGAACTGAAAATATTCGCCCCGGGCCAACGGCTCCATCTCAATGGTGCAATCGCCGAACTGGCCGCGTCCACCCGATTGTTTTTTGTGTTTTCCCTGTACCGTGACTTTACCTTTCAGCGTTTCGCGATACGGCACCCGGGGGGTCCGCAACTCCATCTCGACGCCGAATTTGCGTTTGATCTTTTCCCCCACCACCTCCAGATGCACCTGGCCAACACCGGAAATAAGGGTTTCATGGGTCTGCTGTTCCCTGATGAGCTTCAGGGTCAGATCCTCGTCCAGCAACCGGGTGATAGAAGAAAAAAGTTTTTCTTCATCCCCTTTTTTGGCGCTGACCGCATAGGCGATGACCGTGGGCAGCGGCTGCAGGGCCTGATAGACGATGGGTTTGGCTTCTTCACAGAGGGTATCGCCGGTGGTGGTTTCCTTGAGTTTGGCCACCGCGACGACCATACCGGGCACCGCCTGCTCCACCGGTTTCTGTTCCTTGCCCGCCATGATGTAGAGCTGACCAAAACGTTCAGAGGTTGTTTTGGTGGCGTTATAGAAGGTATCCCCTTTCAGGGTACCTGAAAATACCCGGAAAATAGTCAGACGACCCGCGAAAGGATCCGCCATGGTTTTAAAAACCAAGGCGGAAAAAGGTGCGTCGGCCGTTCCCAGGCGCTCCAGGGTTGCACCGCTCTTGGGGTGGGTCCCGACTCTGGCCGGTCGCTGGTCCGGCGAGGGCAAAAGGTTGACCATAGCGTCCAAAATCACGCTCAAGCCACGATTATTGAGGCCGGAACAGGCGCAGACCGGGGCAATTTTGGCCGCTCGAACAGCAGCTTTCAGTCCTGCCGTCAGTTCCTCGTCGGTGAGCATGCCTTCTTCAAGAAATTTTTCAATCAGTTCATCATCAGTTTCAGCAACGTATTCCATCAGATTATCCCGGAGCGCCGCCACTTCAGCGGCCATATCTGAGGGAATTTCACCGGCCTTGGCCTTCCCGCCCTCGACAAAGAACCAGGCGGTGTTGGCAACGAGGTCCACCACACCCTGAAACTGGTCTTCCGCGCCGATGGGCAGGGAGACAATCACTGGGTTTAGGTGGAAGGCCTCCTTGATACCGTCAACGGTCTTCTGAAAGTTGGCCCGCTCCCGGTCCATCTTAGTGACGCAGATCAGGCAGGGGAGATTGTTCCTCTCAATCAGATCAACGAATTTTTCGGTCTGTGCCCGTACCCCAAGCACCGCGCCGACCGTCAGGATGGCACTGTCAGCAACCTGAGCTGCGAACCGGGTTTCATTGAAAAAATTATCGTCACCTGGAGTGTCGATCAAATAAATGTCGTTTTTCTTCCAGCTCAGGTGGTTAAAGGCCGCGCTGATGGAGATCTGGCGTTTGATCTCTTCGGGTTCAAAGTCCATGGAAGACGTGCCGTCATCCACCTTGCCCAATCGCTTGAGCGATCCGGCGGTAAACAGAAGCGCCTCAGCTAAGGTTGACTTACCGCTGTTGCCGTGTCCGAGAATAACCACATTTCTAATCTGCTGTACGTCCTGCATGGATGCCTCCAGTGAGTGAAACGAGGTGCTGTATCGATGTTAACGGATGACGATTCGTGCCCGAAAACCAGTGAAAAGCCCTTTCTCTTTCGCGGCAGGAATGGTAACCATCGAGTCCACAAAAACAACTTTTGTTATATTCGTATTAAGATTGCAAAGTCAAGCGATAACCTCTTGAAACCCTGACCAATCAATGACCACTAACCCACCGCCAACGCCTTCCGGATCCACCGGAAAAATCGCCCGTTCCGCCGGAACGGTTAGTATCGCCGTTATGTGCAGCCGGGTGCTCGGCCTTATCCGGGAACAGGTCTTTGCCGGGCTCTTTGGTGCTGGCTTTGCCAATGACGCCTTTGTAGTTGCCTTCCGTATCCCCAATCTGCTGCGGGATCTGTTTGCCGAAGGGGCTCTCTCCGCCGCCTTTGTCACCGTTTTCTCCGAACACAGCACCAATCGCGGACCCGAGGCCACATGGCGGCTGGCCAGCAATGTGCTCATCTTTTTCACCGTTGTGATCAGCGCCCTGACCCTGGTGGGCATCGTTTTCGCCGAACCCATCGTCAACCTGTTGGCCCCGGATTTTCTCCTGACACCCGGCAAGACGGCCTTGACGGTTCAGCTCACCCGGATCATGTTCCCCTTCCTCCTTTTTGTGTCGCTGGCCGCGGTGGTGATGGGCATCCTCAATACCAAGGGCAAGTTTTTCGTGCCCGCCATGTCCTCGACCTTTTTCAACCTGGGCTCGATCGTCGGCGGCCTGTCCCTGGCCTGGCTCTTTCCCCATTTAGGACAACCGGCCATTGCCGGCATGGCCTGGGGCACCCTCATCGGCGGCGCCCTGCAGCTCTTGATGCAGGTGCCGACGCTGCTCAAGGTAGGCTTCCGTTTCCGCTGGACCTGCGATCTGACCGATCCCGGCCTGAAACGCATCCTGCTGCTGATGCTGCCGGCGACCATCGGCCTGTCAGCCACCAATATCAACATCCTCATCAATACCAATTTTGCCGCCAGTTGCGTCCAAGGCTCGGTTTCCTGGTTGAGCTACGCCTTTCGCCTGGTGCAACTGCCCATTGGCGTCTTTGGCGTGGCCCTGTCCATTGCAATCATGCCGATCTTGGCCAAACAGGCCGCGCTGAAGGATCTGGAGAGCCTCAAGCAGACCTTCACCTCCTCCCTGGTCCTGGTTTTCGCCCTGGCCATCCCGGCCACCGCCGGGCTGGCGCTGCTCTCAATGCCGATCATCCGCCTCATCTACGAACACGGGGCCTTCACCGCCAACGACACCCTGCAGACCGCTTCCGCTCTCTCCTTCTATGCCATCGGCCTCTTTGCTTATTCTGCGATCAAGGTCATGGTTCCGGTCTTCTACGCCATCGGCGACACCAAGTATCCGGTCATCGGCAGCTTTCTCGGGGTAGGTGCCAATATCCTCACCATCCTCCTGGTGATCGGCTCGCTGCAACACCGGGGCATCGCCCTGTCCACCTCCTGCGCCATCATCCTCAACTTTCTCTTTCTCGGCACGGTGCTGTATCGTAAACTGTCCGGATTCCCCCTGGCCTATTTAATGCGGGGGGTGCTGAAAATTCTGGTTTCCACGGGAATAATGTCCGGCGGCATCTGGGGATTGCAGGGATTTCTCGGCGGTTGGCTGGGCGGGTCGGCCCTGGGGCAGGTCGCGGCCCTGGTAGTGCTGATCGGAGTGGGGGGCGGGATGTACGTGGCCTGCTTGCAGCTTTTGCGCCTGCCAGAATTCACCCTGCTCACGGGTAAGTTGGTTCAACGGTTCCGCAAATCGTAGAGGAGCTGCAACTGCGCCAACAGGCTGACCACGGCGGTATCAACATGGAGGATGCGGTTGCCCATGGTAAAACCGTAAAAACCTGCATCCGCAAAACGCTCCAATTCGTGATCTGACCAGCCGCCTTCCGGGCCGACCGCCAGGAGCAAACGCTGTCCGGCCCTTCCGGAAACCGGCATTTGGGCGAAAGACCCCGCGGCATCGGGATGGGCAATCAGACCCTGGCCAGGCAGAGAGGGAAGCACATCTTCGATAAAAGGTTTAAACTGATGATGGATGGTCACCTCGGGCAGCCAGGTGTCCATGGCCTGCTCCATGCCTTCAAGTAAAAGTGTGCGGATTTTTGTGGGTTCGAGCACCGGGCTATGAAAAAAGGATTTTTCCACACGGCGTGACCGGATGAGATGAAAGCGCCGCACCCCGAGCACGGTCGCCTGCTTGAGGATACGCTGCAACATTATCGGCCGGGGCAGGGCCAGAATCAGTTCCACCTGGAGATCGCAAACCGGATCGCGCTCCAGTTCCACCTCCAGCCGCACCGCTCCGCCTTCGACGGACATAACCCGGCCGCTGCCCAGCCTGCTGCCGATCACCCCCACCCGGACCGTATCCCCCGGCACAACCCGCAGGACTTTCAGCAGATGCTCGGCCCGTCGGCCGGTGAGGGTGGCCTGGTTGTCAGTGAGTTCGGCGGATTCGAGGAGGAGAAGATTCATAGTTGTATCATAATGGTTCGTTATTCAGAAATGTGGCAACGCTCACAGATGCTATAGTTGTGCATTTCATACATCGTTTTTTTCCTTCAGGTTATAGAAATCCACCTCGCTGGACACCTCAACGCTTGCTCTCTGCGTACTCTTTCATCCTGCTCTTTCTTTTTAGTAATGGTTTGGAGAGGAAATAAATACCTCAACTCTCCTGGCTATGCTAAGGCTAAAGAAGTTGCAAGTAAGTTTGAATCTGAAAAGGAAACCCATGTGTATGGTAAAACAGACGGTAGCGAGCAACGAATTCATCACTCCGCGTTTTTTTATCGGCCAGGATCAATTTCCCGTTCTCCGGGTCGATGATTTTTCTGCAGTCCAATACCGAAGCAGTTCCAATCAATACCGCAACCGGGTCATCACCACCGCCCATATGTTCGTGATTGTCCTGAGTGGCGAAAAGATCCTCCATACTCCAGAAGGCGATCTCCATATCGTTGCGGGCGGCGCTTTTTTTGCCCGTAAGGGTTCCTATCTTTTCTCCGAGATTCTCGCCACGCAGGACGAGTACCGGACGCTGGTTTTTTTCATCGACGACTCCTTTCTCGACGGCTTCCTGGATACACACCGCCGTCTTCTGGGCCACAGACCGGCCGAACAGAGCCAGGACATTTTCTCCATTCCAGTCACTCCCTTGCTGGCGGCAAGCGCCAACGCAACGCTTCCGTTCTTTGAACATGACACGGCTCTCAGTCGGCAATTGCTCCAGATTAAGCTCGAAGAGTTGCTGCTCCACATCATCGCAGCGGACAGCGCCGGCCGGTTTATCTGTTTTTTGCATACTCAATTCTCGTTCAGGAAAAGAGAACTGCACGCGCTCATGGAAGAGTATTTTCTCAAACCCGTTTCCCTGGACGAGCTGGCCAAACTGTCCGGGCGGAGCCGGAGTGCCTTTAAACGGGATTTCAAGATGGTCTTTGACGATTCTCCGCGGCATTGGATCATTAACCGCCGCCTTGAACATGCCCGGCTGCTGCTTGCCGGAACCGATCTGAACGTCGGCGAGATATGTCTACAGTCAGGATTCGACAACTTTTCCTACTTCAGCCAAATATTCAAAAAGAAATATGGCGTATCGCCCCGCTTTCTGCAAAAGACCCAAAACTGACATTCTTTGAACCACCCACCACAGCAAGAATCGGTGATTGTTGTAGATTGGGCACCAGACGAAAAGATGTTCTTTTCTTTGTTCAACCCAATCAGGAGGTACTATGAGATCACGACAATTACTGACCGTTTTCGCTTTGCTTTTTTTGGCTGTTGCCGCCCGGGCTGACGATTTTCAGGTGACAAGCCCCACTCTTCATGCCAATGGCACCTTACCGGCACGGCACGTCTTCAACGGGTTTGGCTGTACGGGCGACAATTTCTCGCCGCAGCTTTCCTGGCAAGGAGAACCGGCCGGGACCAAAAGTTTTGCGGTGACCGTGTATGATCCCGATGCCCCGACCGGGAGCGGTTGGTGGCACTGGCTGGTCTTCAATATTCCGCGAGATGTTCACAGCCTTGCAGAAGGGAGCGGTGCTTCCGGTGCGAATGCCATGCCCGAGAAAGCCATTCAGGCGAGGACAGATTTCGGGAATGCCGCGTATGGCGGAGCCTGCCCGCCCCCTGGGGATAGCAAGCACCGGTATCAATTTATCGTCTGGGCACTTGATATCGAACAGTTGCCGCTGAATGCGGAAAGCTCTGGTGCGATGCTCGGTTTCAATCTACGCCAGCATGAACTGGTCAAGGCTGAACTCACAGTTACCTACGCCAGGTAGGTAGTCAAGCGGGCAACAAAAAAGCCGCTTCCTCACCTGGAAGCGGCTTTCATCTTGAGGCACTTGGTCTCCCTTTACAACTGCAACACCTTTTCCTCAAACTGGAGGGTGGCAAAATAATCCTCGGGCCGTTCCTCGCGACGGATCAACGCCACGCCACCGTCTTGGCGCAGCAGCAATTCCTGCGGCCGGAGCTTGCCGTTATAATTAAACCCCATGGCATGGCCGTGCGCCCCGGAATCCTGGATGATGAGCAAATCGCCATCAACAATTTTGGGCAGGATCCGCTGAACAGCGAACTTATCATTGTTTTCGCAGAGCGAACCGACCACGTCCACAACCTCGGTCTCACCGCCTTCTTTGCCCAGCACCTCGATATGATGGTAGGCGCCGTAAAGGGCGGGCCGCATCAGGGCGGACATGCAGGCATCGACCCCGACGTAGGTCCGGTAAATCTCTTTGCGGTTGATGGCCCGGGTCACCAGCACCCCGTGCGGCCCGGTCATGAAACGACCGCTCTCCATCAACAGGGCCGGGCAATAGCCGCACCGGTCCTGGAAATCGGCAAACAATTCGGTGATCTCCTCGCCCATGGCAGCGATGTTCAGGGGATCGTGCTCCGGCAGGTAGGGAATGCCCAGCCCGCCGCCGATATTGATGAACTCGAAGGTGATGCCCAGCTCCGCGCTGATGGTCTCAACCAGTTCGAGCAGCATGGCCGCGGTCTGGACCATATAACTATAGTGGAGTTCGTTTGAGGCCAGCATGGTATGCAAGCCAAATCTCTTAGCCCCACGAGCCTGCGCCCGCCGATACGCCTCGACGATCTGTTCGTGGCTGACTCCGTACTTGGCCTCCTCCGGCTTGCCGATGATGTCGTTGCCGCGGCGCCGCGTCCCCGGATTGTAGCGGAAACAAATCAGCTCGGGCATATGCGGCACCTTGTCGATCAGAGTGATATCGTCAAGATTGAGGATACAGCCGCCCTCGGCCTCGGCCGCCAGAAATTCCTCCTGGCTGGTGTTGTTGGAGGTAAAGATGATGTCCGCACCGCTTGCCCCGAGACCTCTTGCCAACATCAGTTCCGTCATCGAGCTGCAGTCAAAACCAAAGCCCATATCCTGCATCAACTTGAGGACACTGGGGTTGGGCAGAGCCTTGACCGCATAGTATTCACGGAAAGAAGGAATGCCTGCAAAAGCCGCCTTGAGCTGCGCGCCTGTCTCGCGAATACCCGCCTCATCATAAATATGAAAGGGGGTGCCGTAGTGCGCGGCAATGGCAGGAAGATGGGGGTATAATCGGTCTGTAAAGCCTTGGGTCATGGGCATGGTGTTATTCCTTGTTTATTTCAACTGCGTATAGGTATGCGCGCAGTTTCCTTATAAGTTTGCAGCACGGTCGTGGTCCGTGTAGAAACGACCTCGTTGATCACCGCAATTTTCTCGCGAATGAGAAGAGAGAGTTCAGCTGTGTCCGATACCCGAAGCTTGACCAGGTAGCAGTCCACGCCGGCCACATAGTGGACCTCCTGAATTTCCGGGATGGCGGCAAGTTCTCTTCCGGTTTCCGGACGATCCCCCACCGATCTGGTCCTGATTTCAATAAACGCTATCTGGCGGCGATCAAATTGTTCAGGGTTCAGCCGAACCTCATACCCATCGATGATCCCCTGGCGTTCCATCTTACGGATTCGCTCAAGCACGGCCGAAGGGGCCATTCTCACCTGGCGCGCCACCTCGATATTGGGGATACGCGCTTTTTCCTGCAATATCTTCAATATTTTCAGACTGATCTCATCAATCATGTCCGTCTCTCCTTCGAGGGGAAACAAGGGCGCAAATTCGAACTCCCTCCGTTTTAAAAAACGTACCGCAGCTAAAAAGACCATTCAAGAATAAAATTCAGCCAAGATGAGAAAAAAAAGAATAAACACCCGGAAATTGACCATAATAAACATTATATTCGCACATCAGTCTGTTTATGAGAACACAACAGCTCGCTGACAACAAAATTCCAGTGGTGAGACGCTTCTCCTTCGACAGGAATTAAGAATACTGGTATCAAAAGAGCAAACGAACGAACCCGTGCCCTTGCGTAAGGATAACCAAGCCCGATGCTTCTTCTCTATAATATCCTGTCCTTTTTCTTCACGCTGCTTCTGCTGCCACTGCTGTTGTTCATCGCCAGCCGGAAAAAATACCGCGACCGGGTGCTTCCACGGTTGGGTATCGGCCTAGCCAATCAACTGGCGTCCCTTCCCAAGAGGGTTCCCTCTGCACCAAACTTCTGGATCCACGCCCTTTCCGTGGGCGAGGTCACTTCCGCTCTTCCCCTGGTCCGCGGTCTCCGCAGGGCGTATCCCGAGGCGCGAATCGTTTTTTCCGTGACTACTCGATCAGGCCGCCAGGTGGCAGAGCGGCTGCTCTCCCCCTCTGTTGATCTCATTATCTCCGGGCCGCTTGACCTGGGGCCGGTGGTCCCCTTCTTTATCAAGACTATCCTGCCGGATCTTTTCATACTGGTGGAAACCGATTTCTGGCCAAACTGGCTGCACCGCCTCGCACGGAAACGTATCCCGCTGCTTCTGGTCAATGGCCGGATCTCACAAAAATCCTTTGTCCGTTACCGGCGTGCCGCGTTCTTTTTCAAACCGATGTTCCGGACCTTTACCGCCCTCTCCATGCAAACCGTGGCCGATGCGGAAAAAATGATATCCCTGGGCGTCGAGGTCAACAAGGTGGTCACCCTGGGCAATCTTAAATTTGATACGGTTGAGGACCTCGGACAGGGGAATGCCGCCAACAGACTGACCAAGGAGGACTACGGTTTCAACACCTCCGCACCACTCTGGATCTGCGGCTCGACCCATCGCGGCGAAGAACAACTGCTCTTCCAAGCCTTCCTCGATCTTCGCCGCGCCATTCCTGATCTGCAGCTCCTCATCGCCCCAAGAAATATCGAACGAGCGGGAGAAATCATCGCCATCGGTGACCAATACGCCCTTACCTGCCGTCAATGGACCCAGGAAAAACACGGCAGAGGCTCGATTCTCATCCTTGACACCATTGGCGAACTGGCGACGTGCTACCCGATGGCTGATGCGGTCTTCATTGGCGGCAGCCTGGTCGCGGAAGGCGGACACAACCCCATCGAACCGGCAGCGGTCGGCGTTCCCGTCCTCTTTGGTCCCCATATGGAGGATTTTGCCGAGATCGCCACCGAACTGGTACAGCACGGCGGGGCCCGCCAGGTGAAGACAGCGACAGCCCTCTTCGCCGCCATCCAGCCGCTTTTCACGGATCCAGCCCTGCACCGGTCGATGGCAGCAGCGGCTTTGGATTGCATCACGGCAAACCAAGGGGTGGTCCGCAAGCACCTGGACACCATCACCGAACTGCTTTCCCAGAAACTCACCGACGAGTGAAACTCGCATGGTTCAGCTGCTGCGCCACTGCACGGAAAACGTTCTAATCAGTATCACGGTCTGCTTTATTCTGGGAGCGAGCACAGCCTCTGCATTTTTGGCATCGTGGGCCGGACGACCACTGACACTCATCATTCTACCGCTCCTGTTCATACCGGCGATAGTCGCCTACTTCCTCAGCCCCCGCCTGCGGCTGCTCGCCGCTCTGCCCTTCTTTTTCCTCATCGGCCTCCTCCACACCCATCAGGCCCTGCAGCCGGTCTCTGACCCGCACCATATTGCGCGCAGCATCACCGAAAAAACCAAGGCTACCGTGGTCGGGCGGATACTCACCATGGTTGAGTATGATGGAGAAAAATCCCGATTTGAACTGGATACCGAAGAAATCTTACTCCACGGCTCGACAGCCCCGCCTCGATGCAACCGGTTCGGGGCAAAATCCAGCTCTCTGTGCTGGGCAACCTCGCTCCGCAGTATGTTCCGGGGATGAAAATAATGGCTATTGCCACCCTGGACCCTATCCGGAACTACCAGACTCCGGGAGCCTTCGATTATCGGTTGCAGATGGCAACCAAAGCCATCGGCTTTTCAGGATGGGTGCGATCAGCAAGAGAAATCTTGCAGGTTCAGGAGCCACGCCTCTCTTTCTGGCACCACCTACGATTTTTTCCTGAACAGGTACGGCAACGGGTAATGCTTTTCCTCAACCAGCAATTCCCCCCTGAAGTTGCGGGGCTCTACCAGGCCCTGTTGATCGGCTCCATGGTGAATATCTCCCCGCAGTTGGTGGAAGCCTTCAAAGATAACGGCTGCATGCACGTGCTTTCCATTTCTGGTCTCCACCTAAGCCTGCTGGGTCTTTTCGCGGTCACCGCCCTCACTTTTCTTCTCAAACGCAGTCAACGGTTGCTGCTCCATTGCCATGTACCCACCCTCGCCCTGATTTTGACCGCCCCCCTGCTGTTGCTCTACACCTTCATTGCCGGCATGAACATCCCGGCTATCAGATCGCTGGTCACCGCCCTGCTGGTCCTGTTCGCCGTGGTAATGCGACGGCAGCGGTCGCTGATCCACCTCATCGCCGCCGCCGCGCTCATTGTTCTGGCGCTTACGCCCCTCGCCCTATTCACCGTCTCTTTTCAACTGTCCTTTGCCGCCGTCCTGGCCATCAACTGCATCTATCCCCGCTTGCCCCTGGTCATAGCCGGACCGGAACCCAGATCCACACCCAACCGGATCACCAGGGGGTTGCTGGTCCTGCAGTCCATGGTGTATGTCTCCCTGGCCGCCACCGTGGGAACCCTGCCTTTGATGCTCTATCATTTCAACCGGTTTTCCCTGATCGGGCCAGTAATGAATCTGATCATCGAGCCGTTGCTCTGCCTGTGGGCCCTGCCTTGTGGCATGCTCGGCATCCCTTTCCTCTGGATAGCTCCCGATCTCACCCGTCTGATCTGCACGCTCGGCAGCGGGGGGATCCGGCTGACAATCTGGATCGCCGAAGCGTTTGTTGGATTCCCCTATGCCTCGATCTGGACGATTACCCCTTCATTTTTTGAAATCATCCTGTTTTTCATCATTCTCTTTTTATTGCTGCATCAGGGACGAACAATCCGCCAACTGTCGCTAACCCTAGTCCTGATGGTGCTCCTTCTGGGCTCCTTTACGCACGCCCTTTGGTATCCAAGCAAAAAGAAAGAGATGATCGTCAGTTTTCTCGATGTCGGCCAGGGTTCATCCACCTTGCTGCAACTTCCCGACGGGAAAAACATCCTGATTGATGGCGGTAGTCAGCAGACCGAGCGGTTCGATCCCGGTCAGGCGCTTATTGCCCCCTTTCTCTGGAGGCAGCGAATCTGGCGGCTTGACGACGTGCTGATCACCCATCCCCATAAGGACCACTACAACGGCCTGCCCTTTGTTTACCGGCATTTTCGGCCACGACGGTTGATTATCAATGGCGATGACGGCGAAGAGCCTGCCTATGGTCAATTTCTGGAAACAGTTCGAAAAGGAAAGACTCCAATTCAGGTGGCGCGGGCGGGAGATAAACTCCAAGAGGACAAAGGGTTGCTGCTCCAATGCATAGGCATGAATGGGCTGGGTACCGATATCACCTCATGGTCGACCAATGATCGGAGCCTGGTATTCCGGCTGCAATTCGGCTCCCACTCCTTTCTCTTTCCCGGTGACATCGGTTTCCAAAGCGAAAACAGGCTGGCACAACATAACGTCACGCGCCGAACCGAGGTGCTGCTGGCGCCGCACCACGGCAGCGCCACTTCAGCGGGTCCAAACTTTATGGCAGCGATCTCACCTGCCCTGATTATGGTTTCCGCAGGCCCGGCAAGTCAAGGGACGTTGCCGGCACCGGAACACCTCGAAGATTGGCAGCAAAAAAGAATCCCCACCCTGGTGACTGCTCAACAGGGGACGACGACCTGCAGAACCGATGGGAAAACCCTGCACATCAGGAGCTTCACCGGTGCCCTTCAATATTTTGAAGAAAATGGCGAGGAAGGAACCCAACACAGCACCCCGTAAGCACTGACGACTCATTCAAATCTCGGTAAAATCCGCGGGCTGATGCTTTAAGTATTTGATAAATCTCCCTTTTTCGTAACAGTTGATATACGCATCTTCGCCGCTGATCTTCTTTTTTTCCAAAAGCTCAAAAATGGCATCATCAAGGGTCTGCATTCCGTATTTCTTGCCGGTCTGCATGACAGAAGGAATTTGATAGGTCTTGGCTTCGCGGATCAGATTACGGACCGCCGGAGTGCAGATCAAAATTTCCAGGGCCGCCACCCGCCCCTTGATATCGACCCTTTTAAACAGGGTCTGGGAAACCACAGCCTTTAGAGCATCAGCCAAGGTTGACCGAACCTGTCCCTGTTGATTGGCCGGAAAGATTTCGACCACGCGGTCCACCGTCTTCATGGCATTCATGGTGTGCAGTGTCCCAAAAACGAGATGACCGGTCATCGAAGCCTCCATCGCCAGTGCGATGGTTTCCAGATCACGCATCTCACCCACCAGGATAATATCGGGATCTTCGCGTAGAGCCCCGCGCAACGCCGCGGAAAAACTTTTGGTATGCGTTCCTACTTCGCGGTGGTTAACAATGCAGTTTTGACTTTTGTGGACGAATTCGATGGGGTCTTCGACGGTAATGACATGGTCTTTTCTGGTTCGATTGCATTCGTCCAGAATTGCGGCCAGAGTAGTCGATTTTCCTGATCCGGTCGGTCCAGTTATCAATACCAGCCCCTTGGGCAACGAGGCGAGGCGGGAGACTACCTTGGGAAGTCCCAGTTGCTCACAGGTGAGGATATCGGTAGGGATTTCCCGAAACACTGCACCGATTCCATATTTCTGCTGAAAAAAATTGCAGCGATATCGTGCCAGTCCGGGGATCTCATACCCAAAATCCATATCGCCGGTTTCTTCAAACACCTTGATCTTATCTTCCGGGCAGATCTCGTACAGCATGTTTTTCAAGACATCATTGTCCAGAACTTTGAACTTAACTCGCTCCATGTCGCCGCGAATGCGGAGAACCGGTTGCTGTCCTGCCATCAAATGGAGGTCGGAAGCCCCCTCATCGTTCATTAATTTAAAAAATGCATCTATCTGGGCCACAGTCTGCTCTCCTCCTCATCGTGTTCTTTTCATGGAAACGGTAAATAGACGTCAAACTTTGAGAACTCTGAAAAATGCTTGCCATGGCAGTTAAGATAATCTGGCAAGATACCCCTGTGCCCGTGCTGCTTGTTTTTCGCTACACCCTTTCACGGCTATTGCCTGCGAAAAACATCTCCCCGCTTGACTTGTCCACCCCATAGCCTGGTGGATTTCCCCGAGGAGCAGAAGTCCCTCGATATGGTTGCGCCGCAGCCGCAAGCACTTTCTGATGGCATCGAGGGCCTCGGCCTGATTACCGATATGCAACAAGGCCCGGCTCAACCGGTACCAATGATCCGGATTAAAGTTATCGAGAGCCAATGCTTTGTTGCAGAGCGAAAGGCCGATCTCGCTGCCTTCTCCCTGCTCAACATACAGCAATCCTAAGGTGCTCAAGGAAATACTGTCCTGGGGAAAGAGTTGCAATGCCCGTTGGCATGCCTGGGTTGCCTCGGCAGGCCTGCTGCACTCCAGATAGCTCTGCCCAAGGAGACGAAAAAGAAGAAATTCCCTTTCGCTCTCTGGATGGGTTCGCCAATGTTCAAGAATGGTGACCGCTCTTTCATGGTTCCCAAGTTCGGCATACAATCTGCCAAGCGGTAGGAAAAGCTCCTGTCCGGCAGTCTCCGCGTTGGCAAGTGCCCGGTAGGCGCGTTCAAAACAATCCAGCGCTTTTTCTTTGTACCCTATGGTTTGCTGCACATGACCAAGATTTACCAACGCCATATAATTACAGGGATCCTTCTGGAGAACCTCCTGAAAACAATCTGCAGCCCGTAGCTTTTGATCGTACTCGACCAAGGCCACTCCCAGACTGTTGATAAGATTCACATCCCCGGGCTGCAATCGCAAGCCGCGACGATATTCACGAATAGCCGCTCGATAGTCGCCTTCCTCAAAAAAGAAGTCTCCACTTACATTTAAGCTAAGATGATCAAAAATGACCGTATTTCCCGATCCCAAAAAAGAACCATGAAGAAGCGCTTTCAAACAGTTGCCGGGGATATCGCTTTTTGCAAAATCCAGACAGGGCCAGGTGGCAATCCCGACCGAGACCGCCTCCAAGCCATAGCACTCCTCGTATTGTCTCCTGAGGAAATCAAAACGTTCACGAGTTACAAGTTGAGTGGCTTCAGGAAAAAGTATCCAGAAAATGGTGTCCTCGCCACCAAGATAGAGACCTTGGGGAGGGACGGACTGTTTGATGAACTCATCAAATGTATCGAATCGGGTTCCTGGTTGCAGTGAAAAAACAGCAAGAGTAAATTGGGAAAGCCCCCGCCATTTCCCTTTCAATTTTGCTAGGAGAGCGTTTTGAGTCAGTTGAAAAGGATGAGTACGCTTTTCATCGATCACCTCGGCATCACAGATGCCAAAAGGACCCCGCTTTTCAGCAATAGCCAGGGACCGCCAAAATCTGTCAAGAATAGTCTCGCCCTGCCGTTTAATGAGAGGAGACGTCCGAGAAAAACCAATTTGCACCTTGCTCATCCCTTCCCGCTTCAACTGATGCTGAAGGTGATGAGCCGTCTTTAACGCTAGCTCCCTGCCCTGTACCCGTAGCAGCAGACCAAACACCCCATACCCAAAAGAGAAGCAATGGCAATGGGTTAAAGCCCGCAAGAGATCAGCAATTTCTTTTGTTTTCTGGAGGTTACCCGCTGCTGTCCGTCTGTAGAAAACAGTATTTAACAGGAAAAAATACCCGGTTTCTTCGAAAGAGGATTGCTGTAGAAAAACCGTGGCGGCACGTCGATTGTATAATTCAGTTTCAGGATCAATATAACCCCATCGCGTCTTCTCGAGTTGATCGAATATATGTCCTTGTAATTCCCGCAGCCATGATGCCGACATTTTTTTTAAAAATGCAGGATCAACTTCACTGACAACCGCGGCAACATTCTCACCGGAGCTGTTTTGCAATGGAATAACCAGCTCATTGTTTATCAATTTAGGCTCATTGAAAGAAGCATATGTCCCCACTGCTCTGCCATCATGCGTACTGAGGTACGCTGGCAGCTGCTGCAGAGCGCCATCGGCCAGGACCGAACAAAAATCAACGGTCGCAGGCAAAGGCAACAATTGTTTAATTTCCTGCGCCAGTGGATATTGAAGAATATAGTAATCATCCAGAGCTAACATGACGGACCTTGTTGTTCTCCATTAATAGGGTTAGTTTCATCATCTATATTTACCGATAACGAACTCTGCAGACTATCAAAAAGCATGCCGAGTTCATCCTCGCCAATCGTCCGCATATCCAACAGCAGACGGTCTTTTTCTACCCTACCGATAACAGGAACAGGTGCATGACGCAGGCTTTTCTCCAATTGACTCGTTTTCATCTTTTGCGGTTGCAGGGCAATTGCCCAGCTAGGTATATCCTGCTCGGGCATAGCGCCTCCGCCAACACGTGAATAAACGCGGATTAACTCAAGGTTACACTGATCCTTCATATTATTATCGATAAGATGTAAAAATTTAAGAGCTCTCTGCTTAATTGTTTCCTCGGGCGCTGTTAACATAACCAGGGTTGGAATTTCACGCAGAGCCGAAGATTCATCTAAATAAAGACGTAAGACAGATTCAAGCCCAGCCAGTGTAAATTTATCAATACGAAGAGCCCTGTTCAACGGATTGTTTTTTATCTTTTCGATATACTCTTGCTTACCGACAATAATACCGGCTTGTGGGCCTCCGAGCAATTTATCGCCACTAAAGGTCACTATATCCATACCGCTGGCAACAACTTCCTGGACAGTGGGTTCCTTTGCGAATCCGAACTTGCTTAAATCAATGAAACTCCCTGAGCCCAGATCCTCCATAACCGGAATGCTGAGCGTTTTCCCAAGCTGCACCAATTCAAGGTTGGGTACCTCACTGGTAAATCCAATAATCCGATAATTGCTGCAATGAACACGCAGCAAGAGAGCTGTTTCACTGGTTACAGCTTTTTTATAGTCATATAAGTGGGTACAGTTAGTCGTACCGATTTCCACAAGACGGGCTCCGCTGCGATCCATGATATCGGGAATACGAAACGATCCACCAATTTCAACTAATTGTCCACGAGAAACAATAACCTCTTTATTTTTAGCCAGGGTTTCAAGTGCGATCAACACTGCCGCAGCATTATTATTAACGACCAAAGCCGCCTCCGCCCCGGTGAGTTCACAGAGCAGTTCGTTAACATGGTCGTAACGTGACCCACGTTGTCCAGTATCCAAATTAAACTCAAGATTTGTATATCTCCGCCCTGCGGTAGTGAGTAATTCCATCGAGGAATTGGGAAGCAACGAGCGCCCAAGATTGGTATGAACGATTACTCCCGTTCCGTTAATGACCATGGTAAAACGAATTTTGTGATATTTTTTCACATATAACAGAAGACTGTGAAACCAAGCTTGACGATCTAGAAGGGGAGAATGCCCATATTTACCAGATAGAATCTCAATCCTAATTCCATCGAGATAGAGGCGCACACAATGCTTCAACCTCTGAAGGGGTACCTCTTGAAGGGTTTTCGATTCCACAAGTGCATCTATGCAATCATTAACATTGGGAATATCCCTGAGAGCTTGAGAAGTGGCTGCGTCCATAATGGGAAAACGTTTTTCTTTGATTTTAAAAGAGTTGAAATAATAATCGTCCCTTAGTCAATATTATTGGCTAATTATATCGCATGTTACGGCAAAGTGCCCCTGAAAGTAAATAGAACAAATATCATTAATTTAGACGATTACTAATTTTGAGTATTTGCAAAAGAACGGGCTACCCAAAAAGTAATTGACATCCCCACCTCGTTACTGTACTTTCTCGCACCGTTGCCGCATGAATGCTTTCCCACTTTAGCTTCGACGAAAACAAAAAAACGTTGACACGGACGCAAAAGCGAGATAGTATAGCAACTCCGGCTGGTAAGCAACGAAAGGAGCTTGTCGGGCGAATTGATCTTTGAAAACTGAACAGTAAACGAGCGGGCCAAGTAGTAAATTTGGTTTTGAATTGGATAAAGTCCAATCATTTTTTTGTGATTGGCTAGGATATTAAACTGGAGAGTTTGATCCTGGCTCAGAACGAACGCTGGCGGCGTGCTTAACACATGCAAGTCGAACGCGAAAGGGACTTCGGTCCCGAGTAGAGTGGCGCACGGGTGAGTAACGCGTAGATAATCTGTCCTTGTGTCTGGAATAATACGTCGAAAGGTGTACTAATACCGGATATTCTTGCTTTTCCTAAGGAGAGTAAGCAAAGGTGGCCTCTGACATAAGCTACTGCATAAGGAGGAGTCTGCGTACCATTAGCTAGTAGGTGGGGTAATGGCCTACCTAGGCTACGATGGTTAACGGGTCTGAGAGGATGATCCGTCACACTGGCACTGGAACACGGGCCAGACTCCTACGGGAGGCAGCAGTGAGGAATATTGCGCAATGGGGGCAACCCTGACGCAGCGACGCCGCGTGAGTGAGGAAGGCCTTCGGGTCGTAAAGCTCTGTCAAAGGGAAAGAAGTGCATGGTGGCTAATACCTGCCATGTTTGACGGTACCCTTAAAGGAAGCACCGGCTAACTCCGTGCCAGCAGCCGCGGTAATACGGAGGGTGCAAGCGTTGTTCGGAATTACTGGGCGTAAAGGGCGCGTAGGCGGTTTGATAAGTCAGATGTGAAAGCCCACGGCTTAACTGTGGAAGTGCATTTGATACTGTCAGACTTGAGTACCAGAGGGGAAAGTGGAATTCCCGGTGTAGAGGTGAAATTCGTAGATATCGGGAGGAATACCGGTGGCGAAGGCGACTTTCTGGCTGGATACTGACGCTGAGGCGCGAAAGCGTGGGGAGCAAACAGGATTAGATACCCTGGTAGTCCACGCTGTAAACGATGTCAACTAGATGTAGGGGGTGTTGATCCCTTCTGTGTCGCAGCTAACGCATTAAGTTGACCGCCTGGGGAGTACGGTCGCAAGATTAAAACTCAAAGGAATTGACGGGGGCCCGCACAAGCGGTGGAGTATGTGGTTTAATTCGATGCAACGCGAAGAACCTTACCTGGTCTTGACATCCCAGAAATCCCTTGGAAACTTGGGAGTGCTTCCATTAGGAAGAATCTGGAGACAGGTGCTGCATGGCTGTCGTCAGCTCGTGTCGTGAGATGTTGGGTTAAGTCCCGCAACGAGCGCAACCCTTGCCTTTAGTTGCCAGCAGTTCGGCTGGGCACTCTAAAGGGACTGCCGGTGTTAAACCGGAGGAAGGTGGGGATGACGTCAAGTCCTCATGGCCTTTATGACCAGGGCTACACACGTACTACAATGGCCGATACAAAGGGCAGCGACATCGCGAGGTGAAGCCAATCCCATAAATTCGGTCTCAGTCCGGATTGGAGTCTGCAACTCGACTCCATGAAGTTGGAATCGCTAGTAATCGTGGATCAGCATGCCACGGTGAATACGTTCCCGGGCCTTGTACACACCGCCCGTCACACCACGGGAGTCGGTTGTACCAGAAGCAGTTGAGCTAACCGCAAGGAGGCAGGCTGCCAAGGTATGGCTGGTAACTGGGGTGAAGTCGTAACAAGGTAGCCCTAGGGGAACCTGGGGCTGGATCACCTCCTTTTAAAGGATAGATACAGGTATAACCTGTATGGGATCAACGCCGCTCGTATTACTGTTCAGTTTTGAGAGATCAAGGGCATGGGCCTATAGCTCAGCTTGGTTAGAGCGCACGCCTGATAAGCGTGAGGTCGGTGGTTCAAGTCCACCTAGGCCCACCAGGCATGCGCTAACTAGGATCGGATCAGATGGGGGTGTAGCTCAGCTGGGAGAGCGCCTGCCTTGCACGCAGGAGGTCATCGGTTCGATCCCGTTCACCTCCACCACATGAGAAGAGTAAGGTTGGTTGTTGAGAGTAATTTCAACAGCCAACTTTAAACTTTTGATAGAAGTTTTTTGATCTTTGACAATTGAATAGCAGGGTATTTAAACCGTAGCATTGATACTGGTGCAAGTGGGTCGTAGACCTCCGCACAATGGTATTGATGGTACACGAGTAAAGCGTTTAGAGTTTTAACTTAGTTTAAAAAAGACTTATGGTTAAGCTACTAAGGGCTGACGGCGGATGCCTTGGCACTAGGAGGCGATGAAGGACGCGGTAAGCTGCGATAAGCTTCGGTGAGCTGCTAACAGGCTTTGACCCGGAGATTTCCTAATGGGGCAACCCGGCAGAGTTCAAACTCTGTCATTTATTACTGAATACATAGGTAATAAAAGCGAACGAGGGGAAGTGAAACATCTCAGTACCCTCAGGAAAAGAAATCAATTGAGATTCCGCAAGTAGTGGCGAGCGAACGCGGAATAGCCCAAACCCATAGGCTTGCTTATGGGGGTTGTGGGGCCCCGACATGGGATTGAGGAGAGATAGCGGAATGGCATGGAAAGGCCAATCATAGACGGTGATAATCCGGTACGCGAAATCTTGAATCACCCTAGGGTGTCCCCGAGTACCACGAGACACGTGAAACCTTGTGGGAATCAGGGAGGACCATCTTCCAAGGCTAAATACTACCTAGTGACCGATAGTGAACCAGTACCGTGAGGGAAAGGTGAAAAGAACCCCGGGAGGGGAGTGAAATAGAAACTGAAACCGTCAGCTTACAAGCAGTTGAAGCACCCATGTGGTGTGACAGCGTGCCTTTTGCATAATGAGTCAACGAGTTACCCTATGTAGCGAGGTTAAGCCGATAGGTGGAGCCGCAGCGAAAGCGAGTCTTAACAGGGCGTCTAGTTACATGGGGTAGACCCGAAGCCGGGTGATCTATCCATGTCCAGGGTGAAGTCTCGGTAACACGAGATGGAGGCCCGAACCATTGTAGGTTGAAAACTGCTTGGATGAGGTGTGGATAGGAGTGAAAGGCTAATCAAACTCGGTGATAGCTGGTTTTCTCCGAAATATATTTAGGTATAGCCTCGCGAGTTGACTGACGGAGGTAGAGCACTGTTTGGGCTAGGGGTCCCACCGGATTACCAAACCCATACAAACTCCGAATGCCGTCAAGTTCTATCGCGGGAGTCAGACTGTGGGAGATAAGTTCCATGGTCGAGAGGGTAAGAGCCCAGACCGTCAGCTAAGGTCCCTAAACTGCACTAAGTGGAAAAGGAGGTGAAATTGCTTAGACAACCAGGAGGTTGGCTTAGAAGCAGCAATCCTTTAAAGATAGCGTAATAGCTCACTGGTCTAGTGAATTTGCGCCGAAAATGTAACGGGGCTTAAGTGCAGTACCGAAGCTACGGATCGAAATTTCGATGGTAGGAGAACATTGTGTAGGCCTGAGAAGGTGCATCGTGAGGTGTGCTGGAGGTATCACAAGAGCTTATGTTGACACGAGTAGCGAAAATGAAGGTGAAAAACCTTCACGCCGAAAGTCCAAGGTTTCCTGAAGTTAAGTTAATCTGCTCAGGGTTAGTCGGCCCCTAAGGCGAGGCTGAAAAGCGTAGTCGATGGGAAACAGGTTAATATTCCTGTACCGCTGGTGTGGAAATTGTATAAGGGGGGACGGAGAAGGATAGGCCATCCGGGCGCTGGTTGTCCCGGTTTAAGCGTGTAGGCGGAGGACTTAGGCAAATCCGGGTCCTTGTTAACGCTGAGGCGTGATGACGAAGCCCTAAGGGCTACAAAGTGGTTGATTCCATGCTTCCAGGAAAAGCCTCGTATACATTCACATTGGTGACCGTACCGTAAACCGACACAGGTGGACAGGTAGAATATACTAAGGCGCTTGAGAGAACTCTGGTTAAGGAACTCGGCAAAATAGCACCGTAACTTCGGGAGAAGGTGTACCCACATGGTGATAGATTATACAATCTGGAGCCTGAGTGGGTTGCAGTGAAATGGGGGGAGCGACTGTTTACTAAAAACACAGGACTCTGCGAAGTCGTAAGACGAAGTATAGGGTCTGACGCCTGCCCGGTGCCGGAAGGTTAAGGGGACATGTCAGCGCAAGCAAAGCATCGAACCGAAGCCCCGGTAAACGGCGGCCGTAACTATAACGGTCCTAAGGTAGCGAAATTCCTTGTCGGGTAAGTTCCGACCTGCACGAATGGCGTAACGATTTCCCCACTGTCTCAACCAGAGACTCAGCGAAACTGTAGTACCGGTGAAGATGCCGGTTACCCGCAACAAGACAGAAAGACCCCGTGAACCTTTACTATAGCTTGGCATTGTGTTTAGGGATAACATGTGTAGGATAGGTGGGAGACTTTGAAGCATGCACGCCAGTGTGTGTGGAGTCAACCTTGAAATACCACCCTTGTTATCTTTGAACTCTAACCGCGGTCCGTGATCCGGATCCGGGACATTGCCTGGTGGGTAGTTTGACTGGGGCGGTCGCCTCCCAAAGAGTAACGGAGGCGCGCGATGGTTCCCTCAGGCTGATTGGAAACCAGCCGTAGAGTGTAAAGGCATAAGGGAGCTTGACTGCGAGAGAGACATCTCGAGCAGGTACGAAAGTAGGTCTTAGTGATCCGGCGATTCCGCATGGAAGGGTCGTCGCTCAACGGATAAAAGGTACTCCGGGGATAACAGGCTTATCTCCCCCAAGAGTCCACATCGACGGGGAGGTTTGGCACCTCGATGTCGGCTCATCACATCCTGGGGCTGGAGCAGGTCCCAAGGGTTCGGCTGTTCGCCGATTAAAGTGGTACGTGAGCTGGGTTTAAAACGTCGTGAGACAGTTTGGTCCTTATCTGTTGCGGGCGCAGGATATTTGAGGAGATCTTTCCCTAGTACGAGAGGACCGGGATGGACGAACCTATGGTGTTCCAGTTGTTCTGCCAAGAGCATCGCTGGGTAGCTAAGTTCGGCAGGGATAACCGCTGAAAGCATCTAAGCGGGAAACCCACTCCAAGATAAGATATCCCGTACCGTTAGGTACCTCAAGGCTCGTTGGAGATGACAACGTTGATAGGTCGGGTGTGGAAGTGCAGTAATGCATGGAGCTTACCGATACTAATTAGCCGTGAGGCTTAACCATATCCTTTTTTAAATGAAGTTTACCCTGCTATTTCAATTGCCAAGTTTAGTTTTATAGCTTTTCTCGGTGGCCATAGCGAAGAGGTCCCACCCGTTCCCATCCCGAACACGGAAGTTAAGCTCTTCAGCGCCGATGGTACTGCATGGGAGACTATGTGGGAGAGTAGGTCGCCGCCGGTTTATTACTAAAGCCTCATTGATATTGCTTATGCATTGTCAATGAGGTTTTTTTTATTTTTTGATGCCCGTTTATCCGTCAATCTTTTGTGGTTGGATTAATGCGGTTACTCATTGCCTTTTCCTTCACATGCTGAAAGTCGGCTCTATGCATCGTGCAGAATCACAGAAAAAACGTATGTTGGTGCCTCGATTAATCTAGGGGATCGAAAGCGTCTCGAGTGGCGTAGCACATGGGACAAACCCACTCGTCGGGAAGATCTGCAAAGGCCGTCCCTGGTGGGATCGCGTTCATGGGATCGCCTGCCCGTGGATCATAAATGTAGCCGCAGTTGGCACATATATACTGGCCTGTGTTTGTTTTGGTCATGGCCTATACCGCAAAATATTTAGCTTGAGGATGGTGAAC
>Ga0364918_10083_pt1 | contig 29342 bp, 22 predicted proteins | sample SorcelJu500001C6_2_FD_206957 | JGI IMG/M metagenome (GOLD analysis project Ga0364918, IMG submission 206957) | Enriched cells from Trout Bog Lake Hypolimnion, Wisconsin, USA - BchlTB.June20.5000.01.C6 | ecosystem: Environmental > Aquatic > Freshwater > Lake > Hypolimnion/Profundal zone | place... | reverse complement strand
TGCGGTCGTCTAATTTTCCGGCACGAAGTTTTTCCCGCATCTTCTCGCGGCTGCGGGTGTTGATTTGGTCTTCGGCGGACATTTCGATTTCCAATTGCTGAAGGTCGTGTTCCATCGCTTCCATATCGTCCTGATGTTGCTTGCCGTTCTTTTTGCCTGTGCCAGCGGGAACTTTGCGGACGGGCGGCAAGAGAATATCCAAGATGTGTTCTTCGGTTTGCGTTTTGGCTTTCTCTTCAACTTCGGCGGACTTCTCGGAACGAACCATTGAGACGGATAAATCCACAAGGTCACGAATCATCGATTCAACGTCGCGGCCAACGTAGCCTACTTCGGTGAACTTCGAGGCTTCGACTTTGATGAACGGAGCGTTCGAGAGTTTGGCAAGACGGCGGGCGATTTCGGTTTTGCCGACACCCGTCGGGCCAATCATAATAATATTGTTCGGCATGATTTCGTCGCGGAGTGTGCCTTCAACGGCTTGGCGGCGAAGGCGGTTTCGCAACGCAATGGCAACGGATTTTTTTGCATCCGTTTGGCCAACGATGTATTTATCCAACTCGCGGACGATTTGCAGCGGCGTAAGGCTGTGAAGACCGAACTTATCGACATCAGCAGGCTTTGTTTTGCCGTTGGGTGGCGTGGCGAGAGTGGTTTCAACAACGTCAGGCGAATCGGAAGACCCTTTTGGTGTTTGTTTCTTTGGCATGATTAAGTGCTTTCGTGAAGCCCGAATTTACAAAAGGGCGTGGATTTAAAAATTAAAATTTTACAATTCTTCAACGCGAATGTGGTCATTGGTATAGATGCACACTTCGGCAGCAATTTTGAGCGACTCGGTGACGATGGTTTTAACGTCTAGCGTCGGCGAGTGCCGCAGCATCGCCCGTGCCGCAGAGAGAGCATACATCCCGCCCGACCCGATTGCCACGAGGCCATCCTCCGGCTCGATGATGTCGCCCGTGCCGGAAATGATGAGGGCTTTTTCAGGCGTAACGGCGGCGAGCATCGCTTCGAGGTGGCGGAGATATTTATCGGTTCGCCAGTTTTTCGCAAGTTCTACGGCTGCTCGTTCGAGTTTGCCGTTGTGGGCTTGAAGTTGCTCTTCGAAGCGTTCCAAAAGCGTGAGAGCATCCGCCGTGGAGCCAGCGAAGCCGACGAGGACTTTACCGTTCCAGAGTTTTCGAATTTTGTTGGTGCTGTGCTTCATCACGGTTGCACCCATGGTCATTTGGCCGTCGGAGCCGAGAGCGGCCTTGCCGTCCTTAACGAGACCGATGACGGTGGTGGCACGAATTTTATTTTCTTCGGCTTTTAAAAAACTTGGTTTTGTTCGCATGACAGTTGGGTTAAGATCGAGCGTTAGACTTCCAGCCGCTTTCGCAAGCGGGCTACGGGAATTTGCATTTGCTCGCGGTACTTGGTAACGGTGCGGCGGGCGACTTTCATATCTTTTTCGGCCAGCAACTCGGCGATGCGGTCATCGGCGAGCGGCTTGGTCGCTTCTTCTTGGTCAATTAAATCTTTGATGGCCTGTTTGATGATTTTGTTCGAAACTTCCTCGCCTGATTCGGTCTCGATGCCTTCGGAGAAAAAGTATTTGAGTTCAAAAACATCATCGTCGGTCTGCACGTACTTGCCATTAACGACGCGGCTGATGGTCGAGATGTCCATCTGAATATCTTCGGCGATGTCTTTTAAAATCATCGGACGCAGTTTGTGCTTGCCTTCCGTGAAAAATTCGTATTGCAGTTTGACGATGGACTCCATGACTTTCCGCATCGTTTCCCGCCGCATTTGAATGGCCGCGATGAAACTCTTGGCCGAGTCAAATTTTTGCTTGATGAACTCGCGGGCATCTTTCGGTTTGGATTTATCCTCAAGCATTTTTTTGTACGTGCTTGAAATTTTAATTTGCGGCACGTTGCGGTCGCTTGTGGTGACAACCAAGTTACCGTCGGCATCTTTGGTGATGAAAAAATCAGGCACGACGTAATTGCCGAACTGCCGAAAATTTCCACCGCCGGGTTTCGGGTTGAGCTTCTTGATAAGTTCAATCGTCTCTTTAAGACCGACTTGGTCGAGGTGAAGATCGTCTTTGAGTTTCTCGTAATGCTTCATTGTGAAAGCCTCGTAATGATTGGCAATCATGGCTTTCGCCGTGCCAAGCCTCGGCGTGTGCGGCGGCTGCACGGCCAGTTGCACGAGCAAACATTCCTGAAGCGTTCTTGAGCCGATGCCGACCGGCTCCAAGTACCAGATTTTTTCCAGCACGTCTTCGATTTCCTTTTCTGTTACCGTAAGACCTAAGGCCAAGAGGCCGTCGACAATGGATTCCAAAGCGCACCGAAGATAACCGTCATCATCAATGTTGCCGATAATTTCCTCGGCAATGGCAAAATCTTTCTCGTTGATGTCGAGCAGGTGAATCTGCTTTAAGAGTTTTTCCGAGATGGATTCTTCGTAAGCGTACTGATATTCGCGTTCTTCGTCCTCGCCGAGTTTGTTGTAGTCGGTGGTTTTGTAGCCTTCCATATCGTCGCCCAAGTATTCGGCGACTTCTTTTTCAAATTCTTCTTCGGTTTGCTTTTCCCGTTCAGGCTTCTCAAGCACGGTGGCTATGGGTTCAGGCTTCTCGTCGGGCGGCGTATCGGGCGTGGCGACTTCGGGAGCGGCGACGTTAATTTCAGGTTCCGGCAATTCGGCAGCGGGCAATTCGAGGTCTTGTTCAGCGGATTCCGACTCGCCATCCAACTCTTCCAAGACGGGATTCTCTTCGAGTTCCTGCTTGATGCGTTGCTCCAATTGCAACGACGGCAGTTGCAGCAACTTGACGTAGAGAATCTGCTGGGGGCTGAGGCGTTGGCTGAGACGCTGATTTTGTGAAAGATTGAGTGAACTCATAACGGTAAACTTTTCGAGGTATCAGACTTTCGTTGGGTTCAACTTTTGTTTGCAGAAGGCGGCGAACTTTTCGTACCACGACTGGCCGTACTTGCGAACCAGCGGCGTTTGAAGATATTCGTACAGATAAATATTTTCGCTCAAGCCACAGCCGCGACCCGAGCGGCACTCATCAATCTGCATATACTCCAAATAATCTATCCCAAACCGTCCCCGAACCCGAATCGGAAAAAGATGACAGGAAATGGGTTTTTGAAAATTTGTTTTGCCGTCCAAGTACGCCCGTTCCAAGTTGCACGTTGCAATGCCCGCCGCGTCAACGGTCGCAAACGCACACTCGCGGCCTTCGATGCACGTCAGATACCAATTGCCTTCGAAGAATTCGGCGACGCCATCACGGTTGAGAACGGCTCGGTCTTGTGCCGGCAGATAAGGCATCACAGCAGCAAGCGATTGCTCAATGGCTTCAATTTCTTCAGTCGTTACAGGAGCCCCTTTCTCGCCATTAACACAGCACGCCCCTTTGCACTTGTCCAAGCTGCACTTGAACTGGGCTTCGAGGAGGTCTTCGCTGATGAGGACGTTATCAATGGAATACATTGTTAGGGGATAATTTGGGTAGCAAAAAGTAATTTAACAAAAATTATTCCGAAACGGAAAAAATTGTTACGCAATCGATTCATGGCAACGAAAAATCATGGGGGTGAATGTTTGCTCCAAAGTTTTCTACTTTGGATGAATGGATGTAAATTTGAAATTCTCCATGCCAACAAATCACATTTAAAAACCAGTTAATGTCTCACAAAATCAAAGTACTGCATCTGGGCAAGTTTTATTACCCGTATCGCGGTGGAATCGAACGGTATGTAAAAGACATCTGCGAAGCAATGTCAGACCAAGTCGACATTAAAGTGCTGGTTGCCAATACCGCTCGCAAAGCCCAGACGGATATTGTGGATGGCATTGACGTCCGCCGCGTGGCAAGTTGGGGACTCGTCGCCCGAACATCCATTATGCCTACGTTGCCGATTGAACTTTCATCTTATCAAGATTACGACATTCTGCATTGCCACTGCCCGAATCCGATGGCGGAACTTTCATTTCTGATGTCAAAAATTCCAGCCCGTGCCAAGTTGGTTGCCTCGTGGCACGCCGATGTGGTCAAACAAAAAAATCTTCTCAAGGTTTACCGTCCGTTTCAGCAATTTTTTTTAGAACGGGCGGATGCCATTTTGGTTGCTTCGCCGCAGATGCTGGAGAATTCGTTGCAACTTAGGCCGTTCCGTGACAAATGCAAAGTCATTCCTTACTTCGCCGACCCGAACCGCTTAACCGTCGCAGATGAAAAAGTGGCTGCCGTGCGTCAGAAAAACGGTGACAAAAAAATAATTCTCAGCGTTGGCCGCCTCGTCGAGTATAAAGGTTTTGAATATCTGATTGAAGCCATGTCGAAACTCAAAACGATGGGTATAACGAATGTGCAGTTGATTATCGTGGGAACAGGGCCGCTTGAAAGTCATCTTCGGGATGTTATTGAACGGCACGGCTTGCAAGACATGACGACGATTCAAACCAACATGGGCGACGCAGAACTCACGGCTCACTTTGCCGCTTGTGATGTTTTCGTGTTGTCTTCGTCCATGCCAACTGAGGCGTTCGGCATTGTGCAACTTGAAGCGATGAACTTTGCAAAGCCGCTGATTTGCACCAAACTCGGCACAGGAACGGAGTATGTCAATGCCGCTAATGAAACCGGATTTATCGTCGAACCCCGCAACGCAGATGCTTTAGCCGCGAGTTTAAAGCACCTCATAGAAAACGACGACCTTCGTCAAACATTTGGCAACAACAGTAAGAAGCGCCTGAAGCAACTGTTCAGCAAGGAAAAAGTTATCGGCGACATTTTGAAACTTTATAAAGATTTGGTTGCCCAATGAAACGTCATTACCACTCCATGCATCAATGAAAACAAACGCTGCCCACATTGGTTTGCCCCTTGCTTGCTCGTTAGCTGCGTTGGTTGTGTATATCCTGACGCTTTCGCCTACCGTAACATTTACGGACGCGGGCGAACTTGCAACGGTTGCCGTAACGCTCGGCGTGGCTCACCCGACCGGCTATCCGCTCTTCACGATATTGGCTCATCTTTGGACACTTTTGCCGCTGCCCGTCACGCAGATTTACAAATTGAATTTATTCGCAGCAGTTTGCACGTCGCTCTCGGCGATTGTTTTTTTTAAAACGACGGTGCTGCTGCTTGGCAAATTCAATCGGGATGTGCCATCTTCGGCAAAGCCGCAGCAAGACAAAAAGAAAAAATCCAAAGCAACGCCATCTGAAAAAAAGCCGCCACCGCCATTGCTCACCGAACCCGTGCGGCTTTTGATTACCGCCGCCGTAACGCTCACGTATAGTTTCGCGGATACGATTTGGTCGCAAGCCACGAGCATCGAAGTGTATTCGTTGCATCTGGTGATGCTAAACCTTTCCATTTATTATTTCCTTCGGGCAACGCTCTCGGACGATGAAAAACGTTCCGAAAAATATTATTTGATTTGGGCGGCGGTGTTGGGATTGGCGTTTGCCAATCACCTCACGACGGTGTTGCTTGCTCCGGCGATGCTGTTCGGTTACTTTCGCCGCAATAAGTTTACGCCGCAAGCCTTTCGCCGCATCACGGTGATGGCCGTGCCGTTTCTTTTGGGCTTGTCGGTTTATTTGTATTTGCCGATTCGCTCCGGCCAAAATCCGCTTTTGGATTGGGGCGGCGTGTCGAGAAGCCTGTATTATTTTTTCTACCATATGTCGGGCAAGCAGTTTCAGGTTTGGATGTTTACGGCGGGCTGGAACGGCGACTTTGGCATCAAAGCCCAACTCGGCAATTTTTTCACGCTCTGGCCGAGACAGTTTGCGTACATCGGTTTCGTGCCGATGGGCTTGGGCTTGTGGCGGATGTGGCGATTGAACCGCGATATGATTTACTTTCTCGTGCTGCTTATCGTGGGCTGCGTGACGTACTCGGTCAATTACTCGATTCACGACATCGATTCGTATTTCGTCTTGGCATTCACGGCCTCGCTGATGCTGGTTGCTCTCGGCCTTCAACAGTTGTGGAAAGATCGGGAAGCCATTGCCAAAGCGTTTCTCGTGCTGCCTTTTTTAACGCTCGCTCTTAACTACAACTCAAACGACCGTTCGAAAGATTATCTCGTTTATGATTACACGCGGACGATGACGGACAGTCTTGAGCCAAATGCGATTATCATTTCGCAGCAGTGGGATTATTTTACTTCGGCGTTCTGGTACTTGCAAACGGTTGAAGGTTATCGCAAAGACGTGGTGCTGGTTGAAAAAGAATTGCTGCGTCGCAGTTGGTACTTGGAGCAACTCAAGCGGCAATATCCCGACGTGGCGGCGAAATCCGTTCCTGAAATGGAAGCCTTCAAAAAAGATTTGCTGCTCTTCGAAGCGGAACGGCCTTATAACCACGTGGCCATTCAAGCCAATTACGAGCGGCTTATCAACAGCTTCATCGATAAAAATATTTCATCGCGGCCTGTTTATGTTACGCATGAAGTCATCGAAGGCGAGCGGGCGGTTGCGACGGCGTATAATAAATTTCCACAAGGCTTCACCCTTCGGCTCACAAAGGATACGTCGACGGCGTTGCCCAGAGCCGAAGATATTCACTTGGAAAAATTCTTTGCCTTCGAGTCCAGCCCCGACGATCACTTGGAAGTCGGCATTCACGCGGCGGTTTATAAGCACCTCATGACTGACGCGGCGTATCTGATGCAAAAAGGACAAGCGGAAGAAGCAAAAACGTTTTTCGAGTTGGCTCTTCGCACCAAGCCCGACGACGCTTTTGCCCGTCAGGGATTGGACGAAGCCGTTCAACGATTGGGTGCAAAATGACGAGCCGAGCAAAAGTCTCCTGCATCATCATAGCGGGCAACGAAGCGGAGAATATCGGCGGATGTTTGGAAAGCGTGACGTGGTGCGATGAGATTATCGTGGTTGATTCGTACTCAACGGACGAGACGGCGAGGATAGCGAGGGGATATACGGAAAAGGTGTTTGAGCGGAAGTGGGAAGGCTATGCAAGCCAGAAGCGATATGCGATGGGTTTAGCGAAGCACGAGTGGGTGTTATCGTTAGATGCGGATGAACGAATATCCGAACCGTTGCGTCAGGAGATTGAAGCTATTCTCAGCAAGGCTAGTATTGCCGAAGATGGATTTTACATCCCGCGATTAAATTTTTTCGTTGGTCGAAAAATCCGGCATTGCAAGTGGTATCCTGATTATCAGTTTCGGCTGTTCCGCCGCATGGCTGCAAGCATTCCAGAGCAAGCGGTGCATGAAGGATTTCAAGTGAGCGGCAAAACGGCTCTGCTCACACAAGATATGATTCATCTAACTGCCAAGTCGTTCAATCAGTTTGCTGGCAAGCAGCGGATTTACGCTGAACTTGCCGCACAAGACAGACTTCGGTCGAAAAAAATTCTTCGTGCCACGCCGTTGAGTGCGGGCTTACACGCCTTGTGGGGATTTATCCGATGTTATGTGTTGTGGCTCGGCTTCTTGGACGGACTCGGCGGCTTTTATGTGGCCGTGATTTTGGCTTATAACCGCTGGACGCTTTATCAGACGCTTCGCCGTCTGCAACAACAAGCGTCAGCTAAAACTTGACGGAATGGTAAAATTAGAATCAGCAACTCAATTCGAAACATATCCGTATATTCAAATCCCAAAAGTAAATTTTTCGAACTATAAATTGACTAACGCGAAAGCACAGATTTCCTGCATCATCATAGCGGGCAACGAAGCGGAGAATATCGGCGGATGTTTGGAAAGCGTGACGTGGTGCGATGAGATTATCGTGGTTGATTCGTACTCAACGGACGAGACGGCGAGGATAGCGAGGGGATATACGGAAAAGGTGTTTGAGCGGAAGTGGGAAGGCTATGCAAGCCAGAAGCGATATGCGATGGGTTTAGCGAAGCACGAGTGGGTGTTATCGTTAGATGCGGATGAACGAATATCCGAACCGTTGCGTCAGGAGATTGAAGCCATCCTGCGTCAGCCGCACATTTTGGAAAACGGGTTTTATCTTTCACGGCGAAATTTCTTTTTGGGTTACAAACTCACGCACGGCAACTCGTATCCCGATTACCAGCTTCGCTTGTTCCGAAAAGCCTGCACAACGATGCCGGAGCGGAAAGTGCATGAAGGATTTGAAGTCTCCGGCGAAGTTGGTCGCATCTCAACTAAAGACGTGGATATTTTGCATCACACGGCCAAGTCGCTGTCGCATTATGCCGAAAAGCAGCGGATATACACCAACCTCGCCGCTCACGAAAATGTTCATCAAAAGAAATACAACGGCACAACGCTCGCAGGAGCGGGACTTCACGCGGCGGCGGGCTTCGTACAGAAATATATTTTCAAACTTGGTTTTTTGGACGGTCTTGGCGGACTTTTTACCGCATATTTTCACGCCCGCGACCGCTGGCTGTTCTACACGGCGATTCGTCGCTTGCAACGTACCCATTCTTAATACACTGTGTTAAAACTTTATTTTCGAATTCTCAAATTCCTCTCGCCGTACAAGGGCAAAATTGTTCTGGCAATTTTCCTGAGTTTGTTCTACGCGATTTTCAACACCTTCTCGATTTCACTCATCATTCCGATTTTGGAATCGCTCTTCGGTTCGACGGGACTGCCTGTTTCAAACATCCCGTCTGCCGCGACAAGTAATCTGCCATCGTGGATCATCTCGCTCAAAGACGGCTTCAATGCCGCCGTTACATCGGGCAGCCAAATGGACGTGCTGGCAAAAACCTGCGGCATCTTGGTGATTTCCTTTCTTCTGAAAAATCTCACAGGTTATTTGCAAAGCCACACCGTCATTCACATCGACCAATCAGTGCTGCGGGACATTCGCAACACACTTTATTCCCAAGTGACCAAACTCTCGCTCCGTTACTTCACGAGCGAACGCTCCGGCAGCATTATCAGTCGCATCATTAACGACACGGCATCTATCAGTTCTGGTCTTGTTGCCAGCTTCGAAACGATTTTCAAAGAAACGCTCACGCTGCTGCTGCTTTTGATATATGCATTCATTATCAGTTGGAAACTCACGCTGTTTGCACTTTTGATTTTTCCGTTCACGGCTGGCGTGATTGCGTTTGTGGGACGGATGATTTACAATCAAAGCAAACTGCTGCAAGCCAAACTCGCCGATACGATTTCGATTTTGCAGGAAACGATTCTCGGCATCAAAGTCATTAAGGCGTTTGCCATGGAAGATTTCGAGAATAAGAAATTTCAGGCCGAGACGAACAATTTCTTTCGCACGATTCTAAAAATCAACCGCATTAAAAATCTGTCCTCGCCTGTGTCAGAATTTTTCGGCGTGATTGCGGTCGGCGTGATGATTTGGTACGGCGGGCGGGAAGTGCTGTTGGCGAAATCGCTTTCGCCAGCGGAGTTCGTCGGCCTGCTGATTCTCGTGACGCAGATGATGCCGCCGATAAAAAATCTTAGCAACGTCTCAAATCGAATTCAGGAATCGCTTGCCGCCGCAAGCCGCGTTTTCGAAATCGCCGAATATGAAGCCGACCCCATTTCCACGCCCTCGCAGAAAGTCGTAACCGAGTTCAATACCGCGTTGGAATACAAAGACGTGAGTTTTAAGTATGAGCCAACGTCGAAAGAGTTTGTGCTGAAAAACGTGAACGTGAAAATCAACAAAGGTGAGATTGTTGCACTCGTCGGGCCGAGCGGGGCGGGCAAAACAACGTTTGTGGATTTGGTGCCGCGTTTTTATATGCCCACGTCGGGCGACATTTTGCTGGACGGCATCAGCACCAAAGACATCAACCTGCCATCGCTAAGGCGGCTGATTGGCATCGTGACGCAGGAAGTTGTGCTGTTCAACGACACGATTAAAAACAACATCGCTTACGGCCTTGCGGGTTTTCCGCATGAGCAAATCGTAGCTGCCGCCAAAGCCGCGAACGCTCACGAATTTATCATTCAACTTCCCAACGGCTACGACACGCCCATCGGCGAACGCGGCCTGAAACTTTCAGGCGGTCAACGCCAGCGGCTCTCAATTGCCAGAGCGTTGCTGAAAAATCCGCCCATCATTATTTTTGACGAGGCAACATCGGCCTTGGACTCCGAGTCCGAACTGCTCGTGCAGGAGGCGATGGAACGGCTGATGAAAACCCGAACGAGCCTCGTTATTGCCCATCGCCTTTCGACCATTCAAAACGCCGATAATATTTTGGTGCTTCGCAAAGGCCAACTCGTTGAGGCTGGCCGCCACGAGGACTTGCTGCGGCAAGGCGGGCTATACTCGAAACTTTATCACATGCAATTCAAATTGCAGGAAAGCAAATGAAATGAAAAGAGCCGCATCGTTGCGGCTCTTTTGTTTAACGATAAAGGTTAACAAGTTTATTTAAAGCGGATTCCGACGGCTTTGATTTTTGCCAGTGCTACTTTGAGCTTATCTTCATCGGCCACGAGCGAGATGCGGAAGTAGCGGTCGCCGCAGTTGCCAAACGCAATGCCCGGCGTAACGATAGTGTCGGCCTTGTCCAAAATGAGTTCTGTCCATGCTTTGGACGACGGGATGCTGTCGGGAATCGGAAGCCATGTGTACATCGTGGCTTTGGGTTTCTCGGCGTGCCAGCCGAGGTCGTTGAAGCCGTCAATCACGATGTCGCGGCGGCGTTTATAAACCTCAACGTTGCTCACGAAATACGCATCGGGCATCGCCATCGCTGCGATGCAGGCATCCTGAATAAAATTGGACGTGCCGTAATCCATGTTGGACTTGACCGAGTATAATGCCTTCACAATTTCGGCATTGCCCACCGCAAACGCCGCCCGCCAGCCCGCCATGTTAAACGTCTTCGAGAACGAGTGAAATTCAATCGCAATATCCTTTGCTCCTTCAACATTGAAAACCGAGGGAGGACGGTAGCCTTCGAAACCAATTTCAGCATAAGCCAAATCCGAACACAACACAATTTCATAATGTTTGCAGAACTCAACCAACTCCTGATAAAACGACAGCGGAGCAATCGCCGACGTGGGGTTGTGCGGATAATTGACGAAAATCAGTTTTGCTTTTTTGGCAACGTCGGTCGGAATGTCGGCGAGTTTGGGAAGAAATTTATTTTCAGCCGTGAGCGGCAGATGATGCACAATGCCGCCCGCAACCCACGTGCCGCGTGAATGAACGGGATAGTACGGATCGCAAGCCAGCGTGACGTCTCCGGCATCAATGTAGGCCAACGCAATGTGGGCAATGCCTTCCTTTGAGCCGATAAGCGTTTGCACTTCGGTAGCGTAATCCATCGTTACGTTGTAGCGGCGTTTCATCCATTGGACGACGGCCTTGCGAAAGGTGTCTTTGCCTTGAAAAGACGGATAACCATGTTGCGTCGGGTCTTGAATCGATTTGATGGCTGCGTCCAGCACCGATTGCGGCGGCGTTTGGTCGGGGCTGCCGATGCCGAGATCAATGATGGTGCGGCCTTGAGCTTGGGCGGCCTTTTTCATCACTTCCAACTCGGCGAAAACGTAAGTCGGAATATTGCTGATGCGTGTGGAGGGTTTGAGAAAATCGGTGTTGAGAGCAACAGTCTCTGCCATGATGCGTTGGTTTATGGTTTGAAAAAAGCAAGTTTATTTTTTCTTTGCAACGGTTTTCCGCTTCCGAGGCTTTTGCACCACGCCAATGAGCGGCGAGGCTTGAACGGCTAAGTCGTAAATGCCTTGAAGTATTTTCTTGAACGCCGGATGTTCATCGGAAATCTGGAGCCACTTTTTGAGCATGAAATTCGGCACGAGGTCGGGAAACTTTTTCTTTAGCGTTTCGTGATGTTTATAATCCGTAACGACGAGCAGGCCACGCCACTCTTCTTTGGCCGTTCCGCCTGCGTATGCGAGCATGACTTTTTGCTTGCCCCGCTTTTGATAAACGGCCACGCCGCCGAACATCGGGCGGAATTCAACACCGCGAAGGTCTGCGAACGCTTGCAACACAGGGTCGGAGAACCATTTCTCGTCAATGGATTTAGGCGTCTTCATCATTATCACTTTCGGTTACGAATATAAAGAAAAGTTTTTCGGCAAAAAACACTGATGCCATTTTCTGTCGATGACGAGACACCTCAATAAAAACAGGCAAATACTCATTTTCGCCTAAAAAAGTAATATAAAAAATATTAAAATGTTACAATGTGTTAACTTGTTTGAATGAGATTTTTTTATATATTGCGGCGAATTTCAAAAGAAATGTTCTCACCAAAATTTAAAATCTTCATGTTATGTCGCTTCGAGAGTTAGAAAAAATCTGGATGAATGGAAAGTTAGTGGACTGGAAGGATGCCAACATTCATATTCTCAGCCACGTGATTCATTACGGTTCAAGTTTCTTCGAAGGTATTCGATGCTACAATACCGAGCAAGGGTCGGCGGTCTTTTGCCTGCCACAGCACTTGAAGCGGCTGCGGGAGTCGGGAAAAATTTACCGGATGGATATTCCTTATTCAAACGGCGAAATCTCTGATGCGATTTTCAATCTCATCAAGGTTAATAAATTGGACGAGTGCTACATTCGTCCGATTGTCTATCGCGGTTACGGCGACGTAAGTATTAATCCATTGACCAATCCGGTTGAGACGACGATTGCCGTGTGGGAGTGGGGCAAATATTTGGGCAAGGACGCAATTGAAAAAGGGGTGGACGTGTGCGTCAGTTCGTGGCACAGGGCTGCACCGAATACATTTCCGACGCACGCCAAAGCCGCAGGCAATTACCTGAACAGCCAGCTTGCAAAAATGGAAGCCATCACCAATGGATATGCGGAAGCCATCATGTTGGATTATCGCGGCTTCATCTCGGAGGCGAGCGGTGCAAACATCTTCTTCGTCAAAGACAACATTGTCTATACGCCACCGACGTCAAGTGCCATTCTGGTTGGCGTCACGCGGAACGTGGTGATTGAACTTGCCCGCGACTTAGGCTATCGGGTTCGGGAAATGGACTTGGTGCGGGAGTTTGCCTATACCGCCGACGAAGCATTCTTCACGGGAACGGCAGCAGAACTCACGCCGATTCGTTCGGTTGATAAAATCAAAGTCGGCACGGGCGAACGCGGCGAGGTGACGAAGCGGATTCAAGATAAATTCTTCGACATCATCCACACGGGCAACGATGAAGGTCGCGGCTGGATGACGTTCATCGATAGAAAGCAACCGATCGGTGCTAAATGATATTGGCAAAACGGCGATTCCGCCTTCCGAAAAATATTCTTCTCCTTTCAAGAGATGACGCTTAGACAATTAGGACGGTTTTTAATCAGAACCGTTCTGGGGCTGGATAATACTTTTATCACGCGAAAACGGATGCAGTTCCGATTTCCGCTCGCCAAGATTTCCAACACGGTCATCATTCTGCGAATGGCGAAAACGTCATTGCAGATTGGTCAGAATACCACCATTGGTGATTACACCGTCATCGCTCTCGAAAACGATTCGCACAGCAACACCCCTGTTTCATCCGGCCTAACCATTGGCAACGATACTTACATCGGCGAGCATAATAATATTCGAGCGGCGGGCGGGATGATTACAATCGGTGATAAATGTTTGCTCTCGCAAGGCACTGCTCTCATCGCGTCCAATCACGGCACGTTGCGAGCGGACTTTATTCGAGACCAAGCATGGGACACGGCGAAAGTCGGTATCACAATTGAGGATGATGTGTGGATTGGATGCAACGCCGTTGTTTTGCCCGGCATCCGAATTGGCAAAGGGGCGGTCATTGCAGCGGGCAGCATCGTGACGAAAGACGTGCCGGGATACGCGATTGTAGCTGGTGTGCCAGCTCGCGTGATGAAATATCGATAGTTCAAACAATGCGAAGAAATTCGTATATTGACACCCTGAAGAATCGCTCCAATTTTAATCGTCACCACATTCCAACATGGATTCACCCGACCACCACTTGACCCAAGCAAATCAGCCGCCAAAACGGGACTTTCATTCTCACCAAGTCAGAACCTATGTTTTTGCTATCAGCAAGAACTAACGAACAGCCAGCACATCTCCATAGGTTTTGAAACCATTATGTTCCAACTTTTATCCAAAATTCGTCCACAATCCTTAAAAGAATTCGGGTGGATGGCGGTTTCGCAGGTGATTGCATTTCTGATCGGTTTGGTGACGATCAAATTGCTTGCAACTATGGGAACATCTGAATATGGCAAATTCTCACTTGCTTTATCGTTGGCTGCCCTGCTGAATGTCATGCTCTACTCGCCGGTTGAAAACGCCTTTGCCCGCTTTTATTATGACTATGCAGCACAACATGCAGAGCGGCAATACATTGAGCTAATGTACCGCTTTCTCAAGGTCTCCGGTCTTGGGGTTTTTATGCTGACGGCGATTTTTATCGGATTTATTGGAATCACGGGGGCAAAGGTTCTGGTTTTTTTTTCGCAAGATTTTTCCCACTTAGCTCTGTATTTATCGACGATTGCGGCTTTTTCAGTTTTGACTTGTACCGTCAACTCGCCTCATGCAATGCTGAATATCAGACGGCAACGTAATCTTACGGCGACGGTGCAGGTGATTGAAAAATCCATCTTGCTGATTGGGATATGGGCAATCATCCTTTTTTTTTATATTGATGCTCAAATTGCACTCGGAATTCAGGTGGTCTGTTATGCTCTGACGCTTTGGTTAAGAATTGCTTTTTTGGAAAAAAATCTTCCAAAGCGTGAAGTTAAGCCGCTTGAAGTGCAAGTCGAAATGCGGCAGCGGCTGACGGCATACAGTCTGCCAAACGCCATTGGAGGAGTATTTTACTGGCTGCGAATGGGCGGCGAACGATGGCTGATAGAATATTTTCTGACAACCAGCGATGTGGGCATTTACTCGCTTATGGTCAATATTGGAAACGTTGGTGTGATAACAACATTTATGCTGGTTACGCAATTTATGCAGCCGATTGTCTATGAAAAATTTTCGGACATGACTGATTCAGCCAAGCTCCAAAAAGGCTTCAAATACATTCAGGCATACACGCTGGTTACAGTATTGATGGTTGCCACATTTGTTACAATTACGGCATTATTCAGTACGCAAATGCTGCTTGTATTAAGTCGGCCTGAATTTGCAACCGCCGCACATCTTCTCCCGATTATTTGCTGCGGGATGGGATTCATTGTCATTTCACAAGCCTTGGCCATGACCGGTTCGGCATTGGGGCAGCCGCAAGCCTACTTAAAAACAAATTTATTTATTAGCATATTAGGCATCCTGTTGAATTTCTTCGGTTGCAAATACCTTGGTCTGCTAGGCGTCGGACTAAGTTCCGTTGTTTCCAATCTCATCGGTATTGCCCTGACCTTATTGGTCACCCGTCGGCTTCTGAAAAAGCAAATTCATCAAAACAATATGTTGGCATAGCCCATCGAACAGCAAAAACCAAACATAAACTTTTTTATGCCTCAGCTCAAAGTTTCTATCATTACTGCCTGTTATAACCACCAGGAATACCTTGAAGAATGTGTCAAAAGCATAGCGGCACAAACTTATCCGAACATTGAGCACATCATTATTAACGATGGCAGCACGGATGGCAGCGGCCAAGTTGCTGACCGATTGGCGGACGTATATGGAAAATCTGGCAAATCGGTACGAGTGATTCACCAAGCCAATGCGGGGGTTAGTCATGCCCGCAACAATGGCATTGCACAATCGAATGGCGATCTCTTAAATGTATTGGATGCCGATGATTTTTTTCGACCAGACGCGGTGGAAAAAATGGTGGGACAGATGAAAGCATATCAAGTTGACTGTGTAACACCGCAAGTCCAAACGTTCGGGGCATATAGCCGCTTGGTGAAGCGGGTCGGCTCAACTCTGGAGGTGGAGAAGGAGGACAACACTTACGCGACGGCATCCATGTTCAGCAGAAAGGTTTGGGAAAGCGTTGGCGGCTTTGATACGAATCTTAAGGAATTCCAGATGGAAGATTGGGTATTTTGGATAGATATGCTGAAAGCAGGATTTCGTGCAACGGCATTGCCGGAGCCGGTTTTTTATTATCGGACAGCGACGCTTAGTGCCTTCACGAAAGCGTTTAGGCAATGGCCGCAAGTCATCTCGTATATCGTCAACAGACATCCCGAATTGTATGCCGTCGACATTGTTAAACGGGCGAAGTTTATTGATGAACATCGTGAGGCGTTTCAATATATCCACGAGCAGATTTCGGGTATGCTGGGAAACGTATCGCCAATGTTATTTATGCGGCGTCATTTGAAGCCAAGGCAAATGCAGTATGCCCTGCTTTATGGAGCGATAACAGGATATTGGACGTTAGGGGTTTCGGCGACGTTGCGACTGTTTGAAATGGAATTGCTTGAATCCGTTATGCAAGATTTTGATTTGGAAATAAAATCAGTCACGGCTGATGTGAGGATACAGCCATCGTTGCCAGACCGGATGATGTGGAAACTGTATCGGAGTCTGAAAAACCTGAAAATGCCGTAGGCCAAAGCCATCGGGCAATAAGTATCCGATTCTTGCTGTTCCGGTCGGGAACTTTAGTTGCCAATCAATAAACTCATCTGATTTGCTTTCAAACTTATGGATCAAAATGTAAAAACGGTATTGGTTTCCATTATAATGCCCGCTTATAATGCAGAAAAATATATTGCAGAATCCATCGCATCTGCTCAACGACAAACATTCAGAGACTGGGAACTCATCGTCATAGACGATGGCTCTACAGACAGCACCGCTGAAATCGTAAAAGGATTGCAGCAAAACGATGAACGGATAATTTATGTCCATCAACAAAATAAAAAACTACCGGCTGCAAGAAACTGCGGTATAAAGTTGTCAAAAGGCCAATACGTGGCTTTCTTGGATTCGGATGATTTATGGCTGCCTGAAAAACTTGAACGCCAACTTGAGGCGTTTGAAAAACAAAAAGCCGACTTGGTCTTTACGGATGGTTTTATTTTAAAAGAAAAGACCCAAGAACTCATTCCTTATCCTACCGTTTCAGGTTTTTTTACTGGCGAAGAAATGTATAGAATAGAATATTTTTCTAATCTTATTCCGGTTTTATCGGTGCTAATTAAAAAAGACTGGTTAAATAAAATTGGTCATCAGGACGAGACATTAATCTTTGGGTGTGAAGACTGGGATTATTGGCTTAGAATGGCGAGAAACGGGGCGACATTTTACGGAATGCCTGAAAAACTTTTTAAATACAGGGTACACGACGGGGGCATGTCCAGAAAAATAGCATGGATGAAACTTGCCGAGTTTACGGTTTTATATCATAATATCGATTACCGATACATAAGCAAACGAGAAATTTACAAACGACTGGCTTATCTAATATTTTCCAAGAGACTTATATCATTCTTTTTATCCAAGTAACTTATTGCCGATATTATTAGGCTTTTCAAAACTTTAAGATCGGTAGGTTTGAAAGAAAAATAATACTCCGCAATACATGAGCATTCCCCGAAAACTGTTTTTCATAACAATCTTGTTTATCAACTCCCGTTCAGATGCAATCAGTCCGCATTAAAATTGGCAGCTTTGTTCTGACGCTCTACCAAATCCTGCTGTTTGTCTCTGTTCTGGTTTTGGTATGGCTCGTGATGTTCACCTCGTACTACGCCGAAGCCTCAGCGGTCTTGTATCTTTTGCTCATCGGCGTCATGTTTCGTAAGTATGGCCTTTCGTATTTGTCCGTCATCTTCGGACTTTTCGTTTATGTTCCGTTGCTGCTCTCGGTATTAATCATGGTCCCGTTGCTGGCAGAGGGTGGCGGGCTGATTGAGTTTGCCGAAGACTATATCGATACCTATGCTGCGGATATGGTTCACGTCAGCGTTGCATTTATAATGATGATTTTTTTAATGTCAATGTCGGTTAAGCGACGCGAAAAGGTTCCTGATGAAGAAATATGGGACGCGATGAAAACTATTCCGCTTAATGCTACAGGCATTTTGGTCTTCGGGTTGATTGCAATGGCTTCCGTCATAATTGCATTTCCGCGACTTTCAGCCGTAACCGGGAGTTTTGATCCTGACGAACGGTACGTCAGGCTGTTTGCCGGAAATGGGTGGATGGTGCTATCGGCGGCGGCGTACTTTTTTATGCTCGTCGGCGACTTCAAGGTGATGAAGGGGTTTAGGATATTGGTGATAGTTTTTGTGCCGATGTGGAGCATTCTCAATTATGAGCGGGCGGACATCATGGGCATCTTGCTCTTGGGGTTTTTATATTTTATTCATCGGTATTTGTTTAACAAAGCAACTTCTTGGTGGGTTAAGGCTTTGTTCATCTTCGGCAGTATCGGGCTTTTCCTGTTTGTCTCAATTACGGTTCTGATTCGCACGGGTGGCAGTGCATCCGAAACGCAGGGCGTCGCGGCATTGCTGAACCTGACGGCTTTGGACGTTTTATTTGTGTACGTTTCAGCCTTTGAAGTGATTTCAAGTTTGGATGGTCTTGCTGGTGGATTTACCTATATCCGGTATCTACGCGGGCTGTTCCCCTCGATTATCGTCGACCCGCAAGACGATGTGTACGGTTATACGTCATACCTCTCGAATATAGTTCCCAATACAGGTGGTGGCTATTTTGTAACCGAACCTGTTTTAAATTTCGGATATATTCTGGGGCCTCTCTTAGCTGCGGCTATATACTTTTTGATTTATCTTGTTCCGTTCAAGTTCAAAATGCCCGCCTTAGCCCGCAGTCTGTGGTATTACATAGCCATCATTACACTGTTTCGAACCGTATGGTACGGACTGATTTACATTGAAAAAATTTATGTCAATTTTCTGCCGCTTCTATTGGTGATTTACATCCTGTTGCAATGGTCTGGAGTTGAAAAACGCGACGAACTTGGCAGCGGCCTGCCATTGAACAGATCATGAAAATTTTACAAGCCAATAATTACCTCAAACGCGGCGGTGCGGAAGTGGTGTTTGTAGAAACTACGCGGCTCTTGACGAACGCCGGATATACCGTTGCATCTTTCACCGCCGAAGACGCTCCCAAATCCCAAAGTGCGGCTCACGAAGCCTTTCGTTACATCTACTCGGTAGCAGCCAAGCGGTCACTTGCAAAAAAACTCGCTGCCTTTGAGCCGGACATTATTCACTTGCATGGCTTTTACAACCCGTTGTCACCATCCGTTCTTTCCGCTGTCGGAGCATACAAACGCCTTGCGGCTTCACGCGGCAAAACGGTTCGCGTGGTGATGACGCCGCACGATTATCATTTGCTTTGTCCAAACACCGGATTTGTCCGTTACGACAACGCTGGCGTACATATCTGCGAGAAGTGCGGGACAGGGCAGAACTATCATGTGTTTCTCAACAACTGCGACCGCAACGGTTGGCTTTACAGCACCCTCAAAGGCGTTCGCTCCGTATTGAATTACAACATCCTGAACTTGCAGCGTGAAATCGATTTCTTCATCGCCCCAAGCCACTTCATGAAAGCCAAACTCGTGGCTGGCGGCTTCGATGCGAATAAAATTGAAACGGTACATAATCCCGTTTTTAAGTATGATGCTCTAACGGCCATGTTTAACGCTTCGCAGGATGAGACGAAAAAATACGACCTCGTGTTTCTGGGCAGGCTCTCGCCCGAAAAAGGTGTGGCCGAACTCCTTGAGCGTATTGCCGCATCAAAAAAAAATTATACATTGGCAATCGTTGGTGAAGGTGAGGAAACGAGTGCCTTGAAGCAAGGTTGCAAAAAGTTAGGCTTAACGCATCTGGTATCGTTTCTCGGCTATCAGCCGCAAGACGTTGCGTTTCGATTGTTGCAGCAATGCCGCACGTTGGTCTTGCCATCGGTGTGGTACGAAAACAATCCGTTGGTTGTCGGCGAGGCGTTGGTATTGGGCTTGAACGTCGCGTTAAATCCGATTGGCGGCATGGCCGAACTCGTTTCGCTTTTTCCCGAACGCATTCAAACTATTGATGACCTCTTTTCATCCGAGCATCTGATGCCCGTCAAGTCCGATGCATCGCCTGCCCACTCTGCCAATTGGGATATTTTAAACCCAACCCAATACTTGGAAAAAGTTTTGGCCTGCTATCATAAAACGCTAATAACGGCCTGACCTTATCTGGCGGCATGAATGCAGGGCTTGAAAAAAAGGCAGAGTTTCTTAATTATGAAAACCCGTTTGCATCTGCCACGCGGCAATCGTGCTGCCAATTGTGAAATACCAAGCCAATGAAAATAAGTCGGACAACTTCCCGTAACCTCTTGAGCTTAACATTGCTGCTATTGCCAGCCATGCTTTTCGCCCAACAGGGACTTCGCGTTACTGAACCGGACGCTAAAACGATTCAAGCCGCACTTTCATTCTTGGATGTGAAACGAACGCCCGTCAAAGTCGGGCAAAAGACTTTCATGCGATTTTCGCTTGCAAGCAGTGTGTTGTTGGGCGGGACGGAAGAGCCGCGTCTTCCGGCCAAAGCCTTGTATGTGGGCCTGCCGGAAGGAACGGAGATTAATCTTGACGTTCGCACCTTAGGTGACAAGCGTTTGCCCAACCTTGACCCGGAGCCATTCCCGCCGACCGTTGCCGATGCTGAACGGGAGCGGCTTCTTACCAAAGTTCTAATGACCAGACAACTCATCAAAGGACTGTATCCGTCCCGCATTGCGTGGGTCGCGGATTACTTTACGATTGGGTCGCAGCGGGTTGCAAAGATTATGATTGCACCTGTCCAAGTTGATTTTGCGTCGCGGCAAGCCGTGCTGCATCGGTCGCTTGACATTAAAATTCGAATCGTGGCAGCCGCCAAGCGTCAGCCAATGCAGACCTATCGTGCGACGAGTAAAGTGGATGAACAATTCCTGAAACTAAATTTGCTCAACTATCAAACGGCAAAAGCGTGGCGACAGCCGAACCCACTAACGACCGCTAAAGCCCGCCGTACTTTTTCGACAAATGATTGGTACAACCCGTCTTCACCGTATCTCAAACTGTATGTTTTAAACGACGGCCTGCATACCGTATCGGCAGCGGATATGCTGGCGGCGGGCGTCGATCCGAATCAAATCGATACAACCACATTAAGACTTTTTTTTAAGGGCAGCGAAGTGCCGATACGCTTGCTAACCCAAAACGGTAGTTTTACGGGATTTGATTTTTTAGGCCAGTGGAATAAAGGCCTCCTTGACATCGTGATTGGGGAACTCACGGGCGACTCCATCGGCTATCACCGCGATTACTACAACACCTACTCGGATACCAGCGTGTATTGGCTGACGTGGGGCGGCGTTGCCGGACGGCGGTTTCCAGAAGCACCTGTGTCGGTTCAAAGTTTTCCTACGGCGACCACGTTTCGAAAGACCGTGCATTTTGAACAGGATTTGGTTCGAGTTCTTGGGCTGACCGATTACGACAACACTACTGAGCGAGTCAATGGCGAAGGCTGGTATTGGAGAACGTTTCAGGTTGTAGATCAGGTCAAGAATGACACGATGAGTTTTACCGCCGTGTTTAATTCGCTAGCCGCGAGCGGCATGGCTCACCTCAAAGTTCGTTTTCAAGGAGCGACACAAGACACCGGAGCTGGTCGGCATAAAGTTGATATTACCATCAACGGCACAACGGTTGGCACAACGGTTTTCTACAACAAGGACTCATCCCTTTACGAGGTTGATTTTCCAAATGCCCTGCTTGCAAACGGCACGAACCAAATTAAACTAACCCTGAATCACAACGATCCGCAAACCAACCTGAACGTTGTTTATTACGACTGGATGGAAATCACGGCCAACCGAACATACGATTATCCTACAACCGAAACAGATCAACAAGACTTTACCGGAGACGGCAGTTCGCAGCAAGTGTCGTTTGCCCTGACGGGCATTGCCGCGGCGGACAGTCTGTCTTTATTTAATACCACCGATTCTACTGTTGTTACAGGCGTCTCGGTTGCGGGCAGCACGGCCACGTTTGCCGGATTTGCAAACAAAGAATATTTAGCCGTAAAGAACTCGAAAAAATACAAACCGATTTTAATTCGGCTTAACCCAAACTCCAACATCCGAAATCCGTCGAACGAAGTCGACTACATTGTCATCACACACCCATCGTTTTTATCCGCCGCTAATCAACTGGCACAGTATCGCTCCGGTCGTGGTCTCAGAACGCGGGTGGTGACGACGGAGCAAATTTACAATGAGTTCAATTACGGCATCTTCAGCCCCGTTCCCATCCGAGACTATTTGCAATACATTTATGAACGTCAAAGCACCAAACCCAAATACGTTGTGCTGATGGGTGGCTCGAACTGGGACTACCGCCTCGTGACCGGCACGCAAGTCGGCAAACTGCCGTGGATTCCGGTTTATGGTTCCCCGTTCAGCGAAACGTGGTTTGTCAGTTTTGAAAATTTGCCAACTGCTCCGTACCGCAACATTCCCAGAATGTTCATAGGCCGAATCACGGCTCAATCGGCACAGGAAGCGACGGATTTTGTCTCGAAGATTATCCAGTATGAATCGGGAAGCCAGCCGCAGATGTGGCAAAAAAATTTTATGTTTATCACGGGAGGGTTTACCCAAAGCGAGCAGTTCGATTTCACCACATATTCCAATTCGCTCAGCAACTATTTTGTTTTGCCGCCGCCGATAACCGGAACGCAAGACACCATTTATCGAAGCGATGTCGATAATATCATCAGCGACCGCTTGGAAACGCTCATAACCAACGGCATGAGAAACGGGACAGTGGTCGTCAATTACGTCGGTCACGCTGGCTCGCGGACGTGGGACTTGGCTTTGGCTAGTCCGGCAGGCATTCAAAACAATTACTATCCGGCTATTTTCAGTTGGACGTGCTTCACCGGAGAGTTTGCCGCTCCCGACTCGCGGTCATTTGGCGAGGAGTTTACGTTGCAAGCACCGCAAAGCGGGGCGATTACATGGGTTGGAACATCGGCACAAGGCTTTACAGGATATGACAATCAGATAAACAACTATGTGTATAGCGGCATTCAGGACACGTTGAGAACCGTCGGTGAAGTTTTTTACAACGCCATTAGTCACGTAGCAAATGACTACGCAGGTGGGGCGTGGAATTATTATGCTCAATCGATCATAGACCATTACGATTTAGTGGGCGATCCCGCCACACAACTTCTGCTCTCCGATAAGTCGGAACTGGCCGTAGCCGATACCACCGTTCGATTTCTTAATTCAACACTCACGGATGCTTTTCAGCCCTTGTCAATTAAGGTTTTCAACTGTGGCCTTGCAACCCGCGACAGCGTCGAACTTACAATTTATGACAGTTGGAACTCCACCTCGAACTTTGTCGCCGTGAAAGACACGATGCTTCGTCCGATTGCAATAACCGATTCGTCAGTGGTACAGATTGACTTCCGAAATAAATCCGGCTCGCACCTTGTTAAGGTGGTTATAGACCAGCAGAACCTGATTCCTGAAAATTTCAAGAACGATAACACGATTACGATTCAGGCCAATGTGTATTCATCGGATGCAGCCGGCTCGTTACCATTGTCGTACTGGCTTTTCCCAAGCACCGCAACGCCGCAACTGGCGATTCTCACACCGCCCGCTGCACCGCAGACGGCAAGGTTTTACTACTTCGAAGTAGATACCTCCAATGTGTTCCGCTCGCCCATCGCGGCATCACCGTTGATGCCTGAAACGCCGCTTCAAACAACATGGACGCCCAGCCTCTTATCCAGAAGCGACACTGTCACGTATTTCTGGCGGGGGCGAATACTGACCAATTCAACAATCGGAAACTGGCAAACGGGAAATTTCAGATTCTCGACCACCGCTCCAAGCGGAAACGTTCAGGCTTGGGAACAAAAAGGCGTTGCTCAACTCAGTCAAAACACGCTGTCGCAAATTCAATTCTCACCCGCAGGTGAAGCAACCGTTAGTACCAGTCCGCTTACAGTCGTACTCGAATCCAGATGTTTCGACTTTGAATACTCGGCCAATGTGTTTCATTATCTATACCTGATACAGGTTGGCAATAATATTCAAACCCGATTCGATTTCGACGGCAGCCAAGGGAACAACGGCTTGAACATCGTGGTCGTGGATACCAGCAACGGTCAGGTGTCCGTAGATAGCGTAACCACGTATGCCCTTTGGTACGACTATTTCTACAACAAATCAGCACTCGCCAAACAATTGGCCGGTCGTATCAATCAATTAACGCAAAGCCAGATTTTGTTCGCTGCGGTTAAGAAGGGAACGTTAGAGCCGACCCGTGTGGCGGACACTTTAAAACGGGCGTTCCAAATGTTGGGAAGTGTGCGGCAAAGCAATCTGGGCATAGACGAATCATGGGTATTCGGCGGCAACAAAAGCCGCACCTTCTATATGGAAGATTGGGGAACACGATGCAGTCCATCGGGCGGCTGCGACTCGGTCGGGCGAACCGTGACAGCAAAAGCTCAGCTTACAATTCCCAACTCGCTGGGAACGCTGACGACTCAGGAAATCGGCCCCTCCTCAAAGTGGCAACGGCTATCGTGGGAACAAACATTGCCCGTTCCACAATCGAGAATAGATGTGGAACTCATCGGCGTGAGGTCAGACGGCACGGGCGAAGATTCTCTGCTCACAACATCGCAAAGTGCAGGGCTTGATATTAGTGCCATCAATACGACTCAGTATCCGAAACTTAAACTCAAAGCATTTCTTCGGGCTGCACAAGGCTATTCTCCTTCGCTTAAAAGTTGGCGGGTGCAGTATGTCGCCGCTGCTGATGCCGCATTAAGTTACAAGTTCATCAGCGTCAGCAAAGATTCCGTTGCCCAAGGCGAATCGGTTGCAACATCCGTTAAACTTTTCAATTTGGGATATGCATCGATTGATTCGTTGAAACTCAACGTCTCGCTGCAAAATGCCGCTGGCATCAAAACAACTATTGGGACATGGACGGCTTCAAACGTTCAGCCCGATTCATCGCAAGCGTTTAGCTTAACGATTCCCACCGCGGGACAAAGAGGGCTTCAAACGCTTTCGGTTGCGACCGACATTAACAGCCGACTCCCTGAAGTCACCACCTTGAATAATTTCGTCAGCATCCCGTTTTTCGTGAAAGCGGATACGGCAAAGCCTAAACTCAGCATCTTGTTCGATGGCAAAACCATTCTTAATGGTGCCTACGTTGTCCCGAAACCCAAAATCACCGTCACAATGTCCGACCAAAGCCTGCTCTTACTGACGGACACCAGCAGCGTTTCATTAACGCTCAACGGCAGCCCGTTCTATTACAGTCAAACCCAAGGCGGACAAGGGGCAGATGGCAATCCCGTAACGGGAACTCTTAGCTTCACGCCAGCCGTTGCAGGAAAAAACAGTGCGGTTGTAACTTTTCAGCCGCAACTTCCTGATGGCAATTACACGCTGGGCGTTGCAGGCAGAGATGTGTCGGGCATTAAGGCCGACAGCCTCAATGTGATTTTCCAAGTCTCCGGCCAAATGCAGGTTTCAAGCCTTTACAATTACCCGAACCCCATGAAGGATAAAACCAAGTTTGCCTTTCTGCTCACGGGCAGCAGCGATAACTTGCCGACGGAATTTAAAATTAAAATTTATACCGTGGCCGGACGGCTCGTGCGGGATTTGGATGTGATGCCATCCATTCAAGGCGTTGGCTATAGCAGTGTGGAGTGGGACGGACGCGACAAAGACGGCGACCAACTCGCCAACGGTGTTTATATCTACCGCGTCGTCATTCGCAGCAAAGATAAAACGATAACCAAAACCGAGAAACTGGCTATCGTCAGGTAAATTACTTTCGCAAAATATACTGCAACTTCTCTGGCTCGCAGCGAATCAGACTTGTGCCTTTGGGCGGCACAAGTCTGGGCGGCACAGCTCCCGTCGTGTCAGACGCGAGATCGTTAAAACTCACCGAGGCTTTGAGATCTGAAGCCTTCACATTTGCCAGCGTTGAAAGCCCGCCTCGAAGCGTCAGGTTCACCTTCGACGGAATCAGTGTCAGTGCCTTGCTCAATGGCTGACCCGTCACGCTGACGGGAATATCCACGTACTCCAACTCCGTGAGTTGCTCCGAGAGTCCGGCAATCTCCACCTTGTGAGCCGAGAGTTCTACCAACGGCGAAAGCGAATCCGATAGCGGCAACAACACGGAAAACTTTCCAATCAAATCCGAATACTTCGCAGGCGACGTTTCCCAAAATTTTAATGACGACACGATGGATTTTGCTCCCGTCACCGTCAGACTGTCCGGCTCGAACTGCAATGAGTCTTGCACCACATAACCGCTCTTCGGTTCCAAAGTGCCAACCAATCGAATGGGAATGTACTTCGATATTTTTTCTTCCAACCGCAACACAAGCGTATCGGGTTCTACGGCCAAGGCTTTTAAGCCTTCGGGCAACGGCTTCAAGTACAGTGCGGCATTCTTGGTCATTGAAATGGCAATCTCATTTTTATCAATTTCGGTGCTGAGGTCAATTCGCCACTCAATGCGTGAAAAATAAGTTGATAAAATCTTCCAGCCTTCGCCTTCAAGTTTAACGCTCACCGTTTTCGGAATGCCGCTTCGCACCGCCCGTTCGGAATCTTTTGCATCAACGACAACCGGAAAAGCCTCAACAGCCGTGTATTTGCGGCTCATCGCTACAAATATCCAGATGAACGCGGCAAATAAAAACGAGACCACCGCTGCCGGCAGTCTCGTGATAATCGCCCGTAAAAATCTTCCTAACCACTTCATGATATAAGAAGTCCGTTATCGTTTGAGTTTCGGGTCTAAGGCATCCCGCAGGCCGTCGCCCAAAAGGTTAAAGGCCAGCACCGCCATCATAATCGAAAGGCCGGGGAAAATTGAAAGCCACCAACCTTGTCCCGATACAATGTAGCCGTAGCCGTCCCGAAGCATCGATCCCCAACTGGCCGTCGGCGGCTGAACGCCCACGCCGAGAAACGACAATGCCGCTTCGGAAAGAATCGCTCCGGCAAAGTCTGCCGTTGCAATCACAATGATGGGGCCTAAACTGTTAGGCAAGATGTGCTTGAATATCGTTCGAATGTTGCCGTAACCCAACGCCCGTGTTGCTTCAACATACTCGCGTTCACGAAGTGAAATAAATTGTCCGCGAACAATACGGGCGGGATCGACCCACGTCGCCAAGCCGACGGCTAAAAATACTTGCCAAAACCCGCGACCCAACGCGACCGACATCGCAATGATGAGCAAGAGTTCGGGAAAACTCCATACCACGTTAATCACCCACATGATAACCGCATCCACCTTGCCGCGAAAAAATCCGGCTAACGCTCCCATTGATACGCCGATGATTAATGCAATCGTCGTGGCAATCACGCCGACCGAAAGTGAAATCCGCGTTCCGTAAATCACCCGCGCGTACTTGTCCGTCCCCATTGGGAAAACAGGCTCTTGATGCCAGTCTTTTTCCGATTGGCCTGAAAGTTCCGACAGCGGAATTGAAATGGGTTTGTCTTCGAAATCAACAGCTTCAACTTTGTCGCCAACAACTTTAAACGTTTTGATGGGAACCATTTTTGTTGCCGTGCCGCTCTCGTCGCCCGATTCCAATCGCTTCACCAGCACGTTGCCTTTGAAGAACGGCGGCTTGATTTCGTATTCGTAAATCTGAGCGTTCGGATCGTGCGGAGCAAGCACACCTGCAAAGAGTGCAATGAACAGCAACGACACAATCACCACGAGACCGACCATGGCGAGTCGGTTGCGTTTCATGCGAAGCCACGCATAGTAAAACGGTTGGTGCGAAACGCCGCCCGCCGCCGTTACGCGGAGGTATCGGTCTTTCTCAGATTCGACGGGGAGTGTTGCGGTTTCGGTTTGTTCCATGTTGTAATGATGCTTAACGGAAAAAGTCTTGTCGGTAAAGTCTAAGAATTTAAAACGCCGTTTGATTTTTCTTGTGCGGGCAAGCCCAACTCGGCATCAATGGCCGCAATCACTTTGCGGGTTGCTCCGGCGTTTTCAAATACAAATGCTTTGGCTTTTTCGCCCGCCGAGATTCGTGCCGCTTCATCTGTGAAAAAGTGATGAAACCTTTCGGCCAGTTGTTCTTCGCTCGTCACGATAAACGCCGCCTCCAATTGCACCAGTGATTTTGCTTCGGCTGACTTTGTGATGTTCGGCCCCATGATGACGGGAATACCGAACACAGCGGCCTCTAAGGTGTTGTGAACATTCGTGCCGAAGCCGCCACCAATATACGCAACGCCGGCAATAGAGTAAAGCTCGGCGAGGTATCCGATTTGGTCGATAATCAAAACGCCGTCGCCTGAAAAATCATTGGAGAGCGAACTGACTTTTGCGGATGAAAATTTTTGTTCGGCCAGCAACGCTTCCAATCGGGCGATGTTCGCCGTGCCGACTTCGTGCGGAGCGAGAATGAGATGCACGTTTTGGTTGCCAAGTTTGGCAAACGCGGCCAACACCAACGCTTCGTCTTTCGGCCACGTGCTGCCGCACACGAGAACCCGTTTGCCCGCATAGATTCGGCTTAACGTGCTAACTTTCTCCGTTAACTGGCTTCGGAAAATCACTTGGTCGAACCGCGTGTCGCCGGCTTGTTCGATCTTGCCATCAATGCCGAAAACTTTTCGAAACACGGCGGCGTCGCGTTGTGAGACGGTAAAGATTTTATCGAAGAGGCCGAACACGACTTTGTAAAAACTGCGACCAATCGGCCACGCATAAAGGCTGCCGCGTCGCATCACGGCACTGGCTAAGATGAGCCGCACGTTTTGACGGTGGGCTTCGGCAAGGTGATTGAACCAAAAATCGTATCGCATCAAAACCCAAACGTCGGGTTTCAGGAGGTCGAAAAAGCGTTTGGCGTTGGCGGGTGTATCTTCGGGTAAGTAGCACACGAGGTCGGCATCGGCAAAGGATTTGCGGGCGTTGTAGCCCGACGGCGAAAGGAACGAAACGAAAATCTGAACGTCCGCATGTTGCCGCAAGGCTTGGATGAGCGGTCTGGCCTGCTCAAACTCGCCGACGGACGCGGCATGAAACAGGATGCGTTTTTTGCCCGACGGGATTTTTTTTATCTTGGCTTCAAGTTCATCAAACAACGTCTGCCGAGCCGCAATCGACGTTGCCAACTTGCGGTTGAACGTCGCCACGCCGCGAACGGCCACGCGGAACAGCGGAAACAACAGAAGGTTATAAATGACTTGCCAAAACGTTTTCATCATACCGAAAAGATAGGAAAGTTTTGGCGATAGTCAGCTTTCCGATGAGCAAAAATTATTAGCCTCCAACGCAACATTCAAAAGCAAAAATATGGAAGACTATCTCAAAAAGACTTATATACGAGAA
>Ga0364918_10074_pt1 | contig 32346 bp, 27 predicted proteins | sample SorcelJu500001C6_2_FD_206957 | JGI IMG/M metagenome (GOLD analysis project Ga0364918, IMG submission 206957) | Enriched cells from Trout Bog Lake Hypolimnion, Wisconsin, USA - BchlTB.June20.5000.01.C6 | ecosystem: Environmental > Aquatic > Freshwater > Lake > Hypolimnion/Profundal zone | place... | reverse complement strand
GCTGGTCACAGAGCAAAAGTGCTGGATCATTTTTTAAAGCTAAACGACGAAGATCGTCGTATGCGTTTTGGTACGCAAACACCTGATGAAGTCCTTAAACACTATGTAGAGGGCATTAACTTTAGTAAAGATACTGTCCTTGGCATCTTTGATGCACAACTTAATATCATTGGGATAGCCCATCTAGCCTATCTGCCAGCAGTAAAGCGCTATTCGACCTCTGCAGAGTTTGGGGTATCTGTGCTCCCAGAAGGTCGCGCCCAAGGGCTAGGAACCGCATTGCTGGGGCGTGCGGCGATTCATTCACGCAATACTCAGATAGATACACTATTCGTACATTGCCTAGCCAATAATCGCGCCATGATGCACTTGGCCCAGAAAGCTGGCATGCAAGTGGAATACGCCTATGGCGATGCTGATGCCTATCTCAAACTACCGCCCGCCAATCCAGGAACAATTGTTGTGGAGGCGGCTAATGAGCAATGGGCTGACTTTGATTACGCTTTAAAAGCAAACCTGAAGCACTCTAATGATGCTTGGTCTTGGTTTCTAGGTCGACCAACTGCATTCACTACAAAATTATTTGCGATTAATTAGGGCTTGGTGCACCGCGCAATACCCACAGCGCCAAGATTGATAAATCAGAATCACTTAGTTTGTTGTTAGCTGGCATTGGCACCACACCCCAATTGCCTGCGCCCCCGTAAAAAATTTTGTTTTTTAAATACGTGCTCGCATTAGGGTTGCTCTTATATTTTGCAGCAACATCTTGAAAGCTTGGGCCAACAATTTTTTTATTTGCAGAGTGGCACCCTAAGCAAGCATTTTGTTTTGCTATTACTAACGCTCGCGCATCAACATCAGTCTCTATTGCCTGCGCATTAAGCGCTGCGAAAAAGAAAAGGGCAACCACAAAAGCATCTCTTGCATGTCGCCACAAAAAATTCATATCCAATCTTCTCTATAAAATTTATTGGTATTTTGGTGGAGAGTTTGATTGTGAGTCATCTGCCTTACCTTGCTTTTCAAGGCGTAGTTTTTCTGCTTCAGAAATAATATCAAAGTATGCATAGACATCTTTTACGCCATTAGCATTGCTTGCAACTTTTTTAGCGAGCTCAGCTTCGTTTTGCGTAAGCATACCCATCAGATAAACATTACCGCCTTCAGCCACAATATCCATTGAGTTTGATGGTAGCTTATCGGTAAAAATCATTTGTGTCTTAATCTTCGACTCGAGATACGAATCATTAGCACGCGAACTATAGGAACTATTTGGGCCTATAACTAATTCATTAAATACGCTGTGAACATTCTTCATGTCCTTTAAGTAATCACCAGCCTCAGCCTTAATGGCATCCTCTTTTGCTTCACCAGTCAACAGTACTTTCTGATTAAAAGAAGTAACGTTAATGTGTGCATTGTCACCAAACCGCTGAGCCAGTGCATTTTCAGCTTGTAACTCAATACCTTTATCGATCGCTTGAACGGCTGGAGATCTCCGATCAGCCATAACAGCCACCGTACCGGTAGCGCCAGCGGCCACGCCACCAACAGCTATTACTGCGCACGATGATAGAAAGCAAACTAGGGTGAGGGCTGCTATAACTTTACCCGTCAACTTGACATACATATGGATGGCCTTTATTTGAAAGATGTAATTCTTAATCGAGTAAGAGATGATCAACCCCATCACACAATCCGTGCAATAAAACTAAATGGGTTTCTTGTATGCGAGCAGTTCGTGTTGACGGGGCACAGAGATGTATGTCATCTTTATCCAACAGACCGCCAATCTTTCCGCCTCCATTGCCAGTAAGGGCGATGATTTTAATACCCATCTTTTTGGCTGCTTCTATAGCCTTAATTACGTTTTTAGAATTACCAGATGTAGAGATTCCAATGAGTATGTCGCCTTTCTTTCCAAGGCCTCGAACTTGCTTACTAAAAATCTCATCGTAACTGTAGTCATTGCCAACGGCAGTCAGTATCGAAGTATCAGTAGTCAGTGCAATAGCAGCTAATTCCTGGCGTTCACGCTCAAAGCGGCCAATTAACTCTGCAGCAAAATGTTGTGCGTCCGCAGCCGACCCCCCATTGCCACACGCCATAATCTTGCCACCATTACGCAAACACTCGACCATTGCTAGCACACCGTATGCCACCGCTTCCGGAAGAATTTTTTCTGCCTCTTGCTTAACCGCAATACTATCCAAGAAGTGTTGAGAGGCACGCGCACGAAGGCGCTCAATCGTATCTTTATCCATAACAATATTATGCGCCAAAGCAAGAGTCCTACTGGATGCCGCCCACTAAACTGAAACAGACGTATGCTCTTACTAATTCATCAATTAGACTCATAAAAATATCCCCATGGAATTAAGTTCTTTCAATTTCCTCCAACAACAGGATTTACCTGTTGGAGCACTCTATATGGTTGCGACACCAATTGGTAATCTGGGGGATATCACGCTACGCGCACTCCATGTCCTCAATGCCGTCGATGGCATTGCCTGTGAAGATACTCGTCATAGCGTTGCATTGCTGCAGCAATTTGGCATTCACAAGAAATGCATGGCCTTACATGAACACAATGAAATTGCGGGAGCACAAGCGGTTATTCAACGCCTTGCTCAAAATGAGCGATGGGCCTATATATCTGATGCTGGCACTCCAGGCGTGTCCGACCCTGGCGCTCGATTGGTTAATGAAATTCAAAAAGCGGGCTTTCGCGTCATTCCCATACCTGGGGCGAGCGCTGTATCCTCCGCGATTTCTGTTGCCGGCTCGGTAATGCTAAATTCGGAAGGTCGGTTTCAATTTTTAGGCTTTTGGCCAAATAAAGCTAAAGATCGTGATGCGCTCATTCAAGAGCTCACTACTAGCAATAAAACCAGCATCTTTTTTGAATCGCCACACCATATACGCGAAACCTTGCTACTGCTTGCAAAGGCCTTGGATGCAGAACATCAAGTTTTACTAGGTCGAGAACTCACAAAAAAATTCGAGCAAATTGTGTCTCTCAAAGCAGCTGAAATACCACATTGGCTTGAAAATGCTGAAAGCCTGAAGGGTGAATTCATTATTCTCGTCGCAGGACGGCGCCTTAACGCAGAAGAGGGCGTTGACCATAGCGCACTACTACTATGGGCTCATGCTCTAGAACCCTATCTGGGCAGCAAGGAAATCGCAGCAGTTCTATCGCAAACATTAAAGCTCTCAAAAAAAGAGGCCTATCAAATTGCATTAGAAGTAAAAAAGTAAAAACTGCAAACAAGAAATAAAAAAGCTGGCATATAAGCCAGCTTTTTTACTCTGCTAATAATTTCTACTTAGCTTCGGGGGCAGTAGCAGGGGCCTTAGGTTCTGGGAACTTACCGCCAGCTGCAGCCGTTATATAAACAACTGCACGCCCTAACTCGTAATCGCTAACGTCTGCTGGATTTGATCCACCACGAGCCGGCATCGCATTTTTACCTTTGAGTACAGACGTCATCAGCGCGTCATAGCCTTTAGCAATACGCGGAGCCCATGCAGCGGTATCGCCAAACTTAGGCGCTCCTGCCGCACCTGTGGCATGGCAGGCCGCACAAACTGCTTTGTAAACTTGCTCACCAGTTTGGACCTCATGTGGGCCGCTAGCATCCTTAAAGTTGAGCTTTGCCACAGGGGCAATGAGTTGCTCTGTCGAGGCCGTCGTCTCGCCTCGCTTTCCATTGTTCACAAAAACCATCAACAACAAAATGATGATCAGTGGCACAAAGAAGCTTGCAAACACCATAATAATCAGCTGTTTAGGGGATTTAATTAGATTTCCGTGCTCGTTGCTCATAGGGCTTTTAGTGTTTAATGAGGTTTAGGTATGGTTTGTGGCCATTATAGCTAGAGCTTAGCCTATAGGCACTTACAATAGTGAGGTTATCGGTTTTTTTCTAGCGCCCGTAGCTCAGTGGATAGAGTATTGGCCTCCGAAGCCAAGGGTCGCGCGTTCGATTCGCGCCGGGCGCACCAGTCTTTCGGGCGCACAGCTCTCAAAAAACTGCATTGAAAGCTATTTTTTGCGGCTTTTAATGCTTTTTGATATCTCTTTATTTACAAATCAGGCCAATACTCAAATGGTCTTTTGTGCCCAAACCGTGCCCATTTTGTGCCTGCTCTGTGCCCACCCTTTTTGATCTATGCTAGTTTTGAGTATTAGCCTCAAATTGACACATTTCTTGTGCCAATAGTTAAATATTTGATCCTATAGCTTGATGACCATTAATTTGAAGCATCAGGAATGTACTCAAATAGATCTTCAACTTTGCAATCGAAGAATTTGCACAGCCTACTAATTGCATCCAAATCGACCCTTGCAGCTGTTTCATCGTAAAGCAGGGTGATGGTATTGCGATGCAAGCCTGTTTCACGAGCGACATCTACCAACTTGAGCTTTCTTTCGCCCATAAGGGTCGATAAATGGCATTTTATCATTCTGAATGGCTTTTTTTAATATTAAATGTAAAAAATGCTTGCTAAATGTCATTTACTCATGCATAATGTCATTCAGGATGGCAAAAGTTAATTAAGAATTACTTTTCGCCACTTTGATTGATTTTACTGCATGGAGTTAACAATGGCACAGACCTATCTCACCACCGAAGAGCTTTCAGCTCGTATCAAATATGACCCCCGCACGATTCGGGATCAACTAAAAGATTCAGTCTTATTAGAGGGGCGTCATTATTTCCGCCCATTTGGCGGAAGAAAGATTCTCTATATCTGGGAGGTTATTGAGGATGACATGACCAAGGCGATCTCTTCGACCTTAAGTCAAATCCCAATGGCGAGAGGGGGTGTTGCTCATGTCTAACATTCGCGTCAGAAAAGAAACTGGACGCCTCTTTCTCGATTTCCGGGTTTTTGGCGTCCGATGCAGAGAGCAAACCGAACTACCTGATACCAAAGCCAACCGTAAATTATTGGCTAAGTTAGATGACAGTATCAAAGTAGCAGTAGCTAATGGCTCTTATAAGCATGAGCATTTTTTCCCAATGAGTAAACGCATTGCAGAAGTGGAAGAAGCGCGACTAGCGATGAGTACCCCTACTCATAAGACCCCAACTAGCTCGACTTTGGCTACTTCAGAAATATATGTGGATGTCGCGCCCTCATCTCTAAAGCCAACGCCTCTCTTCTCTGAATTTGCCAACCAGTGGTACTCAGAGATGGAAGTAGGATGGAAGCGCTCGCATCGCACTACTACTAGAGGTGTCCTGGATAACTCCCTGATTCCTCAATTTGGCCCAAGACCTGTAAACGAGATTAAAAAGGGTGACATTCTGGCCTTTCGCTCCTCTTTGGCGAAGTTGCCCGGAATTAAGAATAAAGATAGTCTTTCCGCTTCCCGCATTAACCACATCATGACCCCATTGCGGATGATATTGACAGAGGCTGCCGACCGCTATGAATTTGCCCCGGCCTTTATCAATATCAAACCCTTAAGAGTGGGCAAGACCGATGTACAGCCATTCACGATGCAAGAAGTCCAAGACATTCTTCGCACGGTACGAGTTGATTTTCGCAATTACTACATTGTTCGCTTCTTTACGGGAACCCGTACCGGTGAGATCGATGGCCTCAAATGGCAGTACGTCGATTTTGAGCGCCGCACGATTTCCATAAAAGAGACGATTGTGAATGACTATGAGGAAACTCCCAAAACCGGAGAATCTGAGCGCGACATCCAAATGCCCCAAATGGTCTTTGATGCACTTTTGGCTCAATACAAAGTAACCGGGCAGGGCGTCTATGTTTTTGCAACCAGCGCTGGAACGCCGATTTCTCATCGCAACATTTCTAAGCGGGTTTGGTATCCGTTGCTCCGATTATTGGGCCTGAAAAAGCGAGTGCCCTATCAAACTCGCCATACCTTTGCGACCCTCATGTTGGCTTCTGGAGAAGCACCCGAATGGATCGCTCGACAGATGGGCCACACCACTACGGAGATGCTCTTTCGGGTGTACTCCAGATTCATTCCGAACTTGACCCGTCAGGACGGAAGTGCCTTTGAAAGACTCATGGCAGCACAGATGCAAGACCAGCCACACCCCATTGTTGACCCCAAATCACTCAACGAAGTAAGTGCCTACTCAGGTATAAACCCAAACAGTATTGGAGTAAATCATTTACCAAAAACTCAAAGCCTAGCAACTAAAGAAATTGAGCAAACGCCACAATTGTCCGAGCCTGAGGCAATAAACCCGCCTGAGCCACCTCCTTTTGCCCCGCCAGATTCGCTAAATCAGCTACCCAACACCCGGGCAAATCCAAGTGCCGATACTGCGCTTATCGCCAATCCTTGGTTAGAAATTGCCAAACATTCCGGCCTTTCTATACCCCCTAAAGCCGACCCAATCACACCCTCAGATCACTCAGCGGGAGACCTTTTATGAGGCTCGCCAAACTCATTACTTCAACCCATCACTAACCACTTGAGAAAACTATGACACCTAAATACAAGCTTTATGGCAATGCAGCCGATGACTTTTTATTTGAGTTGGTTTGCAAATACGACCCCTCAAACTTGAGCCACCTTCAAGACCTAAACTCAGTTTTGTATAACGAAATTGGGCGACGCAAAACCCTAAGAGCGCGCTTAAGCAATGCCCGAGGATGGCGCAGAGGAGTAGAGAGTTGGGAGTCCTATAAATTACCCGACTGGCTAAATCTGTGTGAACAATTTACATCTGCCGCAGAGTTTCGGGCTAACTATGTTGCTGCTCAAAATTCCGCATATAGCTCAGGGCTTTGGCCTGAAATAGAACAATTAATGGTTGATTCTGGGAAATGGTCCAGCCAACTTTTTGGCATGGATGGTCGCAAATATGACAGTCGCTCGGAACTCATTGTCGCCAATTGGCTTCATTACTCAAAAATTGAATACATCAGCCATCCAAAGCTAAAACTACAAGAAACAAGCAAGCCATACAGAGGTGATTTTCAATTGCCCATGGTGGCAAATATTGAAGTATTTATGTTCTCCAAAGATGGGGTCAAGCTTCGAACAAACTTACCGGATTGGAGTAAAGACTACCTAAATAAGCGCCAAAAAAAGGAGCTCTATTATGAAACGGAGGGGTTACCGTTCATTGCGATTGAGGCTGAAATTTATCGCCAACATGGCTATAAGAGATATTTAACGCATATCCAGCAAGAATTTACCAATCTGGGTCTTGAGTTGTGTGATCCTGCCAATTTCCCAATTGAATATAGTCAGCATCAACTCGGGGTTAAATGGGGTCTGGAAGATTTTATTGCCTATGCTCAGGCTAATAAGATTACTTCTCTATCGCAATTTTTGGATTGCGCGCAGGACTTATACAAGCTAATCCATATTAATGGGCTTCATAAGGAAGTTAGAGTAAAGCTTGATCACTTAAATAGCCGAAACTCAATTGCCTACAGCAAAGAACTGAGGCCCATTGAAGATGTCAGAGCAGATTGCGTTCGACTAGGAATTATCGAAAGATCTCAATATGAACATGCACATCAAAAAGGTCTTTTCCCAATAGATACGCCTTATTCAATATTACAAAGCTATGGCGTGCATTGGTTTGAGTTTATCAATGGCAGAAAAATTGATGATTTTTGGGCCTGGGAAACTGCAAAGCAATTTGTACGCTCTTGTAACTTCCAATCAAAAACAGAATTTGAAAAACATCCAAAGAAGGGTGGCGAGTGGGGCTTCATCAGAAAATCTCCGGCAGCCCCTAGTGGCGGATATCCTGAGTGGACTAATTGGGGTGATTTTCTGGGGAACGTTAGTCACTCAGAGCAGCAAGAGAAGAAAGATCAAATTGAATTTAACAGCAAACTTATAGCCGAATTTAGTTCGCTCGATACAGCAACCGCCGTAACCTATCTTAAAAAATTAGGGCTAGAAAATACGGGCAAATTAAAGGAAATGACAAGGCTTTACGCGCACTTAAGAAATCGCCCGGACTGGATTAAATTGCGCGATATGCTCGCAGCGCGTATTCCAAAAGTTAAAACCCCTTCAGAAGCCATAGAAATACTCATGTTTGAAAAATGCTTTTATCTTTCGGACTTTATAGCTCAGCGAGATTCAAACCTCAACTTGCAGCGAATTCCCAAGCATCCCGACCGACTTGGTAAGGGGATTTTTGAGCTTGTCCGTAAGGCCGTGGGGTTGCCTGCTCATGATGTCAAGATACGGAGCTCACTTAGGTAGCATTGGATGAAAAAGGTAAAAACCAATCAGCAATTGGCGGCCAATTTTTTGAATTATTTTGTGGTTATTTGGTCAATATATTCACCAATTTATTAGTTTTTGGTTAAAATAATGATCAAATGAGCACTTCTGAACTTAGCCCCATTCTAGAGCGCCAGTTGCTATTGCAGCTAGGTGATCGAATGAAGCGTTTACGCAAAGCGCAGGGGCTTGGTACGGTCGAAGTATCTGCGCGCGCAAAACTTACTCGCAATACTCTGCGGTCAATTGAAGCAGGCGATCCGTCTCCGTCTATTGGAGCGTATTTGCGGGTAATGTCCGTCCTAGGAGTTAGTGGGGAACTGGCCCTTTTGGCAGGAGATACCATGCAAGCTGCTCCCGCTGGATCAGCAGGAGCAAGGTCCAGACTCATTGCTCCTAACGTACAAGTACGTGTTTTGCCAGATAACGCTGGGCACCGACTTCAAGATCTACAAAGTCTTGCTCTGCATGAAGAAGCTGTTCGGCTGGTAAAGGCTGATCCCGCATTGCTATTACAAGCTCAAGATAACGTTGAGCGCTGGCTTGCTACTGGCGACTCTCGCTCTGCCAGCTTATGGCGTGAATGGCAACTTATCTTAAGTACAGGCTCTTGGCGCAAGGTACTTGGCCACACGAGGCATGCTCAGCAACTTAGACAAACCTCACCACTGGTGACCATCCTCCCAGATGAAGTGCGCCTACGCATTTTGAAAGAGGTGAGTGCGCTCAAAAAAGGGGTTGTCTTTGGTAGCTCTTTGACTACCGCCCAAGACGAGCAAGACTTCAAGGAATTACCATGACACGAGAAGAGCTAGAGCACATCATTCGCGCCAGCGCGGATGTCACCAACCAATATGAATTTGTGATCATCGGCAGTCAGTCAATGCTGGGCCAAGTACCCAATCCAGAAAAGGTCTTCACCGTCTCTATGGAGGCGGACATCTATCCACGACAGGCTCCTGATTTAGCAGATGAGATTGATGGCGCAATTGGTGAAGGCTCACAGTTCCATGAGACTTATGGTTACTACGCTCAAGGTGTGGGGCCGGATACCGCAATATTGCCAAAAAAATGGATGACGCGCGTCCATCGCGTGCAAAATAACAATACCAATGGTCGAGTGGGGTACTGCCTTGATGTGCTTGATCTCTTTCTTGCAAAGGCTGCTGCAGGGCGAGACAAAGATCGAGAGTTTTGTATGGCGCTAATGGAGCACGCCTACCTTACGCCCGCACAAGTCCTAGAGCTGGTGCCAACTATGCCGCTCGATGATGATGCCCAGCGCAAATTACGCGCAACGATTCGACGCTGGGCCAAGGTATTGCGAGATGGTGGTCACAATATTTCAGAAGAGTGAGCAATGAAAACACATTAGGCAATACGCCAGCCTCATTAAATACTGAGTAACGAGACTGGCAGCCAAAATACAAAATATTTATGTTTGCTTAAACGCTAACCATAAGAAAGCTCTCATTCCATGCGATTACTTTTAGATACAAATATTTGGCGGTATCTTGTAGACAATGACTACCAGGATAGTCTATACAAAGCCACTCGCAAACAAGGCATGAAAGTTGTTGTTGCTCCCAGCGTTGTAATAGAAACTCTTCGCATAAACGATTCGGCGCTTAGGAAAAAAATTGTTGAAGTCCAGACTAGGGACTGCTGGGACCGCTTAATGCCGGATGCTTATCTGCAATGTGAAGATGTGAAGCGTGAAATCATTCGACTGCACCCTGAATGGGCTCTAAAAGATAAAAACACCACCCTCTTTAATAATCTTCGATACGACTGGATTAGAACAAAAGGTGGATTTTGGGGGAAGGCAAGAACTAATGCTGCCGAGGTTGCAGCTCACTATCACTCCCAAGATGCGGGTGCGCTAGAAGTGGCCAGGCTACAGTCTCAAGACCTTCGGTCAGCCGTTCTCGAGCAAGGGGAAAAGATTTTGAATGGCAATTCACTCGACCAGATTGAGGGCACTTGGGTGACGAATGAGGGAAAAATAGTTAGGCTAGATGCTTGGCGTGTTTATGCTCTTGCAGTCTGGACCAATATGCTCCAAAGTAAATCTGCATTCCGACAGTGGATTAGTTGCGATATAGATCTCAACCTCCTTCTAAATTACTATACTGGCGACTTTATTAAATTTTGGGAATCTGAAGTGCAAGCGACAGCGGTTCCTAGAGAGTGGTTAAGATTTGCGGTGTATGCATTGCAAAGTGAACGCAAGGTAACCGCAGGAAATCCAACTGATTCTGCCATAGCAGTTCACCTTTGTGATGCCGATTTTTTAATCTCTGCTGATAAGAACTTTGTGGCAATGGCAAATCAAATTAAAGACGAGGCGCCGTTCAAAACGGCACATGGTTTTTTGGTTGCTGCAGGCAAAGACGGAATGAACCAACTATTTCAGATGTTTTCGGATCAATTTTTTATGGGGCTGAAAGTAACATCAGGCGCTAGTTAATTTAATAGAAATTAGAGGCAGCTTTGTAATGCCTCCATTAAGCCAATTTTCCTAAGGTACTGTTTTCTGCCTGAGCTCGATATCTCTATGTGGCGTCAGCAATAAAATAGATACGAAAATTTCTGCTCGACGTATTTAATGCCACACCATTACGCGCCTAAACTGAGGGCCGCCTTTTGAATCACCGCTTCCATAGTAAAAATTCGATCCTTTTGGAGAGCCAGCACCTCATTCACTAATGCTGGACCTGCTTTTTCGGGGGAACCACAATCAAATGGTGGTGCAGGATCGTATTCAAGCGCTAACTGAAGTCGCTTGGCAATATCTTCCCCTGCAAGCTCAGCAGCTAGCTCATAAGCAAAATCAATGCCCGCAGTTACTCCTCCGCCAGAGATAAATTTTCCATCTTTAACCACTCGTTGATTAATGGGTTCAACACCAAATAGCGGAAGATATTTGCTCCAGATCCAATGACTCGCACTTTTGCGTCCCTTGAGAATTCCAGCGGCCGCAAGAATCAGTGATCCATTGCAGACAGAGGTTATGTATTTGGCGCCGATGCCTTGTTTACGCAGGAACGAGAGGGTTACCTCATCAACCATCTGCTCACCGATTCCAAAGCCGCCAGGCACACAAAGAACATCTAATTGGGGACAGCTCTCAAATGTCGTTGTTGGATTAATTGAAAACCCCACATCTGTCATTACGGGGCCCAAGTCTTTCCAGACTAAATGCACCTTTGCATTCGGCACTCGGCTAAGCACTTGGGCGGGGCCAGTGAGATCAAGCTGAGTCAAATTAGGGAATAACAGAAAGCCCACTTCGATGTTTGTATTCATATCGGCCCTTTAAATGAATTAAGCATGATCAAAGTCTACGCAACATTGATTTGGCATAAATGACAAAATCATGCTAATTTCTGCCAATGTCCAAATTACGCCAAATTGCCCTCATTGCTTTTGATGGATTTCAGATCCTTGATATCACAGGGCCCGCCTCTGTTTTCTCTGCAGCCAACGATGCCTTAGGCAAGCCCTATTACCAAGTGGTGACCGTATCAGCCAAAGGAGGGTTAGTTTCCAGTCATTCTGGAATTAGCATTCAATCCCAAAGCTACAAATCTTCTAAGTCAGCCTCTATAGATACGCTCTTAATCGCTGGTGGTAGTGCGGATGGGTTGGAGATACTATCCAGGAACGAGCCTTTCATGAAGTGGATCAAGCAGACGGTTCAAACGACTCGTCGCTATGGGTCTGTTTGTACTGGGGCTTTTGTTCTAGGTCACCTAGGCTTACTCAAGAAAAGGAAGGTGGCAACTCACTGGGGCTCTTGCGAAAAACTGGCAATGCTTTATCCAGATGCAGAAGTTGATGCCAACGCATTATTTGTTAATCAAGGAAAACTTTGGACTTCTGCTGGAGTGACTACAGGCATTGATATGGCCCTAGAAATGGTGGCACAAGATCTTGGCACTGAAATTGCCAACATTATTGCCAAGCGTTTGGTGCTTTATGTAAAGCGACCTGGTTATCAATCTCAATTTAGTCCATTACTTAAAGCCCAAGCAAATGCTGAGCCCCAATTTTTAAAACTGATTGAATGGCTAAGGAGGCATCTTGATCAAAATATCGACATTCCAAGGATGGCGGAGCAAGTAGCCATGTCAGAACGTACCTTTTATCGTAAGTTCATAAAGCGCTTTGGAGAAACGCCTCGGGATTATGTTGAAAAGTTGCGACTAGATAATGCACGCAATCTTCTTTCTTCTAAAGCTTCACTAAAACAGGTAGCCCTATTAAATGGCTATTACAGCGCCGCACAATTGACAAAGGCATTTGAGCGTCAATTTGGAATCAGCCCTGCGCTTTTTAGAAAAATGCACTCTACATGAGTTTCACAATAAATTTCGAAGACTTACCGCCCCGAAAACACAGCAGTGACATGCTGTTAAGAATCCGCTTGGCTGCCATTACATCTTGTTTTTACTGACACCAAATGACGCATTAGCAAAAAATCATCTGGCGCAACAAAATTGATCTCTCCATCCGCCCTCACATAAGCTTGAGCAAGCCTTCCATGCCCAAGTGTGCTTGGCGCTAATTTATGCTCGGCGAATGGGTTGTGCAACACGCATAGGCCATCAAGCAAATGCTCCCTATAGTCGGGTTTAGTGGCCGTTCTCATAATTGGGTAGAGCGATCCGGGGTTAGGATGGAACGTTGTATAAACTGCCGAAGCTTCGGGACTTTCGGCAACAGCGCGCACCTTTCCCCATGTCGCTAGACTGCTAAAGATTACTGCGCTGACATCTGCGAACTCCGGGGTACAGAAGTACCCAATGCCTATGTTGGTTTGCTCATTCTTGGCAACACTATCAACGGCGTAACTCACCACCTCCCGAGCGCCCAATTCAATTGTTTTTTCCTCATCGTGATAGAGACCATATAACGCGCTGATGATGGGGCGCATTGCGGCTAAATGAGAAAATGGCCTATCAAACGACGCTATCGCCAGCACAAATGGCTTTCCTTGGCACTGGGGGAGTAATTTATATCTCTGCCGAAGTAGCTTTACCTTGGATGTAAAACTATTGCATATTCGAACCGTTGCCTCAGAGTTGAACCGATTTAGGTTTTCTGGCAAATCTTCAATTGAATAACCGTGCGGTCCTGCCTGACCTTCAGCTGGAGCGGCAATGGTTGCCTCCATACAAAAGTCCTCCCCATTAGTCGCCACAAAATCAGGTGATGAGCTGGAAAAATCTACAGAAGCGCCTATTTCCTTTAGGTAGGCATGGAGATATAACTCCCACAGACATGGCTCAAAGCTGGTCTGAAACTCATGGCAAAACTTTCCATCACGGTCTTTAAATCCCTCAGACCAAGCTCGCAACACCGACCGCTCAGCCTCATAGTTGCCATCACGAATCATGCGATAAATAAAGTGCTGCCTAGCTTCATTAGCTACGTCATCAAAAAGGGGTAGTGGCCTCATTTTTTGAGCCCTGCATTTAAGGATTCACCCGCTTGTGGAACCATTTTTATAGGGCCAGATAAATTACCAGCCTTATCGCTCGCTCGCCCAAAAATTCTCACAAGATAACGCATGAAGCAAGATGTTAATTCAAAGATAAAATCCACCTCTTGATCAATAACGGCAAGGTCGTGTTTGATGTAAGTATTTTGATACTTTGCGTAATACTCGATTAGCTTTACAAACATGTTTGCTAACTCGGGTGAGCCATCCCTCTGCTTAATAAAGGCACCTAAAGGTTGTAGTTGATTTTCAAGAGACTTATGGTTCCCAAGAAGCTCATGCAGAAGGATCTCAAGGGCAAGGCGTAAGTCATCGAGAACATTGCGATCAAAGATGCCATGAGATAACTTGGCCTCTGCTTGGGTATAAATGCTGAGCGACCTTGGAAATGCGCCAAGCCAGTGCTTTGTTTCTTCAACTAGTGTTTGATTCAGGTTGTTTAGGTTGCCCCCTTCATTCTGATGACCATAGCGTGAAAATAGCTGAGCCTTAATCTTGTTAGCGGCGATTGGGTTCAGTTTTTGAATGGTGCTGCTATCACACAATTCGCGGATAATTTTGTAACGCCACTCCGATGGGAAGGCGGCGATATTTTCTGCTAAAGCTGTGCGCTTATTGATGCCCTGTCTTTCAAACGGATAGGTGCTATTTGGGATGTCAATATTTGCGTCAACAGCATAAGCCGACGTAAGCTTGACAATCTGCGCGCCGCTAAAACCAAGACTTGTATCTCCAAGCACATCTGATGCATTCGTTACGAAAACCATTGGTATGTCCTCAGGGCGGGTAGAAGACATTTGCTAACTAATTCTATGTGCACTAAGCAAAAATTTAGCTAGATTTTCACTCATAAGAACTTTTGAATTGAAGGCATGCTTGGCTCCTCGCCTGCAATCAATAAAGCATATTGCCTTGCCAAACCATCATCACCCTTCTCTTGCGCGGCGAGAAATGCCTCGTGCCAAGCATTTAATTTAATATCGTCGGAAATATTCCCAATATTTGATTCAATAAGCTCAATTGCCTCATCAAACTTTTTCTGACCACGGTAGGCGGCGCTTTGCTTAATTATCTCTTCACCCTGCATTTTTAGGGGCTCCTTTTGGCTATATTAATTGCAAATTCTGAACGTCAAATATAGTAGCATTCCTAACAAAATCATCATCTGCCTAAAAGCAAATGGCAAATCATCCGCCGCCTTTCCATCACACCTCAATTCCAGGCCATTCTTCCCAGTCGGTACATATTTAATTTCCAAAGCATCAAGAAATCGCATATAGGTCTCATTGATTGGGCTTGAAATAACCGCACTTTTCCTTTTATGTTGGCCAATGCCCAATTCTTTCTGCGTAAATTTAATTGTCTCGGCTCTTGCTCGAATCCGCTCTTTGGCGTAATCGAGCAATATGAAGATATCGTCAGGGTACTTTTCAAAATACGTCATTGCTTTTATAAGCCATCCATCGGCCTTCTTGATCCCTCCTCGCATACGTGGCTTTTTGACGATAAAAGCCTTGGGCAACGGATCGGATACATTTTCATAAAGATACTTTCTATCTGATGCATATAGGTCGGCTTGATTGGTGAACGCGGTTGCATTACTGATCCACTGACGAGCAAGCTCCTCAGGTATATCGAGTAGTGCTGCTGTTTTAGCAAACTGCTTTTCTTGTGAACCGAGAAGTCTCTCAAAACTATCGCAAGCCCATTCAATTCCTCGCCCAGCTTCAGGATTCAATATCTGCACAAGGTTTAAATGCTTTGAAGCCTGCTTCTGAATCTTTGGCCCCGGACTCATCACCTCATTGAGTAACACCGGAACTTTATCTAGCCCAGCCTTGGGGTCATCAAATGGCGTTTTGCACCGCTTACGTCTGATATCTAAATTGCGTTTGGTGCCAGGATAGAGTGCATTTAGTAGCCCCGGATTTAAGCGCAACAAACGTTCATGCAAAAAAGCGCCAGTCAATACATCAATCACGTGGATGTAGCTATATAGAGTAGTTGCAGGCGAAGAGTGCCCAAGCAAAGTAGATACGACATAAAGCTCTGATGGACTTGCCCGTGAATCATTGAGTAAAAAATAACGGGCATATCCCATGCGACGCTTGAGATTCTTAATCTGCAAAATGGGATTACTTCCATCGGCCATTCCTACAGCCGCATGATCCCTCGCAATGCGCGCCCGAATTTCTGTATTGCCATAAAGGTGATCAAGTATGAAGCGCTCAGAATTGGGCAATCGTGGCGCACATAAAAGCATCAAGGTATTCATCGCCGCAGAGTGTCTCAGATGATGAAAGCGGATATAGGGATTTTTTGTTACCCGCCTCATCGACTCATGAATGTAGTCAATGATTCTGTCACGCTCGGTGTTGCTCGTTATTTCTAGGGAATGCTCCTCGCGCGCCTTAGCGCTCATTGGCACCGGGAATAAGAATTCCAGCTCGTCTGCCACATACAGCTCGGGTTCAGGTAACTTGGTTTTTCCGCCTACTGAGCCTATCTTGAATTCAGGCGCTTCAATTTTGATGAGCTCGTCAACACATAAGGCGCCTTGCTCACGAGCAGCAGTCCATAACTTTAACCAGTTCAATTCTCTAGGATCAAGTAGGGCCTCGACTGGCAAGATGCGCACTGAAGAGGACGTCTTTAGGCGGCGATGCTTCCACCACTGCACGGAAACTTCAGTGGGCCAGCCCGTTTTGATGTGCACGTGTGTAGTAGCTAGCTTGAGCACCTCAGATCTTCGTAAGCCCAAGCGATAACCAAGCGTGAAAATGATCAGGCAGGCGTTCTTATATTCGATCGGCATCTTGCGACAAGCAACGGTGTAAAGGTCGATCTGAGCCCAGCGAAATTCAAGCTCTGTTAAATAGCCAACATCAACTTGTGATTCAGGTCTTAAGCCTTTTTCTGCTTCGGTTAACTGGCTCTTTCGCAAACTTTCCCAAGCTGCTTTAAAGATTTTTTGATCTTTTGGTGTTGTTAATTGAACGTAAAGCTCTACAAATTCCTCACCCCAATCTTCAGATGTAAATTCATCAAGGCCTTCATCTAAATCCCAATCAGCCATAGCCAGTGGCAACATTAACTGGAGATAGCTCGTGAGCATGTCTGAAGCGAGGTCTTTAGATGCCCAGTCTTGCGTAATTAAATGACGCACCCACTTTAATAGGCCGCGAGTCAATCTTTGTTCTGCGAGTTGATAGCGCGCTTCTATTTCCTCGATCGCGCCCAAGCATCGCTCTTGGCTTGCCGGGACTTCGTAATTCAAGTGCGAGATAGCCTCAAGGATTTGCTCAATCCACTGCATCGCCACTGGAGAAGCTGCTTGGCTTTCGACCTCCCCTTCCCGAGCCTTAGGCTCATCTTCACTATCAGCCCAAGCCTCATCGAGATTTTCTTTTGCGATTTTGGCTGTTGGCATCTTAGCGTCTGACATTCCTAGTTGAAGCAAGTTTTCAATCTGCAGATCTTTGGTGGAAATTTTTCCCGCCAAATAGCGGGCAATAAATGTAGGCAAGGTATCTTCTTGCCAAGATTGAGTGGCATACATCAATGCTTTTCGTGTGGAGAGTAGATCAATTGCTTCAAACAAAGCCTCTTGATCCATCCCCATTTCATTGGCTGTTTTTTGAATGCGCAACTCGCCTTTTAGCGCCCCCATAAATGCCTTCAAGCACTCACTTGCAAACTTAGGTCCTCGATCAGTAAAAATCCAATTTTCCCGATAGTGAGAATGCAGGGCAGCGGTCAGTGGATCGGCAATCCAGCGCGAGAGATCGGGCCCATACTCTTTCGTATGTCTAGGTGCTTTGTTCTTGCTTTCCTTGAGCGCCTTTTCAAGTGCGACATAGGCAGCATCCATTCGTACTTTTTGATTGCGAGGCAATAGCAGACTGGAATAGGGCGCATCTAACTCCTCCTTAGCCAGACTAAGTTCTGCAATTTGCTGAAGCCGCCCAAAATCTTGTACCCCAGAAAAAACAATGGTGCTAAATAAATAACCACCAAACTGCGCCTTTGGATCTAATGCATCCCAATCAAATCTTCCAAAACGCTGATTGGTAAAGGCCGCAATGATGAGGCGCAGTGCCATTGCCTGCTGCGCTTCTTTCTCCAGCCTTTCTTTTTTCGCCCCAGCAGGTAAACCCTCCCCCGCTTTTTTGCGATCAAAGTGTCGATAAGGATTGGGCTCTGGCAAAACAACTTCAATAGTTCCTAGGCCAGGCCACTCGAGTTTTTGCTGGGCGCAGAGATCCGCAAGATCTGCATCAACCACATCAAATAACCATTTTTTCCAGCTTAGAAAACCATCGGACAAACTAAAGAGCGCTTTGAAAAGCGTCTGCACGCCCGGCATATAGTGGGCAGGATTTTCCAGGCGCAACGTGTCCACGCCACGCAACCGCTCATCTGGCAGGAAGTGGCCTTGTAACGCCTTTTGCAAAGAGGCCTCCAGAGCTTGCCGAGAAATGCCCAATAGAGCGCAACCAATCTGAGAGAGCTCGCCCCTAGCCAAGTATTCTTTTTCAATACATTCGCGAATCTTGGAACAAATCATTGCGCCAATCTGCTCAACAGAAACGTTTAGGATTTGATTGGCATCTTGGTGAGGACGAGCAATCTGCGTAATGATTGCAAGTAAATGAGGGTTGGTTGGTAGCGCACGCAGATAGGCGCTTAATTGGGCGCACATTATTTCATGCGCCTTTTGTACCTCTTTGGCGGTGGTTGGTTTGGCGCTCATCTACTTTTGCTCTTTGGCCAAGCTGGCATAGCGAGCGTGACCAACTCAAAACCCAAACCCTTGATTGTTTTTTGAATGGGGTTTTCGATCCGCTCGATGTACTCCGAATTGCTGTGGGAGCCAAACTGATGAAAGGGCGCTGTACCCGTTTGCCAATGACCAAGCCAAGTGCTGATATCCGTCTGACTCATCCCCTTATTTTTTAATAAGGCGGGCATGAGCTTACGGTAAAAATTGGGCTGAGCAACAATCGAGCTTTCAATATAGCCTCTGAAGTGCCGCCGCATTTTGGTCTTACTCCATTTCTCAATTGCCAATGGCAATGCGGCCATACTAAGGGCATCCCTTTTTTTATTGCTCTTTTGTTTTTTTGAGACAGGCGCCGGCTCAAGCCAAATTAATTCACCATACAAAGCATGCTGCGTGACATCGGGGAGCAATTTTTTAAGCAGCTTGCGGCGCAGTTGTTCATACACCCACATTTGCTTTTGCAATAACGGGCTTAACCAAATGACTCGTAGCCGATCCCCGGCGCGATTGGTTTTATCGCCAATACGAGTAAGGCCCAAAAATGGATCGACTGCGGCAATGTCTACATAAGGCAGATGGTGTGGACGGTGTGAAGTTTCACATGCAAACCAAAGCGCGCAATAGAGGGTAAGTTGATTAAAGGCATTACAAAATTGTTTGTAATCCTGAGCCCTACCATTGGCCAAGCGCGGAATATCAATCTGCTTTTTTAATTCTTGTATCTGCTCAATCAAGGCTTTTGGATGCTCATTCTCATCAATAGCAACCAATCCCGTTGCGCCCACCACGCTCGGCCTCATACCCCTAAAGGGTGCTTTTGAAACATCGCCGCCGAGTAGCTTCGTTCTTTGTGAGAAGAGGTCAGAAATACTTGTTTTGCTTGCTTGCGAAGCAGTTGCCCCTTGAATGTCACCTACATCAACACTAGTTTTTAAATAACTATTAAGAGAGCCCAGTTGCTTTGTTCCCTTATAAGCATCGTGGGTGTAGTAATACAAATCTGATTTAAAGGCCCTGGGAGTATACGGATCTAAAGTATCTAGGATTCTTGGGTCAAAATTTTTCCCAACCATTTGGTGCTTGCTCCACTCCCTGATCTTGAGCATGGTCAGGGGGCGCTTAGCTTTATAAAGGTCCATCTCGCGATTAAATTGCGTAAGTAAACTCTGAGACTCTTTTTCAATTTCTAGTCTTGCACTGGGAGCGAATATGGGTGAGGACGTTTCTGATATTTGGGAGCTGGCTGCTGCTATTTGTCCAGCCACGCCCGATAGATCCTGAAAAACAATCGCACCCAGGTGTGGCGCATATTCCTCTGCCTGCACATTGACCAATTCAGACCAGGCGTAATTAGGTACCGATAATCTCCACAAATGAATATAGCTTGGAGGCTGATTCACAGGCATTGCATTAGCTTTTACTAGGTGCAAGCTTTGGCTACCCAATTTGGGTTTATCGCCTTTAGAGGACTCGTCCCCGACCTCAAAATTGGAATGGCCGCTGCGCCAACTTTCTCGCTCGCGCAAGATCACTTGGGCGCCCAATGCCGTGTGAATATCGATCCCCAAGATATACATTAGGCGCAGCGCCATAATTGCGCTTAATTGGGTAAATCGCTTTGATGCGTCTTGGTTATCGCGCTTAAGGGCGCTCTCAAGATTGTCCAAATAGTTTTTGAACAGCTCCATTTCTTTCCAGGAAGCGACATTGGTGCCCCAATGCAATCGCTGGTTAAGCTTAGCTATAAACCGTTGCGTATAACTAGAATCTCTTTCAAGCTCTAACCGACTCTTACCCACCTGCGGGGCAACCCACTTTAACTGGGGCGCATCGGATCGATCATCTTCGATTTCTTCTCCAACATCGTCGCCAGGCTCTATTAGTGTTTCGATGTATTCATCGGTGATGGTGGCGTCATCAATCGGAATAATTTCAAACTCGTTACCCTGAAGATCACCCTCACTAAGCCAAATATCTCGATATAGGCCGCGGTACTGAATGCCGGGATTTTCTTTTTCCCTCGAGCGCTCTCCGGAACCGGACTTCGATGTGCTCATTTTTGATTTGCGGACACTACTCGAAAATGCCCTACATACCGATTTGAACTTTATTTGTGATTTGGTTAATGTGACTTTTTCTTTACCGGGAGCACCTTGTAAATGTAAATACTCGTCAAGACACTGCTCTTTAAATTTGGGGTAGGGCAATTGCGCCCATTGGAACAACTGATTTGCCTCGTCAATACCATCCCAATCCCGCGACCACTCCCTAATCGCTTGCTCAAGCCCAACAAAGTAAAAGTGATATCGATCTTTTTCAACATACACGCTCTGGAACAACACAGGATCTGTAAACTTTTGCTGCACTGCAGTAATCTTCTTTAGAGCAGACTCCTCTTCACCCTCAATCGTTTGCATTTGCCTAGTAATGTCGAGCAGCTCCAAATTTCGCATAATGGCAAATCCGGCCAATCGACGCATGGCAACCATCCTGGGGTCGTCTTGCCTGTCCGCAGCATCGATAACGCCCTTGAGCCAAATATCGTTACTTAATATTGAGTAAATTGGAAATGCTGAAGATCCGTGATGCAAAATTGGATTGACGGGAGGTTTATCGCTAGCGTCCTCGAGATTGTCCGAAACAGCATCATCTGATTCCCCCATATTTTCAAAAAGCGATGGATTTACCTTGTGGGCCCAAATACCCAATCGGTAAATCTCATTAGCCACGCGCAAGAGAAGCGCCCAGTCTATTTTTGGGCCTCCAGTTTCAGGTTTTTGCATTTCCCTACACACTGCTGTAAGGCGACCGATAGCTGATGCTAATGCCCGAAATTTAGGCTCTGGCCTAACCAACCAGAGAAATTGATTAAGGTCCTCACGAGATAGTCGGTCGACTTCGTCAGCATGTAAATTTGCGCGGGGCGGGAATTGCTCGCGCAATAATTCAACCTCAGGACTTTCTTCATAAATCCGAATAACAGATCTTTTGCTTTTTCCTGATGATTTCCCCATTCCACCATTTAAACCGAAAGAAGGGGGTTTGCAAATCACGATTTGAGATTTGGCTGCTTGCGGATAATGCGCGCAGCGTGTCCACGCTTTCTCATGATTAAGTTTCGAAATCAGAGTGCAGAGTTCAAAACTCAAAAATTACCGAAGCCCCTATAAAGGCGGGCATCCATGAATCGAACCTGCGAATGCCTCCGAAGGAGTCCGATACCCGCCTTCCTAGAAGGGGTTGGTAAAATATTTACGAGCGCCGTTTAACGTAAAATAAGTCTGTTGAGCATTGAGGCTAGGGGTCTAATAGACCTATTTTGCGAATTATTCGAGAAATATCTACTTGAAAACTTAACTGGTATTAAACGTTGCTTTTAGTCTTTACTAAAACAAGTTTTTGAACGCAAAAGCCTTTATCTATATAGACTTAAGACGTTTTAGACAATGTACAGTTATTTAACATATTTCTATGTTTTTTGTCGGTTGAGGCCTCCGAAGCAAGGGTCGTAGGTTCGATTCCTACCGGGCGCACCAAATTTAGGGTTTTTTTGACCTACATCATGCATAAAATCACGGAAAAGACTATCATTTGCACCTAACTTATTGGTTCTTATTATGTCAAGCCATCTAAATACCTCCCTGTCCGAACCTTCTTTAGCCAACCCTTTGGCTCCTGAGTTGCCATTGCCGCATCGAAAAATTATTCGTAGCTGGCTGATTCCTATGGCACAAGGCGAGACAGGAAAAGCTCTACTCCTATTGGTAATTGATGCCATGCTCTGGCTCGGATGCATTGCAGGAACAATTTTTGTTGAAAGTATTCTGCTGAAGATTCTGTTTGGCGTAGTTGCGGGCTTTGTTACAGGTCGAATTTTTATTTTGGGTCACGATGCATGCCACCAAAGTTTTACACCTAACCGTGAACTAAATAAGGTTTTAGGTCGCATTGCTTTCTTACCATCCCTAACGCCCTATAGCCTCTGGGATGTGGGTCACAACGTTGTTCACCATGGCCAAACTAACTTGAAGGGCTTTGACTTTGTTTGGGCTCCATTATCAAAGTCGGAGTTTGATGCATTGCCAGCTTGGCGCAAGACCCTCGAACGTCTTTATCGTAGTGGCTGGGGTCCTGTTTTTTACTATCTCATTGAGATCTGGTGGAGACGCGAGTATTTCCCTAACGCCAAGAATAAGCCTGGTAACAGACCCATCTTCCTTAAAGACAACTTACTCGTTACTGGCTTTGCCATTATTTGGATTGGCTGTCTAATTGCTGGAGCCATTGCAACTGGTCAATCTATTTGGGTTGGCTTGGTTACTGGTTTTGCGATTCCATTCCTTTTCTGGAACGGCATGATCGGCTTTGTAGTCTATGTTCACCATACCCACCCTTCCGTTTCTTGGTATGACAAGAAATCAGAATGGTTACGCGCTCAGCCTTTTGTATCTACAACCGTTCATTTAACATTTAACTGGATTTGGGGCTCATTAATGCACCACATCATGGAGCACACCGCCCATCACGTTGATATGAGCGTACCCCTTTATCGCCTTCAAGAAGCTCAAACAACCCTAGAAACCATCCTTCCAGAGCGTATTTTTGTTCAGAAGTTCTCTTGGAGCTGGTACTTTGATACGGCCCGTAAATGCAAGTTATACGACTTTGAGAACAAAGCTTGGCTCGATTTTGATGGCAATAAGACTGCGGATTCAGTAAGAGTTGTTTTAAGCCCAGCCCCATCAACACAAAACGGGTAAAATAGACACTCTGTACAAGATTGCCTCACCCGGATTGCCTATGACTACTTCGACCCCAGCCGCCGCCCAAGACACCTCTCAGAGCCTTAAATTTTGCTCTTCTTGCAGTCGCGAGAAACGCTTGGAAGGTGGTACATGGATTCCAACAAGCAATCGCAAGCAACGCTGGATCTGCGCAAGTTGCTTATATAACCGTACACACCGTACTGGTTCAGCAAAACCTTAATTCATTAATTTTGATTTAAGCACCATCCCCAACATAGGGGTTAGTGCGACGTTCCTTGCCAAAGGTAGACATTGGCCCATGACCAGGAACAAACTGCACATCGTCGCCTAGCGGCCATAATTTGGTTTTAATTGCGTTGACCAGATCAGCATGATTACCTCTAGGAAAGTCTGTGCGACCGATAGAGCCCGCAAACAACACGTCACCAACCAAGGCTAGACGATCCTCTTTATCAAAGAACACCACATGCCCAGGAGTATGTCCTGGGCAATGAAAGACCTCCAAATCCACATTGCCCACTTGAACATGGTCACCATCATTTAACCAACGCGTTGGTACAAATGATTTTGCATGACCGAACCCAAATCTTGCCGTTTGCTCTGGAAGCTGATCAATCCAAAATTGCTCATCAATTTGCGGCCCCTCAATGGGCACATTCAATTGATCTGCCAAATCTTTTGCAGCGGCGCAATGGTCTAAATGGCCATGGGTTAGCAGTATCTTTTTTACCGTTCCACCCATTTTTGTAACACCATCCAAAATTTTATCGATATCCCCGCCAGGATCAACGATCGCTGCATCACCAGTTTCCTGACAAACTAAGATTGAACAGTTTTGTTCAAATGGTGTAACAGGAACAATTCCTAATTTGATTGGCATAGATAAGCAAGGCTAGTAAATGAATAAGTCCCTAGTTTATGGCACTACAGATAAAATGTTTTAAAAGGACTAATCATGCACACACAAGAACACTTTAAGTTTGCCCAAACCCATGAATGGGCATCTGTAGAAAGCGATGGCCTTGTATGGGTTGGTATAAGCAACCACGCACAAGAGGCCCTTGGTGATGTCATGTTCTTTCAAGCACCAAAAGTAGGGCAACTAGTGAAGCAGGGCGAGGCTATCGCAGTCATTGAATCGGTAAAAGCGGCTAGTGATATCCATGCGCCTGTTAGCGGTGAGATTATTGCTTTAAACGATGAGGTAGATTCAAGCCCGGAAATCGTAAATGAAAAGCCTTATGCGGTTTGGCTCTTTAAAATCAAACCCATCTCCGATTCAAGTCTTCACTCAGAGCTTGATCAACTCATGAGTCTGGAAAATTACATTGCAACTGCTAGCTCATAAAGATTCACTCGGTGATTAAATGGCAATAGGATCTCGCTCAATAAGCCAACGTATTCGTGTAGTTTTACTAATTCGCCCTTGTGAATCCCGCCTTAAATCCTGATCCACAAACTCTAAGGCTTCTTGCAACATTTTTCTATTGCTAGATTCAATCACCAGTTGAGCGCGCTCTGAACCTGCCACACGCATTACAGCCCTGGGAACTGGGTCATAAACCTTTAATTCCTTTGTCATGAAACCCTGTGACTTTAGCCGCCCCTTAAGAGCATTAAGAAACTCAATCGCCTTCTCCAAACTCTTTGCCTCTGCGTGAACCAACCCCTGATAAGAGAAAGGCGGCAATTTTGCTTCATCTCTTTCATTCGCAGTGTAGGCTAAAAATCCGTCGATATCATGACGCAATAGATACTGAAAAACAGCAGCCTCAGGATATTGAGTCTCAATATAGATGTCTCCACCATCTTGATCCTCTTTACTCGACCTTCCCGCTCGTCCAGCCACCTGAACCAACTGTGCGAATAATTTTTCTGCCGCTCTAAAGTCGGCAGAATAGAGTCGGCTATCCGCGTCCAGCACAGCCACTAATCCAATGTTTTGATAATCATGGCCCTTGGCAATCATTTGAGTGCCAACAATAATATCGACCTCTCCATCATGAATTTTTTGAAAAAGCTCTTCGGCACCTTTGCTCTTTCTACTGGCATCAGCATCGACTCGTAATACTCTTGCATCTGGCCACATTTCCTCAATGGCATCTTCAAGCTTCTGCGTTCCGTGTCCTAATGTCTTTAAGTCAGCATCACCACATTCAGGACAAAAACTTGGTATGGGCCTTACAAGACCACAGTGATGGCAATTTAATACTGCCTTTTTTCCAAACATACCTGACTTATGCATGACCATATATGTAGAACACTGCGTGCATTTAGAAAGCCAACTACAGGAACCGCAACTCAACACAGGGGCAAAGCCCCTGCGATTAATCAAAATTAGGCTTTGTTTTTTGTTTTCTAAATTTTTGGTAATTGCCTTTGCTAATGTTTTTGTAATTAAGCTTTTTTGTTTAGGTGCTTTTTCATCGCCTGGACTAAATTGATTTTGCGGATCTCTAGCATTAATTAAATGCACTTTGGGCAAATTTGCACCTTGGGCGCGGCGATCAATCCGAATGGATTCATACCGCCCGTCTTTTGCGCCCATCCATGTCTCAAGTGAGGGTGTGGCCGATGCAAGAAGAATTGGTATGCGCTGGTCATGTGCGCGCCATATTGCTAAATCTCTCGCTGAATAACGAGTTCCCTCTTGTTGTTTATAGCTTGTGTCATGCTCTTCATCAACAACAATTGCGCGCAAATTTGGCATAGGGGTTAGCGCCGCTAATCTCGTTCCCAAAATGATCTGTGCCTCACCAGTCATCGCCTCATACCAAGCGATACCTCTTTTTTTCTCACTGATGCCGCTATGTAAAACGACCATCTTTTTTTCTGGGAAATACGCTCTAACTCGTCTTTCAAGTTGAGGTGTTAAATTTATTTCTGGAACCAAAAGCAAAACTTGCGCGTTTTTATCGCTGAGGATTTCAGCCAACCAATTTAGAAATACAGCCGTCTTTCCGCTACCAGTTTGTCCTTGCAACAAAATAGCTCTAAAGCCCCTGTTTGGATGATCAAGGCATTCAAGAGCATTTTTCTGCTCCAGATTTAATTGATCCTTCGCAACAAAACCTTCGCTTGTGAGAGCTTTAATATTTTTTTGATTCTTGGTTTTTGCATCTTCTAAAATTTTAGGGATTTTTTCCCAAGACTCCGCTTTTTTCCACATCTGAGGGATTGTTGGAAGCATGGTTTCCCCAAGCGAGTGAATGTAATACTGACTTGCAAAATTCATGAGGCGAAGTAAAGCAGGATCTAACGGAGGGAGCGGGGCTATTTTCTCAACATCTTTGAGTTTATTGAAATCATAATCAGAGTGAGCGCTTACTTTAATGACTATACCGATAGCCTTTGACCTAGCAAAGGGGATTTCAACTACATTTCCAACTTTTGGTAGAGAGCCTAATTTTTTTTCATCCCATAAATAGTCAAACCCCTGAGCTAAGGGCTTGTCCAAGACAATTTGCACCACTATAGGATTTGACATTTTTAACTTCTAATTTTTGTTTAGCCTGTGGATAACTCTGTGGATATCATCAGACAATTTTGGTTTATAGATGTCTTTTGATGAAAATACATTTTGCACTTATTTTGAGCAGAGTCATATTATTACAATAAAATCAATGACTTATAAAGTTTAGTAAAGGTATGTTATGACCTTTCTTCTGAATCTCACTGTATTTGAGATTCTCCCCTTCTCTGTGCATAACTTTAGAAAAAAACTTCTGGTGAAGTTAGTAATCACTAGGTTTTACTGCTTTGATCTAAGTGCTTTTGAATAAGTAATAACGGATTGAGCCAGAGCGGTAACACTTTCTGGTGGCGTAAATTGTGAAATGCCATGCCCAAGATTAAAGACATGCCCATCAAGGGAATGTAGTCCCGGCTTTAAGGCTGGGGCTGCTGCCAAATCCTCGAGAAGGATTTTTGCTTGTGAAGCAATTTGATTGGGCTCTGAAAACAATATCAAAGGATCTAAATTTCCTTGCAGTGCTAGTGGCTTATGAATATCCAATAATTGTTTTCTAGCGCGACTTAATGACATTGTCCAATCAATCGCAAGAACGTCAGCGCCAACTTGAGCCATATCATTTAACCAAATACTGCCGCCTTTAGTAAACATGATGACTGGAACTTTTCTACCTTCATGCTCACGCGGTAAAAGGGCAATCACTTTTTGCATAGCGGCTAATGACATGCGCTGATACCAACCATCTGGCAGCATTCCACCCCAGGTATCAAAAATCATTAAAGCTTGCGCACCAGCCTTCACTTGCTCTATTAAATAAGCAGCTACAGACTGGACATTAACCTCAAGGATATGTTCAAGCAAATCAGGTCGGCTAAACATCATGGTTTTAGCATGACGAAAATCATCAGAGCTTGAACCATCAATCATGTAACAAGCCAATGTCCAAGGGCTACCTGAAAAACCAATCAGTGGAACCCTCTGTTTTCCGTTTTGTATTAATGCTTTTCGAATTTCAGAAACAGCATCAAATACGTATTTAAGCTGATCCATGTCAGCAACGCGCAATTTTTTAACTGCCTCTTCTGTGCGAAGAGGTTTATCAAAGCTTGGGCCTTCGCCTACAGTAAATTTAAGCCCCAAACCCATTGCATCGGGAATAGTCAAGATGTCCGAAAAAAGGATTGCCGCATCCAATGGATATCGATCCAAAGGTTGAAGCGTAACTTCTGTCGCATAAGCAGGATTTTTGGCAAGGCCTAAAAAACTTCCAGCTCTAGCACGAGTAGCGTTGTACTCAGGAAGATAACGACCAGCTTGGCGCATGAGCCAAAGCGGTGTTTGATCAACCGCTTCGCCCAGGCAGGCCTTTAAAAACCGATCGTTTAACAGCAAGGAGATAACTAACCCTTACTTTTTACGACGAAAGCGTGCAATAGCAGCCAACTGTGCAGCGGCTAAAGCGAATTCAGACTGGGCCAAAGCCAAGTCAAAATCACTTCCGCGGTTTTGCATTGCCTCTTCAGCACGTTTCTTAGCTTCCAAAGCTTTTGCTTCATCAAGATCATGGCCACGAATAGCAGTATCTGCCAATACGGTAACGCGATCTGGCTGAACCTCTAAATAGCCGCCTGCAACAAATACAAATTCTTCATCTCCGTCAGCTTTTTCAATGCGAACTGAACCAGGACGAATACGTGTAATGAGAGGTGTATGGCCGCGCAAAATGCCGAGCTCGCCACTTTCGCCAGGAAGCGCTACAAACTTCGCTTCCCCGCTGAAAATGGACTTTTCGGCACTGACTACGTCAACGTGAATAGTGGACATAATTTCCCTAGATGAGTTCGATTAAAGCTTTTTAGCTTTTTCGATGGCTTCATCAATTGAACCCACCATATAGAACGCCTGCTCTGGCAAGTGATCTAATTCGCCACTACAAATCATTTTGAAACCACGGATGGTTTCTTTCAATGGGACGTATTTGCCAGGGGAGCCAGTAAACACTTCAGCAACGTGGAATGGCTGTGACAAGAAACGTTGAATTTTGCGAGCACGGGATACGGCTAATTTATCTTCAGGAGACAATTCGTCCATACCCAAAATCGCAATAATGTCACGCAACTCTTTATAACGTTGCAATGTCATCTGCACATCACGAGCCACTTCATAGTGCTCTTGACCAACTACTTGTGGATCAAGTTGACGGCTGGTTGAGTCAAGTGGATCAACCGCAGGATAGATACCCAAGGCAGCAATATCACGTGACAACACAACTGTTGAATCTAAATGCAAGAAGGTTGTAGCAGGGGATGGATCAGTTAAGTCATCCGCAGGAACATAAACAGCTTGAATAGAGGTTACAGAACCTGTCTTGGTTGAAGTAATACGCTCTTGTAATTTACCCATTTCTTCAGCGAGAGTAGGTTGATAACCCACAGCGGAAGGCATACGGCCAAGCAATGCTGAAACCTCAGTACCAGCAAGTGTGTAACGATAAATATTGTCAACGAAGAACAAAATATCACGGCCTTCGTCACGGAAAGCTTCAGCCATCGTCAAACCAGTCAACGCAACGCGCAAACGATTACCAGGAGGCTCATTCATTTGACCAAACACCATCGCTACTTTATCGATAACGTTCGATTCTTTCATCTCATGATAGAAGTCATTGCCTTCACGAGTACGCTCACCAACACCAGCAAACACTGACAAACCAGAGTGTTGCTTAGCGATGTTGTTAATCAATTCCATCATGTTTACGGTCTTACCAACACCAGCACCACCGAACAAGCCAACCTTACCGCCTTTTGCGAATGGGCAAACTAAGTCAATAACCTTAATGCCAGTTTCAAGCAAATCAACAGAAGGAGATAACTCATCAAACTTAGGAGCCGGTTGGTGAATAGCGCGACGCTCTTCAGTAGCGATAGGGCCTGCATCATCAATAGGGCGGCCCAATACATCCATAATACGACCGAGTGTAGCTGGTCCAACAGGAACAGAAATTGGCTTACCTGTAGATTTCACTTCCATACCGCGACGTAAACCATCGCTAGCACCCATGGCGATCGCTCGTACTACGCCGTCGCCAATCTGTTGCTGAACCTCAAAGGTCAAGCCTTTTTCAGCAAATGATTTTTCACCACTATCAACCAATGTCAAAGCATCATAAATGCTTGGCATTTTGTCGCGTGGGAACTGAATGTCCACCACTGGACCGATACATTGCACGATATTTCCGTTACTCATCGCATTTCTCCGATTTAATTCCTGAATTCTTTCGTATTCCTAAACGCTGACCGCTTAAACCGCAGCCGCTCCGCCAACAATTTCTGACAACTCTTTAGTAATAGCAGCTTGTCGTGTTTTGTTGTATTCCAATTGCAATTCGCCAATGACATTCTTCGCATTATCTGAGGCAGCTTTCATTGAAACCATCCGTGCAGATTGCTCAGAGGCCATATTCTCGGCTACCGCTTGATAAATCATTGCCTCTACATAACGCTTTAAAAGGCCATTTAAAATAGACTCTGCATCAGGCTCGTAAATATAATCCCAAGAATTAGCTGCCTTATCTTCAGGAGACAAAGCTGCTGGCTCTAGGGGCAAGAGCTTCTCTATTACAGCCTCTTGTTTCATTGCGTTTACAAAGCGGTTGTATGCCAGATATACAGCATCAATCTCACCCCGTTCAAACGCCTCCAATTGCGCAGTAATTGCACCAATCAATACATCCATGTGCGGTGTATCGCCAATGTGTGTAGTTTGGGATAGCAATTTTGCTTTTGAGCGATTTAAAAACTGCAGGCCTTTTGAGCCAATGGCGGTGTACTCGATACCCACTTGAGTTCCGGCCATATCGCGCACTTGATTAGTTACAAGACGCAATACATTGGTATTTAAACCACCGCATAAGCCTTTATCTGTCGTAACCAAGATGGTGCCAATCTTCTTAACTTCTCGAGTCGCCATGTAAGCAGGGCGAAACTCTGGATTAGCCTTTGAAAGGTTAGCAACAATCTCACGAATTTTTTCAGCATAGGGACGCGCATTACGCATACGCTCCTGGGCACGCCGCATCTTCGATGCAGCGACCATTTCCATTGCCTTCGTGATCTTGCGCGTGTTTTGCACGCTCTTGATCTTTGATCGTATCTCTTTTGTGCTTGCCATGATTTATGCGAGCCTTCTTAGAAGGAGGCTGAGCGCTTGTAATCCTCAATCGCAGCACGCAAAGCGGCTTCGTCTTCTTTGCTCAAGTCTTTTGTTTCTTCAATGCGTGCAACTAAATCTGCATATTTAGATTTCAAGTGATCTTGAAGGCCTTTTTCGAATGCTAAAACATCTTTAACTTCTAAACTATCGAAATAACCATTGTTAACAGCAAATAATGAAGCGGCCATTTCCCAAACTTGCAAAGGTTTGTATTGGGCCTGTTTGCACAACTCAGTAACGCGACGACCGCGCTCGAGTTGCTTGCGAGTTGCATCATCAAGATCTGAGGCAAACTGCGCAAACGCTGCTAGCTCACGATATTGCGCCAAGTCGGTACGAATACCGCCAGACAATTTCTTAATAACTTTGGTTTGAGCTGCTCCACCAACGCGTGAAACAGAAATACCAGCATTAATCGCAGGACGTACGCCAGCATTAAATAAGTCAGTTTCTAAGAAAATCTGACCATCAGTAATAGAAATAACGTTAGTTGGAACGAATGCAGAAACGTCACCAGCTTGAGTTTCAATAATTGGCAAAGCGGTTAAAGAACCTGTCTTACCTTTTACTGAACCATTAGTAAATTTCTCTACATATTCAGCATTTACACGAGCAGCACGCTCGAGCAAACGTGAGTGGAGATAGAACACATCGCCAGGATAGGCTTCGCGGCCTGGTGGACGACGTAATAGCAAAGAGATCTGGCGATATGCAACCGCTTGTTTTGTTAAATCGTCATAAACAATCAAAGCATCTTCACCGCGATCGCGGAAGTATTCGCCCATTGTGCAGCCAGCATAAGCAGAGAGGTACTGCATCGCTGCAGACTCTGAAGCACTTGCAGCAACAACAACCGTGTACTCCATTGCGCCCAATTCTGTGAGCTTGCGAACAACGTTAGCAATAGTGGAAGCTTTTTGACCAATAGCAACGTAAACGCAATAAACGCCTTTACCTTTTTGGTTAATGATGGCGTCCACTGCAACCGCAGTCTTACCAGTCTGACGGTCACCAATGATCAATTCGCGTTGGCCGCGACCAATTGGAACCATTGCATCAATCGCTTTCAAACCAGTTTGAACTGGTTGGCTAACGGATTGACGTGCAATAACGCCTGGAGCAACTTTTTCAATAAAGTCCGTTAACTTGGTGTTAATTGGGCCTTTGCCATCAATTGGCTGACCAAGTGCATTTACGACGCGACCAAGCAACTCTGGACCTACTGGAACTTCCAAAATGCGTCCTGTACATTTAACTGGGTCGCCTTCTTTAATGTGGGTGTACTCACCTAAAACTACAGCACCAACTGAATCACGCTCAAGGTTCAAGGCTAGGCCAATAGTGTTGTTAGGA
>Ga0364918_10067_pt1 | contig 33690 bp, 53 predicted proteins | sample SorcelJu500001C6_2_FD_206957 | JGI IMG/M metagenome (GOLD analysis project Ga0364918, IMG submission 206957) | Enriched cells from Trout Bog Lake Hypolimnion, Wisconsin, USA - BchlTB.June20.5000.01.C6 | ecosystem: Environmental > Aquatic > Freshwater > Lake > Hypolimnion/Profundal zone | place... | reverse complement strand
CGATATCTGCTGCGGCTGCGGCTGCGAGCCATCCATAGAAGATGAAACCGCCACCTGACAGAACCTTGGCTCTCTTGTTCACGGTGTACAGCGTGTCGATGTCGGCAGGCCGGTCTAACTGGCTGGTCTGTTCGTATCCGAGCACCCCGGTAGGGTAATCAGAGGCGGTACAGACAACAATGCCGTCATCGGTACTGCCTTTCTTGACGAGTACCCCGGGCTTCATGCCGGTTGCCGTGGTGATATCCTGCTCTTCAATGATTGAAGGAGTCCCGGCAATGACGATTTTATTAACTGGTGTTGAAATGTTCGTCATTTAATTCAGTCCTCCCACTTTCCGGCCTTGTTGATGATGCCGATACCTCTCCTGACTGCGGGAGTTTCGGTATTCTGTGCGTTCTGTTGCCCGTTTTCCTTGGTATCGGGGTTAAGCCGGTGTGCTGCGAGTTTCGCAACGAACTTCAGCGGCTCGTTTTCAGCCATTGCCCGGATCTCTGTCTCGTGCTCCGTGGTGTCAATCCAGCCGGGCGGGATTGTGTTCTTGACACTGATCCAATCAGCGTCCTTGCGGTCCTGCTCGATCTTTACGAGTTTGTTCTGAAACTCTGTCTGTGCATTAGTGAGTTTCTTAATCTCCGCGTCCTTGTTGGCGATCTCCGTATCTTTCGCGGTGATCGTTGCCTTGGCTGCGTCGATCTGGTTTTTCAGTTCTGTGTCTGCCATTTCATCGCCTTCCTGGTTAACTGCGGGAATTACAGGGGGGATTGTTTCCTGCTGTGCGACGTCCTCCGGAACCATTTCACTGAAAAGGCTCGTGAGTGCGTCTAATGCCTGCTTAAACCGGGATTTGTTCTTATCGGAGATGACGCGGCCTGCGTGAGTTGCGTCCATGTCCTCCTCCTTCTTTAAATTCAACAGCATTGCCGCCTTATCGCGGGGCTGGTTGTGATCGTCCACTACAAAAATGAGCACATGGTTCGGGCGCACCTTGCCTGTGAGGCGCCCGTCATTACCGGGAGTGCATGTGAATCCAGTTGATAACGAGAGTTTACCCTTTTCATACAATGCCTGGATTTCGGGATTGTCGAAGGTGACTTTGCTTGATAACCGGGGCTGACCAGGGATGATCACATCGGACCCGCTTAACGATCCGCAGATACTACCGGGCCGTCCTTTATAGTCTTTCAACTGTGAGAGAGCGGTTTCAAGGTCGTTATCAACGAGATCGAAGTCTTCCGGGTGTGCCTGTGCAAAGATGACCGGGGATTGATCCCATGCCGTCTCTGTGCCCTGGAACGCTTCAGCATCGAGATAATACTGCTCCCCGTTATCATACTTCATCCAGCGGTTAAGTCCCTGAAGAATGGTCTGGTGTGTGTCGCTGGTGATAGACTGGATAAGTTCGGCGTTACCGAATGCGATTACCTGCCCTTTCTGGTTGATTACTGGGATCTGATCAAAAGAGAGACTTTCAACAATTGCAGGCATTGAAAGTATATGTGAGGATTATATTATTAATGGCAGTAATAAAAGTGGGAAAAGTGAATAAAGTGGTTATTGAGTTTATACAAGATTTGCAGTTTGGATTGTTCCATCGGACATGAGGACCTCCGCTGTTTTTCCGTCTTCCGATATACTTTGGACAATACCTTCAGGACATCCAGGACCGGCGAGGGGTTCACCGGGCATCCTATGAAGGGCATATTCTCGTATCGTTTCTAGTTCTTTTTCATAGAACTTTTTCCAACCCTCTTCCGGTTCTGGTTCGGAATAAAATCTATCGGTTGCATCCATCGTTATTCACACCTTTTACTCTGGAGATTTTTGACGATATTTACATAGCCCCGTCTCATCAAGAATAAGGTTTTTAAAATTACAAAATGGCACGGCTTTGATATTATGCAGGCATTTGGTATTTAAGCACACTAATTTTACGGTTTCCAAATAGGACTGGTTTTCGGATTTTTCCATATTCACACATTTACCTTCATCGTTGATAATTCGATCTGTTCCTCATCCTGCCTGAGTACCTTGCAGATCGGACATGTATCGGGTAGTTCGGGATCCCATTCGGGCCGGGGGTATCGCAATTTCAAGCGGTTGCCATTCGCAGCACCATGACAGAGAGATTCCCCGCGTTCATCGAAGTAATGCACCCCTATGAGATTACGAGCACGACCCCACACCATGATTCAATCAGCTCCCGGTATTGTGATCCTCGGTACGATCGTGCACCGGCAGCCATACGGTACCCCGTTATGCTCAGGGGGGTAATACCCAATCTCTGCAATGGTTTTACCGTCGTTCTCGGAGCATTCATCACAATTATGGACTAAATGGTCATTTGCGTAATATTCGGGATAATTTTCAATACACAGGTTATAAACATTTTGAGTGCCTAACAGTATATGATTATGTTTGAAATAATATGCAATAACTGTAAGAAACCGTTCCAGTCTCGTACGAGTGGATCTAAATATTGTTCTAGGGTGTGTTATCACGCAGCAATGGATACTAGGGTCTCCGTTCCGTGCCCCATTTGCGGGAAGGTGGTTATGCATTCTCCCTCTCAAATTCTCCAGAATAGGCGTTTTTGTTCGCAAGAGTGTTATATTAAATCTAAATCTCCGCTGATTGAAAAGATCTGTCCGGTTTGTGGGAAGACCTTCACTGTACATACTAGTGTTGCATCCCGTTTTACAGTTTGTAGTCAAAAATGCAGACTTGCCAATACCCGTTATGGAACTTGTCCCACTTGTGGAAAGGGTTTCACTCAAGATAGCAGGGGTTGGAGAAAACATTGTTCTGAGGAATGTCGGAGACCCCCAGTAATGGCGGCCTGTAAGACTTGTGGCAAACAATATAGACGCCGTCCGGGTGAGGTTGATCGGCAGTTCTGTTGTTTTGCGTGCTATCGAAAATATCAAGGAGAGAGCGGACTTGAGAGAGATGTTAGGATAGTGCTGTCTGATTTGGGGATTAATTTCATTCAAGAGGGAAAGATTGGCAGGTATTCTGTCGATTTTCTCATTCCTGAATCTAAAACAGCCCTTGAAGTTGATGGAGTGTATTGGCATAATGATCCCTCTAAAGACCGAAGAAAGGATAGATTCATGATAAGTCATGGGTGGTTTGTTGTAAGAATCCGAGAACGGGATATTAATAATACTCAAAATCTCCGTGGGATGCTCATCAAACGTCTGGAGGAGGTCGTTGATATCAATATCATCCGCACGCAACCAACCCTTTCCAATTACATAGATGGGGTGATTGGGGGTGCATGAAAATTTTCCTGTGGTTGTTTGGATCGTTATCATCCGGCCTGAATATTCCCGCTTAAATGTTGATTTAACCCGATGAAATCCATATCGGGTAAGTATTTTATCCCCTATTTTAATATCTTGAATCGGTTTATTCCCAGAATCGGTCATTATCATGGTATATTTTGGGAAACATTCGTTACCGTCTTCAACCGTGAGCCATTCCATCTCGTCCTCGGTTAGTTCGGCCTCCTCATACCGCTGCCGTATGCCCTGGTTAACTGCCTGCATGATATCCGCTCTTGCGTCCCTGGTTGCCTTGACAATTCCCACATCATCACAATTTCGCACGATATCCCGCGCTATTTCGCTGAACTTCCGCTCGTTTATCATACCGTCTGCAATGATGGATTTGGCCTTCGTTGCGGTTTCCTCTGCAATACCCTGAAAACCCGATTCTGATTTCAGTACAAGGTCCCCGATCTTCTTCCATTCAGCCTGTCGGACTTCAAGAGGTGCGCCTAACTGGATACTGCCAAATGTATTCCCTGCCTTGTATGCTTTGGGAATTTCAACCTGTATAATATTTTTAGCAGGTTTTATTACTTCTTCCTGGAATATTTCATCAACTTTTGGCAGGATTTTACCCAGATCCATTTTCGGGTTCGGCTTCGTTTCGTGGGTGACGGGTTCACCGATAAGGGCGGTTAGTTTCGGCTTGACTTTCTCAAAAAGATTGGTGAGTTTTCCCGCGTACTCCTCCTCTAACCATTTGGTATGTGTGGGGTCTTTCTTTGAGTCCTTAGAGAGTTTAAGATTCATTCCTCTCCACATTCGATCCCGAGGGTGCTCTGAACAAAACTCTTCTGTCCCTTCTTATTGACAATGCCATATGGATCAATCGGGTGAATGAATTTGGCCAGGGCTTCGGCTTTCTGTAATGCTGGCGTGGGATTGGCAGCGGGGACCTTTGCATATTCCTCTTCTAATGCGAGTTTCCCGGTATCGTCCAACTGTTCGATCTTTGCACCTGCCATCTTTGCAAGGTCGCGGCGTTCGTTCAGCATGAGGGTTCGGGTATCAAACCCGGTCTTAATCAGGTTGATATACAGATCTGATTTATCGACGCTTAGTGAGGGGTAGTCAAGCGAAACGGTATATCCTTCGTATCCATCAGCATCGAGTTTTATTTGAAGCAGGGGTTCCCACGCATCCGTTAGCCATTCATGCTGAGTCCGGATGTAATTGTATACCATCTCCAGCTCGGGCTTTGAGGACCCTCCTATCAGGCTGCCGTCCTTGCTGATCATCGAGGCCGGGGTTTGAAACCTCATTGAAAGTTTAGCCAGGGCATCAATCGTATCAAGGGCTGATGAATTGTCCTTTAAATCCGGGATAATGAGCTCGAAATTCGGCCTGATTGGATAAGATGTGTTTTTACCCCAATTCGCCAGGAACTTGTTACCGTAAGCGATATCATCACCCTGCGGATTTGAGATCTTCAGGAACAGGATCGGAGCACCTATCCGGTTAACCTTCTGGATCTGTGCCTGCCAGGAGAAATCCAGCATTGAGATAACAGGGACCATCGGCTCGAGTAGTGGTTGGCCTGCTACGCCCTCACTAGTCGGCATCTTCACGAAGAAGACGTTTTCCAGTTTCGATTGAAGGTTCTGGATCGCTGACGGTGAGAGGACCGCTGCGTCTATGGCGTTGATCGTCTGGTAAAATTCTATTGTGTCGTCCGGGCCGGGAACAATACCTTTCAGAACGTTTGAATAATTCACCGGACGGGCGTAAGGCTGAATGATGAACGATTCACTCTGCAGGTGCCTTAATTTCTTCAGGACGTATTCATTACCCTCATTCTTCCATACGGGATTGAATACCGATCCCCCCCATTCTGCCGTGTCTTTCCACGATATCGGGATTTTTCCAAAGAACTGAACCTCAGGGGCTTTGAGCATCTTCCTGAAAGACTTCTCCAGCTTCGTGGTCCTTTCGTCGGTTTTCTCTTCCGGGTTCATCACCCTGATAGTCGGTTTGACCTGGAAGATCAACTGTTCCAATTTGTAGACCGTATCAGCCCAATAGATATTTTTCCTAATCTTTGCAATGCGTAAACCGTCAACCGTTGAAGACTGATAGACGCTTCCAAGCGAGGAGAGGTATACAACTCCCTGCTCTTGTGTTAGTGTTGTGGTATCCTGTTTTTTCGCTGCCATTTTAACCGCCTAATCCTGGCAAATCCCCGCCACTGAATCCATCACGCATCCTTTTGATGGGATTGCCTCCTGGGTGTGATTGTTCAATCGATGAGAAACCGCCTGCGTTGCTGATCGGTGCCGTGAGTGTCCCGACCCTCCGGGCAACCCATAGAGCAATAGCGACCGCCAGCACCAGGTCGTCGTGATCTCCTTCCCGCCACGCCTCGTATGAATCGTGTGCCGTTTTGGTGTTGATCTTGACCTTGAAGTTCAGGAGTTCGTCAGTGAGGATCTTTGCATCGGGTAATTGAGAGGAGATTTTTATCATTTTCGTCTGGAATGCGATTGCAAGAGCTCCAACGAGATCCCGCTTTGGTACTCTCCATGTGAGTTGATCGCGGTATGATGGAGTAACGATCATCCCACCTTTCCTCACGCTGTCCATTGCATCGTTTTTCGCCTCTCCTGATCCGATGATCGTAATAGACCAGGGGGAAAGACCGCGGTCCCAAAACAGATCAATAATCGGCCTGCCGACCCCGGTACCATCAACCGCGAGGATTGACCCTGATAATTGATCCTTGATCTGAGCGGTCCGGTCGACCATCTGCGGGTAAGGCGTTCCGAGCGGGAACCTCTGCAGGTGCCGGACTTTATAGCCGGTGGTATCGGCATCGATTACGGCAATAGCGGTATAGTCGGATGCCTGCCCCAGGTCCTCACCTATGAAGAACGTCATAGCGGATCACCAGACAGGAGATTGATATTGAACTGCTCCCTGGTGCCGTAGTCAAGGAGGAGAGCATACGCCCATCCAGAACCAACGAATACGGGCCGGTTGCTGTCGATTGCGTAATAGCGATCTAACCTCTCAATCGTAATCCAATATTTCCGGGGCGGTAACTGTTCTTTGAGGACTATCGCCTGGTTGTTTTTGAGGACCACCAGATCGGCTGGGACCTCTGCACCATTGACAACCCGGTTGTCCTGGTCGTCGGTCCAACACAAGGGATCGTTGTGGTGAGGTGGAAAGACAAGTTCATCCTGTCGCTGGAGTATCATGAATAAAAGTCGGTTGAAAAACTCCCGGTAATCTGAATCAAAGAAGATTGTATTAAGTGCCACTAATCCGGGTTTGGTGAGGGTGTTTTTCCTCCGGGGCCTTTTGTCAGCATTCAGACAATCTTGGAAGCACTCATAAATTACCTTGATATTCCCGGTATATGCTGCCGGTTCGACGTTCCAGAACGGCATTGCGTTGATCATATTGACCAGCATGTGCGGGATCCCTTTCTGGCTGCCGTGGAACTTCACACTTTCAGGTGAGGCGTTTTTCAGTTCTTCGTAATCGTTGATCGAGTCCATCACGGCACCGCCTTAACCTTTCTCCTGATGAGAAGATACCCGATAAACAACCAGATAGCCATGACAACAAGGAGCCGAAATACATCGGGATATCGTTCTATTGGTGGTGTTATCCCCCACATCTCAAAGCCCTCCTGGGAACAACGGGGATATCCCATCGTCAAGAGCTGACATTACAAGATCGTAAGAAAAGACCTGGTCAACCGTCTGCACGAACTCACATTCATACTCTTGCCGGACCCACCAATCACCCAGGGAAGCCCTTTCCTCTGCGATAAATTCCGGACTGATACGTGGACACTCTGACCAGGGGATGCCGACCTTATTCCAGTTACCTCCTTTCTCCCACTCTTCAAAGAAATGCCCACGTTTGCCGTGTGGGGTACTCATCAGGATTAACCGGCCTTTCGAGACTGCCAGCATTGGCCGGATAGAGGCATATAGAGAATCATCAACTCTTGACGCTTCATCCTCTATAATCAGTGCTGCATTTGAGAAACCCCGGATCGTCCCCTCTTCTCCGGGTAACGAGACGATACGCGATCCGTTATCCAAGGTGCAGGATAGTTTGTTATCTTCCGGTAAATGCAGACGATAGGGAAGCGCTTTGATATGGTCCTTTACCTTCCGGAATATTTCCCCCGACTGCCGTTGTGATGGTGAGACGAGAAGGACCAGCGATCCCGGTGTATAAATTGCGGTATGCAGCGATAGTGCAGCGGCAACGGTTGACTTACCAGACTGACGGGAGCAGTTCAGGATCTGGTATTTCTGCTTGGACTCCATTACCTTCTCCTGCCAGGCATCAACCGATCCGTCCCTGACAGGTCCGAGTCCCATGATCTCGTGACGTGCCCATATTGCCGGGTGTTTCGCATACACGCCCGGGAGGTTATTTTTGAGTAAGTCGAAGGACATCTTCTGCGATTGCACGCAACTTGTCATCGTTCACCTCCAGTTTTATCGCTCCTCCATCCTTCCCGGTGATCTCCATGCCCGGGCGATATTCCCCGCTTACCTTACCTGATAACTCAATGGTTGCCCGATACTCTCGGATCGCGGTACACTTTGTTTTTAGGTCTTCGGCATCGGTAGCTTCCTGTATCGTATCGAGTGCTATCTTTTCGAGACGCTCTAATTTATCGGCAAGTTTGACACTTTTTTGTAAGTCTTTTATTTCTTCTGCTTTCTTTAATTTAAGCGCAATATGCCCTGATTTGATATGCCGGGAAACACAAGCCCTTGATATACCGTATTGTTTCGAAATGGAGCTATACGGGACCCTCTCAATGATGTCCTTCTCTATCCGATCCCGGTGCTTGTGAATGCATATCGAACAGGACCGGGGCATTACCTACCGCCTCACGGTGCACACCCATAATAGGCCCTTTACCGCTGCGTAAATGCATAAGATCCCACAGACGGCATAGATGATACCTTCAAAGAAAGTCATACCAGCCTCCCACTTTTCGCTTCTGCGATTACCTGGAGGTATGCTGCATTGGCTACCGGGTTACCTGTTCCGGATACCTGACGATCACAGAAGGAGATCAGTTTCTTCGTATCGGTATAGGGCGGATCTTTCGGCGTCTGGTAAACGGTTCTTGGAGGGGGCATTGAATGCCGGGGTGCCGCGTGAAGGCACGATTACACATTGGGTTTATATTGGTATTGCGGGTTTACGAAGGGTTTTATTATGAAATAATGAACTAATCCACTGACTTACGGTGTATTTTGTGTGGCAAATTACACGGGAAAGAATACCTGAATGCTCGAAGATGAAGTTGCTGCGATACCATTATACCCGGCCTCTTGTTGTTTACTGACTTCTGTTGTTTTTCATAGACAGATGGATAGAAAGGGGGACTTTCAACTCCTGTGTGTTTGTTCCTGTCTTTTTTCCCCGTCTGGCTCACGTTGTATCAAGGTGGCCCAAGTGCCGTTTACCGTCAGGGGATATTCTTCCTGAAAGGAACTGTGAACCCGTCAGAAAGAAAGGGATGATTATGAAGATCCCTGTGATGTCGATCCCTGTGATGTCGATCCCTTGATGAGCCCGTATTCGATCCAGTATACCTGGTTCGGCAGGACGATTGTATATTCAATCTTCCCGGCGGCCTCTGCCGCTGCTACCTGTGATAATGCGAGTGCTTTGTTTTCAGGGGTAAGGTCGCAGGTAAGCCAGTCTTTTGTTACGGCATCCATCTGCCAGGACTTCGCCTCCACTTCTGCCGGGGGTGACATGACGGTGTTATCTCCCGGGGTGAAGAATGCGATAATATCTTTCTTCTGGATGGTCTGGACCCATGCGATTGCCACTGCAATTACAGCGAGGACGAGTGCCCACCAGGCATCAAAGACGCTCTGCGGGATTATACTGATATCAATTGCCATTTTCTGTGTCTCCAAAATGTTTTAAAACGATTTGGTCACCCGGTTGTCTCCGGGAAGTCAAACGTCTTACTGAATGAGGACCATCTGAAATTTTCAGCGAGTTGGTATTTTTCAACCCCTGTCATAGTCTGGTGGAACGAGTTCTGGTACCCGAGTGTGGTGGTGTTGGTGAGTCCTGCCAAGGAGTATCCTGCAATTGTCATGGTTCCGCGTCCGTTACCGGAGGCTTGTGCCTGGATGCTGAACGAGTCCGGGGTTATGTCGAGGGATTGGATGTTGATGTTGCTCTGGTAGTTCAGGGGCCCGGAGAAGTCGTTGTATGCCGTGGTGACTTCGCAGTATGCGGTTGCTTCCGGTGTGCTGTTGGCAGTGGTATTGTCGGCTGTTGCTGCGAGGTCTGACGGTGCAACAATGTAATTGCCGCAAGTAATCAGGGGGTTGGATGACTGTCCGACTGCGTAATATACCGCCTGTTCCCGATACATGCCATCCGACATGCTGACTTTTCTTGTGGTGTCCTGCCGGATTATCTCGAAGTTGTTAAGCGAGGTACCCGCCTCATACGTGCCGTCCTGCATGATGTAGTTTTCAGTGTAGACGCCCTGTACCTGTTCCGCTCCGGCTGGCAGAGGTTTAGGGCAGTTGATACCGTTGGTTGATGCAGTCCATACGAGATCGGTTGCTCCGATGAGAACGTCTCCACTCCCGAAGATTGAAGAGTCAAGAGAAGCGGCGTGGGCCCCTGTTGCGAATACACATCCCGCACCTATCAGGGCTGCACAGAAATAGGTAAGGGCTTTTATCTGGTTCGCTGAATTGAACCATCTATTTTTCATATCTGATAGAGGGTAAAAAAGGGTGTTATGGGATTCTACCCGTTATATTGGGGAAGGTTGCGGTAGGGTGGGAACAGTTGCGGCGATTTGTGCATTGTTTCTCTCCATGAATTTATACCACTCCAGGCATGTTTTGCATGTTTCCGGATTATGGGGGTCCCATGTTTCCAAAGGTTGTATCCGGACTAACTGCCTTCCGCATAGTGCCATCCCGGTTACCTGTCGGTAGTGGACGGTATGCGATCCGGTTCTGACGTTCTTCTTCCGGCTGGCGACCCATTGCCCGGCAGTCATGCCGTTTCCCCCCACGGTGTTATCTTCCCTGCAATATTGACATAGGTTTGACAGTGCCTGCCGGTATCGTTGAAGTGGAGAGTATCAACCCGTTTAACGGCCTCTTTGGTATCTACTGATCCAATCACCGTCTCACCGTCCACGAGTAGGAATTTCATTGGTGAATGCACTCTCCTTTCCAGGGGTCTGATTCAGAAAGGAGGATGAGGATTTCGCTCATCATTCCCACCAGTCACAATGCGCAGTATAACCGCAAGCGGGACATCGTATGGTATTTCCATCGGGTAGCCATTCATAGTGCAATTTTGTATCCGAGGGTTCACGTTGCCTACAATATTGGCACGGACAGGCCAGATACGTTTTACATTTAGGGCAGTCCATCCCCATTCATTCCACCTCCTTAACGCACTTCCATGCGGATATTCTGCCGAAGTCGTCCTGCCCGGGCTGAAGGAATATCTTGGTGTCCGGGTCGCATACCTCACATTCATACCGTGTCATTCGATTACCTCCATTGAAAGATCATGCTCCTCAATCATCTGCATGTGGTGGGCTGCACAATACTCCCTGAAGATCGGGTGTGCACTTTCCGCAATGGGGAAGTGAACGCCGCATATCTTGCAGGTTCCCGTGATTACCTTCATGGTTTCACCGTCCCGTGGTTGTGCGTTCCTTTGGGTATCTTATCCGCTGTCACAAATTGCGGTTCTTCCCAGACTGAACAGTTCACGATATGCACCTTCTCCGGGTGAAAGGTTCGCTGGCAGTTCTCATGGCGGCATTTTACTCTTATCGTTCCTGCTGATACGGTATCCTTGCCGCAATGTGGGCATTTTAGGAGACGGGTTTCTCCAGGTATGAGTGTCATACCGTCACCTCTTCAGCTGTTGTTGCTGTCTTTGCCGGGGTCGCGGGGATCCGGGTCCACTGCTTAACCGCCCCTCGTGTGTTCCTGATGATAGTCGCCATTCCTTCTGCATTTTCGGGGAGTTCATGAAGTCCGTGATGTTCTTCTTTACCTGTGACCACTTCCAGCCGTCTCCCCTGTTTCTCTTTTCCGAAAGTTTTTCCGGGAAGGACCAGAGAATATCGTTGACGTTCCGGATGGAGTACCGGGTTGTCCGGATGTAGAGCAGGGTTCTTACCTGGATGATGGCTTTCTTAATTTCCACCTGGTCCGGGCGTTTTGATGTGTGAGGGAGTTTCATGCTGCAGGCTCCTGGTCAGGGTATTCTCTTTCATGGAACATTGGGTTAAACTGGGAGTGGTGAATCAGAATGTAAACTTCATTCTGAATATCCCAGACCCGGATATATTCTGATTTTGGGTATTCTTTTTCTCCTCTCTTTGCGTAATCTTTATCAAATCGTGACTTCATGCCTGAACCTCCGTGCAGGTTTTGATGTATGTTTCTTCCTTCCTGGTTACGGCCTCTTGATATGCCTTTGATAATGCCTCGATATTCTTTCGGATTTCCTCGTTTTCCTGTTCGTTCCTGATGATAGTCCGGTTATTGATACTGATTATTTCTTTGACTTCCTCCGGTGAGAGTTCGTTAATCATGGTGAGAAGTTGGGTCTTCAGGCCGGAGAGAAGGAGTTCCTGCATTACCATATTCCAGGAACGGATTATCATCAAATCCTTCTTTTCCATCCAGAAAGAGACTTTAACAGGATCAGAAAGGAGTGCCGGGCGGCCTTTACGAGACATTAAGATCGCCTCGCATTTTTGGAATACTGTATTCTTTTGTTTTTAGGAACGCATGATCTGATATATGTATGATATATCTTACAAAAATCGTTCTTAGTAGTAGTAGTAGTAGGAATACAGTATTCCATAATTCAAAGAGTGAAAACTTCACGCCTTCACCCCGTTATCAAGTCTTGACCGGAAGTATGGACAGTTGGACGCTTTCGCCCTGGTGAAGTCACAGGTAAGTCCCGGCCTGCGAGAACACCTCTGCTCTGTCTTTCTCCTGATGCAGGGATGTGGGTTCAACTTCTCTCTGAATGCACGTGCTCTTTTGTTCCGTGCTACCCTGTCGATCTCTTCCTGTCGCTCTCTCGCTTCCCTACTTGCCTTTGCTTCTACGGGATGCTTTGACTCGTAACAGTGCCTGCATTCTGTCTCTCTCCAGAAGATATATGCAACCTTACACACCGGGCATGGTTTCATACTGCGTTCAAACATGCCGTTGCAGGTGGTGCAGCATACCTCGCAGTCATCGTCCCAGGTGAGATATTCCTCAACTGTCCGGTATTTGTGGCGGGAAATGTGGTTGATCGTGAGTTTTACTATGATGGGTTTGCCGTTCTTATCGAACCGTGGATTACCTTCACGGTCCCGGCGTTGTTCACCGTGTGCGTATCCGCAATGCACGCAGACTTTCCCGGTGGTGTGCAGTTCCTTGAAGGCTTTCCATTCTTGACTGTCCCATATCTTGCCTAACTTGTTGCGGCGATGGTTCGTCCTGCGTTTCTCCGGGCAGGTGACAGATATATCGGTCAACATTGGCCCTCCGGAAGATATGCACTACAAAGATGGACTCCGATCTGTGTGAACGGACAGATTAAACGACTTCCCCATACTCTTGTTTCTACAAAATTAGGCGCAACGTTGTTTACTTTCAGGGAGGTGCAGTGTCCATCAATATTCCAATGACAATCGTTTATACTGTCACCAATTACGCAGTTCACAGACACATCACCGCCGGGTGTGCCTTCTTCCTGCAATACTCCCATACCAGGATAATCGCCACTATGCAAAGGAGGCCGAGGGCTAACCATTGCGGGTGCGTGATCACGAGGATCACACCTTCATCACAGAGTTTTGATTCGGCGGTGAGTAGAACGCCAGCTCATCCCGCTTCAGGGTTTTCCTTTCGTGGTAGAACTCGACAATAATATCCCCGTTGCCCTTGATTTCTATGATGTCTCCGGTTCCCATTGCATGAGGACTCCGGCCCGATACCTGCTTAACTTGTGCACCAACGAAAAAGGATTTCTTTTCCTCCAGGGGTTTTAGTTCATCCGGGAACTTTTCGCGGTATGCTTTCACCGCTTCGTCTACGTTTGCAGCTCCCTGAACAATGGATACTTCTTCAGGGGTCCATCTCCCGGAGTCCATGTTGTTCTTCCTGGTATGGCCTTTCCGGGGTTCGATGACAATCTTCTTTTCGGGCTCCTGCGTTTCTGGTGGGTGTGCGTTAAACCAAATCCGTTCAATATTTGCCCGTGGAGCATTCGGGAATTTTAAGAAGCATTCCTCAATCGTTGGGGCATTCCTTACGAATGAGTATCCTTTTCCACCGAGTGTTTTGTTAATCTTTTTTTCCGGTTCTTTGGATAGTTCTACAGATGGAATAGTTAGGCAGACATCTGGTTTCATCCCTAAGGGGAGATATGGGTTTGTCCCGTATGTGGATCCAGGGATTATCTCGTACGTTTTCCGGAATACGGAATCCTTGCAGAAATATACTTCCTGCTCTACACCAACCAGCATCCAGTCACCAGGATTACCCACCATGGTTCCTTCAAGTGTCCTTGCGGAAACTTCCCTGGTGAGCTTGAAGGCATCAATAACAATCGGTAACTTTCTAGCCTTCATGATGACTCAACCTCCCTGCCGAGCAGTGGGCCGCTTACCAACTTTACACCGGGAAAGTCCTTGACGATTTTAAGGAAAATATCTTCAAGTTCAAATACCTGGTCTGAATCCATTGAGATTATTTCAAAAGGACGTTTGTATTCCATCGGTGGCGGGCTCATGAAAGGTACCCCGTTAACAATCCCTTCTGTCCTTCTAGCAGGCCGTTCCGGTAGTTCTGGATCTTCTCGATAACATCAGGCTCCCACTTTATCCGGTAACCCGTATGCATACCCGCTTCATGATTAACCGAGAAGGGGATATTCTCTCCATACATCATTCCACTGATAGTGAGTTTCCAATCTCGTCCGGCCCTCACCTGGTATCCCAAATTCTCTAGGATTTTGTTGATGTCTTGTGCGGTTTTTCCAATCTCCGCACCGATTTGTGATGGCGTAAGATGCCCGATATGCAGGCTTTTGTTGGCAGGGATTAGCCCTTTGCACCAGCTGAGATCTTCACCTGTGAGGTCCTCGGTATGAGCTATCGCAACACTCCCGGCGATACCGATGTTTATTCCCATTGTATCAGCCATCACACGGGCCATTTGCATATGACAGTTGAAGATCCCCATCAGGTCCTCGCGGGGGGTCTGGAGTTTTCCCTCCATGACTTGCCTCAGCGTCTTGATAGCCCATGCCTGGAAATCAATCACTCTCTGTCTGCGTACCGGATCAGTAATACGCTGATAGTTTGATTTCATCAGGAGGCCGTTCACTCCATCCCATGTCAAGCAGGTTATTTCACGGCGTTGACCCTGCTCCTCACTTATGACCGAGCAGGTATAAGGGGCCAATAATTCCCTATTCCGATTCAGGAGTTTGCGTAATGCCTCCCGTTCAAGTCCCGATGCCCCCGCAAGATCCTTCAAGGGCATGAGCCGATCTTTGTCGGTCTGAATGATTCTTACAGGGGTATCCTTGAAAGTTTCAGTGGTAGTGATGAGTTCTCCAGTCAATCTGCCACCACCAATATGGTCAAGGGGCCTTCACACCATTCCAGTTCAATCTCTTCTGCATCAATGCTGATGTCAAGGGGTTCACCCCGTTCAACGGTCAGGCAGGACACAGCATCCTTCCGGCTCTTGAGCTCGTCCACCAGTTCTTTGATGGAGAAATCTTGCATGAGTATTGAGGTCATTCTGTACCTGCCTTCTGTGAGTTCAATTCCGCTTGAGCTCTGTCAAGGACCTGTTCCGGTGTTTCTCCCGTCTGGAACGCAATAGGATTTATTTTCCGTTCAATTTCTCTGATATTATCCGATACGGGTTGATCCTGCTGGAACTCATCGAGTGAACGTTCCGGCCTGAAATCAAAGTCGTAAACAATGCTTATTCTTGCATCCTCGATTGGAATGGAAATCTCATGCCCTGTCAGTTCCGTGTCATCAACATCAATCGAAATAGACACTTTCTGTCCGGTCTTATCGAGAATCAGCCGGTTTGTTGACTTTAATCTTAACCTCAGCAGGTAGGGGATAATAGAATCTATTTTTTGAATCAGTGAAGGAAGGTTGGGTTCTTTCTCAATCAGCATCAGTTCGTTTGATGATGCAACCCACTGGTTCTGTTTCTCCTTGTATTCCACCTTAACTTTTATTTTAAAACTCACGCTCCCACCTCCTCAAAAGAATCTTCATCTTCAACCTGGTTGTTCAGGGCGGATATCCACTGCATAACCCCTGTAGCATCTGTCAGTTTCCAACCATATCTAGAGACTTTATCAATCTTTTTAGATCCATCCGGACTTAGAATATGATCTTCCGTTTTGGTTGACGGGGTCATGCCTTCACGCTCCCGGGGAAGAGCTGCGGTTCCTGTTCCTTCAACAGGACCATCTTATTCATTGCATACGAATAAGCCACAAAGGCATGGTCAATAATTTCTGTGACTTCCTCCGGCTTTGCGAGGTTTACATAAATCTTCAGACCGGGGATCTTTGTTGATTCACCGAAGGTGATCGAGTCCGGCCGGGTGTTGTCCTGCACCTCATGCCTATGAATGATAACCTGCTCGACGGGTTTTATCCCCATTTGAGCGATTGTATCGTCCACGCCGGGTGTGATTACATCAAGACTCTCTGGTGCAGTAACTTGAGGCTTAACTGGTTCCGCTTTCGGTGCTGCCTGTGCGGGTTCCGCCTGCTTTGCCTTGAGGTTGTCCTGGAGGATTGCCTTTGCATCCGGCTTAACCAGGGGCTGCTGATCCCCGTCTATCCTCCTGATGCTTTCCAACCATACGCCGGTTTCATCTGCCTCGTATTCCACCAGTTCGCCAACCCGGACATTCATCAGGGAGACAACACTGCGATACTTCAACACCCTGCCGTTGATGCCAATCCGTACCGCGTCCAACTGATTTACGGTGCCGGAGGAGGTTGTCATAAAGGGGCCTCCCTCATTGCGTCACGCAGGATACGGTATATTGTGGCGATATCTCTTCCGACTTCATCCGGTGTTAATGCCAGTGGTCCTAATGATGGAGGTGAGTGATACGATCTCCAGGTCTCCCCGGCCTCTTTCATGCAGACCTGATTCTCGATGGACTGTGAGTCCTTCGGGTTTCCCTTGTACCCGCCGCCGCCTTTCTTTGCATATGCGGCTTTGCCCTCTTCACATTCATGAGGAGTCAGGTCGCCGGGATTGAAGGGCCTCCATCCGTCCTTTGTCTCTACCCACTGCACCTCTTTCCCGCAGTGTTTGCAGGGCTTTGTCATTCGTCCTCACCCCTGCTATCATACTCCGCGTCCGGGTCCGGCTGTCCTCTCCCGCATTCCTCCGGGATATGATCATACGTGCATCCAGCATCGGAACATTCGCAATCATCACACGGCGTTGGATCGTCTGCGGGGTTGTGGCATAACCAGTTATCGAAGGCCGACATCAGCAAACCCTCCCGCGTGCTGCATAGAACTTGTTCAGGTTCTCCTCAGGTGAGAGGTTCCGGTCTGCAAGGAAGGAGGCGAAGTCATCATCACTTTCCCCGATGTTCTGGCAGTATGCGATCCTTACCGGGCAGTCGGTTATCTGCCGCTGATCGCAGAGGTCGTTTAAGATGCAGGGGTGCTTGTCTATGGCGGCTCCCTTTATCGGGCGGTAGTACCTGCATCCCCGGTAACTCTTTGGCAGTCTTGATACAGGTGAAAGAGTTTTTCCTTCACACGCACATTCTGATATGGCAGTCTCGTTCTCGTTGGTAGTGCTTCTGGAACAACTGCCGTTGCATACATCATTCAACATTTTTCTCATTCTCCTTTGAAATTACCTCAAATTCTCCGGCTGCGATCTTTGCTTCGAACTTCTCACGCAGTGCCGGGAAGTGTTCATTAATCCATACCTGGTCGGCCGGGGTGATCGCCATTGCTGGTGTCATATCAACTCACACGCCTTTTCCCATGCCCGGGAACATCCGACATCCCATGCATCCTTATTCGCCTTTGCGTCGGGTTTGAAATCTCCCCTCACGATTGCATTATGAATCGCTCTCCATTGCCCGGAGGTGGGTGTGATGTGAATACTCCGTTTCGGGATGTGGTCTGCTGGTAGAGGTAACAGATTAAGAATAATTTCAGGCGGCTCTACCCTGGTTATCGGGATTTCAGTTGCTGTCGGTGTTGTCGGGATAACTTTCTCTTCCGGCACGTGTGCTATGGTTGCTACCGTGGCGGGGGTCGGTGTTGGTGGTGCGATCTTTGCGATAACGGCCTTAACCTGTGTCTCTGTAACGGCCTTCTTTTTCGTAATTTTTCCTGTTACTGGGTCTTTTCCAGATTCTAACGCTTTTCCTATGGACGATATGACTTTTTCTTTAATCTCCGGGTCTGGAATCTTCATTACGGTTTGAATTGCCTCTGTTGAAGATTGCAGAAATTCTCCATGTTCTTCAGTGAATAACCGGGTCTGCTCAAGTTCCTTGATGATCCTTTCTGAAACCCCGCAGGCCCGAAGGTGTTCGGGTGATACCTGACGGCAATGGTCCCGTCGTGTCATGCAGCCACGCCCGGCAGCTCAATATCATGTTGTGCCGCATAGGTCCGAAGAGCGCGTCTTGCTACCTCTGACTTTGACACTCCGATCTTCTTGCTCAACACTTCTACCGCGTCGTTTTCCTTTTCTGAAGCGCGGAATCCAACGAATTTATCCATTTTTGTTCTCACTTCCTATCGTTTTGTTATACATCTATAAACGTAGTGTATCTATATAAATGTTGTTTATATTTGTTATACACAGTTTAATACGGAAGTAAAAACATTAAAAGAGAATTACCATTGTTTAACAAAACAATGAGGTGATCAAGGGTGGTATTTTGAGATGGCTGATAATTTCATTGGAACACGGGTGGACCCTGAATTAAAAAAGCGTATTGAAAAGAGTATGGAAGAAAACGGATATAGCAATATGTCTGATTGGTTTAGGGATGCAATTCATGACAAATTAGATCCTAATAAAAACGCTCTCGAAACGAAGAGAAATATTAAATTCCTTCTTGATACTGATACTGATTTCCGGCGGGAATTGCGGAAGATTTTAGATTAATTCCACTCTCCTCTTTTATTTCACGAAATGCCTGTAATATGGTTTCCCCCAGTTCGTCCATAATAATTGAATGTTGTAAGTCTCAATAACTCTATTTGCCGTGCACCGTGAAAGTGATCATGGTTCCTTATCCTGCATCAGCTTCTCAAGGATAGCCAGACGGCGTTGCATCTCTTCCATTTGCTTACTCTGCTTATCACTCACCCCGAATGGTTTTACAGGCTGTGTATTATCAACAATACCGCGTTTCTTCCGCTTCCTCTCCTGCTGTTCCCGCTGCATTTTAAGACTGTCCACCTTTGCCGCATAGGTTGATATCAATTCATTACTAGGGGTTCCCCAGGCCTTCAGGCAGACGGCTGCGGTGTTCGTATCAGCCTCACTTACATCGTGGGTAATCGCGGTAGGCCGGACACACGAGGGTGTGAACTTCTCAATCCCGATCTTCTGGAATAGTTTCACAATAGGATCGAGAGTTGCATAGTGTTTACCTTTAAGGGTGGGGAATACTGGGGAATCATCAGGGACCAGGCCTAACCATTTCCTCCATTCATCCAGGATACGTGTTGTCTCTTCACTCTGTCCGATATTCCTTACCTTTCCCGTCTTGAATTTGGTGCTATATGACTTCCCGCCACTATCAGAGGGTTTGAAGTCCGACCATTTCAGGAGCAGGATCTCCCCCGGCCGGTGATACCCATCATACAACAGCTGCAGCATAGCACGATCCCGGACTGTTAGGCCCGGACTATTCAGGAGAGTGTACCAATCGTTTTGAGTCAGGACGGTTTTATCTTCACCTGGAACCGGGGACCCCGCTTTAATATCAGGCAACTCCTCAAAAAGCCCCTCTATTTTGTGATGTTTCTTATTGATATATTTCGCAATTGCCTTTAAATTACTAATATACGTCTGTCCGGTATTCTGCCGGGATTCCTTTTTTAACTTCTTTGCGAGTGCGATCATATTGTCGGTGGTAAGGGTTGTGAATGAGGTCCCGGTTTCCTGAAGGTATTGAGACATCTTCACGAACATATAGGCCCTGTCTTTTTCTGTCCTTTCGCACATCTCACGGGTTGCAAGGTAGTCCGTGATAATCTTCTTTTCCTCATCCGGGAGATTAACGCTCGCTAAATATTCAACCAGGGAAACGCGCTTACTCATGGAGTTTATATTTTAGGATTAAGTGATATAAAATATATCCTTGGTAAGGATACAGACGAATTGACTACATCCTAAAATATGGATGTATGATGTAACGATGCAATCCCCAATCAGGAGGAAGTCGCGTGTTCGAATCACGCCACAGGCTTACTCCCACTTGTTTTAACTCAATTCTACCTGATTTTATATATATAATTTATATATTATGATTGTTAACACTGTTATTAATCATGGAATCTATAGAACGGCCTCTATACCTGATCATGCCCGGGGGGAAAGTTCCCGTGCCGGATTGGTATAAGCCGAAAGCAAAGTCAACCAAGTCCATCCCCGGCAGGCGTTCAGACCGGATCCAGTGGGACGGGTTCTTCGACCCTCCGGCATAGAGGCATACTTTTTTACTCAGGTAAGGTTATACTGTCACAACTACCAAGTATTTAATATTAATAAGACAAACTATTAAACAGATGTTACGATCATACAAGTATCGAATGTATCCCAATAAGGAGCAGATCAAAATGATCTGGAAACATATCGGTACGTGTAGGTTTTTGTATAATCTATCGTTAGAAGAAAAGATGCGGGCGTATCAAGTAGAGAACAAATCTTTAACGATGTTCGACTTGAACAATATGATCCCGGAACTGAAAAAACAGTACGAGTGGATGAGTGAGACCAACTCACAGTCATTGCAAGCAGTTAACCGGAACGTCGAAACAGCGTTTAAGAATTTCTTCCGAAAAAAAGCAGATTTCCCGAAGTTCAAAAGTAAAAAGAACCCGCTACAATCATTCCAAATCCCACAACATTACGACGTTAAACTTACTGAGAATAAAGTTAAACTTCCGAAATTGGGTACAATCAAAACGATAATTTCAAAGAAGTTTACGGGGGTGCTAAAAACCGCAACCGTATCGGCGACAAGTACGGGTAAATATTACATTTCGGTGCTTGTAGATGACGGTTTAAAAGAACCCGACCCTGTACCGTTCGACAGTTCAAACACCGTTGGGATTGATGTCGGATTAACAAGTTTTATAGTAACTTCGGATGGTCTGAAAGAGGACAATCCTAGATACTTGAAGAACTCGTTAGCACGTCTGAAACATCTACAACGTTCAGTATCAAGAAAAGTAAAAGGGTCAAACAACCGTCATAGGGCTATTCGAAAAGTAGCGATATTACACGAACGGATCAGCAACCAGAGATCGGATTTCCTGCATAAACACTCTTACAAATTAGTGAGCGAGAACCAAGCTATTGCAGTTGAAACTCTAAACATCTCTGGGATGCTGAAAAATCATAACCTTGCACGTTCTATCTTCGATGTTGGATGGTATGAACTATTCCGGCAATTAGAATATAAGTGTAATTGGTACGGTAAAACACTCCTAAAAATTGGACAGTTTGAACCGTCAACTAAACTATGTTCTGTTTGCGGAACGGTCAACCGAGACTTGAAACTTCAAGATCGAGAATGGACTTGTTCTGACTGCGATACATTCCATGACCGGGATATTAACGCTGCTACCAATATCAAAAAGATGGCATTACAGGCCCAAAACCTGTTACCAAATTTCAGTAATTCAGGGTAGGGACTACCCGGTGAGCCTGTGGACTTGTGGTACGCATACCAAGGAATGAATCAGGAATCCCACAACTTAAAGTCATGGGAGGTTCAAACTGTCTCTCTATGCGAAAATATCTCATTCTTTTAATCGCGGTTGCCCTGGTTGCGGGGGTGTTCGCGGGGTGCACCGCTCAAGCAAACAATTACAAATATCAACCCGGAGACATTGTAGGTTTTTCAGAGTATGGCGATTCCTCGAGGGCGGCATATTGTGTAATTGGATATGGCGAAAAATCAGGGGATTATATTTTCCAACCCGTAACAAAGGATCTTAAGGATAACTGGATTAAAATGGGTAATACTGGATTAAAGCAAGATACACAAAATGATTTTGAAAGTGATAAATATATAAAAATCGGCACCACACAATTACCCTTAAAATAGAATATCCCTTTTTCACGGTAAATTATCGACTACCTCAAAGAGATTACCGAGTGCGAACCCCATTTGTGCTAAAGTGTGATATACCAAATTACACGTAAATTCTTTGAAATAAAAATCTACATCCCTATAATAATCAGTATCCAGTGTTTGGATCTTGAAATTGCCACCATAAGGAAAGGTAAACGTATGGGTACCATAATCAGGCCAACTTGGATTTTGTGATCCGCCACTACCCGATAATCTAGAATCAAAAGGACCGGAGGACGAACAATCCCCATTCGTTACGTATACATGATGACCGACGCCTAAATTGTCTTTCCAGCGATACTTGAAAGAAATAACAGATCCGGCACTAGGACTCACATGGAAAAAGGAACTTTGGTCAAGAGCCCCCCAATAAAGTTTATTGTGCAATATATTCGATGAAACATCCCAACTTCCCTGGCAGATAGTCCAATGATCCAAGCCCTCGGAAAAATCACCGTTCTCAATATCGTTCGCGGATGTTCTTAGTATTGAGATCCAGTCCGTGCCGTTGTCGGTAATCTGATAATACTTATCGGCATTAGCCCCTGCGATAATATGCACATACTTCCCGATCAGCGCATCAACAGTCCAATCCCCTTTGATATTATCCTCCATGTAATCGTCTGCGAGGTAACGAATAGTATAGTATCCGGCACCCAATTCAAGTGGAATAAGTAGGAAATCAAAATCTATTTTCCAATCAAACCCGGCAAAGTCAAACGAGGGTGTGATCCATGTCTGCCCGTTTAAAGATAAGTCCAAAGATGGAACTGCTAATTTGTCGCCACTTTCTAACGGGTAGAGAATCACCTTATCCCCCACCTGAGCTGGTGAAACCTCAACAAATGAAGAGGAAGGAGATCCAGCACTGAATACGATCCCGCGATCCCCTTCATCCGGCATCTAGAACACCCGGCTTGTTACCTGCCTGCCGTCTTCTAAGGTGATCAACGCCGTGCCATCACCGTTCAGAGTTGTAACCGTTCCAACATCATTACCCGGAACATTTGACATTGAATCGTTGAACACCGACTGCATCTCGCTTACAGGGTCCGGTAGCATCGACCTATACATCCGACGCATATTTGAGAACTTGGCATCAGATGTAAACTGAATTGTAACAGATTTTTCCACTTCCGGGCCTATCTTATATTGAATATTCGTTATCCTCATCCAGTCGCTTGAAATCCCGGTATACCCACTGAATTTTATCTTTTGCAGCAGTCGTAAATCCGTTCTGTCCGATAAGGTTGCTGAATAAACTGATGCGGCAGTCCCATAGAATCCGTATAATTCAAGTGCTCTCGCTGTGACCTGTGCCTGTGTTGTCCAGGACCCGGAGTTTTCAATATACGTCCTCGGTGGGATATTACCCTGGATTACATCGGGGGATGAATAAATCCCTGAAAAGGTATTCCCTACCGGGTCACGGCCGATAACTAATATCTGATTATATGCTTCCTCCCCCTTCCAATCGCACGTTACACCCGTATCACAGTATGCCGAAGGAGCGGTGATGGTTACCGGGGCCGGAAGGTCAAGATAAATATCAATATCGTCCTCATGCACAAAATACGCCCGGTTTACCGGGTTACCTGAAACCAGGAAGGATTGAACGAGGTATACATGACGGGTATAGTCGGTAATCTGTTGAATCGCGGCCTTGATTATATCCGTTCGTGAGAAGTCGAATACCTTTGTGTTTAGTGTATCCCCCCAGGCAACGACGGGCATGATATTATACGGATTGATACCCCCCAACCCGGCCCATTCGTCAGCCCCGATGAGACCTCTCACCGTAATGGCCGGATTTTGTGAGGCATAATTATGGAGGAATTGATCGGGTAATATCTGCTGAGTCTGGTAGAACCCAAGGCCATACCCTGATAATCTGGTCTTGTTATCGGCAGGATTGAACTCTACTCCTGAAGTCGGAATAACCCCGATAAATATCGCCTGGGTAACCCCAAGATGATCGGTGGTTGTATAATAGGCATACTGATCGGAGGTTGTTGTCAGTGCATAATACCCGTTGATTGTTACGTCTATTTTGGGGAACATATCGAGAACCCCCTGCGAGACGGTAACGGAATCTAAAGCAAGTGTTGATAAATCCAGGTATGACAGTGAAAGAAGATGGTCGGTTGCAATGTTGAACGACCCTGCTCTGTTCATCCTGGCAACCGTGTTAAAATTCATGGTTCCTCCGGGAGTAATCCCCATACGATATCAAGGATCACCAGATCATGTGGGGGATCAAACTCTGAATTTCCATCTATGTGACTCCTTAAATCCTTTGCAATTTTAAGGGAGTTCCCCAGGTATGATATCACCTCATCCAGGTCGTTGCCGTTCATAATCACCCTCCGACTACACGCACATTCGTATAATTACTACTAGACCCGGCGATGTTCGTGGCAGTCATAGTAACCGTCCAATACCCGCGTTTCGTCCATTTATATGTGACATTCTGCGTGGTTACGTTAGTAGTTTTATCCCCGAAATTCCACTCCCATGATGTCGGGGTATTCGATGAAGTGTCATTGAAGGTGATCGACCTCGGAATAGGGAGCGACCCAACCCAGTTGGATGTGAACGATGCTACCGGGGTTACTACACCCGAGGTAACGTTAACCCATGTTCCGTTCTTATACCCGGTTCCTGCTGTATTCGTAGCAGAAAGGTTTACTGACCAGTTTCCAGTGTAGAACAGATGAGTGGTATTCTGTGTGGTTGAGTAATTCCCGTCACCAAAGGACCAGTTCCAGGAAGTCGGAACATTTGTGGATGTGTCATTGAACAATACATTTAATGGCGATACTCCGCTTGTCTGGTTGGCCGTGAAGTTAGCAACCGGGATAGATACTCCTGCTGTAACGTTAATCCACGTTCCGTTCTTCCAGTTCGTTCCTAATGCGTTTGTTGCGGAGAAGTTCACAGACCAGTTCCCGGTGTAATACAAATGGGTTGTGTTCTTGTAGGTGCTGGTATTGCCGTCACCGAAGTCCCACGACCATGAGGTGGGGTTATTCAGCGAGGTATCAATAAAGGACACATTAAGCGGGGATGTACCGCTTGTCTGGTTGGCGGTGAAGTTCGCTATGGGTGCAACGAGGTACGAACCATGCGTGGGTTCGGGGTAGGTGTATGGACGGACCAGTACCCAATTGAAATCTCCATGCATTGATGCACTATTGTAATAATCGATATCAATTGGCATTGTGTTTAATGATATATATGATGTATTTGTAGTGGTAATCGTTAAAGTTCCTACATTATAAGTAACAGAATAACTACCATTACGGATTATATCAAATATATACCAGTTCCCAAAACTTCCTGTGGTATTAAGATACATCCCGTTACCACCGTTCCTAGGGTATCCATTTATTGCACCCCTTGAAGCATCATCTGTTACAATAGAAGTATATCCGATTGTAGGTGTTCCCGTATATCCACCGAATCTACCGCTAGATGATGAAACACCAGCATATGTCCTTGCCAGCATTCTCATTGTAAAATTTACACCAAAAGATTTTTTACCAATAATATTTGGCCCATCTCCGGCTTTTCCTGCAAGATTTACTATTCCACCAGATACCGTGGCTGCTGGCGATCCAGTTGATGTCCACTTCGTAGTATTCAGGGTAGCTTCGTTGAAGTCATCTCCAAACGGGAACGTGGTATTAATGTTACTCGCAGAAGTCTTACTGGCATTCCCGAAGTAAATGTACAACGGCGTCTGGTTCGTGGTACCATTTGTGATACTGCTCATATTCACCCAGAACCGTGCGGACGTTGCATTCGGTGAAGCGGTTTCCAGCCACATCGGAAGTGCTGTTGTTCCGTCCTGGCTGAATGCAACGTCAGACCAGTTCGCATTCGTGTAGGAACCGCCTTCGTAGAAGTTCTCCCCTGTTGAGGTACCGCTGGTGTTGAACATCACAAGGGTTACAGGGTAGTTTGTCAGGGTACCGGAAGAAGATCCATTGATATAATGAGTCCAATTATAAGTATACTGTGTTTCCAATCCCGCACTCGCTACCCCGCACAGCATCAGGAGGACAAGCCCTATGATTAGTAGTTGTCTCATGTCTCACACCCTCGTTACGGGCCATTCTATCCACACACCCATTAATCGCACATCGGCAGCAAGGGTATCCGTTCCACGGGTAACCCTCAATATTATCCTGCTCCCCGATGCTCCGGCGGGTGTGATGTCCGCGGTCTGTGGCCCGATGTGGTCCTTCCCGGTTCCCTGGTAAGTATCGGTTGAACCAATCGCGGACCCGAATGCACTGTCAATTGTTGCACCGTCAGGGAGTCTTAATCCATAAGCGTTGAATACAACAGATCCCGTCTCGGCAGACGTCGAATCATAGACCGGTTCAATCTTTATCGTGGCTGCGTTCCAGTCATCAAGGCCTATCTCCCACATGACATATTTGGTAGATGCTGCCGGGAACAGGGCGTATGAGCGGTTTATTTTATTCGTGGCGGTTTCGTATTGGTCCCACGTTGCCCCATTGGTAGCCGGTTGCACACCCTGGATTACAGACAGGAACCTCCGGGCGGTCGTGACCTTTGCCTGCTTGTTCGTCTCATGGTCCTCGATGTTAGTCTTGAAGGTAGCGTGATCGTATTCGGTAAATCTTCTACTGATGACGGTCCCTGCCAGCCATGCCTTCTTTGCGCCTGTTGTCCCGGTCTTGTTCCATTCCCTTATTACGGTGAGCGTCCCGGCACCGGTTTCCGCCGATTTCACGGTGTAGAGAACGGTTTCAGCATCGCTACCGCTTCCCATTACAGCGATGTTCCGTGCTGCTGGAAATACTCCCAGCTCGTAAACCGGGATACTTGTTGCCACATCAGTAATTCCAGCGGATAAGATAGTATAGGGCGAATTTACAAATCCGGGGTACATGGTCAATTGTGTCATATCGTCTCCTGCTCAAACTTCGCTGAATATTTCCACCAGGTCGCTGCGGTCCCGTGAACCTCTTCTTCCTTCACACCGTCCATGATCACACAGTTGGTGTAAGTCGTGCCGTTGATGACCAGCGATCCCTTCGTTCCAAGGGTTTGAATCTTAACATAACCGGAAAGTAAAACTGACGATTTAGAGGGACCTGACAACGCACGAAGAGCGGTTATATCGGCATAGGTGGAGGTTACACCCTCGATCTCTGCTTTAAATGAATATGCGGTCTGTTCGGATTTCTGTAATCCGGGATTCGTGATCGCGGTCCCGTTGAATGTCACGCCGATGGTCATGAGCGGATCCCCCTCTGCTTTCTCACGGCTGCAAACTGCGTGATCACCATGTCTGCGATCTCCTTGGCATTCTGCCCGGCACCGTTGATCACAATCGCCCCGGCTGCTATGGTGATGGTGTCTCCTCCTCCGACTGCCTGCCCGGTTGCTGCTGCTCCCGGTATGGATGCACCTTTCGCGGGTTCGTTCAGGCCGTCCGCTGCAGCCTTTACCATCGAGGTAGCACCGGACTTAACCTGGCTCTCTGCCTGAGGCATTCCACCAGCAAGATACGATCCCCAGTTCGGTAGTTCTGCCAGTGGCCCTTCTTTCGCGGGTGAGTGAGGAATAAGGTTGGCGATCTGTGCGAACACGTTCTTAATGGCGTTTATAATACCCCCCGCCGCTGCAATGATGCCGTTAACCATGCTGGTGATAATGTTCTGCCCGGCGTTGTAGAACCCGCCCGCTGTTGATGTTATAACGGTCTGAAGGCTGCTCATCATCTGCGAGAATACCCCTCTTACCTGTCCCGCCATACCCTGGAACGCCTGGCTGATCCCGCTGAATGCACTCACTGCCATAGCGGTGATTGACCCCGATGCACCGGATAGGGATGCACCTAATCCACTGAAGGCTGATGCGATTCCATATACGCCCTGAGATGCTACATCACGGATCCGGTCGAGGTACCTACCTATCGCATCCCCGGCCTGGTTGAATGGCTCCGCCATGTCCTCAGGAATGTCTGCGAAATCTCCTTTTACAATATCGATTATTGCGGCTCCGATTGAGCCTATTGGAGCGAGGATAACTTTCAGAGCATCCATAATCGGCCCGCCTATATCAGATTCTGATATTGCATCCCCAAGTCCTGCTAGTGCATCCAGGACCCCCGTCTTCAGGAGCACCCACACCCCCGCGAGACCGAGCACGAGACCGGCACCAATTGCGGCGGTGAGTGATCCCGCTATAGCGGTCCCGGCAGCTGAAAGAATCCCTCCGAGTGATGATGCAATACCTGAAAATGCACCGGTAATTGAAGCGGTTAACGTGGGTGCGAGTGTGTTAAGGACTGCCAGACCCAAAATTCCCTGTCCGATTGCTGCAATAGGACCGGATACTGTAGCAAGAACGGAAGTTAATCCCCCGAATTGTAGGGTGCTGTTTTTCAGTCCCTCGTTCATATTTTCGGTAGAGGTAAAGGTACTTCTCTGTGCATCTGCAAGTTTATCAAGTTGAGGAACGTGGTTCTGAATAACAAGCCTGTTCTTATCCACAGCCTCAGTGTTGAGACCCATTGATTGCGTGATGTAATCCAGGGCTGCTTTTCCGGTAAGTCCCTGTTTCTCTGCTTCCGCTTCTGCCTTCGTAAACATCGACATTGCGGTCCGGCCGTCACCATACCGGTTATACGCTGTAAGGAGGAGGGCATTGGTATCCTCGAATGTGACGTTCATATTAGAAAGGTCGGGTGCTACTCTCCTGATTTCAGCCCCGTATAAATCCGCACTTATTCCAGTATTGGCGAATAAATAGGTTAACGGTTCCATGTATCGGGCTGTATCTGTTGCAGAAATATTGAAATTCTTCAGGGCTGGTGTAACGTCCTGCATTAAGGTTACGGCATTCATCCTGTTGGCTTCACCAAATGCGTCAATCTTTGGGATTAACTGGTCCATCTGGTCTATTGAGGTAACATGTTGTTTTGCCAGGTATTCCTCAATCTGGAGGACTTCGTTTAATGGGGTTGCAGCATCGGCATATTTTACCGCGAGGTTTTGAACGGCATCCGCTTCCAGGTTATAATTTGATATAATAGAGACTCTTTGAGAACTTCCAGCGGCTAAAGCACTTCCCTTTGCAAACTCCTGAAGTTTATCATTGACTTTTTCAATTTGTGCAATGATATCCCCGGCGGTAACTACAAACCCTGACCTTGCACTATCAAGACCTTCCCCAGTCTTGTCCTGGGCGACAATATCATAAGCAACCTCTCCAAGATTTCCGACCATTTACACCTCATTTATTCTTCTTATTCCACCATGTAATCCAAAATTCCCGGATATCCGGCGGATATTCACCGAATACTCGCGGGTCTGATATTCCAAGGTGGTTGAGAAATTCACCATACACCTGCCCTGTTTTAGTCTGAGCGAAAGTCCGCTGCGGATTTCACCCGGTCGATTCCTGCCTTCTGCCTCTTCACCCGGTCTTCATAGAACCCGATTAAGACGGCGGTCATATCAGCGGTTGCGTACTTGTCCCGGTTATTCCTGAACCATTCCGCTGTGAGGAGTGGGTTGGCGGTTGTCATTTCGAGCATTTGATACGAGGCTTCGGAATTGTCCTTCCCTTTGCCTTTCGTTTGAACCAATGCCTGCAACCGTCCGAACTTCTCCATCTCTGCGTCTGACAGGCAGGAACGGATCTCCAGTTTGTCGCCATTGCCGAGTTCTACCGATGCCGTCTCCTCTTTGACCCGCCGTTCTAGCATGGCGATCTCGTGTTCCCACTTGGCATTATTTTCCCTTCCGTGCTTCCGGAGTAAATCAAAGTTGGACTGATGCTCCGGGTCTTTGAGCATCGCCTTTAATTTCTTCTCTTCCGCGTCGGTTTTCATTATGTGATATCAACCTTGAGTTTGTCCGGGTCATGCATCTCAACGTCTGCATCAACATCGATGATTTTCGATGCGTCTGACCAGTTCAGGCCGCCACTCATAAACCAGCAATCGGGCAGGGTAACAACAATGGTGGTGGCTCCTTTTGTGAGAGTTCCGATAAGGTCGAATACAGCAGGATTCCCGACAGTGTATGAGGTGTTCCCGGTAATCGATGCAATTGTGAGCGTTCCGTTTCCCGTGCTCCGCAGGCCGGTTGTAACCACACCGGTTACTGTCTTGAATACCTTCGTTGATGTTACGAAAGCCGCCACATCAATAAGGCCGACCGGGATAATTTCTTCCAGGTTGTTACCCGCTGCATCGGTCCCGATGATAGTGAGGGTTCCGGATGTTGTCATTGCGCTTGTTGCAACTGTTGCCCGTACCCGTGATGCTGTTGCAATGGTCGGGGTTGTTGATGCGGTGTATCCGTCTGCTGATACGGTGACCCCGGACTTAATCGTCCCGCCTGTTCCGGTGATTGGTGTGTCATTCAGTGAATACCCAAGGGTCTTCGGTGCATCTGAATACACCAGGGCTTTCTTAATCTTCGTCTTTACGGTGAGTTTTCCGGGTATCTGGATATCAGAATACTTCCCGCCTCTCGAATGGGTTACCGTTGACCGGCTCCATTTACAATCGAACTCTACATCGGCAAGGGCGACGCCACCAACTGTTATGGTGCCGAACATCCCGGTATATTCGCCGAAATCGCTAACGGCTGTCATGGTTTGTTAATTCCTCCTTAATCCTGTGCATTATAACTGAATGAATACCGCAAGGCGTTATGCCAGATATTCACCTCGTTATCGTGTTGCTGCGATTCCGTGTCCTTGCTCCATCCGTACGTCCCGGTGATCGGGGTGGAGGGGTTCAGGATCACTTCATCGATTCTGTTCGCTATCAGGTCGGCATCCTCACCAGTGCATGGGAAAGTCTCATCGTTTGATGAAACCCAGACATCGATCTGAATAGTGGGGGTTGAGTCCCGGTGCTTGGATGCGTTGTATCCCACCCGCTGATCTGACTTCTCGTTGTTCTGCATGAGCGTTACAGACGGGATGATGGATGGTGCCACCATCCGGGCACGGTAGCAATGGTTTGCCCCGATATACCCGGTTAAGATACTGTCTTTGTTCAGGTTGTCAAGGATGGCCTGAAAGATGCTGGTGATCATACGCACTCCTTTTTCAGTGAGTCCTCGATCGCCTGCGAAAGTAACGCCCGGGTGTCGTTGTCCTTCTCCTTGATTGCATCCAGGATGAACGGGCGGGCCTGCATGTGAGGTGAACCCTCGTGCACGGCCGCCGCGTAACTCTTCGGATTCCCTACAACACCCCTTACCTGGTTGCCCGATACCTCGACCTTGGAATACATGACATCCCTCATGTGAGGGGGTATCCGGTGGGGATCGTTGTCGTCTGAATATGGTGCCCGGTAATACGGACTTTTCCCGGGTGTGCAGTTCTCACGGGCTTTTCCTTCTACGTTGAGTGCAGCGTTCTTCATCCCCCTGGTAATTGCGGGGATACTGTCAGCCTTTAGGTTGCTTAACTTCTGCAGGAGTTCTTCCGTAGTGAGAACGACAACCATTATGTCCCCTTCTAAACCGAGTAGAAAACTGTGAATACAACACCGACCGCAGTGATTACCCCTGCTACAATAGCCGCAATCCTTGTCATCTCACGGGTTTGAGCCTGGTGGGATACACAGAAGTCCTCCAGTTTATCCACTCTTTCGCAGACTTTAACAAGCCCTTGGGCGTTCTCCTGGCTGATTGTTGCATCGTGGACCTCAAGACTCCGGACTCTTTCATCTATGGCTGCATTAAAGAACGCCTGTGCATCGTGGAACTGGTCTATTGAGTCCTGCATTGACGCCTGCTTGGTAGCAATAACCACCAGGATATCATGGTCAGTCATGCTGCCGAAGTCTTTCATCACGATACCCTCGCTTGTTCCAGTTCGTCCTGGTGGATACAGGGCCTTCTCTTCAGTTGAACAACTAACGCCTCCTGCTTCCGTAAGAGGTAGAGCAGGATCTCCCTGTCTGTTTTACCGTGGCAGTCAGAGGACTTCATCATGCCACCACCTTCAACACGGCCTCGTAATGGTCAATCCCGCTGATGCCGTTCAGGGGGTAGAGCGTGGTAATGTCATACGTCCCGGTAAACCCTGCTACCGTGCTGACAACCCTGTACTCGAGAGTGGCGATAGTTACCGATGGTGGAAAGGCACACTTAACCGGCTGGTCAAGGAGCTGCCCGGTCTCATGGATGATCGCACCCTTACCTGAGGACCCGGAATAATAGAACCTGCAGGGCACGGTTAACTGGTTGTTTGAATACCAGTATTCGTATTCCCCACTTTGGTTCTGGTAATCTGATGTGGTCCCGAAGGTCGCGGTAAAGGTCGTAGATACCTTGATCTGCTCCCCGGGTGTGAAGGTTCCAGACAGGGTTTTCACAACCAGGTAAGCAGCCGATACCTTGTCGATCACCGCTGTTTTCGTGGATGTCTGCCCGGTGATGGTCTGTCCGACTACTGCCGTACCCGTTATGCCTGAAATGGTGAACTTCTGCTTACGGTTCCTTTTCTGGATGGTGCAAAGGTGTTTTAATCCGATCATCAGAACTCCGGGAAGGCGTAAGCGTCGCTGTTATCAAGCGCCATAGGCCCCATGTTCACATCACATCTGCCTATCCCATCAGTCGGAGCGGTTGTATCAGCGGTTTTATACTGGTACCGCTGAATGATGTCCCGGTACTGAAGGAGATAGATTGTAACCCCGGCCTCTTTCGTTCCCTGGAAGTCCCCGGAATTAAAGGATTTTAAACCGGCTTCCGGGTCCCTGGTTTCGTAAAGGTGGCATACCATCAGAGCATGGCAACGGTCATAAAGATCGGCGGGAAGCCCGGGGTCGTCTTCGGTGAGAAGAGTCAGGGCGTCGGCAGAAAGGGATGTAAAAAGGGCGTTGGTGAAGTCTCCGCTATCACTCACGGTGTACTTGGAAACCAGGGGGATATTTGCGGAGGTGATGGTCATTACTGATCATCCCTTTCGTCTGGTCCTTGTATCGGTTTCCGTGGGTTCTACCGGGGGTGTTTCATCCGGTGGGATCATCTGGATCGGTTCGCCCTTGGTCTTTGTTGCAACTGGTGCAACAGGTGTGAGCGTTCCGCCTTGTATCCGATCCGCTACATTCTGGGGGAGTTCTACTTTATCCCCTGTTTTGTAGGTCTTCCCATCGCGATTGAGTTTTCCCCGCATAACTAAAAATTGAGGCATGTTTTTCAAACCTAAATCTCACGCCAGATCGGTCAGTGTGCAAATGCAGTTTGTAGTTGCAACCCTTGGATAGATGGAAGCAACGACGATCCCGGCAACGGGTGAAAACTGCGAGTTGTTGGCGGCGTACACATCGGTGATGTAGTTTGCACCGATGGCAAGGTCCATGTATTTCCCTGCAGGATCTACAGGGGTTAACATGCCAGCTGCAGCGATGATATCGTTACTCCAGCGGATCTGCCCCTGCGGTCCACCTGGGACCCCGTTGTTCAGCATCTTCAGGACCTGGTCGAACTCCATCTGTCCGGTCGTGCTCTGCGATGCTTCGAGGGTTGAATATCCCGCTGCATCGAGAGTGAGGTTGAAGTTCACGCCGTTGATGTTGTCTGCCCTGAGAAGTGCAAGCCCTGCGGATACTGCCTTGATACCATTTCCGTAGGTGGAAAGATGGCAGGCCGTTCCATAGGTGTTGTTCGCGATCTGGTAAAGTCCCTTTTCGGTATAGTTGGTTCCGTCCGGTGCCCATCCCTGGATCAGGATATCGTCTTCGAGTTCCCCGATCACCTGTGCCGCTGACTGTGCAGCAATGGTGGAAAGGTTCACACCGTTTTTCTGGAAGGTGTCGAAGTCCGCCTTTGGGATCTCGAACTCTTTCCAGAGTGTTACCATATCAACTTCAGACGAATCGATCCGGACGTTGTCTTTCCCGTACCCGATACCGTTGATCGTCCTGGCTGCATTTGCGG
>Ga0364918_10063_pt1 | contig 37029 bp, 41 predicted proteins | sample SorcelJu500001C6_2_FD_206957 | JGI IMG/M metagenome (GOLD analysis project Ga0364918, IMG submission 206957) | Enriched cells from Trout Bog Lake Hypolimnion, Wisconsin, USA - BchlTB.June20.5000.01.C6 | ecosystem: Environmental > Aquatic > Freshwater > Lake > Hypolimnion/Profundal zone | place... | reverse complement strand
CTCCTGTACGCGCTTTTCGTCAGGTAGGCGGAACCCCACGTTTTGTTTCTAAAGCAAACGGCCCTTATTTTTGGGACGCTGAAAACACGCGCTATATTGACCTCATTATGTCCTGGGGTCCCATGATCGTTGGTCACGCTCACCCTGAGGTTGTCCAGGCTGTTCAAAGAGCTGCAGAGACCAGTTTTAGTTATGGTGCCCCAACTGAGGGTGAGATTGAATTGGCTGAGCGTATTTGCGAACTTATGCCAAGCGTTGAGCAAGTTCGCATGGTTTCCAGCGGCACTGAAGCCACGATGAGCGCATTGCGTCTCGCGCGAGGTTACACGGGCCGTGATCTCATTATTAAGTTTGAAGGTTGTTACCACGGACATGCCGATAGCCTCTTGGTAAAAGCAGGCTCTGGTTTATTGACGTTTGCCGATTCCACTCAAAATGCACCATCATCTGGCGGTGTTCCTCAGGATTTGGTAAAGCACACTCTCGTATTGCCATATAACGATGTGTCAGCTCTTGAGGAGGTCTTTGCAAGGCAGGGTGATCAAGTTGCTGCGGTAATTTTAGAGCCCATCGCTGGCAATATGAATTTAATTCGTCCCACCCCTGAATTTTTATCTGCGATGCGAACTCTTACTAATCAGCATGGCAGCGTATTAATTTACGATGAAGTGATGACGGGTTTTCGAGTGGCTTTAGGGGGTGCGCAATCTTTGCAAGGAATCGTTCCTGATCTCACTTGTTTGGGTAAGGTCATGGGCGGTGGGATGCCTATGGCTGCATTTGGTGGAAAAAAAGAAATTATGTCCAAGCTTGCCCCACTTGGAAATGTTTATCAAGCCGGCACTCTTTCCGGCAATCCTGTGGCGGTTGCCGCTGGTTTAAAAACACTAGAAATTGTTTCTCGCCCTGGTTTTTATGAATGCCTTACTGGCCAAACAGAAAAACTGATGATCGGTTTCAAACAGGCGGCAGATAAGGCGGGTGTTCCATTTGCGGTAGATAGCGTTGGCGGAATGTTTGGCTTGTATTTTGCGAATGAGATTCCCAATTCGTTTGAAGCTGTCACAAAAACCGATATTGAAGCTTTTAAGAAATTCTTTCATGCCATGCTTGATGAGGGTGTATATCTAGCCCCATCAGCTTATGAAGCGGGATTTACTTCGATTGCGCATGACAATGCGGTACTTGATGAGATTGTTGCTGCCGCTGAAAAATCTTTTCAGAAAATCTGACATGTCTACTGGCGCGCTAATAGTCTGCCACTAGATTTACATTCTCATGGGGTGGTTGTAGCCACCCACTTGAATGATCTCTAGTTTTTTAGAATCTTTGCCCATTTCAGAGATTTCCATGGCGGTAAGTTTTCCGCCCCATACGCATCCAGTGTCTAGGCCTATGACATTGTTTTGTCTCAATAGACCGAGTGTGGACCAATGACCAAAATACACTAGAGTATCTTGGGTCTTACGTTTAGGTGCCTTAAACCAAGGAAGGTAACCCTTTGGGCCATTATCCAAGCCTTGGGTGCTCGTAAATTCCATTTTTCCAGAAGGTGTGCAAAAGCGAAGACGAGTTAATGCATTCGTTATCACTCGCAAGCGTTCATAGCCCTTTAAGGAGTCACTCCATTTATCAGGAGTATTGCCATACATATTGGCTAAAAAATCTTTATAGGTCTTTTTTCGTAAAGCCTTTTCAACTTCTTGGGCGCACTCAATGGCTTGCTCTAAATCCCACTGAGGCAACACCCCAGCATGCACGGTCAGCACTTTTCCGTTGCTTAATGCCATGGGTCGGTTTCGCAACCACTCAATGAGCTCCATTCGGTCTGGAGCTGTCAAGATTTTGTCTATAGAGTCTAGGCCTTTAGGTTTTCTAAATCCAGCATCTATCGCTAAAAGGTGTAAATCATGATTGCCAAGAATGCATTCAGCCTGACCAGTCTCTTGTAATCTTTTTAAATGGCGTAATGCCCCCAAGGAATCCGGCCCACGGTTCACCAAATCTCCCAGAAAAATCATTTTTGATTTAGCAGGTAGCTTTTTGACTAGGCTTTTAAGGGAGGGTGCGCAGCCTTGAATATCTCCAACGGCATAAATCTTGCTCATGCCCTATATTAAATCGGAAACGATTGCAGGAAATTACTCTGCAGTGATTTTTTTAACAACGCTATAGCGAACCAAGGTTTTTTTACGCGCTTCATCGTGATCGACAACAGGCAAGGGGTAGTCTCTGCCTAGGAGTAGTCCTGCGGCCTCCAGTTCAATGTGACCACAACGCCAAGGAGCGTGAATAGATTTCTTGGAGAGTTTATCTAGTTGAGGCAAATACCTTCGTATAAATTTCCCATCGGGATCAAATTTCTCGGATTGGGTAATGGGATTAAAGATGCGGAAATAGGGTTGGGCATCGCATCCAGAGGATGAGGCCCATTGCCAGCCGCCATTGTTGGATGAAAACTCAAAATCATTTAAATGTTCTGCAAAATAGGCTTCGCCCCAACGCCAATCGATCCCCAGGTCTTTTGTCAGAAAACTTGCAACCACCATTCTGAGGCGGTTATGCATGTAGCCACTTTGATTAAGTTGGTGCATTGCCGCATCTATTAAGGGGTAGCCAGTCTTTCCTTGGCACCATGCGGTGAATAATTTTTTAGCCTGAGGACCGCTCTCCCATTGGATATTGTCATAGTCAGGCTTAAAAGCCGCGCCATCTGCTAAGCGGGGATGGTTTGCCAGGATCATGAAATAAAAATCACGCCAAATGAGTTCGCTTAACCAAATAGTGGCACCCATGCTACCCGCTAGCATGCGGCGATGCGCTTCGCGTACGAGGCCGCGAATAGATAACATGCCAAAACGTAAGTGCGTTGAGAGGTAGCTCACCCCTTTAATGGCAGGAAAATCTCTGCCAATCTGATACTGGTCAATACGTGGTAAAAAGTCTTCAAGAAGATGTTGGCCGCCATCTGACCCTGGTGGCAGATAAGCCTCAATTCCCGTTGGACTGAAGCCCATGGACTCTAGTGTTGGAATTGGTAAATGCAATTTTTGGGGAATCGGTGAGAATTGCCCAGGCTTTGGGGTGCAGTCATAGGCCCCCATATCCTTTTCTCGAAGATTTTTCAGCCAATTGTTTTTGTAGGGGGTAAAAATTGAGAAAACTGTGTTGGAATTGGTGAGAATTTCCTTTTTCTCGAAAATCACTTGATCTTTGTAGTCTTCAAATTCAATCCCCATAGTCTCCAGAGATGACTGTACTGAACGATCTCGCTCAATTGCGCTGGGCTCATAGTCATGATTGGTAAAAACAGCCTGAACCCCAAGCTCACCAGCAATTTCAGGGATGCATTTGGTAGGGTTGCCAAAGCGAACCAATAGACCTCCACCTTCTTGGCGTAATTCTGCATCGAGTTTCTGCAGTCCCTGCCAAATGAAATCTACACGCCGATCATGCTTTAAGTCCGAGGAATCTAGATTGCCCTGAAGCAGGGGTTTTAGGATTTGGGAATCAAATATAAAGGCCACCCAAACCTGATTACTGTTTTTAAGTGCGTAATGGAGTGCGGCATTGTCATAAAGACGGAGATCACGGCGGAGCCAAACAAGAGCTTTTTGCATAGCCTCTATCTTATGACCTATTGGTAAAAAGCGTTTAGTAAGGGATGAAGTTCGGTAAAATATGCTCATATGAGCACGGCCAAGAAAGCCCCCCGCGATAGTGCAAAAGGCGTCGATTCTGAATCTTCTAGTGCGCCTTCGATCTCATATTCAGCCAACCACCTGGCCAATCAATTTCTGATTGCCATGCCTGGCATGGTAGACCCTAATTTTTCGGGCTCAGTAATCTATCTGTTTGAGCATACTGAAAGGGGGGCAATGGGTTTGGTCATTAATAAGCCTACTGAGGTAGATCTTGCAATCTTGTTTGAAAAGATTGATCTCAAGTTGGAGATTGCTCCCTTGCTGAGGCAGCCCGTATATTTTGGTGGTCCCGTACAAATTGAACGTGGATTTGTTTTGCATAACCCTTCTGTAGACGAAATTTACCGTTCTTCGCTGGTAGTTCCAGGAGGCCTGACTATGACGACCTCTAAGGATGTACTTGAGGCAGTTGCCGCAGGATCTGGTCCAAAGCCCTTTTTGATGACTTTGGGTTATACGGGTTGGAGCGCTGGACAGCTTGAGGAAGAAATCACCTTAAATGGTTGGATGAATGTACCCCTCTCTCCCGAGCAGATGGCAGAGATTATTTTTAATACACCCGCTAGTGAGCGTTATGAGCGGACCATGAGTCACTTGGGGTTTGATTTAGCAGATCTCTCAGGCGAGGCAGGGCATGCCTAGTCATAAAACCGTGATGGCTTTTGACTACGGAACACGCAGAATTGGTGTGGCTATTGGTAACTCGGTAGCTCAAACTGGGCAGGCTTTGAAAACTGTTTCTCAAACCAATATAGATGTCCGTTTTCAGGAGCTTGCAGCCCTTTTAAAGGAATGGCAACCTGATCAGCTAGTAGTGGGTCTTCCAGTCCATCCCGATGGCACGGCTCATGAGATGACTGCTAAATCAAAGCGATTTGGCAATCAACTACATGGCCGCTTTCAGCTACCCGTTGCCTGGGTGGATGAGCGCTATTCGTCGGTAGTTTTGGAAGGGGATGACAAGATGCGAGACAATTTGGATTCTCATTCTGCTGTTCTGATTTTGGAGCAATATTTTGCAGAAGCCAGTGCTAAGACTTTAGACAAATAGGATTAAAGCAAGAATGAATGCTGAATTGTTATATATCAAGTTACTTGAAAATTTAAGAAAACGTATGCAAACCGGTGCGTATGAGCTTGTTGGCCTAGCAATGGGCGGTGCATGGATTGCAGAACGCTTGGCACATGATCTTGGACTTTCCCATTACGGCGTTATTAATGTTGCCTTTCATCGCGATGATTATGCGGAAAAGGGCATGACCGCTTTACGCACTGCAAGCACGATGCCTACCCATCTTCCATTTGAAGTTACTGGCGCAAATGTGATTTTGATTGATGATGTATTGCTTACTGGCCGCACTGTACGGGCTGCATTAAATGAGTTGTTTGACTTTGGTAGACCAGCGCATGTTGAGATGATGGTTCTTGCCGATCGCGGTAAGCGCGAATTACCCGTGAGTGCTGATTTTGTTGGCGAGCTTGTCACCGTACCCGATGAAAAAATTTTAGTTTTAGAAAAAGATGCTGCTGGCCATTTCAATTTCCAGCTTGAGGAACGTACAGAATGAACGTAGTAAATAATGCTGTTAATGGAAATCCAAGCCAGGAAGTAAATCAATTTAATGCTGCTGGTGAATTGACGCACCTTTTAACTTTAGAAGGTCTACCAAAAGAGCATATTGCGCATATTTTGGATACCGCTCAGCAATTTGTGAGTGTTACTGATCCATCACGTGAAGTCAAGAAAGTCCCTTTATTACGTGGTAAGAGTGTATTCAATTTATTTTTTGAAAACTCTACGCGTACTCGCACTACTTTTGAGATCGCCGCCAAGCGATTATCTGCAGATGTGATCAACTTAGACATATCGACCTCTTCCACGGCAAAAGGCGAAAGCCTCCTAGATACGATCGATAATTTAGTGGCCATGCAGGCAGATATATTTGTCGTTCGCCATAGCGCCTCTAGAGCGCCCATAGATATTGCCAATCACGTACCTTCACACGTACACGTGGTGAATGCAGGTGATGGCAGTAATCAGCATCCTACTCAGGGCTTGTTGGATATGTACACTATGCGCCACTTTAAGCAAGATTTTCGTGGGCTAAAGGTTGCGATTGTTGGCGATATCGTTCATAGCCGGGTTGCTAAGTCTAATATCCATGGTCTTACTACTATGGGCTGTGAAGAGATACGCGCTATCGGCCCGGAAAGTTTGCTGCCAAGCAATTTAGACATGATGGGCGTTAAGGTTTTCCACAACATGGAAGAAGGTCTTAAGGACGTTGATGTGGTGATGACCTTGCGTATTCAAAAAGAACGTATGGCTGCTGGTCAAGTTCCAGAAGGCGATGCCTTTTTTAGGCAATATGGTTTAACCCCTGAGCGCCTGGCTTTAGCAAAGTCTGATGCAATTGTTATGCATCCTGGCCCAATGAACCGCGGAGTAGAGATTGATTCGGCAGTTGCTGATGGTCCTCAATCGGTCATTTTGAAGCAAGTTACCTTTGGTATTGCTGTTCGTATGGCAGTGATGTCGATTGTTGCAGGTAATTGATTAAAAAATCATATTTAACAAGTAATCATTAATAGATACCCATCAGTGAGCAATCCAGACCCTATTCAGTTACCAATCATTACAGATAAAAAGCGTTGGTTGATTTTGACGCATGCATTCAATATGGATGGCCGTGCGGCGAGTTTGACAATTACTGACAAGATTCCTTATTTACTGGAAGCTGGTATTGAGCCGATTGTATTTAGTGCCATTACTGGCATTAAAGACCAGCGTTTTCCGCACTATCAATTTATTGCTTGGGGACCATCAGGGTTTCGATTTGACTTTCGTCATTGGGTGGCTAATAAATATGGCCGAGGTCTGATTTATAAATTCACCACAAGAGGAGTTTCTTTATTACTAGCACCTTTTATTGCTATTGAAAAACTCTGCTTAGGTTATTCAAGTCAATGGTCTTGGGCTTTACCTGCTTTTTTCCATGGTTGGAGATTAATTCGCGCAGGAAAGATCGATGTTGTTTTTTCTGTTGGCAGCGCTTGGTCAGCTCATTTGACTGGTGTGTGGTTAAAAAAAGTAACTGGTATTGAGCTTATCTCCGAAGTACATGATCCTTTAGTAATTCGAAAGAGTCCCAATGATCAGGGTTTTGAAAGGCCCAAAAATCGTGATGCAGGTTTTCGACATTATTTAGAAAATCAACTAACTCGATTTTCCAATCTTGTTTGGTGGTTTACTGAGGGTGCTTTACATTACGCAAAAGTTCGCAACCCCAATCTTAATATGCCAAATAATGCGCATGGGTTTGTAGTGACTCCAGGTGCTGAGCCACCAGGAGGTTCTAATAAAGGTAAAGCTCATAAATATACTGATCAGTTAAACCTTTGTCATTTTGGTTCTTTGGCGAGCGATCGATCTCTTGCTACTATTCTCAAGGCCTTAATTCCTCTGCTAAAGAAGTACCCAGAAGCTCGGGAGCAGATTCGGATACATGCCTATGGTGCACCTTTAGATTCCTTAACGCATGAGGCAATCAAGCAGTATGGTTTTGGTGATTTGTTGCTTGCACATGGTCGTTTGGAGAAAGATCCCGTCACTGGAAAATCTGGACGTGAGCGTGTAGTTGAGAAAATGCAGGATGCTGATGTATTAATCCTTTTGCACGGTAATGATGAATGGTGTGCTGAATATATCCCATCCAAGTTTTATGATTACCTTTGGACTGGACGTCCTATTTGGGGTATCACTCACCGCAATCCTCAGTTGGATCAAATGCTGCTCGATAGAGGCTCTTATTTGAGTCCTGAAGGCGAGGCTAGTTCAGTGGAGATGGCCTTAGAAAGAATTTGGCTAGACTGGCAAAGTAAAAAATTGATTGAGCCTGTATGGAAGCCGATTGGTGTAAATCAGGCTGTGAATACTATCTTGACTCAGGTGACAAAAATTAAATAGGAATTCATGTGATAGATCTGGTTCTTTACTGTAAGTCTTATCGAAAAGATTTTCTGCGCTTAAAGCAGTTATTAGAAACAATTGAAAAATATAATGCAGATAAGATTCCATTTTACATATCTACGCCTGCAGAGCAATATGATGAATTGGTTGGAGTCTTAAGAAATACCGGAAGCTACCAATGGGTTTCAGATGAGTCCATTATTGCCGCAAATCCTCGAGTTTCAGTTGGTATAGAGAAAACAAGATCAGGTGGTTTAGCACAACAAACAATTAAGTCTGAATTTTGGCGTTTAGAAATTTCAGAGAATTATATCTGTCTAGACTCTGATTGCTTATTCATTAAACAATTTTATTTATCCGACTTCTTGGGGATTGATAAAAATCCCTATACTGTTATTTATCAAAATAAAGAATACTTTCAGCTGGCTATAAATCGAGGGAACCCTAAGGTGCTCAGCGATCTCAGCCTAGAAGGTGATAAAGTAAAATCATTGTTTGGTCGATTGGGGCCTAATTACTATTGTCCTTGTCCTCCTTTTATCTGGTCACGAAAAGTATGGGAATCTTTAGATCTACAATATTTAAAACCTAAGAATCTTACTTTATGGGATATTAATACAGCCGATCATCCAGAAACTCTTCTGTATCTAGAGGCGCTATTAAATTTTCATGCAATTCCATTGCATCCTATTGAGCAACTATTTCGAATTTATTATTATGATTGGCATTACTTTCTTATGCGCAGGAATGGCGAAAGTATCAAGAAATTAAGAATGAATTATCTTGGCGTTATTTATCAGTCGAGTTGGAGTAAAAGTTTAGATTTTCAGTCTCCCAGCAAGTCATTTTTATCAAGAGCCCTGAGGCGCATAAAGCGTTTTTTGCGTTATATAGAAAGCTTTACTTAAAATGGATTCACCCCCTATTTTATTAACATCTAGTGTTGTTGCTATGGACACTTCAGGTCTTCTAAAGGATCAAGATTTAAGGATTTTTCATACCTTGGAATCTATCGAGAAGTGGGCTGAGATTGCCCCAAAGAATAAATTTGTAATATGCGATGGCTCCGGTTATGACTTCGCTCCATTGTTAAAGCAGCGTTTCCCCCATCTCATGATTGAATGCCTTTATTTTTTAAATAATCTAAAAAAGATCAAAATACATGGCAAAGGTTTTGGAGAGGGTGAAATTATTAGGTATGCATTAAATAACTCACTTTTTTTGAAAGAAACTAATTGGTTTGCTAAATGCACTGCTAAATTATGGGTAAATAATTTCTCGCAATGTGTGGAAGAATGGAATGGTTATTTCCTCTGCAAGGCATTTTTTTCACAAGTATTTTCTTTGAGGAAAACTCGCCTTGAATATATCGATACACGTTTTTACTTGGCGGATAAATCCTTCTATGAGAAATTTTTATCCGAGGCCCATCAAAATCTTGGAGGAGATGGGGGTTTAAGTATTGAAGAGAAGTTTCTCGAAGTTACTCTTATGGAGGGCCTCAGTGGGATACTTTTCAAGAACTCTCCAATTGTTTCGGGTGTGAGTGGTGGCTCTGGAAAGTATTACAACACCTCTCACTTAAGACTCATCAAAGAGCTACTACGTTCAAAATTTGTATCTTTAAACCCTAAGTTCAAGAAGCTATTTAATCGAGAGTGATTGGCTTTGACTTGGCTTTTGAGATAATCATCCCAAGTAGAAGTGCAAAAATGAACGCTTGCATTTCTAGCATTTGGTCTCTCATAGTGGAGTCTAGAAGTCCTCTAAGAATCCACATGCATGCACTTGCAAATAGAGCCATTCCATAAGGGAATGCTGTGGAATTATCCTTTAAAGCACGATACCCTAACCTTGCATATTGAAACAAAACAAGGAGTAGTAACATGGCTCCTGGAATGCCTATAGCCAAGGCAGTATCTATCCATGCATCATGCGCATGAGAAATAAATATCTTAGGCGGCCCTCCACAAAAAGTCGTGATTGCTTGCTGATATGCTTGTTTCGATTGATCAATGCCCATAGGGTTCTTCAGAGCCAACATGGAGCCCGACCTAGCGGCCATCATTCTTGCGCCATCACCATCTACTACGCTATCAAGCCCTTTTTGGATTTCTGGGGTGATGATTATGCCTTTGCTTGTAAGGGTATCCTTTAGAGACTCTATGCCATTGCAATAAACTTCACTAGGATTACCCTGAAATCCCATGGATAAACGAGAAAGTATCCCGCCCCATCGAGTCGGATCACTCATTACGCCAATCTGAAATGTACACACTATCAGAAATATTGCGATAAATAAACGCAAAATCTTTTTGTAAAGTCCTGCTTTTATAGTATTGCCAATAAAAAAATGAGCTATGAAGATAAAGAAGATACCTGCGATTGCAAATCCCGTTCCACCGCGACTTTCAGCAAGAAATGGTGAAATTATGCAGATCAACATGAGGCAAATTGCCAGGTAACGCTCCCTTCTCCCCTTTGCTTGATAAAGATAGTATGTGAAGAAAAGCATAATTGCTTCTAGGGCTGGGTATCCAAAATCCCCATGAATCTCACTAATCCCCCAGTATCTCCAAGGAATTGCGCCGATAGAGATTGCTTTAACTAGGAATAAGACTAGGTGAATATATAAAGGGATTGAAAAAGCAATTCCCAAGTACAGAAGTAATTTTGAAGAATCTTTTTTCCCAAGCGTTAATCCAACTCCAGCGCCAATAATTGAAAAGAGTATGAAATGCATCCATTCGCCGCGGAAGTTGCTAAAGGCTATTTGAAAGTCTTGCGAAAAGAAAATAAGCTGAATAAACAAATAAGTAAAAAATACTAGCAAAAATTTATTTTTTTGAAAAAATTCTTTCCAATCGGGCTTATAGCTGAGGACCGTAATAAGAAGCAAACCTTCGCAGATGTATCTTCCTGCAATCGTATGTGGAATATTCCACAATGGAATAACAAGAAATAGTGCCAAGAAAAATATGGTCTTTTGGAGTCTAAGAAGGCTCGTGTTTGTTTTATTTGGTGTTAGCATAATCTGATAAAGATTATTACCTAGAATGGTTTTCGGCGCCAATTTATGATGAGCGTGGAGTGGGGATTAAATCTAAACTTCCTCTAAGCGCACATGTTATAAATGATTAGATTAAAATTTCAAGCGCTTAGATCTACGTAGTTTTTTGATAGGCATTTGATTAATAAGGTAAAAAATGATATTTGTAACGGGTGGCGCAGGATTTATTGGTGGAAATTTCGTGTTGGATTGGTTGGCCAATTCAAATGTCGAAGGAATAATCAATCTTGATAAGTTAACTTACGCTGGGAATCTCGCAACCCTTGAATCGTTGAAGGATGATCCTCGTCATGTATTTGTACATGGCGATATTGGCGATGAAGATCTGGTAGCAAAGTTGCTTAAAGAGTTCCGCCCTCGCGCTATTGTGAACTTTGCTGCCGAAAGTCATGTGGATAGATCTATTCATGGGCCATCCGAATTTGTTCAGACCAACATTGTTGGGACCTTTAACTTACTAGAGTGCGCGCGTGAGTATTGGAATGCGCTTGAAGGTAACGAGAAAGAGCAGTTTCGTTTTCATCATGTCTCGACTGACGAAGTTTATGGTTCACTTTCTGCAATAGACCCCGCATTTACTGAAACCCATCCTTACGAGCCAAATAGTCCTTACTCTGCATCCAAGGCGGCCTCAGACCATTTAGTCAGAGCTTGGTTCCATACCTATGGCTTACCAGTAGTCACCACCAATTGCTCGAATAATTACGGCCCCTACCACTTTCCCGAGAAGTTGATTCCCTTAGTAATTCTCAATGCGCTGAATAGCAAGCCTTTGCCTATCTATGGTGATGGACAGCAGGTTCGTGATTGGCTTTATGTAGGCGATCATTGCTCCGCTATTCGTGAAGTTCTGGCTAAGGGCAGATTGGGTGAGACATATAACATTGGCGGCTGGAATGAAAAGGCGAACCTAGAAGTAGTCAAAACTATCTGCAGTATTTTGGATGAATTAAAACCCCGTGCAGATGGTAAGCCTTATGTTGATCAAATCACTTACGTCAAAGATCGTCCTGGCCATGATCGCCGTTATGCAATTGACGCGAGCAAAGTAGAGCGCGAGCTTGGATGGCGTCCTGCAGAAACATTTGATACCGGTATTCGTAAGACGGTGCAATGGTATTTGGATAACCCTGTATGGATCGAGGGTGTTGTGAGCGGATCTTATCGCGACTGGTTGCAAAAGCAATACAACTAATCATTTAAGAAATCTCTCAATAATCCCAATGAAAATAATCGTTTTTGGAAAAGATGGTCAACTAGGCAAAGCCTTTCGAGGCTTGTTTGATAGCATCCTCTCTGTATCTTCTTGCGATGACTTGACTGTTGTTTATGCTGGTCGCGCCGAATGTGACTTAAGTGATGCAGCAGCTATTACTCATGTCCTGGATAATTTTCAACCAGATTTAATTATCAATGCATCTGCTTACACGGCAGTCGACAAGGCGGAAACTGAAGTTGATCTTGCCTATGCGATAAATGCCAGGGCGCCTGAGGTGATGGCTCAGTTCGCTGCAAAACATGGCGTTACCCTTTTACATTATTCAACGGACTATGTTTTTGATGGCAGTAAGTGTGGCTCTTATGTTGAGGATGATCTCCGCAACCCTTTAGGTATTTACGGAAAAAGCAAAGCAGCTGGCGAAGAAGCCATCGCGAAAGCTTTTGAGAAATCTACAAGTGGGCAATATGCCATTTTTCGCACAAGCTGGGTTTATGGTGATGGCGGAAATTTTATTCGGACGATTTTACGTTTGGCTAAAGATCGTGAAGAGCTCAAAATTATTCATGATCAACATGGCGTTCCCACGAGCGCTGATTGGCTTGCAAGAGTGAGCTTGAGTCTAGCCTTAAGTAATAAGTGTGAATTAAACAAGTTCCCATCGGGCATTTATCACGCCGTTCCCGATGGCGAGACAACTTGGCATAGTTTAGCCTGCTTAGTCGTACAAAGTGCCCTTGATGCGGGCGTTGCTTTAAAAGCAAGTCCTTCAGCAATTAAGCCAATTTTAGCGGTGGAATATCCTTTGCCTGCCCCAAGGCCGATGAACTCACGTATGCAAACGTCTAAATTAAAGAGTGCATTGGCTAAGCAGTTGGCTGATGGTTATAGCTCTTATAATGACGCAAAAGATACCTCAGTCTTTCCTGCATGGGATGTAATGGTTCAAGGGTATGTGGCCAAATTGGCTGCAGAGGGTTTAATTTAATTCTTTCCGCATATGGGTTTTGATTGCGGTGACATAAGGTGAATTTGCAATGACGGTAAATCGTAAAGGCATTATTTTGGCAGGTGGGTCTGGAACCCGTTTATATCCTGTTACTCAAGCAGTTTCTAAACAGCTGATGCCGGTATATGACAAGCCAATGGTCTACTACCCCTTAACCACCTTAATGCTTGCTGGTATTCGCGATATTTTGTTGATTTCTACGCCACACGATACTCCGCGTTTTGCCGAGCTCTTAGGCGATGGCTCTCAATGGGGTCTTAATATTGAATATTGCGTCCAACCTTCTCCAGATGGTTTGGCACAGGCTTTTACCCTTGGTAAAAATTTCGTTGGAAATAATCCAAGCGCTCTAGTACTTGGTGACAATATTTTTTATGGCCATGAGCTAGTGGATCAACTCAATAGTGCTCATGAAAGAAGTGTAGGTGCTTCGGTATTTGCTTATCACGTCAATGACCCAGAGCGCTATGGGGTAGTGGAGTTTGATAAGGACTACAAAGCACTTTCAATTGAAGAAAAACCCGTCAAGCCCAGAAGTAACTATGCTGTAACGGGTTTATATTTTTACGATAATCAAGTTTGTGATATTGCCTCATCTATTAAACCTAGTGCACGAGGTGAGCTTGAGATTACCGATGTCAATCGTGTATATCTAGAAAATAATGAACTCAGTGTGGAGATCATGGGTCGAGGATTTGCATGGCTTGATACGGGTACTCATGATTCACTATTGGATGCTGCAGGATTTATTGCAACATTGCAAAAGCGCCAAGGCTTAATGGTTGCTTGCCCAGAGGAAATTGCTTATCGCCAGGGCTGGATTAATGCCGAGACGGTGCAAAAAGTAGCCGCACAATTAAGTAAAAATAGTTATGGTCAGTATTTGAGCAAAATTCTCAATGAGCTCAATACCTCTGCACAACCAATTTCTCTCTCTCATAAGAAGGTGGGTTAATGTCAGTTAATCTATCTCATCCTAAACTTCAACTTACCGCTACAGCAATTCATGATGTGTATATTGTTGAGCCTAAGGTATTTGGTGATGAGCGAGGCTGGTTTACCGAGTCCTTCAATGCACAAGATTTCGCAGATGCAACAGGCTTGAATGTTCAATTCGTTCAAGATAACCATTCGTTTTCTCGTCAATGGACGTTGCGTGGTTTGCATTATCAGTTAGAGCACACCCAAGGTAAGTTGGTCCGTGTAGTAGCTGGTAGTGTTTTTGATGTTGCTGTAGATATCAGAAAAGATTCGCCAACGTATGGCAAGTGGGCTGGTATTGAGCTAAGCGCTCAAAATCATCGTCAACTCTGGATTCCTGCGGGTTTAGCTCATGGATTTTTGGTCCTGTCGGAAACTGCCGAGTTCTTATACAAAACCACTGACTACTATCACCCGCAAAGTGAGGCATGCTTAGCTTGGAATGATTCTACCGTTGGCATAGAGTGGCCATTACCTTCTGGCATTTTGCCTAATATGAATGCCAAGGATGCCGCTGGCTTGTCGTGGGATACGGCTCCAAAGTTTTAGTGGTTTTCTAAAAGATAAGATAATGCTTGGATGAGCAACTTATCTGCCCACCATCCCAAAATCTTATTAGTCAAACTTTCCTCCTTGGGGGATGTATTGCACAATTTACCAATTGTGTGGGATCTGCGTGAGCGCTTGCCGAATGCGCAAATAGATTGGGTAGTCGAGGAGGGTTATGTTCATCTGCTCAAACCTTTACTTTCTAAAGAGGGTTTTAGGGGTATTGATCGCATCATTCCTTTTGGCCTTCGCCGTTGGAAGAAAGACCTATTCAATGTTCGAACCTGGAAACAATTTTTTGCTTTTAGAAAGCTCCTGCGCCAAAGTGCTTATGACGTCATTATTGAGACCCAGGGCTTATTAAAATCCGCCTTAGTTTGTGCATTGGCTAAGAAAAGTCCTGATGCCGTAGTTGCGGGCCTGGCTAATGCAACGGAGTATTCGGGCTACGAGCCTATAGCCCGTTATTTTTACAATCAATCCGTACAGGTACCAACCCAATGTCATGCGGTAGATCGTTCCCGCAAGGTGATGTCATCCGCATTGAATTTGCCATCATTAAGTCGTATAGAAGCCCCCCAGTTTTATCCTCTATCATTTGCGAATGATCTCCAAGTAAGCTCGCTTGAGGGTTTACATCAACCCTATGTTTTATGCTTTCATTCAACGGCTAGGGAAGCGAAACGTTGGTCTAACGAAAATTGGATTGCTCTCGGACAAGAAATTGCCCGTCGTGGTCTTCAAATAGTGTTGCCCTGGGGCAATCCTGCAGAGAAGGCGGTGAGTATTGAACTTGCGGGGCAGATTCCGGGCTCGCTGGTGCCTCGGGCATTCTCAATAGAAGAGGCATTCTCCATCATTGCTGGCGCGGCCCTAACGGTTGGCGTAGATACTGGATTGACGCATTTAGCTGCTGTCTTGGGTAGACCAACAGTGGAGATTTACTGCGATTCCCCTCTTTGGAAAACCGAAGGATATTGGTCGGAAAATATTTGTAATTTGGGGGATATACAAGCGTCTCCAAGTTCAAGCGAGGTAATTGTTGCCTCACTATCTTTGCTCAATAAATCAGGCGTTCAAACCTAACGTAATAAAGCGTTTATGGCTAGCAAGTCTTCGTCAGATAAAGTTGAGGCGCTAGCTTTCAGTCTGAGGGCGTTGAGAACGGTGTTGTAGCGTGCTTGCTGCAATTGTGAGCGAGTGGTAAATAAAGTATCTACCGCGATCAATACATCGATGTTAATTAAAGTCCCCACCTGGAATCCCAGTTTGCTCGATTCCACAGCAGATTCTGAAGAACGCTCAGCGGCTTCATAGGCTTTGACACTAGCCAATCCACCATAAAACCCGGTAAAAGCCGCGCGCGTATTTTGTGCGGCAGTTCGGCGGGCATTGTCATAGTTCGCTTTGGCTGCATCAAGCAACGCAGCGTTTTGTCGAATGACTGAGCTATTAAATCCGCCCGACACAAGTGGAATAGTCATTTGCAAGCCCAAGGTATTGTTATATACATTGGTTTGTGAGGGTTGATAGCTATTGGGGGTACCGTTAGAAGTGTTATATCCACTGGTTCCAACCAAATTGACTGATGGGTAATTTAAAGCCTGTGAGGCGCGATAGGTACTCTCAGCCAAACTTACTGAGAGCTGGCCTGCGAGCACTTTAAAGTTCGCCGCCTCAGTTTGGTTAACCCAATCATCTAATGTTTGCCCAGGAGGCAATTGCGGATTTACGCTGTCAGCAATAGGGTAGCCTTTGCTATCCTTGCTCTTACTACGTGGATCTTTAAGTACGCCATCAATTTTTGCCTCTTTAAGCAGGGGTTTTAATGGTCCAACTGGATGGCCGACCAATTGCTCCAATACCCCCTTTTTTACTACCAGATCTGCCTGTGCAATGACCTCTTGGGAGCTCGTTAAATCATAGCTTGCTTGGGCAGTATTTACATCCACAATGGTTGCTAAGCCAGCATCAAACTTTGCCTGAGCAACATCTAGCTGTTGCTTGATAAGGGTTTTCTTATTGCGATAAAGGGCGACGTTATCTTGGCTGGTGAGTGCATCAAAGTAAGCTTGCGATACTCGTAGAATCAAATCTTGCTGCGCCTGAAAGAAATTCATATCAGCAATTTTGGTATTTAGATCGCCTTGCTTAAATGCTTCTAAGGCAGCGATGTTAAAGACTGGCTGGGTTAAAGTTACCGTGTAGTTTTTCTGATCAAAAACCCTTGAATTGCCTGATCCTGCAGCCACTACAGTACTGCCTACACCATGCTGATAGTAGCGGGTTCCGCCTGGGGTTGCATTTGCTTGAGGTAGTAGCAAAGACAAGCCTTGCCAAAACAGCTCTTTGCTAGCCTGATAGTTAAAGCGAGCAGCATTTAAAACCGGATCGCTAAAGGCGGCATCCTGATAAAGCTCAATCAGATCACTTAATTGACCTTGGTTTCGTCCAGCATCTTTATTGTTATTTAAATAAGAGGGCGTTGCAGTATTGGGTACTGCTAATTTAGTGGGATCAATCAGCTGTGGCGGCTTATCAAGACCAATGAGGGATTGAGCGTTCAGAGGCGTTGGCAGTGAAGAGGGTGCGCCACTTGCGCTTTGTGCAAAAACATCCAAGGTCACAGTATTGATGGCGAGCGCCTGACTCAGGATTAAACCAAAGGTAGTTAGTTTGGAGAGGCGAAGGCGCACTGGAGTCATCTAAATCGGATACTTTTCTATGTGGCATGAAGTTTAAGGCCAAATCGCGCAAACTGCCTATTTGTGGGTAATTTTCTCAATTCTGCTTGTTCTGCTGTTCTGCCTATAAAATTCAGAACATGGATATTATTTTGATCATTAAAGCAGTCATTCTTGGGGTGGTAGAGGGCTTAACGGAGTTTTTGCCGATCTCTAGTACAGGTCACCTAATTTTGGTGGGGGATTTGCTCAATTTCAATGATGACAAGGGCAAAGCCTTTGAAGTCATTATCCAGTTCGGTGCAATTTTGGCGGTTTGCTGGGAGTTTCGAGAAAAGCTCCTTAGGGTAGCCTCATCACTAACGACTAGCGCCATTTCTCGACGCTTTGTTTTGAACCTGATTATTGCTTCGATTCCAGCGATGGGATTGGGTTTTGTATTTAGTAAATCGATCAAGGCTGTCTTATTTGCACCGATTCCAGTGGCTACCGCTTTTATCGTGGGCGCTCTTGTTATTTTTTGGGCTGAACGACGCCAGCAGCAATTGAGTCCATCAGAAAAAAATATTCACACCGTAGATGATCTGACCTATCTTGATGCATTAAAGGTGGGTATCGCTCAATGCGCTGCCTTGATTCCTGGTACATCTCGCTCTGGAGCTACGATCATTGGAGGCATGTTGTTTGGTCTGCCTCGTGCTGTTGCCACTGAATTTTCTTTCTTTTTGGCGATACCTGTCATTGGTGGGGTAACAGCTTATGAACTCCTTAAACTATGGCAGTCTCCTGTTTCATTTTCAGGGGGGTTCGGCATAGTAATTTTGATTGGTTTTATCGCTGCTTTTATTTCCGCTTTTATCTGTGTACGCTGGCTACTTCATTATGTCGCGCACCACAATTTTGTTCCTTTTGCGTGGTACCGAATCGTCTTTGGTTTACTAGTTTTGTTTAGTGCATATAGTGGTTTAGTGGCTTGGTCACATTAATTTAAAAATCAGAATTTAACTTGTACTCAATAGATTGAGAAATAGATGATGGATGCTTCAATTGATGCAATTACCAACAATATTCAGCTGGCTTTAGCCCCAGTATTTTTATTGACTGCGGTCGCTACTCTGCTTAACGCTATCTCAACTCGCCTTGCTCGTTCAGTTGATCGGATGCGCTCTATTTTGCAGAAAATTCAAGAGGGCCACATTACTGATGAACCGACCTTAAATCGGATGCAAATTGAGGCGACAGAAGCTAAAAGACGGGGGCGTTTATGTACAGTCGCCATTTTCTTTGATGTGCTCAGTGGCATTTTTATTTCTCTAACAGTTTTAGAGCTCTTTTTCTTTCAAGCTGGAGCAGTACGCTCTTTGCAAACCAGTTTTGTTATTTGGACTTTTGTTCTTGGCTTGATGTCTTTTATGACATCCTTGTCCATTATTTTGGGTGAACTGGTTTATGCGTATTATTCAGCTGGTTGGTATGTTGCCCCAAGGAAGTAGGTTTTGATAACAATTGAACGCACAAGTGAATTTAAATAGAACTGACCGCATTCGCTCTTTTGTCTTGAGGGCTGGGAGAACGACTGCTGGACAACAACGGGCAATTGAAGAGTTGGGTCCGCAGTTCTTGTTACCCTTTCAAGAAACGCAGCTCAATTTGCAAGAAGCTTTTGAGGGTTCTGACCATCCCAAGATTTTAGAGATTGGTTTTGGCATGGGTGAGACCACTGCAAAGATTGCAGCCTTGCGGCCAGAGGATGATTTTCTGGCGATTGAAGTACATCCACCAGGTGTTGGCGCACTCCTAAAATTGATTGGCGAGCAAAGTATCTCCAATTTACGATTGATTCGCCACGATGCAGTAGAAGTGTTAGAAAAAATGATTGCGCCCAACTCTTTAGATGGCATTCACATCTACTTTGCCGACCCTTGGCATAAGAAACGCCATCACAAGCGTCGCTTAATTCAGGCGGAATTCGTTAAGCTTCTAGTGTCCAGGTTAAAGCCTGGTGCTTACCTGCATTTAGCTACCGATTGGCATAACTATGCCGAGCAAATGCTCTTGGTTTTAAATGCGCAAGCCTTACTTCAAAATACCGCAACCACTCAGATACAGATTGAAACTTTTCAGGTTACTGATACTGCAAAGGGCGATGAGATTTCAAAAGAATTTAAACCCACGCTTGATCAGTTGAGTGGTCTACAAGCAGGCTATGCCGAGCGCCCTACATATAGACCGATTACGAAATTTGAAAATCGTGGCTTAAAGCTTGGCCATGGAGTTTGGGATTTGGTTTACAAAAAACTTTAAGAAATACGGACTTTAAAGTCCAATGCAAACGTATTTCATCTCAAGGTATTCATCCATTCCAAAGACGCTACCTTCACGTCCCATGCCGGATTGTTTGATGCCTCCAAAGGGGCCAACCTCATTAGAAATGATTCCAGAGTTGACGCCCACAATGCCATATTCCAAACTTTCAGCAACTTTCCAGATGCGCCCAATATCGCGACTATAGAAATACGAAGCTAGTCCAAACTGACTGCTGTTCGCTAGCTTAATAGCCTCTTCATCATCATCAAAGGGAATGATTGGCGCTACTGGGCCAAAAGTCTCCTCATAAGTAATGAGCATGTCGCTAGTGACATTAGCCAGAATAGTGGGTTCATAAAAAGTTCCGCCCAATGCAGAGCGCTTACCACCTGCTACTAATTTGGCGCCCTTACTGAGGGCATCAGCAACATGTCTTTCTACTTTTTCTAGGGCCGCTGCTTCTATTAATGGGCCTTGGGTAACACCAGCCTCTAAGCCATTACCTACTTTGATTGCTTCAATGGCTTTGGCAAACTTTTTAACAAAGAGATCGTGAACTTTTTTGTGAATATAAAAGCGATTTGCACAAACGCAGGTTTGACCGGAGTTACGATACTTCGATGCAATCGCACCTGCAACAGCCGCGTCAATATCAGCATCTTCAAAAACGATAAAAGGAGCATGCCCTCCTAGTTCTAAGGCCAACTTCTTGACCGTAGGGGCACATTGATTCATGAGAATGCGACCTACTTCAGTCGATCCTGTAAAGGAGAGGTGGCGGACCGTTGGTGATGCGCACAAAGTTTTGCCGATGGCGATCGATTGCTCAGCATCCGCAGTCAATATATTGATAACGCCTTTGGGAATGCCAGCGCGCACAGCAAGCTCGGCTAGGGCCAAGGCTGATAAAGGAGTGAGTTCTGCAGGTTTAATGACAATCGTGCAACCGGCAGCCATTGCAGGGGCAATTTTGCGGGTGATCATCGCAATTGGAAAGTTCCAAGGGGTAATCGCAACGCATACCCCAATGGGTTGTTTTAATACCATGAGGCGTTTGTCGCTCCAGGTGGTAGCCGGAATAATTCCAGCTACCCGTTTTGCTTCTTCGGCAAACCACTCTACAAAAGAAGCTCCGTAGGCCACTTCACCAATAGATTCAACTAAGGGCTTGCCTTGTTCTAGAGTCATTAAGAGGGCAAGGTCTTGAGTGTTGGCAATAATGAGATCAAACCATTTGCGCATGATGGCTGAGCGCTCTTTACCAGTTTTCGCGCTCCAAGCTGGAAGGGCTCTAGCTGCAGCAGCAATAGCTTGCTCAGCTTCGCTTGCTTCAAGATTCGCAACGTTAGCAATCATCTCATTGGTTGCCGGGTTATTTACTATAAATTTTTCACCTGAGGCTGCTGTAACCCAATTGCCGTTAATAAAGGCCTCTTCTTTAAAAAGACTAGGGTCTTTCAATTGCTGACGAATATCAATCATTTGCATGTTTTGCCCATATGGTGGTGTATCGGAAGATTTTATCCCTCAAAATTTTCTTGTGCATCATGGCGTATTGATGACGGATGTAGATAAGAAAAAACCCCTGGTTCCGCAAGGGAACAGGGGTTAATGAGGGCTATAAGTTTGTAAGAATTATTAAGCCATTCTTATCCAGCCTGAATCTCTGTGCTCCGTAGCTGTTGGGCTAAAAGGTCGAGCACGCCGTTAACGTACTTATGCCCATCAGTGCCACCAAAGGTTTTTGCCAGCTCGACAGCCTCATTAATGGCTACTTTATAAGGTACCGAAAGATCGATCGCAAGCTCATAAGCGCCAATCAATAATGCAGCATGCTCAACGGGCGAAAGCTCATTAATAGGGCGATCTAAAGCGGGCGTGATAATTCCTTCAAGCTCATCGGTGCGCTCTAGGACGCCATTAAAGATGCCCTGAAAAAGATCTAATTGACAACGACGAAATCCTGGATCTTCACCCAATTGTTTAGCGATGGCTGCAGCACTAGGGATACTGCCAGCACGGCGCATCACGAGACTTTGATAGACTCCTTGAAGGGCGTATTCACGAGCGCGACGACGGGGAGTCAGGGCGCGTTTTGGTGCCGCTGGCTTCCCATCTTTACTGGCTTCGGGATTTAAAGGACTTGTACTGTTTTTGGACATGGAATTCTTTATTCTTCTGTTGGATGAATTTCGATATCAATATCGGGAGTGAGTGCTAGAGCTAGGTTCGCCATTTCAACGACAGCCTTTGCGCAGTCTGCACCTTTAACGTTTACGCGCACTTGAGCTTGTTCATCAGTCTCACAGGTAAGTACGCCATTAGCAATAGGTAGGCCTGATTCAATAGAGATACGTGTAATGCCAGAAGCAGATTCATTGGAGACCAATTCGAAGTGATAGGTTTCACCACGAATGACTGCTCCTAAGGCTACTAAACCATCAAATTCGCCAGTCTCCACTAGTTTTTGCAGGGCAAACGGAATCTCGAGAGCGCCAGGAACGGTGACCAGTTTGATATCTTGTTGCGCTACGCCTAAGGCGATGAGTTCCTCGATGCAGGCTTTGCTTAAAGCAACGCAGTGCTCTTCATTAAAGCGAGCTTGGACGATACCAATTCGGAGGTCTTGGCCATTTAGATCGGCTTCTAAAACGCCCACATAGTCATTGTGATTTGATGTAGTCATGGTTATTAATGGAGTTTGTTAGATGGGGTAAAAGGTTCATAACCCGTTACCTCTAATTTGTAGCCCGACAGGCTTGGGACTGGGCTTGGATTTGCCAAGAGGCGCATTTTCCCGACACTGATATCTTTCAAAATTTGTGCGCCAATGCCATAACTTCGAAAATCGGTCTTACGCGCCAATGGCTCGGTTGCGGTATTGGGGCTGGTGTTGTTGAGCTTATTAAATTGGGCCAACCAATCAGTATCACTTGGGGAGGCAACACCAGAAGCATTCAGTAATACAGCGACCCCAGCTGGTGAAGCGGCGATTTTTTGTAAAGCTTGAGCAAGTGGCCAAGAGTGGGTACTCTCATGGGCATCTAAGAAGTCCAATACCGTTACTGGCTCATGGACTCTGACTAAAGTCTCCTCTGTTTCTGAAGGCTTCCCATGTACTAGGGCAATATGAATGCAAGAGCTTGGGGTATCGCGGTAAATAATCCCTTGAAACTTTCCCCAAGGGGTAATGAATTCGCGTTCACCTTCACGCACCACAATGCTTTCATGTTGGCTGCGGTATTGAATGAGATCAGCAATGCTGCCAATCTTTAATTGATGGGTTTTTGCAAATTCAAGCAAGTCCGGCAAACGGGCCATACTGCCATCGTCTTTCATGATTTCACAAATCACGGCAGTAGGTGAGCAACCCGCCATAGCAGCTAAATCACATCCAGCCTCAGTGTGACCAGAGCGGATCAAGACGCCCCCAGGTTGAGCCATTAAAGGAAAGATGTGTCCTGGTTGCACCAGATCATGAGGTTTTGCGTGCGGGGCTACCGCTGCTTTGATGGTATGGGCACGATCAGCAGCAGAGATGCCAGTAGTGACTCCACTAGCTGCCTCTATCGAGACTGTAAAGTTGGTACCCATTGAAGTGCCGTTATCTCTGACCATTAAAGGGAGATTGAGTTGTTGGCAACGTTCACGGGTAAGAGTCAGGCAAATTAATCCGCGACCGTATTTTGCCATGAAATTGACTGCTTCAGCGCTGACATGGTCAGCGGCGAGTACTAAATCACCCTCATTTTCACGATCTTCTTCATCAACCAGGATCACCATCCTGCCTGCGCGCATCTCTGCAACGATTTCTTCGGTAGAAGCGAGTTTATTTGGCATAGCCTGCTATTTTAAGCGCAGGAGGGGTCTGGCGTGGTGACTGCATCATCTTTTTACCCAATGCCCACTCTTTCTGACAAAAGTCGAGGAATAAAGACCTTTATCGCCTTTTTAAACCTCTAGAAAATACCTTATGCCTGAAATGCGTAAAAAACATCACTGCGATGAAAAAGGATCTACGGGATTTATCTTGCTAGAAGTACTCATCGCGATGGGGTTGATTACAACTAGCTTTATGACCGCAATGACTTCCTATCAGTCTTTGGTTCTACAGTGGGGTCAACTACAAGATAAAAGAGCTCAAATCAGAAAAGAGTGGGATCGGATTGAGATAGATCATATACAACCAGTGGGGGTAGCAAATGAACTTATTGGAGTGTCAAGTAGGCCTCGCTCTGGGTCTGATTCTGGTAAGTCCAATATTGCAAACCAGCTCAGCGATCATCGCTAAGCAATTGGAATATGAGAAGGTTCAATTGCTTACTGCAGAAGCAGATCGTGCTTTGGAGTTAATTGGGCGCGCTATTCGAATGGCTGGCTATCAAAATAGTGCAACGTATTCTGAGGATATTAAAGAGCGCATTAAAGAAAGTAAGAAAGTCGACGACTGGATCGAGATTTTGAAAGGTCAAGGCTTACACGGTTCAGATTCCATTTTTGTCAGACATGAACTTTCTGATGGATTGGATTTGGATTGCCTTGGAAATGCCTTAACGGTAGATCGTACTGAAAATCATTTGGCCTACCAAGGTTTCTTGGTGAGTCGACAGGCCTTTGTCCAAAAGGGATCAGAGATGCATGGAGGGTCTTTAATTTGCCAAGCACTTGATCGTCATGGGCGCTTACAAAATATCTCCCTCATGGATGGGGTACAACACTTATCTGTGTATGAGCTCCCTGCCGTTTCAGGCTTGCAACGCCTATTGAGAGTGAAGTTAAGAATAGCTGATGGACATTTGCTTGAGCGAGATTTTGAGCGCACTTTTGCTACCCGAAATCTACTGTGATTATTGCTTGGGTTTTATCTGTTCTGGTTTTATTTTCTTCTCTCATCGTTTATTTGGAGAGAATGACCGCGCTTGAAATCATCAGCGTCCATACCTTGCTTGAGTCGCAAAAGGAATTCATGAATGCTGAGAAGGCGCTTTTTGAGTGCGAGCAATATTTGTCAGATATTTCAGCTTTAGAAAATAACCCTTGCTATATAAAATCAGTGGGAAAAAATCTCTGGCTACTCTCAACGAAACAAAAACCGCAGTTAGAGGTATTAGTTACTTTAGATGGGGATAGCGGTATTGCTACGCGCTTAAATTGGCGTCAAGTATTTGAGTAGCGTGATTAATCCTGTTCCTCGGGGAGAGCGGGGCGGAAGTCTGATCGAGTTAATGGCCGTTATTTCAATCTTGGCCATCATGGTTGCAGCATCAATACCATCGTTGAGTCAGCAAATGGCTACTCGTGAGCTTGAAACTATCGCACGACGCTTCATTGCGCATGCGCACTTTGCTCGGCAACAAGCTTTAGTTTTAGGTGAAATGACCCGTATTGCCCCAATAAAAGCCAATAACTGGGATAACGGTTGGAATGTTCAAGGCGGAAATCAATATTCAAAGATATGGTTTGCTCAGGGATCTATTTATCCCGTTTACCTTAAAGATGAGGGTAAACAATTTATAGATCCCCATTCTGGACAAAAAGGGATCATCTTTAATGCTGCTGGAGCGGCCAAAACCGGTCATGGCGGCTTTGTAGCTAACCGTTTAATTTTGGGGCATCAACATATGCCTCAACTAGAGCGACAATTAATCTTGGGGAGCGGTGGACGCTGGAGAATATGTAATCCACAGAAGGACCTAAAACATTGTTATTAGCGTTGTTATGGGGATCAATTCAAAGTACAAAAAATCCATATTTTTGTATGGTTATCTGCAATCGGTTTTAATAGACCCATGTATAGCGCAATTGACCACGAATTCATGTGCCAGGCTTTAGCCGAGGCAGAAAAAGCCCTTCATTTATCCAATCCTAATCCGCGAGTGGGGTGCGTGATCGTGAAGGATGGGCGGATCATCGGACGGGGTCATACCCAAAAGGTTGGTGGAGCTCATGCGGAAATTCAAGCACTGTCCAATGCTGGGGAAAACGGTTTTGATGCTGCCGGTTCAACGGTTTATGTGACTCTTGAGCCTTGCGCACATACTGGCAGAACACCCCCTTGTGTAGATGCCTTAATTAAAGCAAAGCCTGCTTTGGTGATTGTTGCAATGTCTGATCCCAATCCATTGGTTGCTGGTAAAGGTCTTGAGCGCTTAAAGACTGCGGGGATTGAGGTGCGTTGCGGATTATTAGAGGCTGAAGCGAGTGCCCTTAATCCAGGCTTTATTTCTCGCATGACTCGAGGCTTGCCTTGGGTGCGCATGAAAGTTGCTGCCAGCTTAGATGGAAAGACGGCTTTACCAAGCGGACAGAGTCAATGGATTACTGGAAGCCTTGCTAGAGCGGATGGCCATTATTGGCGCGCACAAGCTTGCGCTATTTTGGCTGGAGTTGGCACGGTGATTGAAGATGATCCTATGCTTAATGTAAGAGAGATCGAAACCGAGCGCCAACCCTGGAAAATTATCGTTGACTCTAAGTTGGCGACACCATTAAATGCGAAAGTTTTCAATCATCTTGAGCAATCAGGTGCAATCGTCGTTTGCGCAAACCTGGATTCTGCCCAGAAGCAAGCTAAAGCTAAAGCATTGGAGATGCGTGGAGTCGAGGTGGTAGTTATGGCAAATCCAGATGGTAAAGTCGACTTGCCTAAATTATTTTCATACCTCGCTACAGAACGCCAGATGAATGAAATTCATGTAGAGGCGGGATTTAAGCTCAACGGCTCTTTACTCCGAGAAGGATGTGTCGATGAACTTTTACTCTACTACGCACCGTTTTTCATGGGCGAAGGCTTTGGGATGGTCAATGTGCCAGCATTAGCAAAGATTAATGAGCGCCAGGAGTGGAAGGTCATAGACCTCAATCTTTTAGGAGCAGACGTGCGTATGCGTTTACTCAAGAAATAATATACTCAGAACAAATCACGTGATTGAGTAAAACTATTTTTTAGTACAGCGCTGATAATTTAGCTCTTACCTTTGATACTCCTAATACCTCTAATACTTCTAATACTCCTACTTATATCTCTATCCCTCTATGTTTACTGGAATCATTACCGCTGTTGGTCAAATTACAAGTGCTCAAGCAAAAGGCGATGGTTTGCATTTGCAAGTTGAGGTACCTCAAGGGTATTTAGACGACGTGGTCTTGGGTGACAGTATTGCCATGCAGGGCGCGTGCATGACAGCCACACAAATTGTGGGAAATACTTTTAATCTAGATATTTCTCGTGAGTCTCTAAATAAAACCGTGGGTCTAGATACGGTTGGCCCAGTCAATTTAGAAAAGGCTTTACGTTTAAATGACCGCTTAGGTGGGCATTTAGTCAGTGGACACGTAGATGGCGTTGGTAAAGTCCTGCATTTTTCTGAAATTTCAAAAGATGCCTATGGTTCATGGTTGCTTCGCATTGAAGCTCCAAAAGAGCTTGCCCCCTTTCTAGCTTACAAGGGATCCATTGTGATTAATGGCGTTTCACTAACCGTTAATAAAACAGAAGATACCCCAAATGCTTGCGTGGTCGATATCAATTTAATTCCTCACACCTTACAAAATACAACTCTTGGTAATTTAAAGGTAGGGGACAGCGTGAACCTAGAGATAGATTTGATTGCGCGCTATGTAGCCCGCATGTTGGAAACGCAGAGCTCGTAAACTTTACGCCGCTTACTTCTTTTGATATCGCGTAGGGTCGCTGAGCTTGGCTTGCGCAAAGCCTGCTTGTCTTAAGCGGCAAGATTCACATTCTCCACAAGCTTCGCCTAAATCATTAGCCTGATAGCAAGAAACAGTTTGTGCGTAATCTACGCCAAGCGTGTTACCTAATTGAATAATCTGCGACTTGCTCATGCTGATAATGGGCGCGTGAACTCTAAAGCGATTCTCATCATTGATGGCCTCAACCCCAGCCTTAGTAGCAAGATTGGCCATACTTTCAAATGAGGCGACATATTCAGGGCGGCAATCTGGATATCCTGAGTAATCAACGGCATTAGCGCCGTAAAAGATATCTAAACCCCCCAATGATTCTGCCCAACCTAATGCTAGGGATAACAGAATGGTATTGCGAGCAGGTACATAGGTGACAGGGATTTCTTGATCATTGCCTGGGGTGATGGGCACATCGATGGATGAATCTGTCAGGGCCGAGCCACCAAAGCGCGTGAGATCTAAGTTGACCACTTCATGGCGAATGACACCCATTTTTTTGGCGAGATGTTTAGCTGCCGCTAACTCAGAAGAATGGCGTTGGCCATATCCAACTGACAGCACATAAGGTGCATACCCTAAGTCTTTTGCCAATGCCAGAATAGTCGTGGAATCTAAGCCACCAGAAAATAGGATCACTGCAGGTGCATTGGGTTTGCGGGGAGCAATGTTCAGAAAGTCTGCAGAAAGCTTAGACATGGGATAAGTAGAGAGAGTTATTTGGTGGCAGCTAAAAGCTGTTGAGCGTCTTTAGCTGCATCAGAATCAGGGTACTTGGCAACGATGTCGCTAAAAGTCTTTTTAGCTGCTGCTTTATTACCACTCTCTAATTGAGAATTACCTAAGGTCAGCATTGCACTAGGAATGCGAGGATGGTTTGGGTAGCGTCGAATCAGAGATTGCAATTGCGTAATCGAGCCTGCGTAATCTTTATTGGCGTATTTGGTATTTCCATCCCAATAAAGGGCAAGTGGTAAATAGGGGCTCTTTGGATATTTATTTACAAAAGCAGAAAAACCCTCATCTGCTTTTTTAAGATTGCCTGCCTGAAAGGCTTTTAAAGATTCATCGTAGAGTTTTTGCTCCCCAGGCTGAACCGTACCGCTGACACCTTCAATGGTCAGTGTGCGTGGCTCAAAGTTCCCTAGACGTGTATCGAGATCTTGGTAGTAGGTTTTTTGGCTAGAAGTGAGATCTTCACCTTGTTTTTCGATTGCTTCAATCTTGCCGCGCATTTCTGCATTATCTTGTTTAAGCTTCTCAATTTGATTTTGTAACTCAAGTTGGGTAGTGGCTAAAGATTTGCGTAAATCCAGAATAGCTTTACGTGCTTCATCATCCGAGAAAAAGGCCCATGCGCTACTAGACGCAGATAGGCAAATGAGAGCAGTACTTAAACAAAACGCTCGTGAGAGCGTTTGTTTGAAAGAGTATTGAGACTTCATCATTTAGTTAGTAATGTAAACAATATCAGCGCGGCGGTTTTCTGCCCAAGCAGCTTCGTTATCGCCTTCAGCTTTAGGCTTTTCTTTACCAAAACTCACGGCTTCCATTTGATCATCTGATACACCCATTAGGCTTAATGACTTGCGTACCGCATCTGAGCGTCGTTGGCCAAGCGCTAAGTTGTACTCGGCTGTACCGCGTTCATCGGTATTACCTTGGATGATAATTTTTTGTTTTGCATTAGCCTTCAGGTAGCTAGCGTGAGCAGAAAGCATTTTTTGATATTTAGCTTGTACCGTGTATTCATTAAAGTCGAAATACACGCTGCGATCATAGAGTGGGCTATCAGGATTGTTCCATGGCTGTGAGCCGAAGTTGCCACCACTACCGCCATTGCTACCATCGCCATTCACATCGTCCAACTTAACACCTGAGCAAGCGGCTAGAATCGTAGTGCCAGCACCTAACAGTGCGAACATTGCTGCACGGCGTGTAATTAAAGTCTTCATGATCTTTCCTTTTTTCCTGCAAATTGAGTCAATGGTCAATATTATGCCCCTAAGAGGCACAAAAGTGGCTATTTGGCTAAGAAAGCATGATGTTGGAATAGGTTGGTTGGATTAAAAGACTTTGACCTTTTAATCCATAAATGGACCCCAAGATGGCTGACGGACATCTGACCCAGGAATACTTAAGACCTGCTTAGAGTTGCCATCTACCGATACCGCTGCCAAGACACGCTTTCCGCCAACCTTGGTGGAATACAGGACATATTTACCATTGGCTGCAAAAGAAGGGGATTCATCGCTGGAACCATCCGTAAGGGCTTGAGAATCTCCCGTTGCTAGGTTGAGGATGTAAAGGCGGAATGCTCCCCCAACATTGGCAATGTAAGCTAAATATTTGCCATCTGGAGAAATGCGCGGGGAAGTCACAAATCCTTGTTTAAAGCTTACCCTTTTAGCGCCTTCAACCTGCTCACCTTCGGCACTCATGCGATAGATTTGGGGATTTCCACCACGATCGCTAGTGAAATAAATGTAACGACCATCGGCAGAGTATTGAGGCTCTGTATCAATGGTAGAGCCACGAGTTAAGCGATGTAGTCCTGTGCCATCAGCATTAATGCCATAAATTTGGGTATTGCCATCCTTAGAAAGGGAAATAGCCAGTTTTTTGCCATCTGGTGACCATGCGGGTGCACTGTTATTGCCCTTTTGATTAGAAAGGGAGACACGGCGACCTGTTGCTAGTTCATGTACGTAGATGACAGGTTTACGATCTTCAAAGGAAACATAAGCCACTTTTTTGCCATCTGGTGACCATGAAGGGGAAATAATCGGTTCACCACTATTCATGGCGTTGCGAATATTTTGACCATCCGCATCGGAAATAACTAGGCGATAGCGTTTGCCTTCTTTAATGACATAAGACAGTCGGGTTGAGAAGATGCCACGTTCGCCCAGTAATTTAAATATGATGTCATCAGCAATCTTATGGGCCACAGAGCGCAAGTTATCTGCGCTGGAGCTCAAATTTAAACCGCCCAAGCCTTGCGCTTTACGAACATCAAATAATTTGTAATGGACATCAAATTGATTTGTGCCTGTTTGGACTACTGAGCCTACTACTAAAGCATCGGCACCACGAGCTGCCCAAGATTTGTAATTTGGAGTTCCGTCATCGCTTTCTACAGCGTTGCCATTTTCGGTATTTTTAAAGTAACCGCTACGGGCTAAATCTTGACGAATAATGTCAGTGATATTGGTCGGTAATTTGCTTTCATCCTGAAAGCGCATCACTGCGATTGGATAGAGGGATTGACCTACCCCAGTAATCTCAATACTCATTTGTGCAAAGCTGGGCAAACTGATTGCACTCAAGGCTGCTGCACTAATGAGTAAAAGGGACTTTGTCAAAGAACGTGAGATTTTATTAATCATGTCAAATCATTTACTTAGGTTTGAGTTTAAGTTCGGGAGTTAATGTCGGAAATTGACCATTGTCGTCTTTCGGTAAGCTTTGCGTGGCATCAATAGCACTTAATACCGCTTGATCCCATGCATTATCGCCACTGCTAGAGGTCATGACTTTAGTCAAAATCGCACCATCAGGCGCTAGTTTTAATTGAATAATGGTTTGCTTATTTCCTTTAAAGGAATCGGCATTAAAGGTGATATTGGCACGCACCTTCTTGATGACTTTGTCGCTCCATCCTGGAGGTGCATTACCGCCGCCTCCAACACCACTGCCAACAGATCCGCCACTACCACCATCTTTTGCAGCCATGCCCCGCAAGCTTGCAATATTGGCTTCACGTCTTTTATCTGATTCTGCGTTCGCTTTAATTTGTGCCGGTGTTAGAGCGGCTGGTTTTGCAGGCTCCACTTTCTCAACTTTTTTAGGCGTCTCAACAGGCTTTACCTTTTCTACCGGTTTAGGCTTTTCTTTCTCTTTTTCCTTCTCCTTTGGCGGAGTCGGTTTGACCGGTTTGGGCACCTCTTTTACAACTTCTTTTTTAACAGGTTTAGGCGGCTCTTTTTCAATCTTCTTTTTCTTGATCGCAATATCTGCCGCTTCTTCCTTTACCTCAGTCTTTTGCTCTGGTTCTGGCGGCGCTTCTACCTGAGGTGCGGCGTCCCATAGTTCGACTTCTACCCCGGCTGGCGTACTGTTATTCCAGTTGATGCCAATCATTAAAAAAGCTAGCAAACCTAAGTGCGCAATCAGTGAAAAAGTAAAAGCACGTTTAGTACTTTCATTTTTTGTGAGATGACCTCGCGTAAGTTGTGAGTGCGAGAATTGCGCGCTAGTCATGATTTTTAAATAAAGGCTGCTTTTATTGGCTCTTGACCGCAAGCCCAACCCGTTTTACGCCATTCTCTTTTAACTTGGACATGACTTCCATGACCACTTCGTACTTAATAGATTTATCTGCTGCTAGTACGACCGGTTGTTCGGCGGAGTTCTCAGCTTGCGCCCTAGCAAAGGCTCCAAGTTCAAATTTATTTAAAGTTTGAACAGGATCGCCATCTTTGCGAACAATAACGTTTTCATTGGCATCTATTGTCAAAAAGACCGGTGGCAAAGACTGGATTTTTGCCCCCCCAACTGTTGGCAGGTTAACAACCCCTGGATTGACCATTGGGGCGGTGACCATAAAGATCACCAGCAATACCAACATCACATCAATGTAAGGGACGACGTTAATGTCGGCCATTACCCGGCGTTTAGAGGATTTTCTTAATGAAGAGCCGGCCATGCTTATTTGCCAGCAGCTTGGCGCTGCAAGATATTGGTGAATTCTTCAATAAAGGTCTCAAAACGAATTGAGAGGCGGTCCACATCTGTGGCGGCACGGTTAAAAGCCACTACCGCAGGAATTGCGGCAAAAAGACCAATCGCAGTGGCTACAAGAGCTTCGGCAATACCTGGGGCTACGGCTGACAGCGTGGCATTCTGAACGTTCGCTAGACCACGGAAGGAGTGCATGATGCCCCAAACGGTACCAAACAGGCCAATATAAGGAGAAACTGAGCCCACAGAGGCTAAAAACGGTAAATTTGCCTCCAAAGTGTCCATTTCGCGTTGATAAGTGGCTTTCATGGCTCGGCGGGCGGCATCGATTTCACGAACTTTTAAGAATTCTTGCATCCCGGCTTCAAAAATATGCTCCAAGACAGCATCACTGCGGCTATTCCGCTGAGCTGCTTCTAAAAGAGTATTGAGGTCGCCACCAGACCAAAAGTCGCGCTCAAAGCGCTCGGTATCGCGCCTGACACCCCGCAAAACAGCGGTTTTCTTGAAAATGATGGTCCAAGAGGCAATCGACATCCCTAGTAATAACAGCATAACAAGCTGTACTAATAGGCTGGCATTGAGGATTAGGGAGAGAAATGAGAGGTCTTGTGTAGGGTTCATGAGGGATTTTGTATGATGTAGGTTGATTTTACTTAAGCAATCCAACTTCATCAGGATTATCACCATGTTTGACCGTCAAAACACCTTAGCCAAAACCGACCCAGAATTGTGGGCAGCCATTCAGAACGAGAATCGTCGTCAAGAAGACCACATTGAGCTTATTGCCTCTGAGAACTACACCTCACCAGCAGTCATGGAAGCTCAAGGTTCACAGTTAACCAATAAATACGCTGAAGGCTATCCTGGCAAACGTTATTACGGCGGTTGTGAGTTTGTGGACGTTGCTGAGCAATTGGCCATTGATCGTGTCAAAGCCCTGTTTGGAGCTGAGGCAGCGAATGTGCAGCCCCATTGCGGCGCTTCTGCTAACCAAGCTGTTTTCTTGGCATTCTTAAAGCCAGGCGATACCTTTATGGGAATGAGTTTGGCTGAAGGTGGTCACTTAACCCACGGTATGGCCCTGAATATGAGTGGCAAGTGGTTTAACCCAATTGCTTACGGTTTAGACAAGAATGAAGAAATCGATTACGAGCAGATGGAGCGTTTAGCTCGTGAGCACAAGCCAAAATTAATTATTGCTGGCGCATCTGCTTATTCTAGAAAAATTGATTTTGAGCGCATTGGTAAATTGGCCAAAGAAGTGGGTGCGATTTTCATGGTGGACATGGCTCACTACGCTGGTTTAGTTGCTGCTGGTGTTTATCCAAATCCAGTGCCACATGCCGACATCGTGACTTCTACAACCCATAAGAGTTTGCGTGGTCCTCGCGGCGGCATTATTTTGATGAAGGCTGAGCACGAGAAGGCGATTAATTCCGCTGTGTTCCCTGGTTTGCAGGGTGGCCCTTTGATGCACGTGATTGCTGGTAAGGCCGCTGCATTTAAAGAAGCGCAAGAGCCAAGCTTTAAAGATTATCAAAAGCAAGTTGTTGCCAATGCAAAAGCTTTGGCAGAAACATTAATTGAGCGTGGTCTGCGTATTGTTTCTGGTGGTACTGATTCCCATGTAATGCTTGTGGATTTACGTGCCAAGAAGATGACTGGTAAAGAGGCTGAGCGCGTATTGGGCGAAGCACACATTACTTGCAATAAAAACGGTATTCCTAATGACCCCGAAAAACCCATGGTGACTAGTGGTATTCGTTTGGGTTCGCCAGCAATGGCTACTCGTGGCTTTAAAGAAGCAGAAGCAAAACAAGTGGCGCATTTCATTGCCGACATATTGGACAACCCGAACGATCCAGAAAATATCGCTAAGGTTCGAACTCAGGTAGCTGAGCTTACAAAACGTTTTCCTGTTTACGGTTAATACCTAGAAAACGAGTCAGTAAAGAGTAAAGAAAGACTTCTTTGCGCTGCCCTTTTTGTCACGGCGACGATACCCAGGTGATGGATACCCGGGTATCGGATGAGGGTGACACCATTCGCCGTCGCCGTCGTTGTGCAGCTTGTGACAAAAGATTTACCACTTATGAGCGCGTTGAATTAACGCTGCCTTCTATCGTTAAGAAAAATGGTAGTCGGGTCGATTACAGTCATGAAAAATTAGCTAGCTCCATCAAATTAGCCTTGCGTAAACGCCCTGTTTCTTCAGACTCTGTTGATGAATCGATCGGTCGTATCGAGGAAAAACTATTGAGTCTTGGAGAAAAAGAAATCCCCAGCGAACGCATCGGAGAATTGGTAATGCGTGAACTCAAGCGCCTAGATAAGGTTGCCTATATCCGTTTTGCTTCAGTCTATCGAAGCTTTGCGGATATTGAATCTTTTGAGAGTGCGCTTAAAGAGTTGAAGTAAGAATTAAAGTAAGTATTGAAATAAGTATTGAAATAAGTACTGAAATAAGTACTGAAATAAGCATTAAATTAACTTCACGCATAATTTTTTAGTGTGTGCAGTATTCCTGTTTTACCCCCCCGATTTTTTTAGTGTCCAGCCATTCCATGCACCATCTTCAGTGCAGGAGCTATGGGTGAAAACCTATTTTCTAAAAATGGTTTTTGCTTGTATACTGTAACCGATTGGTTACAATTTGTTGATGTATGAAATTAGAAAAACCCCAGAATTTGAAAAATGGTTTGAGTCTATTCAAGATTCGTTTACTCAAAAAAGACTTGTAGCTAGACTACGTAAAGTTACCTTAGGAAATTTAGGGGATGTTAGTCCGATTGCTGACGGAGTATGGGAAATGCGCGAGCATTTTGGGGCTGGCTGGAGAATGTATTACTTTTGGCACGGAAGAGTAATTATTGTGATGCTAGGTGGAGGATGTAAATCTACGCAAAAGGTAGATATAAAAGAAGTAAAAAAACTACTTCAATCCTGGGAGGATTAAATGAAGAAAAAAAAATTGAACATCAGTACATTAGATAAATTTGATGCTATAGATTATCTAAAGTCTGATAAAGATATTGCAGAATATCTAACAGCTGTTTTGGAGGATGGTGATCCTGGATTATTCATGGCAGCGATTGGTGATATTGCCAAAGCAAAAGGAATGATGGAGATTTCCAAGAAAAGTGGCGTCACTCGTGAGGCTTTGTATAGAGCCTTAAGAATAGACTCACAACCACGCTTTGAAACTGTTGCAAAAGTGATTCATGCTCTAGGATTAAGATTAACAGTTCATGCTTAAGGGGGATAAGAAAGGGCTGCAAAAGCAGCCCTTTATTTGGTGGATTGAAGTGAAATTAATTCAATACAGCAAAAATAGAAGTCGTAATATCTTCAACGCTACCAGTACCAGCTACCTTGCGATAGGCAGGGGCTTTTACCTTATTGGCAGGATCGCTTTGAGTTGCCCAGCTTGAGTAGTATTCAACTAAAGGGCGGGTTTGATCGTTGTAGACCTGTAAGCGTTTGCGAACAGTTTCTTCTTTGTCGTCATCGCGTTGGATTAAATCTTCCCCGGTAACATCATCTTTGCCTTCAACCTTTGGGGGGTTGAACTTCACGTGGTAGGTACGACCTGAAGCTGGATGAACTCGGCGACCGCCCATGCGATCAATGATGGCCTCAAATGGGACATCGATTTCTAATACATAGTCAATTGGAACGCCTGCATCTTTCATCGCTTGCGCTTGAGGAATCGTTCTTGGAAAGCCGTCAAATAAGTAACCCTTGCTGCAATCAGGTTGTGTGAGGCGATCTTTAACCAGTCCAATGATGATGTCATCAGAAACTAAGCCACCGGCATCCATAATTTTCTTGGCTGCAATACCGAGTTCAGTTCCGGCTTTAACGGCAGCGCGCAACATGTCGCCTGTCGAAATTTGTGGAATGGCAAATTTTTCGCAAATGAACTGAGCTTGTGTTCCTTTGCCAGCACCTGGTGCACCAAGCAGAATCAACCGCATTATTTTCCCCTTTGAAGACCTTTGATTGTCCCGTATTTTGTCAGCATCTTAGACATCTGATCCCTAGGATTATCCCCAAGAAACCGACTTATTCTAATTTGACGAAGAATTGCCCAATATTAGCCTTACGCGCTCTAGGTCTTGGGCAGTGTCAACCCCTGCTGGTGGGGCTTTCAAGGTTGTATGAACGGCAATTTTATAGCCATTCCAGAGGGCGCGGAGCTGCTCTAAGGCCTCGGCCTGCTCCGGCGGGGCTGGTTCAAGGCGGGTATACGCCTGTAAAAATTCAGCTCGATAGGCATAAATGCCCAAATGGCGAAGATGGCTTTGTTTTGTCTTGGGATCAGGGTCCCGTACAAAAGGGATGGCGGCTCTTGAGAAGTACAGGGCCTCGCCTAAGCGATTGAGAACGACTTTGACAACGTTAGGGTTATCGATTTCAGAAGCATCGCCAATAGGTACGGCGACAGTGGAAATGGCGCACGATGGGTTATTGGCTAAAGCTTGAGCTACCTGATTAATGAGTTCGGGTGGAATTAAAGGTTCGTCACCTTGTACATTGACTACTAAGGTACTTGGTGGAAGTTTGAGTTGTTGGGCTACTTCAGCAATACGATCGGTACCAGTAGGGTGATCAGGGCTAGTGAGCAGACATTCGATGCGATGCTCATCACAAACTGCTTGAATTTCAGGTGAATCTGTTGCTACCACCACGCTTTGAGCGAGAGATTGTTTGGCGCGTTCCGCGACTCGGATCACCATGGGTTTGCCGCCAATATCCGCTAAGGGTTTGCGTGGCAAACGCGTAGAACCCAGTCTAGCTGGAATAACTACCAAAAAATCCGGTATCAACGTGGTGTCAACACTCATTTTCTGGATATTGCCTTAGGCAATTTCTTCGGCAGATAGTGAGCGTGCTTCATCAACCATCATGACGGGAATATCGTTACGAATTGGGTAAGCAAGACGGTCTAATTTACAAATCAGCTCCTGCTTATCAGAATCTAAATGCAGTGGGCTTTTGCACAAAGGGCAGACCAAAATTTCGAGTAGACGTTTGTCCATATTCTTCCGTATTGATGAAGTGCAGCGTTGCAAAGTGCAGT
>Ga0364918_10062_pt1 | contig 37041 bp, 55 predicted proteins | sample SorcelJu500001C6_2_FD_206957 | JGI IMG/M metagenome (GOLD analysis project Ga0364918, IMG submission 206957) | Enriched cells from Trout Bog Lake Hypolimnion, Wisconsin, USA - BchlTB.June20.5000.01.C6 | ecosystem: Environmental > Aquatic > Freshwater > Lake > Hypolimnion/Profundal zone | place... | reverse complement strand
GGAAGCACTCGCGACACTTCGCGGGATCGCTGGGTTTCCCACCCTTGAATTATCATTCCCTTTGCTGAACTCAGGTGTGTGGGCCATGTGTCAGGATGCGGCGGTCTCAGTGTCGCCCCTGTGGAGTGAGCTCGTCCTTGCCGCGCTAACGTCTTCAACTTTACTTGCCTGTATCAACCCGGGAACCCGCGTTACCGATCAGGAGTTTCTTCCGTTAGCAGCTGCCAAGGTTGGTCTTCATTGGCATCACTTGCACGGCAGTCATAACATGCAGATTCACGAATCCAGGATGCCTTGGGGCCGCAATGGTAACCGCATCTCCGGTGGTCATTTAGGTGAGGATATTCAAGACATCCGCGCCGTTCACTTCAGATACACTCCGACAGTTGGTCTTGAAGTTGATGCGTCTCACATCCAATCACCGGAGATTAGACATTGGTTGTGTGAGCGTTACCGCGAAATATTTGAATTTGGGTTCGCCCAGTAGTCTCCGACACATTCCTTTTAATTTGGGCTCCAAGTTCAACTTCGCATTCCAAGAAGCAGCCGACGCTCACAGATCGGCGTGACGAAACTCTTGCGAGGGCACTGCCGTAAGAAGCAGTACCCTTTCCCAGGTCGAGAAAAGGGCGCTGATTGGGAAGAGGTAAAAGCGTAGATCACCAAGCCCCGCTGGCCTGGAGGCTGTTCACAGACGCGGCGGCGACCGTTGACGCGGGCAGGCGGTGTGAGAGGCGAAGCGTTTCAGCCGATTTGGATGATGTCTACACCGAGATGAGTCCGACTCCAACCTTCTCGACCGTAACTAGCTTATTATAAGCATGCCCATTATAAAATCAATATATCGATCTCACCACCGGACAGAATTCAGATAATCACCTGCCAACAGGATATTCGCACCTTCGGGCATCATGGCATATACGGTGTCAAGTAGCGGTTTTTGCTCATCGAATCCAATATTGCCTTTGACCTCTTTCACCTTCCACGCCACAGGAATCGCTCGTTCGCCCACCCGCATCGACACCATCAAACATTCAAAGCCTTCGCTGATTTTGCTTTGGTCCATCATCAGGACGATGATTTTACCGTTGGTGCCAGTCACCTCCGCAATCTCAGGAATAAAGCCCCGCATCACCACCAAAGGGGCAATCAAAGGGTTGCTCAAAAAGCGGCGTATGTAACGCTCTTTAGAGGCTTCATCCCCCGTGCGGCGGGGAAGTACCGTCTGCCATTCCGACGTGTTCGCGCTCCGGCAGGCCAACGCACAGGCCGCTATATCGGCCAGTCCCACAATATGCGGCTTGTGCAAACCCGTGTCACGATCCGATAAATCTTCCTCAATAACCCATGCCGTGTGCGATATGCCTCCTCGTGATAAACGCATAATAGCCTCCTATCTGATTGAGATAAAAGGCGCATAACATTCTTAGGTTACTACTTCGTAAATTCTGTCCGGTGGTGAGTATATCGATATAATATACATGCATTTGCCGGGATGCTTTACTAGCAAGCGGAAAAATGTATAATAATTATGAAATTACAAGGTGTATTCCTAATGAAACCAACGCTCATTATCGTCAGTCTGCTATTATTTACCTGTGGCTGCCGCCCCGTCTACCTCAATACCATCGATCCGCCCGGTCCGCCGGAATATCAGCTGGGTTGGGAAGATGGCTGCGATACCGGCCTGGCTGCCGAAGGCGAATGGTACTACAAGGTCATGTACGGATTCAAAAAACGCCCGGAAATGGGCTCCAACGACCAGTACAAGCAAGGTTGGAACGAAGGCTTCACCTTCTGCCGCTTCTCACTCGCCAAGTCCGCTCAAACTGGGAAATGGGGAGATGTCGGCTTAGGCAACGGTAACGAATAGTGGGTTAGGCGAACTATATGTGTTGTCCCAGAGATGGCTCTTCATCGCCACATATTACATGATTGACATAAATTATGTTGTCGGTGTAAAATATGTCATTCAAGGAGGATTGATATGGAGAGCGTTTCAGCAGGAGACTTCCAACGCAAGCTCGGGCATTACCAGGATCGGGCATTGGTCGAGCCGGTACTCATCACCCGCAATGGCCGGGAACGCCTGGTGATTCTGTCGGCGGAAGAATATCGGCGGCTGAAACGCCGTGATCGTCAGGTTCTGACGCTCGATGATTTCACGGATGCAGACCTTGCAGCGCTGGAAAAAACCAGAGCGCCTGCCGAAGCGACTGCCTTCAACCATGAAGTGACCGAGTAAGCCGTTGGCGTTTCCCAAACCATTGCCTTCCCAGGTCATCCGCTATTCCTGTCTGTGGCAGGGGAACACCTTCGGGGCCAGGAGGAAGGCGTCAAACTCGCCCTGGGTACACTTGGACCTGGGTATCAGCCGTGGATGAAGCTGTCGCTGATCGACAGTGATTATTACCTGCACCATGATGGCCAACCGTAGGTTGCCGCCGTGACTTACAAAGTCTACCGCGGTGAGGAACGGCTGAGCGAAAACAGCGTTTTCCTCCGCCAGTTCCCGGATGGCACTGTGCGGCAGGCCGCCAATTACGAGGAGCTTTTCGGGGAGCTGCTGCACGAACCGCATCCTACTCGCAAACTGGAATTTAAGGGGCAGATGGTTCCGGCTCCCCGGTGGACGCTCTGTTGGTCGGCCCTTGAGCTCTACGCGCCCAAGGACGCTGACCAGCTTGCAGCGTTGCGAGTGAGCCGAGAGGCCGGAAAGGAACGGGTGAGGATCAACAGTTTCAGGAGGAATCCCCCTCTTCGCCCACGCCGGACTGAAACGTCAAGACATCGGGCCGGTGAAGAAGGGGCGACGTCGGTAAGAAAACCCGCTGCTGGCGTTGGCGGAAAGGGCCCAGAAAGAAGCCAGGGCGAGTGACTGGGCCTTGGGGGTTGGCGCGCAAATGTTGCGGCTGGGTAAAGGGGAACATCAGCTTGAGGCACCGGCGCCTCATCCGGGTCGGGCGGGACAGCAAACGCTGGATCGAGGAAGACGGCTTGCGGGCCATGGTCGGGAACGATGATTGACGTTGTCTCCGCTACAGGATCCCTGCACCGTTCACCAGGCAGCAAGCGCTGTGCCAGGGGCTGAATCGCGAGTAAGTAACGTCAACATTTTTCTTGCTAAACGATTTCCGGCGCGCTATTTTCCCCGCCGTCATTCACCACTCGAAGGCCCCCATGTCCATCACTCCCGACCAACAGTTTCACGGACAGGAAGCAGCACTCGGCAGGCAGGGCCGGGGGCAGTAGGTTTTTTGTCTGAGTCTCACCCTGTCACTGCCGACCCGCTCATTGCCAAGGCGGATGAGTTATTCAATAAGCATTACGAGGAGATTCACCGTCTGGCCGTCAAACAGCACTACCGCCTGTATGGCCACACCAAGGAAGAGGCTGTCGCCGAAACTCTTGCCTTCACCATGAAAGCCTTCCGCGACCTGACCAAGCGGGGAGATGACCCTGAGCAGCTACTCCCCAGCATCGTGCGGTTCGCCAGCAAGCGATGGTATGACGATACCCGCTTCGCCGGCAACCTGTCCGCCAAGGACGTTCTGTCTCGCAAAGGAGGGCGGAAGAACGGCCATTCCGTGGTAGCGCTCCCCCATTCCGAGAGCGAAGTCACGACCAAGGAAATCCGTAACGCCATGCGCCACCGTGGCTCCGGGCCTGCAGAGCAAGCTATTCTTCAGGCTGACTATGAAGCGTTTCTGAATAGCCTGCCGCCGAAACAGCGGGAGGTGATGGAAGCTCTTGGATCCGGGCTGAGCATGGCCGACATTGCCGCACAGAAGGGGGTTTCCCATGCCTCTGTGCAGGATGCCCGCAAGGCGGTCGCTAAGAAATGGGTTGAGCGGCCTGGATATGAGGATAGTTTGGGGCGGTAAGGCTGCCACTTTCGGTCATGATCATGGGCTTCTGCCTACCAGCGCTGGATCAAAGTCGCATTTCCGGAGGCGGTGAGATCGTGGACCAACCTGTTGTCATCACGGATTTGCCTCAGCCGTCCCGATTGACACAGGATTGGAGCTCACCAATTCAGTGGACGAGTGCCGAGCGCGCTTGCGAAGTGTGGAACACACGGAGGATTTCCACCGATTCATCTCTTACTCGATAGATCACGATGTAGGGGAGTCCAGGAACCACCAGTTCGCGCGTGCCGGGAATTTCTCCGACCCGACCGGAGTGGGGAAAGGAAGCAAGCCGGGTAACCGATGACCTGATCCGCTCGACGACCGACCTGGCATTCTGCGGATTGTCATAGGCAATATGCGCATGAACGAATCGGAGCGAGCGCGTGGCCGCGTTCAGCCAACGGACCTTCACCGCGTTAGCTCGGCAAACATCGACTGCACCTCTTCGTCGGAGGCAAAGTCACCGGCATCTGCCTCCATGATCGCTTTCTTGATCTCCTCGATTTGCCAGCGGTGCAACGAGATGAACGACTCGATGGCCTGTTTGATCAGGTAACTACGATCCCGGTCCTGGGACTTACCCAACGTGTCCAGGAATTCGACAGCGTCTTTCTCAAGACGAACGGTTACATTGACTTTTTCCATATTGCCTCTCTCGTTATTGTAATCATGACTCCAATGGTAGCATACGTTGACGTGCAGGGCAATCGCTTTCAATACGACAGACGTGTCACAAAATCTTTCAACAAACTGGTTTACAGTACATAGTTTTTGTGACAAGTTAAGTGACGAATTTCGGATGTGTTGGGTAAGTCGATAGGTTTGTCACATAACCGCTCGTTTAAGTGACAAGGACGAAAGTTAATGCGTTAATCAATGTGAGACAGGAATGCTGGTCGGGTACATGCGGGTAAGCAAAGCGGACGGAAGCCAGGTCACCGACCTGCAGCGCGATGCCTTGCTTGCGGCTGGTGTCGATTCCCGGCATCTTTACGCGGACGCTGCTTCCGGGAAGCGTGACGACCGGCCCGGCCTGACCGGCTGCCTCAAGGCATTGCGGGAAGGGGACACGCTGGTCGTCTGGAAACTCGACCGGCTGGGCCGGGACCTGCGGCATCTGGTCAACACGGTGCATGACTTGACCGCACAGGGAGTCGGCTTCAGGGTGCTGACAGGGCATGGCGCCAGCATCGACACCACGTCTCCGAGCGGCAAACTGGTCTTCGGCATCTTCGCGGCGCTCGCCGAGTTCGAGCGGGAGCTGATCGTCGAGCGAACCCGCGCAGGAATGGCTGCCGCCCGGGCCAGGGGCCGCTTAGGCGGCAGACCCTACAAGATGACTGCGGTCAAGCTCCGTCTGGCGATGGCGGCGGTGGTACAGCGGAAAACCAAGGTAGGCGAATTGTGCCGGGAACTGGGGATCACCCGCCAGACGCTCTACCGGCACGTCGGGCCGGACGGAACCCTGCGTGCAGACGGCAAGAAGCTCTTGAGCAGCCGAAAAACGTCAACATGATGCCTACTATAACATAAGGAGTGAAGTATGGAGAATCTTTTTTCAGTCGCGTTTGAAGCCCACCATCAAGAGAAGAATCATCACCGGCGCTACGAGGTCGTGATTGGCCGCGATCTCCTTGATGACTGGACGCTGGCCATTCGCTATGGCCGAATCGGACAGGGTTGCCAGGAACGGCGGTACGCATCGTCAAATCCAGAAGCGATGCGAGCGATCAGCCGTGATCGCCTTCGTCGCCGCCTTTCTGCGCCCAAGCGGATCGGCTGCCCCTACCGTCTTGCGGCTTTCAACTCGGCACCCGGATTCGATGCTGCCGACTGGCTGCCTGGGGACGTCATGGCGCGTTTCTTTAGCGGGGCGTAAACTGCAAGGGTCACAAAGAGTGGGTTAGGCGAACTATGGATCGCGATTTGGAGGAGGGACAAGTTTTCAGACAATAGCCTGGTTTGTCCATGAACGTATTGGTTGACATATCAACACCGGTATGGCATTATGAGCTGTGGAGTAACCTTAATAGGGAGTTGTGTATGTCCGAGTTGCGTGTCCGTAACATGGATGATTGGATTGTTTCAGAGCTCCGAGCCAGGGCGAAAAGCCACGGGAGGAGTCTGGAAGCCGAATTGAGGGAGTTGCTGCGTGCGGAAGCCGTCCGACCTCGCCGTGAAGCAGCTGAGCGTGCCAGGGCATTGCGTGACGCCATCGCACAGGAGCATGGCCTGTTACCAGATAGTGCCGCTCTGATCCGCGAAGAGCGGGACAGTCGCGGATGATCGTCGTTGATGCGAGCGTTGCCGCCAAGTGGTATCTGAACGAGCGTGGTTCCGATACTGCCGCCCTTCTGCTGCAAGGAGAGCAACCTCTTTTCGCCCCAGCCTTGATCCGCATTGAAGTTGCTGCTGCCATTACCAGGCACTACCGCGAAGGGAAGCTTTCCGAAAAGCGTGCCCGCGAAGCCTGCCAATTATGGCTTGAGGATCTCTCGGCCGGTATCGTCAAACTATTGCCGAATGAGACCCTGTTTGAAGCAGCGAAGGAGATGGCATTCCAGCTTCGTCATCCTCTCCAGGACTGCCTCTACCTTGCCGGGTCCGTACAGTTCAATGGCCGCCTGGTGACGGCAGATGAGACATTGTATAAGCGTGCCAGGACGCAATTCTCATCAATGGAGCTCCTTGCCGGGTGCCAGTCAAACTGATCCGCTCGCCATTCGCTGCTTTCGAGAAAACAGGGTATCAAACAGGCTGTCGTGAAAAGTGGCTTACACCGCACTGCAAGCAGATGTTCGTTACCATTTATTAAACAATGCACTCCTTCCGGACAAAGTGTGTTGTCTGTCGCTACCTGGGTGGTACGAAAAATGTTGCGCCTATTTCACTCTTCCTGTAATCTTGTCTAGATGAGCTAGATAGGAGATAGAGCATGGAGTGGCAGATGGCAGACGCGAAGAATCGGTTCAGTGAGGTAATGAATCGGGCATTGCATGAGGGCCCACAGCGAGTACATCGCCGGAAGGAGGCAGTCATTGTGTTGGCCGAAGAGGAGTATCAGCGTCTTGCTGGAACCCTGCAGGACTTTAAGGAATACCTGATGCAAGGAGAAAGCCTCGATGGAGTCAATCTGGACCGCGACCAAAGCCCTGACCGGGACATTTCTTTGTGAGAGTATTGCTTGACACCTGCCTGTTAAGCGAGGTGCGGAAGGCCGAAGGCTCACAGGCGGTCAAGGCGTTTGTCACTTCTCTCCCTGCGAAATCCCTCTTCGTGAGTGTCATCACCATGGGAGAAATCACCAGGGGCGTTGCTCTGCTACCTGAGAGTAGCAAGAAGCAATCGCTCAATGCCTGGTTGCTCGGCCTTTCAAGACTGTTTGAGGATCGAATTGTCGGCATCGACCAGGAGACAGCAGAAATTTGGGGAGAGTTGTCGGCTGCGGCTCAGAAGAGAGGCGTGAGCATTCCGGTGGCCGATGGCTTGATTGCGGCATCGGCCGAGCGGCACGGTCTGCATGTGGCAACACGGAACACGGCGCATTTTGAAGCGGCGGGGGCGATGGTCATCAATCCTTGGCTAACACCGACAGGTTCTGTGCAATGAACTTTTCGGAAGACGGTGCAATACGATTGCTGAACAGGTTTGACTTTGATGGAAAATCACATGGCAGATGAATCGCCCAAAATCGACTATGACAGCATCGATTTCCCTAGCGACAAGCTGACACTGAAGCAGTTGCACGCACTTGCTGTCGCTGACGACCCCCCATATGGCGATCTTGAAGCATTTTTAACTGACCAAGCTTTGGTGCTTGTTGTGATGCATCATCAAGAGAAGCTATTTGCACAATTTGGCTTCGCAAAGGGGACTGGTGATCATAGGATGATTCAACATGCAATGCGAGCACTCCACGAAGTGTGGGATAATCCCACTGGCTCTCAATATAGTGAAGCTCTGGCAACAAAGGATTGCACCGATAAGCTAGCTCGTGATTATCAGCGGTTCGGAGTTGCTGATGGTCTTGAAACGGCGCGGCAGATGATTCGTCGCCTTGAAGATCAGGCGGCGGACCAAGCACGCGCAAGGCTCGGCCGCACAGGCGGTGGCGGAAGTTAAGACACCTCCCGCCAAATTAGTACAGTGCCGTCGGTTGTCCTAAAACGGATCGCTCCACGACTGGCGTGATCTCCCGGTATGTCCGACCAGCCTACCCCCAACGATCAAGACCTGGCCAACGCGGCAAGGCGTCAGGCCATTGCAGAACGCCGACAACTATGAGTCGCTATTCAGGGACCGGTTCCAAGAAAAGCATCCGACCCTGATGATCGAGGTGCGTTACCAGCAGGTGCCAGTGGGCAAATAAACTCTCCCTTCGCCCCCGGATCGACAGCCGCGACTTGGGGGCCAGAGAAGGAGGGGTGGCGGATCTATTGGCGTCGAGGGTGGACGGGGATACAATGAATCAGGCCTGAAGTACGCGAAGGGAGAATCCTATGGGCACCACTGGCAAACGCTATACCCTGGATGAATTAGGTGAAATTATGCGTCTACATCAAAAGTGGCTGCGCCAGCAGGAAGGTGGTATCCGCGCGAATCTGAGGGGTGCTAATCTGAGCGATATCAGGGTCATTCTCAGCCCTTCCAAGGTGCCCTGGTTTCGCTATAAAATGAGAGAGGAAAGCAAGATCCGATAACAGGAAGCCGAGGAAAGCCATGCTCTTGGACCCCGTTTTCGAGCGTTTCATGGAAAAAACGCCGTTCGCGGTGATGGCACGCAGCCTTTTGGAAAGGACGCTGACTTCTGAGGCGTTGAATGCGTTGTTCCAAGAAAAGGCCAACGCACAATACGAGCGCGAATTAACCTTCTCGTCCGTCGTTGATCTGATGGGGCAGGTCGTCACTTCAGCCTTCCCTTCGGTGCGTGCCGCCTTCCTGGATAAAACCTTCGGCATCTCGGTCTCGCTGACCTCCCTGTACAACAAACTCCAAGGCATCGAACCACAAGTCTCCGCTCAGCTCGTGGCTCATAGCGCCGGGCAATTACAGCCTCTGTTACAGGAGAGCGGTGGCACTCTGCCAGAGCCTGTGCCAGGCTACCACATGCATGTCCTCGACGGCAACAACATCGCCGCCACAGAACACCGCCTGGACGAGACACGGGACAACAGCGCCGCTCCCTTGCCGGGTAAGTCCCTGTGCGTCTTCAGACCTGCCTTGCAACTGGTGACCAACATCGTCCTGTGTGAAGATGGTCATGCCCAGGAACGGTCTTTGGTCGATCCCATCCTCGACCTGATCGAGAAAGACTCTCTCTGGGTGGCTGATCGCAACTTCTGCTTCCAGCGTTTTCTGCTGGGCATCGCCCTGAAGCTGGGCTTCTTCCTCATCCGCGAGCATGCGGGCCTCAACTACCAAGTGGCAAACAAGTTGCGCAAGCGAGGCTGGAGTGCGTCGGGGGAAGTTCTTGAGCAGACCATCGTCATTGAGGACGAAAAGGGGCACAAATACCACTTCCGCCGCATCGTCGTGAAACTGAACCAGGCGACAGAGGATGGCGATTGGGAGCTGGCGCTGCTGACTAACCTGCCGAAGACCGTGTCGGCCATCGTGGTGTCGGAAGCCTATCGCCAAAGATGGACCATCGAAGGTGGGTTCCAAGATCTGACAACAACCTTGGATTGTGAGATCAACACGCTGTGTTATCCCCGGGCGGCGCTGTTCGTGTTCTGCGTGGCGGTGCTGGCCTACAACCTGCAAAGCGCGATCAAGGGCGTGATGCGCGCGGAGCATGGGGCCGACAAAGTAGAACACGACCTGTCGCGTTACTTCGTGGCCGGTGAGATTGGGCAAGTGTATCGCGGCATGATGGTAGCCCTGCCGTCGGACGAGTGGGTCGTCTTTCAACACATGAGCATCACGGAGTACGCTGCCTTCCTCAAACAGTTGGCGCGAAACGTCGATTTCGAGCGTTATCCCAAAGCACACCGTGGCACCAAGAAAGCAAAGCCAAAGCGACATTACGACCCCGAGCATCCACATGTCTCCGTCGCCAAGATATTACTCGCTCGAAAACTGAATGAAACCGGCTGAGATTTATTATTGGTTCGCACCTTGGAAGGGCTGGGGTCATTCTGCGCGGTGCCAATCTGCAAGATGCCCATCTGACCAAGGCCAATCTGTTCCGAACCGAACTGCGCGAGGCCAATCTGCAAGCTGCCCATCTGAGCGAGGCTGATCTGCATGATGCCAATCTGAGCGAGGCCAATCTGATCGATGCCATTCTGATCGGTGCTGATCTTCGCGGCGCCGAGTTGCGCAATGCCAATCTGCAAGCTGCCCATCTGAGCAATGCCGATCTGCGTTATGCCAATCTGCGCGGCGCCGATCTTAGTCATGCCATTCTGAACGAGGCCGATCTGACCTTCGCTGATCTTCGCGATGCCAATCTGCAAAATGCCAATCTGGAAGATGCCAATCTGATCCGTGCCGAGCTGGGCGGTGCCGATCTGCGCAATGCAAATCTGCACGGTGCTATTCTTCCCTTCGGCTTTACCCCCACTATTCCACCCCCCTCTCCAGAATGGGAAACCCGCTTCTCAGAATCGTCGGCTACCCTCATTGATATTCTGACCAATGGGACGGTCGCCGCCCGCAAGCGTATTCGTTCTCGGCTCAGGTTTTTCCGTGACTTTGCCGTCAGGGACCGTCCCAATCTGTATGGCTTCGCCATAGAGCGAGGCCTTGAACCTACTACCGCAGGACATTACCGCGATGATCTTCAGCGGCGATTAGGTGGTATCAATCTCACCCAGCCCTCGACGAGAAAAGATGCCGGCTGGAACGAAATCGAGTTATCTCCCGCAGGAAGGGCGCTTGCCGAGTGGATCGCTCTTCACCCCGAACACCTCGTCGATTGACCTACTCTGAACATATGTTCACATAGGCAAGAATTGCAGTTCTTGCCCTCTTTTTTTGCCTAAATTGACCGACCTTTATTCCCGGTTAAAATTTCAGCAGAGGAGACATAAGTCAGCGTTCAGCGCCAACTTATGATGATAGGCTGCTGTCTTTAACTAACCCCTGAATCAATAGAGGTTTACGGCGTATTGGCCACGCGGCAAGCGTGCGCCTGCGCCATGCTCCGTCTCCATCGTGGAGGGCATCATGACCCCTGTTCCGTTCCACGTGTCGCTTCGTACCCGGCCTGACTATGGCCATCCTGAAATACCGTTTATGCCTCCGTCACCGCTCGCACTCCGCCACGATCCCGACCGGACTGACGATGTCCCCGTGCAGCCGGAGTCTGGGTCGGATGATCCTGGCCCGACTACCGATTGTCTGGTCGGTCGGCGTGAGGCTCTCCGTAGAATGCTGCTCTCTTTGAAGCTTGGCCTGACCTGGGACGAGATCAACGACATCCTGCAGGAGACCATGTACCGTGGCTGGAGGGCTTTGCACAGCGGTAGAGCGATCCAGCTGAAGGATCGTTGGGCTTGGCTACGGAGGGTGGCTAAAAATGTGGCCATCGACTATTGCCGATCCCGGTCCAGACGTATCTGTCTTTCGATCGAGGATTTTGAGCCGGAGGATCCGAAGAAAGGTATTCCCATCCTGGTTCTACAAAAAAGGATCAGGGATGCCGTTGACACCCTTCCCCCTCCTCTCAAGCAGATAGTAGAATTGCGCTACCTAGAGGGGGAAACATATGCGTCTCTTCGCACCCTCCTCGGTCTTTCTGACGGCGCGATCACCAGGCTTTTGGAAAAAGCCAAGGCTATCCTTCAGGAGAGACTCGCGGACCTGGAATAAAAACCAGATCGCCCTGGCGCATCTTGCGTCATGAACGTCAAAGTATCAGACAGAAAAAAACGCCCAGTACGACAATACCCGACACAAGTCGGGTGATCGCCTGACGCCATCCCAATGATGGGGTGGCAAGTCGCCCATGATAAATTCACGCCAATCGCCCTAACCTGTAATCCGAAACGGGTTCGTTTCGCCTATCGGATGCACAGCATCCTGATGTGATGCTGCGCCTTGCTCATTGACAATTTGGATGCTCGCAGTTACGGAGAGGCTCGTCAGCCAAACCCTACGGATGAAGCCGCGCCCGCCCCAGGAGAGCGCAGATCGACAATCGATCTGTGGGCCTGGATCAGGCGGGCGGCGAGGACAGTGCCCCCGGGCACTCACCCACGCTGACAAACCCGGCTATACGCCGCCTCTATTGCCTCAGGGCTGAAATGCTGTTGCACGAAGCATCAGCATGAGGAGGTTGGGTCACCGATGACGATCAAGCCCGTCTGCGAGATCAGGAAAGATACGAGTCGGCCATGTGGCCGACAATGCGGTGTGGCCGTTGGGGCTGAGTGCTCGTATGAGGGCGCTCACATGGTTCAACCCAGCGCATCGCATTTCGCCATATTCTTTTTGATTAACCAGGCGGCTGGCAGCATTAAAGCTGACGGATGCCTCTCTTGATGGAGCAACACCTAATGACTAGCGATTCCATCCACGATGAGGAAAGAAGCAGGTACGAAAGTTTTGCCAGCAACCACGCCGAAGAGGAATATCGGCAGCGGATGGCCATCCTTTATACCTGCTGGCACCGCTTCAACCAGGAGTATTTCGGGGGCCGCCTGCGAGAGCCCCACCTCGGCTTCGGCAGGACCGCCCCTCGAAGTCTCGGTCACTGTGCGGAAAAGACTCAGTACGGTGGCCAGATCCAGATCACCCTGAATGAAAGGTTGGTCTTCGGCACTAACCTGGCATGGGTCGTCAATCCCTGGCCGCCTGCCGTCGGAACTCGCCTCTTCATCGAGGATTTACTGCTGCGTTTCACCGTTCGCCAGTTCGTTCTCGAAGTCCATGAGGCGCAGGAAGCTACCCACGACGGCTTTGGGACGCTTTTTGCCACCGAAGCGAGCAGAATCAGCGGTGTGGAGGGCCGGTCGTCGCCCGCAACCGCAACGGCGAGGATTTCCACCTGGCCCGTTTCTGGCCACATAATGTCTGGCTGGAAAAAGATCCTCGCCGTTACAGTGATGACGTGACCCAAGACCTGCTGGACCTGGGCGCCGGACGGAACGATGCCATTCAGCGTGGCTCACTGCCTCCCAGCTTGGGCACCTGGGAATTGATCCTTCACTACTTGGCCAATGACCGTCATGAGCGGTTGCTGGAAATGGCAATACAGCACGTTGACCGGCTTCACGACTTACGCACGTCTCGTTTACCTGTCATGCGCCGCTGCGAGGATGGGCTGGAGGACGTAAACGGGGATCCGCTTGGATTGGTGGTGTTTCAGCCTGAATGGCTCGACTGGAACAACGGCACAGTGCGCAAGTTCGCCCAATCCATCTACGAACATCGAATCTTCGCCGAGCTGCCAATCCTTGCTGATGCCTTGGAGGATGCCGGATGCACTGACGAGCAAATCCTGCGGCACCTCCGCTACAACATGGAACACACTCGGCGATGCTGGGTGCTTCGTCGGCTGCTCGCCTGAATCAGATGATTGAAGTTTGCAAGAAAAGTGGACTGTGTGTCGCCCATGTTGGCGGCACTCCGGTCCTGGTATCGCCCATGTGGAGTGTGAGATGAAGATGTTAGTGCAAGCGGCGGCTTTGGTGATGATCCTCTTCGGCATGGCTTCGGCCGCCCTGGCTGCGGAGAAGCCCTGCTGGGTCGGCAGGGAAGAGGACAACAAAAGAGTGTTCTGGTCCTGCATCAACACGGAAGGGAGCAGCTGGACCCTGAGCCGCAACAGCGTAGTTGTTGGCGCCTTTGAAACAACAAACGTCACGGACGAGTTCATCGAGATGAAGCTGAAGACGGACAAGGATTTCCGGCTGAGGCTGTATAAGGACAGGATGTCCATGAATCAAAATGGCGACCGGTGGACGACAATAGCCATTGGGAAGTGGCAGAAGTAACGGAATACGCTTCCACCGCCCTCGACTTAAAGAGGGCGGTGGATTTCTGTCAGATATGTCCCGACCACATCTTCATCGCCTGTTCGTTTGAACCTGATGATTATTGTTCAGGGTTTTGTTTTCAAGGGGGGTCGCCCCTCTGGGAGCGCATTTTGTCCTTTTGGAGGTTTTGCCATGCTGGAGATCATGTTTGGTCTCTTTCTGTGTTTCGCGCCTCTGGTCCTCCTGCTTGGCGCGGTTGCGCCTATGGCAGTGCCGATCAGCAATCGTCTCGTGAAAAACACCGTTGAGAAACGCCGCGCAGGCCTTCTGAAGACGAAGGCCAATATCCGCAAGACTTTCCCATCCGAGGCGGAATTGCGTTCGCTGGCCCGGTCGGTCATGAAGCGACAGCTGCATCCATTCATCATTTTGCCGGGTGACATTATTCTGGATGGGGAGTGCCGCTGGCGCGGTCTGATGCTGGAAAACCCCGATTTCGAGGTAGATGTCATCGTCGTGGAGCGCGAGCTGACGCCAGGAGAGATCAGCGAGCTGCAAATGATTTCGACGCTCCATTCTACTACGCTCACCCCCTACGACCAGGCCCTGGCATGCAAAGGATGGATGGAGCAGAACCCTGGCAAAACGGCAAAGGAACTTGCCGAGAAGATCGACCGCGATCCGAGCATGATTACGAAGCTCATGTCTCTGTGGAAAACGAGTCCTCTCGTGCTCCAAGCAGCGGAAGAGGGAAAGGTAGGTCCGAAGGCATGGCATCAGATCAGTCTCTTGCCTGAATCGGATCAGGGTGGACTACTTGAGATGTATTTGTCCGGCACACCGGCTACCCAGATTGCTGAAATCAGCCGCAAGATGCGCCAGGCTGCTTCGTCCAGGTCTACGGTGAAGGTCAGCCGCATCAAGTGTGAAGTGCCGGGCAAAGGCGCGACGGTAGTGGTCAGCGGCGAAGCCATCTCGCTTGAGGACATGATCGAGGCTCTGGCTGAGTTGATTAAGCTGGCCAAAAGGGAAAGCGAAAAAGGGCTGGATGCCAAGACGTTCGAGCGGGTCTGCCGCGACTTGGCGAAAAAAGTGTAAGTGAGGAGGCGCAACATTAACGCTAGACTTCAGCACGACTGTGCCTTTGCCATGGCAAAGGCACTGCTTGACATCGTTCAGAAGTGTATAAGGGACGAGGAGAGGCAAGACTGTTTTACCGAGTTCTACCGCGTCGTCCATGCTGGCATCGATGCCTACGCGATCCAGGAGGCGCGGATGCAGCAGCGTTTGAATCCCTCACGGAATTGAACTTAAGGGAGTGTCTGATGAGCAACCGTAATGACGAAGGTTTGGTGATCCTGCTTATCCTGGGGGGCATCATCTGGGCGCTGGTGTATTCCGGGCGCTGGAGACCCGCCAGGACTGCCTTTGGCACAGCATTCTGGATGACCGACCGACTGCTTCGCGCCTGGGGAATGCTGGGCAAGAAAGGCTTGATCCTCGGGCGAACTATTGCCGGTGCAATGATCCGCATGCCGCGCTATTGTCACGTCCTGCTTGTTGGCGGGACGGGATCCGGCAAAGGTGTAGGGCTCATCATCCCGAATCTGCTCGACTATCACAGTGGATCGCTTGTGGTCTTCGATACAAAGGGAGATTTATTTGCGACGACGGCAAAACGGCGGGAGCGTCTGGGAAACCATGTCATCCGCTTAGCCCCGTTCAACGGCGGCAACGCCCAGCTGAATCCCCTCGATACGATTCCAGCGGACAGCCCACTGCTGGTCGATAGCGCCAAGGCTATGGCCGAATCTCTTGTGGTGAGAGAAGGTACTGAAAGCGATCCGCACTGGAATAATAAAGCGGCGCAAATTATTACCGCTGTACTTGTCCTTGTGCTTCTCCGATGCTCTGGCAAAGAGCGTAGCCTTTCCAGCATACAAGACATCATCAGCGATACTTTGATGCTCGCTGCGTCAGCGGACAAGCTTCGGGAAATTGGTGGAATCCCGGGGCGGCTTGGCAGCCAGATCAAGGCATTGTTCGACAAGGACAATATGCTCACCAAGGAGGGATCAGGAGTTGTAAGCACAGCCTCTCGCCACCTTGCGTTTCTCGATTCTGAAATGGTCGCGAGGTCCATGGAAAGCAGCACGTTTGATCTGCGGAGTCTGCTGAAGCCGAATGTTACGCTCTATTTAACCATACCGCCCGACCAGCTTGAAGCCCAGCGGGGGCTGCTGCGCTGCTGGATCTCGACATTGATACGGGTTATTGGCTCAGCGGGCAAGGAGGAGAGCGGTGAGGTTCTCTTCCTCCTCGACGAGGCCAGTGCTTTGGGATCCTTAGCCGCCATCGAAGAATGCCTCGTCCGGGGACGATCCGCCGGGGCTCGCCTGTTTCTGGCCTACCAGTCCGATGCCCAGGTGAAAACGGCGTTTAAGGATAAACCGACGCTGCTCTATGACAATTGCAGCACGCAGATTTACCTCGGCGCGAGCAGCTATGAGACAGCTGAGAGAATAAGTAATTCTCTCGGGACCTGGACAGAGGTAGTGGACAGTTTCGGAAAAAACACCGGGGGATCGAGAAGCGCTGATTTCAACGGCGGTGGGGGCAGCAATGGCGTCAATTGGGGATCGTCGCTTAACTACGCCCAGCAGGCTCGCCTCCTGATGATGCCTTCTGAAATATTGACCATGGACCAAAACTATCTGATCGCGTTTTTTCAAGGTTTGCCGGGGCCGATCCTTGCCAGGAGGATCAAATGGTATCAGGATCCGGCCTTCAATGGTACTGCAAAACGGGAGTATCCCAACAAGGATAAGATCATCTGGGTCTTGATTGTGGTGTTGTCCATTGTCCTTTGCCTTTACGCTTTGTGTGTGCGTATGGAGCCGGACAATCCCTGGTAAAGAAAGTGAGGAAATCGATGGCCAAGTTTGGGGAGGGCCACGTCGCGGCTATGGGTCGCCTGGGACTCAAGGAGCTGCGCAACGCCTTCACTCCGTCGCGGGAGAGCGTGGCGGATACCGAGATCGGTTTGTACGGTACGCAAACTCAGGGCGAAATAGCCAGCGCCCGCCAAGGTGCCGGTGAAGGCCCGGAGCAGGAGTCCATGAGTATGAACGATCTGCGCTCGGCCGGCCTGGAGAAGGCGCAGGGAGGGAATCAGGGTAAGGACGGCCCCGAGCAGGATTCAGGTCGGGGAAGATAACGACCAACGTTGTGTCCGTATTCACCGGCGGCGTAATGTGCGCCGCCGGGACATCAAGTTGATTTGCTTTTTCGGGAGTGAACAATGGACTGGTTCTCATCGGCATTGACATGGCTCGCGTTGATTGTGTTAGCGGTAAAAGGCATTCCCGCGATCATCCAATGGCAGGAGGAAGTGAAGGCAGTCAGGCTCAAGAAAGAGGCGGAGGAGGCTGATGCAAAATTCCAGCGGGAATCTCCTGAAGCGTGGAAGGCGAAGGAGCTAATCAAACTGGAGAAGGAACGCCTGGCGGCTGAAAAGGAGCTGGCGATGAAACGCATTCACCAGGACAACGTGCGCAATAACGCCGGACTGATCGCAGGGATTGGTCGAGGGCTCGGCTGGTGGTGATCGGGGTGTGTGGGTGATAGGAGCCAGTAATCCTGCAAAAGGGGAAGGCCGCCCACCTCCCCTGCAAGATATTTTCGATGCCTTGTCTCAACGCTGACGAGCAGGGTGGCATGAAGCCGCCACAGTCATAACCGCCTATGAGCGTCACAGGAAGATGCCGTAGGTCAAACCATAAACCATGCTTTCTTCCCTTTGCAAAAGAGGTCTCTATGTTCGCTATGTTTTGGCCGTTCGATTTCTCGTGGAGTGGCTTTTTCTTCGTCGGGTTCCTGTTCATGTGGTGGACCTTCTCCGCCATCGGCACAGCCGTCAAAGGCACCATCGAGGTCACCAAAAAAATCGTCCAGAATGAAAACGTTCAGGAAGTTGGCAAGGGGTTTCTTGCCTCCTGGATGGAGTCGCTCTTCAAAAAGTGACAGTGGGGGGCAGAAGGAAGGGCATCTTTTCACTCATTCAGAAAAGGGAGGGCGCATGTTCGAGCCATTTGTCGAAGAGGAGCTTTTTTGCCTGGTGGTGCTTTCCATCGTTGTTTATGTAATCGAGCGGCTCAAGTCCAGGATCTGGGCCGCTCTGTGTTCAATCTTCAACAAGAGGTGACTTCAGAAAACAGGAGGAAGCGTATCGTGCCTCCTCCTGTTTTGGCCACGAGGTGATACCATGACTCGTCTTGATAATTGGGTTTGTGCGATGACCCTGGCCATCGTTGCAATCATCTTCCCATTGCGGCTGTGGTGGGATTTGAATAACCCCGAAAACTGGGATCGTGAACCTTGGACCGACCCGCCAATCTATGTTCCGGTATGGATTGCCACTTGTTTCCTGGTCCTCGGCATCGCAGGGCGTATTGCGTATCTGGAACGGATTCGCAAGCGACGGGCCAGGCTCGCCGCGATCCTGATCCGCGCAGAAGAACTGATCCGCCAGCATCGGCATGAGGATGCGTCTATCGTTCTCGAAGAATGCCGCATTTTGTTCGATAAAGTGAGATCCACTTAATCAGGATTCTTTTCAAGAAAGGGACAACCATGGGACTCTTCAAGGATCTGGTTGAAGGCTTTGCCTCTGGCTTCGCCACGGCGGCAAGGGCCGGTTCGCCGCGCGTCGCCGGACGGCCGGGAGCCATCGAAGCGTGCTGCGCCCAGCTTGGCTGGGGCATCGACGAGCGCGTCGGCAGCACCGGCATCATCCTCCATTTCAACGACCCGATCGTCAACATCCGCAAGGTGCTGATTACCGTGGGCGAATCCGGCCACATCGCCGTTTTCTCCACCTTCAGCCCCGCTCAATTCCGGCAAGTGCCCCCGGAAGTGATGAGCTACCTCCTGCAGCGTAACAGCCAGATCTTTCAGGCCTGGCAGATGACTGCCAATGACAACGGCACCCAGTCCTTTGCCATCGCACAAGGCGTTTTCCTGCAGGGCATGACGGCCCCCATCTTCAAGGCCTCCTGCGAGATGCTGGTCAAGGAAGCCAGCGACTTCGACTCGAAGCTGCGCCAGGCTGGGGTCTCCTTCTAATCGTGCCGATTTGGCAACACGGGGCGGGGACTGCTAACCCGCCCGTTTTTCTCAAGCTGTATGGCTGTCTTTTGTCTGTGATAGCGAGGACCCATGTATACCATCTTCATTCTGGCCGCAGCGTTTGCGCCGGGGCAAGTACAGTTCTTTCCCGATCAACCAGCGCAGGAGCCGGCGGGCAAGGCTCCCGCCGCGAAACCGGCCAGCAACATCGATGCGAGGAAGGAAACACGCGATCAGGTGCTTCGTGCCGTTGGCCCCGAGTGCCTTGCCTTTACCAGGCACTACGGCGACCTCGGCATTTACGCGCTAAAACAGTGTCGTCCGGAAACAGGCAAAAACCTCGTCAAGCTGTTCAATTCCGGCGATCTGGACAGACTGAAAAACCCCAGGGCGGCACTGCAGGCGGTGCGCCAACATGGGGATGCGGCGGCGGCATGGATTGTCGAGCACCATGAGCAATTGGTTGACCCCGATGCCCTGGAGTGCTGGTGCAGGGAGCCGATGGAGTACGTCTACGATCTGAAGGACATCGAGCAGCAAGCAATCCAGCTGCGAGCAAGCCGAAAGTACCCGCCATGGCTCGCCAATCTCATGGCCGATGGCAACATGGCTTACATCGTCATGGGTGTCCTGGCTCTGCTCTTCTTGGTTGTGGCATACCGGAGAAAGCGCAGACCGGCCGCACCTCCCGCACCCTGAGCTACAGCAAAGTGACACACTGAGAAGAGCAGCCACATTCTGGGCGGGAGAACGTAACCCGTCCTCTTACTTCACGGAGATAGCATGAAAGACAAACTGTCAAAGGTCCCGGTTGTCGAAAAGCCGATGCCGGGGATGGATCCGAAAGAACATGGCCACCTGACCTTGGCAAGCCTCGTCGAGGAAATGCGACAAGACGAGGCAGCTGGGAAGAGTGAGGACGCACACTGGTATGGGAAGGAAGCCCTCCAGAAGATCCTCGGCGGGAAGACAGATGCTCCTGAGCCGAAACCGGCCAAGGGCAAAGAACAAAACCAGGAAATCGAGAGGTGACCCATGATCTTCCGTTGTCCCGGGTGCCGGAAGAAGCTGCGATGCACCGAGCGATTCATCGGCCTGAAGATACGTTGTCCGAGCTGCAAAGGAATACTGAGACTGTTGTCTCGGTCGGCGTGGATCAAGCAAGCGAATTATAGAAGCAGCAATTGAGCTGCGGCGATTACAATTTGGCACGTTCTGGTTTGCCTGCAACGGGCTTCCTGACGCCGTCCACCACAAGCGCCTGCATAACCTGCGTCAGCGGCTTGGAGAGAACAAGCCGATTGCCCTCCCTCTCGGTCAACTGCATGCGGTTGGGGTCAACATCGTCGTATTCCGGTTAGTCTCTGTGAGCGAACGCCCCACTTCCAGATCCATTTCTCCCGCTCTGTTGTCCCACCTTCCCGGCGTGCAGCCTGGGCAAACGGCAGTGAAAATCCTGGCGCATTTCCACAGTTTGCGCGTTTTAGAATTGAAGGATGTTACGGCACAAGGCTAACTTATCAAACAAGTTGCACGATAGCCGACCGAGATTAGTCAGACCTTTTGCGCCTACTGTGCCGGTTACCGGATGATGAGAGGGGTGAATTGTGAAACTGTTGACGCCGAAGCAGGTCGCCGAGCGGGCGGGAGTGTCCGACAGCCTCATTTACGAATGGTGTGCCGAAGGACGCCTCCCGCATTACCGCTTCGGCTGCAAGAAAAAACGCGGTCGGATCATGATCGACGAGGCCGAGCTTGAGGCTTTCCTTGCTGGGTGCAGGCAGGAAGCCCAGCCGCTGCCATCGGCCCCGCCGTTGAAGCATATCCATCTTGGTTGACCCTATTCAGGTGCGCCACGGGTGAGCCGAAAGGCCGCTCAATCCCCCGCCTGCATCCGTGCAGTGCGGGGGATTTTTTGTTTCGGCCTACTTCCCGTCCTTTTTCTCCTCGTTCTCCGTGGCTTTCTGCGCCATGTCACGGAGATGCTGGACCTTCTGGGACAGCTGGCTGTAGTGGCGGCTCACCATCTTCGTATCTACATGGCCGAGTAATTCAGCGACCTGGGCGATGCCCACGCCTTTCTCCAGGGCCGAGGTAGCGAAGCTCTTGCGGTAGGCCGTGGCGATCACGTCCTTGAGGTGAGGCAGCTTCTTGCGGAGGATGCGGAACCGGCAGCGGACGCCGTTGCTGGTGAAACCCCTTTTGCTGATCGGCCCCCGGAACAGTGGTCCTTCTGGATACTTCGCCACGAGCTTCTTCGTCAGCGCCACCATCTCCTCGTTCAGGTAGATGATTCGGGGCCTGCCGGTCTTATGAGCCGTCTTGTGCTTCGTCAGCACCCAGATACCAAGCTCCAGGTTTACGTCGGCGGCGGTCACCTTGCGGACCTCTCCCGGACGTGCCCCGGTCTGCTGCATGGTCCAGACAAACTCGCGGAACTGCTCGTCCTTGATCGCTCCCAGGATTTCCTTCTTCTCCGGTTCTGTGACGATGCGGGTGCGAGCGTGCTGCTGCGGCTTCTTCACCCGCTTGAGTGGGTTGATGCTGAGCACGCCTTCGGACTCGGCCCAGTTGAAGGCTCGCTTGACGCAGGTGACGGCGTTCCGCTGGCCACCTTTCCAGTCGTGGGCGTCCAGCCAGCGGGTGACGTGCAGCGGCTTCAGGTCAGCGGCCAGCAGCATACCGTACTGCTCGCTGAAATCCTGCAAGAAGTGCAGATACCACTGATAGGTATCTGGGGTGTGGTGCTTCTGCGACCAGTCCATGAACAGGTCGCACACTTGACAGACCTTGATGTCCTCAGGTTTCGGCAGATTCGCCGGGTCCGAGGCCATCAGCTTGTAGAAGGCAGTCATAATCTCCGGGGGCGCGTTCCAGCCACTCTTGCCCTTCTTCGGGGGCGGAGCGCCTTCCGGGTGGGTGCCGAGCGGCACTTTCTGGCCGTCAATTTCGACGAACCATTTTTTCTTTGCTGCGCGATACCAGGGTTTTCTCGGACGCATGATGGCTCTCCCGTAAACCTTGCCACGGGTAAGCCGGAAAGACCATTCTTGCGTTCCGTGCCCAGTTCCGTGCCCTCCATCGCGAAGAGCACTTTTTTCGATTGCCGTAAGTCTTTTTGCTTTCAAGACTTACTTTAGTGGAGCTGAGGGGGTTCGAACCCCTGACCTCTTGAATGCCATTCATCGGTGTTTGCCTTCGCAGCTTGAACGTCACTGCTTTAAGTATATGCAATTACGCATGTTATGTCAATAGCAGCAGCTTTGGCTGGCAGTCCGATTAGCCAGTTTTGGCCAGGTTTCTTCCCTGATTACTGGCATGAAAACTGGCAACAGCGACCGCTTGACTGCCGGAAAGGAGGTCTCGTTGGAGCGAATAGAGGGACAAGTTCAAGTGATTTCGGCTGAGGTGCGGCGCAGTGCTGTCCGGTAGGGAGGGTGGCTCACCGTGCGACCACTGGACATTGGCTTGAATTACCGCACCGCTTCTGCTTGAATACGAAAAGTCGCCAGTGCATCTCTCAGGCAGCCAACCGTTCGAGGAGGACGATATGGACACGAGACAGGCGCAAAACTTTGTGCTTCAACTTCGCGGCTATCAGCCGTATGAACAGAATGTTGACGGCAGCTACGCCGGGGATCCTGACGACCTGATCGCCCGTGGATTGACGAAGCAGCTGGACGACGGAGACGGCGTTGAGCTCATGGAAAAGGGCTGGGTGGACTCGTTGCACATCGCCACCACCTGCTTCCGCAGCGGTGTTGCCGAGATGCTGACCAGGGACCACCACTCGGACCATGCTGGGATCGTCCTCGTCGAGATTTTCCTGACCGAGCAGTTGCCGGGGATCGAGGACTTTTCCGGAATCTTCGCGGTTGATGACGTCGGCATCTGGTACTACGACGGTGACGGTCACATCGACGAACCCGTCTGGCGTCAGCGCGTCATCCTGTGGCGGTTTGTTCAGAGCATGGTCTTGCACCAGGTGTCTTGATGCGAAATACTGACCTACGAATGCACGGGGACGCAGCGCCATCCGGAGAGTGATTTCAGAACGGCGGGTTCGGTAGCAGAACGAACAGGCATCGGGGTTCCTCGAACGGGTGAGGAAGGCAAAGGGAGGGGCGGAGAGATGGTCTCCCACCCCGGTTGCATCGTTGCGGACGTGAACGCCGAACTTCCGACCTTTTCGTACATTTTCCTCCGGTCCGTACAGCCCACGAGAACAACTGACGAAAGATCAGCTGCTCGTAACAGAAGGGCAGTAGGTCGGGGTGGCGAACGATAACAAGAATGAGGGCAAGGCCGGGCGATGCCTTGCCCCGCCGATTCCTAAATCTTCGTCCGGCATCATGACCGTGATGCACGGAGAGCCGTCGTAGTCCGGCCCGCAAACAGCCCTGAGTCTGATCAACGGAGGTTCGCCTCGCAATGGTCCGTTGGTCCGTTTCCGGCTTATGAAAATGGTTGAGATGCTATCTTTTCCCGGTATAATGTTTGGGACGTTTCATTTTGTCCAAGCAGCCCAGTAGCCGGAAAATGCCAACACGGTGCTGCGCGGAGGATCGCAGGAAGGGTGTGATATTTGTATACTGTTCAATACGGACAAAATGGTCAAGTCACCGGCTTGGAGAGACAGGAACCCACCGTGCCGGTCGCGATCAACATTGAGGACCAGGTCTTCTGCGATTTCCTGTCATGGGATTGCCGTCAAGCCCATGCGATTGAGCCAGGCATTTCGCCACCGCACGATCAGGTTTTCTACTATTTCTCAGACCTCAATAAGCTACTTGAACACTGCAAGAAACGCGGGATGATGATCTACGTCCGCCGGGAAGATGACATCCCTCCGACGGTCAGTTTCGGGGACGTGGTGGTATATGCACCGGTCAACGGCCCTGTGAACGCGAATTTCTTCATTCTTCATGAGGCTGTAGAAGAAGCAGACAAGATGTTCCACCACGAGAATGATGGAATCAACCATCGGCCGACCAATTTATGTATCAGTCCGAATTTACTGGCAACCATCAACGCAGGTATCGCCAACGAGGGGTCTGAGATTCGGCGATTAGTGTCTTGGCCAATCAAACGAGTTTTCGTATACATAGACGTTTCGGATTTTTCCACCATGCCGCCTGGGCAACAAGTGCTGGTAATCAACTCGATTATCTCTCTCGTGGATAAGGAGGCATGGAACCCGAATGTCCTCCGCAACTACGAAGCGAAGTTGTGTATTGGCGATGGGTACATCTTCGTATTCAGCAACGCCCTGACCGCAGTCCAGTTCTCAGCGCAGTTTGCTCGCTTGGTCGAAGTCATGGGCGCCAAGAAGCTCCTTCCCGTCGAATTCCACTTCCGAATGGGAATTCACATTGGGGATGTATACTGTTTCTGGGACACCGGCCGCGACAAATGGAACTACATTGGGAAGGGGATCAATGGTGGCCAGCGAGTCCTTGCGGCAATTGGGAAAGAGGCGGATGATGTCGTGTTCGTCTCGGAGCAGGTCCGGCGCCAGATCATCGCGGACAGCAATGGTACTGCTCCCTACCAGACCGCACTCGCGAACATGCACAGCAAAGGCCGTAAGGCAGATAAGCACGGGGAACTCTGGCGAGTCTTTGAACTGAACTGCACCGGGATCACCACTCTTCTGCCGAACTTGAACCAGTAAATGCAAGGAAGATGCCACGGACTACGCCAAAGAAGCGGAGCGATGGGCAAGGTAATCGACTAACAGCCTCTCAGATCGGAGGAAGCCGCGATGGGAAAACATACAGAAGAACTACAACAGCTGATGACACGAAAAATGGATGGTCGAAAGAAAATGCCGCGTGCATATGCTTTCGCTCATGTGCGGAGGAAAATCAGCCGTGGCGCACTCTATTTTGACCAACTACTTGAAAACCTCTACAAGATGTGGGAAGGAAGTCCGCCGAAGAGTGAGGAAGACAAAATTAATCTCTGGATCAAGAGTGCCGCTGTGGAACGCGAACGCCTCCATGATTTGGACGAGTTGGAAGCATCTGGTTGGCGGCGTTGATGTCAATCCAGCCTGGGTAGACAGCCAGGCTGGGAGATCGGCACTGATGAATACGACTGCTCGGATCAGACTGCCGGCCATTGAGACAAAAGTAGACAGCGTTCTGCCGGTACATCACGCCGAGTCCCAAGCGGCCACTCGGTGCCGACTATATCCGCAACACACACAACCACAAGACCTTCAACATTCTCCCGTTGGTCCTCCTCCTGGTTCCGGTAGATGGTCCTCGGCGCTGGTCCATCAGCGGGATAAAGTGTGAGGCGTAGTTTCTGGTCCCTATCCCACCATGACGAATGGATCTTGAACACACCCTCCTCTATTCCGAGCACAGCAACCGTAACACCACGGAGTCCGTATCGGCAGCGACCCCGTCTCTCACACTCCTCCCAGACGGTGATCGACGTTCCAGGGCGAAGGCGTAGCCTCTGAATTTTCGCCAACAGATCATCTCCTTTGAACCAATCTCCTCTCAAGCGATATGAGGCGAACTGCTCGTGCAGTCGCTTCTTCTCCTTGCGCCCACCGGGGAGAGTGCCCAGCAGGATCAGCAAGTCGTGATGTGCCCACTGAAGTTCGGCCCGCATTTTCTGTGGATTGGCAGAGGAACCGATCCTGATGGCCTCGCTGCCAGTATTTTGAATGAAGTAGATCACAATTCCACCCCCACCATTGCCGGCTTGCCCCGAGCATCAGCTACACGCTGTTGCAGAATTTGATAATATACAATCCTACCCACGCTACTGTTCGGCTGTCAAGTAAAAACTCTGCCCCTAAGCGCCAATGCCGCTCCGTTTTCGCGTCAGGCGACGATTATGCAGCGCCGGTTCGTGGCAGTGTGAAAGCCAGGGTGGGCGTCCCTGGCGAACGTGTTGCTACTTGGGCAGGTTGAGCAATTCTCGCTCGCCCAGCCAGGCAGCCAGGCAAGTTTGCAGCCTGACCAGCACGGCGACCGGGATGCTGGTCGAGAGTCTGGCAGTCATATTGAACACCTGATCCTCTCCGTTGAGGATCTTGTCGAGCAGGGCGTTCCCCTCCTCGAGCATGAACTCCTTCGGTCCCGCCAAGGTGCCTGTCTCTGCGTCCCAACTGAATCGTCCGACTTTGATCGCTGCCATTGTCGCTCTCTCCTGAGTGTGAGTGTGGGAAGGAAAAAGGGCCATCCGTGGCCCGGTGTCAGGCCGTCCTCTCAATCACTGAGACAACGAGTGATTGCGGAGAGCAGTTTCAGGAGGACGAGCAGAACGAGGAGCGTAAGAATCGTCATTTGTCCGAATCCTCAATAAGCGATGGTCATTCTTGCTCGGAAACGTTCCGGGCAATCTCTTCACCAACTGGTCCACCGGCAAAGGGGCATCCGTGCCCATCCGTGTCAGTCGTTGACCTCGACCGGGCTCGCGGCCAGTTCGGCGAAGGTCAGGACATTGATCCCGAGCCGATGAGGCGGAATGTCCTTCCGACAGAACCAAAGCCGCTTCTTGCTACGGCGGAGCCAGGATCGCGGGACGTTGACCTCCAGGACAACCACGTCCTCGACTCGACCACCGTGCCGCTTGACGACATGCAGCATTGCCCAGGCCGTCTTGCTGCTGGCATGGAGCCAGACCACCTTCAACTTGCCCTTGCTCTTGGAGAAGAGCAGCCCGGACCGCTGGATACTGGCGAGGTTACGTTTCGGCGTAGCGTGGCGTAGCAGCATGGATGCGCCCTCCGGTAGCGAGGGCAAGCCGGGGCGATGGCCTGCCCTCTGGGTTGGGGGTTACTTGCTGCTGGCAGCACGCAGGGCCTTGACATGCTTGCATTCTCTTTGACGCCAGGTCGCGTCAGGGCAGGAGCACGTCCAGGTCGTGCCGTCGATGTCGTATGTGGTGCCGTCAGCTTTCACGAGCCGATAGCCGCCGGTGATGACGACCACGGTGTAGGGGGTGCCGTTGATCTCCAGGACTGCTCCGTCCGGATGATCCAGCCGCCGAATCCAGCGACAGATTCCTTGGACGGGCTTGACGGGCTTTCGAGACCTGTTAGCGTGAGACATTGAATCGACTCCTTTGTAGTCGGTTCCCGGGTCGGGGCGTCTAGCACACGCCCCGGCCCACCTTGATAGAAGAGGCACACTTGTGAGAGGAGAGTTGTAACTGCCTGTGAGACTTAGGCTTACTGCTCCCCTCACGCCTGAATCATACCGATGGGCACTTGCCATCTGGGAGGGGTCTGATGGAAAAGCCTGGAAAATCAGGGCAATTTCTGCGACAAGGACGCCCCACTATATCTCAGATGTAGAAAATCTGAGTTGTCTTGATTTCGCACAGCAGGATGACTTTTTCGGCAGCCGGGACGCCCCCCACTATCTCGCATCCTCGGGTTTCAGAACTGACCCCTGTGGCCTGCCAAGTCTTGCCTTGAAGATGCCGGCTTGGTATGCTTTCTGAAGGGATTGCGTCCGAACGAACTCATCGGCAAAGGCTCCAAGATATTGACTCTGGGCCGGCCCATATGACCTCTCTCAATCTCGAGCAGGTCAGAACCCACACAATAAGATCCAGGCACAGCACCGCTGGGGAGTTGTCATTGCGACTCTCCATCGTGTGATTAGCGGGGTTCATGCAAAGAGAGGATTGTGACATGGTGACCAAAGTGAAGAGTGACAAAGTTGAACGACAAGAATGGCAAGACCTGGCGAAATGGTGTGATGCCGCAATTGCCGAACTCGATGCCGCATGGAAGGTCGAGATCGAAGAACAACAACAATCAGCGAAAAGCGATCCAGTTTGGTGGCGGACCAAGGCCTGGATAAAGGTTCAACAGGCAATCACTTACGCGAAGCAGATGGGGGCGCTTAAAGTAGCAGAAGGGTTAGTTGCTGCACTCAACATCAATCGATTTCAGCTCGTGTCTTGGCGTGGTGGAATTAGTCTGCTTGAGTTATGCCGCGATGAGTGTCGAAGGCAAGCTAAGAAAGCAGTTGTAACGCACGGTTCCAAGACCCTGGCCGAAGCTATCCTGAAGATCCTCGAAAGCAATCTAGGAAAGGTATTTACAGCGGAGGAGTTGGCAACGCTGCTGTTAAAGGACGGTATAGAGCTTCCGCACGATCCATACGAAAGGAATGCCGCCATCTCAAAAGCCGTCCGGCTTCTTCGTGACGATGGTTACGACATCCCCAAAGGGAGGTATGTCCTGCGATCCCTCAATCGCAAGTCCTAAGAGGTCAAGCTGTTCCGCTTCCCCCAACATCGCCCAACATCGCCCAATTACAGTTTCCAGCGGAGGCCGGTAGTATTGCACCAGTGGCAACTACGAAATTGCCGAGACTTTTCAGGGTGCAGTTACGAAGAAAGGAACTACCGATGAGTTCTCCGAACAGCAAGCACGACTGGGCTCTTTGGTTCGCTGGACTGGGGCTGCCTGTCTTTCCATGCAAAGGGAAAAGACCTGTGACGCCACATGGCTTCAAAGACGCAACGACAGACATGACGCAGATCACCAGATGGTGGAGCCAGAACCCGAATTGGAACCTCGGGATGCCTACCGGGAAGGTGAGTAAATGTTTCGCTGTGGACTGCGACGGTCAGCAAGGGATCGACCAGTTCGTACAATTGATAGCGGAGAATGGCGGGATTCCGAAGACGCCTATCTCTGCAACTGGAGGAGGAGGGCTGCATTATCTGTTTCAGTATCCCACTGATCGAGAAGTCAGGAATGGCAGCAAGGTCGGCGGCAAGATGATCGATGTTCGCGGAGAAGGTGGATACATTATTGTTCCACCCAGCAGTCATGAATCAGGAAGAGACTACGCCTGGCAAGTTTCATTGGCGGACACTCCGTTCGCCATCCCTCCCGGGTGGGTGCTTGATCTCGTCACGAGCAAAGGAAAGCAGTCCGCGTCGCCCCTGGGCAGTGAACAATGGTTCGCTTCCGAATGTGGAGGATTGACTTTTGAAACGGCTCCTGGTGCCCCAGATGGTGCCCGGCACGATATGGCATGCCGACTTGCAGGTGCCCACCTGCGTCACGAGCCACCCCAGGAAGTCTTACGAAAGGGACGTCCATGGGCGAAGAGATGCACTCCGCCGTTCGATGAAGAGGAGCTCGCTCGCATCATTTACGACCTGGCTCTCAAGGACCTTTCCAAAGCCGAAGGGCCGTCCAAGAGCCAAACGCAGGTGCAGTGCCTCCTGGCACTTGCACAACAATGTGAGGCTTTCCATACGCCTTCCTCAGAGCCGTATGCGACGATCCCGGCGGGCAGCCATTGTGAGAACTGGCCGGTCCGGAGCAACCGGTTCAGAAAATGGTTGCAGCGAGCCTACTACCATCAGTTCCGCACAGCGCCTAACAAGGAAAGCCTGAACTCCGCAATCGAGATGGTGGAAGCAATCGCTGCACACGATGGGCCAGAACTGAACATTTTCATCAGGGTAGCGGAGCACAACGGGAAGGTCTACATCGACCTCTGCAACGCCGACTGGCAGGTGGTCGAGGTAGATGCCCAAGGTTGGCGAATCACCCAACAGTGCCCGGTGAAGTTCCGGCGAACGAAGGGGATGCGTTCCCTGCCATCGCCAGAGACAGGGGGATCAGTTGCCCTTCTGCGTGACTTCCTGAACATCCGAGACGAGGACTGGCCGCTACTCGCTGTCTGGCTCGTCTCCGCCCTCCGAGCGGTAGGCCCCTTCGCCATCCTAATATTCGTGGCGGAGCAGGGGTCGGGCAAATCCACTACGGGGGAAACGCTCTCCAGGTTGATCGATCCGGGCGAGGCCGCGTTGCGATCCGATCCGCGGAGCGAGCACGACTTGATGATCGCCGCCAACAATACTTGGCTGCTGATCTTCGACAACCTGTCATCTGTCAAGCAGTGGCTCTCGGATGCCCTCTGCCGTCTCTCGACAGGGGCAGCCCTGGTAACTCGGCAGCTGTACACCGACACCGACGAGATCATCCTGGCGGCTATGCGACCCATCATTCTCACCAGTATCGCAGACATCGCGACACGATCTGATTTGCTTGATCGTGCCGTCATCGTGATGCTGCCTCCGATTCCTGATGATCGACGGCTTCCCGAATCGGAATACTGGTCCAGGTTCGACAATGCCGCCCCGAAGATTTTCGGCTCGCTGCTCGATGCAATCAGCTGCGGGTTGCAGAATCTCCCGAAGGTGGAGACACCGTCTTTGCCGAGGATGGCAGATTTCGCCCGGTGGGGAGTCGCTGTCGAACCTGGTCTGTTGCTGCTGCCGGGCTCCTTCCTGGCCGCTTACGCACGCAATCGGAACAGGGCGAACGAACTTGCCCTGGAGGCGACCCCCATATCCAAAGCAATCAGCGATCTCCTTACTAACGAAAGCCGGTTCGAGGGCACAGCCACCGAGTTGCTGTCGAGGCTGAACCAGCTTGCAACTGATGAGACTCGGGATCAGAAGAACTGGCCAAAAGACGCCCGTTATTTAAGCATGGTGCTGCGTCGAATAGCACCGAACCTCCGTTCGACCGGAATAGATGTCGATGAACGACAGACTGGCGGCAGCAACTCACGACAACTTTGGTTGATCCGCAAGTCAACAGAGTCTTAACACTGGAAGCCACGACGACCCTTTGGCGTAGCAGGCGTAGCAGGCGTAGCAAGAAGACCCTCTTCTTCTGTTGCCAGGGAATGATGAATGGTACTCGTCATTCGTAGTGTGCCAAGAATTGTCAACTGACAACATAGTAAGGGGATATGCGTTGTCAGTTGACAACAAGATACGCGATGGGGACTCCTCATTCGGACGGCTCCCTCCCTAATTGTCCGTTATTTTGCTACGCCTGCTACGCCTGCTACGCCAAACAAGGAGGGCTTTTCCATTGTCAACTGACAACGAAAATATATAATTGTCATTGTCAGTTGACAATATCTCTGACAAGTTTATTCAATATAGGTGTCCTATGTCTCGTCTTTCTGTGTGCCAACAATTGCGGCGAGCAATCATGTCCTCTCTCCGCAATCAAGCCGACATTGCTCGCGGGGCGGAAATTGATCCGGCGGTCCTCTCACGCTTTCTTTCTGGAAAGAGAACATTGAATATGGCTACATTCACCAAGTTGTGCGATTATCTCCAATTGGAATTGCGCCCCATTGCGAAGTCGAGTGATGTTTCGCAAGCGAATGAAGCTTAAATGCAGCCTGCGATTCTCAGACATATAATTAGACTGCCTGTAGTTCTCATTTCGTGGAAAAGAGAACTGGGGAGGATGAAGACATCCTCCCCAGCTTGTTGAGATCAACTTCTTTGTCATGCAGCGGTTGCCAGACGCTTCCCCAATCACGCCACCTGGACCGGGCCGTGGTCGTCACAGTGGTCGCCGTGGGGATGGTGCAGGTGGCCGTCAACGAGGTAATCAACGTGGTCACCGTGGGGAACGGCCTCATGGCCGCAGCCAGGGCCGTGCCGATGCCCCGTCTCATGCTTGCCGCAATCATGTCCCGGAGTGCAGCTGGCGGGATTAGTGCTGCTCACCTCCAGCTTGTGCTCCTCGACCCCATCCTTGCTCGCATGGTGCAAGTGGCCGTCGTGCAGGTAATCGACGTGGCCGTTGTGCTTGATGGCGGTGTGGCCGCAGCCGGCCCCGTGCTGGTGAGTGTGTTCCCTGTGAAGTGTCGCCACGATCAGTCTCCTTCCTCGTCGGTTGTCCCTGAGCCTGCTTCCAGCTCGGCAGCATGTTGCGCCGACTGGCCTGTTGCGGCAGCGGGCACAAGGGTGCTGCCGCTGAGCCTCGATCAGCCGTTTGAAGTGAGCCTGGCAGTGAGATGGTAAGATGCCTTTGCCGCAACAGAGGGGACAGCTCACCCCCATTTGCGCCAAGATGGCGTTGCGGACCCACTCGCTCTTATTGGGCATCCGCGCAAGTAGCTCAACAACCTCCGCCCCGAGCCGGAGCGTGAAGGATGACGTTTTCGCACGTTTTCGCGGCATGGGTGTCCTCCTGCCGACGGAGCAAGACTGGCTTCATGGTGTAAAACTTCGTCTTACTTTACTCCTGTATGCGAGGAACGTCCAGTCCTTATTCTGGTCGTGAGAGCATGGTTCGGGGAGGCTTCAACTCCGGTGACTGCCCGGCTTCGAGCATCTCACCATTGCTGGTCCTTCTCACTTCATCTTGCTCACTACGCTACGAAGCGAGGCCCATTCTTTGGCTCTTGCTCCAATCTCAGCAATCCGCTCATCTACACTTCCCTGAAGATCAAGCATCTGAAAGTAATGCCAGATCACTTATTTCTTTTTTCTTTTTTTCTTGGCCCATTTTCTTTTTTTCTTGGCCCAAGTGAACTTCCCTTCCTTTTCCCGTTGGACAAGTTGATTCAGGACGCAATCTGAACGGAACCCCTTAAAACAATGAGTGTTAGCGAAAAGCGACATACTACCCCCCCCTGTAACCTTTACGATCCTTGCTGCCCTTGCTGCTTCACTTCACATCATCATCCAAAGCTAACACCGTTTTCAAATCGGATACGCAACGCTTCCTTCCCTGTAGCTCTGATGCCGTTTTTCGCCAAGTGCAGCGTAGTCAATTTCCTCAAGTGTGTCGATCTCGCCAAAGCCAACGCTCCAGCATTCCCGATCTCGTTCCCTTCCAAGTTCAGGGTCGTGAGGGAAGGGAAATGTCGCGAGGATGCGATTGCCTGAGCCCCGCTGACACCAACATGGTTGCCTTTCAAATTGAGTGCAACCAGATTGAGCAAACTTTTCGAGTCCGCGAGTGCTACGGCTCCGTTGGGTCCGATAACATTATATGCCAAATCAAGGTCTGTCAACCAAGTCGGGAATGCAAAGGCTGCCAAGGCTCGGGCACCGGCATCGCCAATTCCATTTCCGCGAAGATTCAATGCGGTCAAGCGAGCTAAGTTTTCAGACTTTGCAATCGACTCGATACCACCTGATCCAATTCTATTGTGAGGAAGACTAAGGGTTGTTAGTCTGGCCAGGTGCGGTGATGTTGCAATTGCCGCTGCACCCGAATCCCCAATCCGGTAGTTATCAATACTGAGATGACGAAGATTGCACAGCTTCGGATTATCTACTAACGCTTTGACTTCTTCGACACTAAGGCTGGCGCCTTCTGTTGCATAGTCTGTCCTCAATCGGAGCGTGTTGAGTTTTTCAAGATGCTGGACTCTGGCGAAAAAGCCAGTAAATCCAGGACTATAGATCCCTGTGGAAGTCCGGCAAGTGCGCAGGCCCAGCGCCCTCCCTCAAAACAGGGAGCACCAGCCTCACTTACCGGCGCTGTCGGAACTTGGTCACGCGACTTGGGTCTTTGCTGCCCCCAAGTAACGCTCCAGAATCTGCTCCACAGGTGTGCCGTTGGCTGCTTCCTCACAGGCCGCGCGCAACACTGCCCTTTGGTGTTCCAGGCGTAAACGCGACAAGACTTCCGACAGGCTCGTGGTCTTACCGTGGGCTACTCTGGTTTCGTAACTCTGCCAGTACAAATAGACCAGCACCAAGTACACCACGGCATACCACTTGTTGATCGCCTCGTGCCGCCGCAACCGAAAATCCCCCAAGCCCAATTGCAGTTTCACATACCAGTAATCGACTTCTTGGCTCCAACGACGCTGATAACGCCTCAAGATCTCCTGCGCTGACAAGGTCAGATCGGTACACAGGAAATACTTCGGGGTGCGCACCCCTGGTCCCTTTTGCGACAGTAGCACGCGAACAGAGCCAGGCACGCCACGCAGGCGGCCGGTCAACTTGCGGACACAATAGGTCCGCTGCTGTTTGTTCGCCAGCTCCAAGGAGACACGCTCGTAAGCACATCTCTTGAAATCGTGATGCCATTGCGTCAACTTCTGGCCAGAAACCTTGCGATTCGACTTGATGGCCGCGATGACGTGCCAGTGCTGTTGGCGAATCCATTTTACCAACTTGGCCGAGGTGTACCACGAGTCGAACAACACGTACACGGGATTCGTTTTGGGGAGGAAGGAAAAAACCTGTTGCAGCATCTCCCGCGCTAATTCCAGCTTGCTCTTGTAGCGCAGCTTGGTGTTCTGGCGTCGGCGGTTAAGTCGCCGAACAGTGCTTTCGCGCAAATACGGACGCCACGACAGGGGGAAATGTAAGGCTCCCCAATGAATGCGTAGGACGACATGACAGCCGCCCCGAATAGTCCGCTGTTGATTATGATCGAAATGCCAATCAACGCTCTCCAGATGGCGCGTGCCTTTGTCCTTGGGAGTCAAGGAGTCATCGAGAGTCAGATAAATGGGGCAAGTAGGGTCGCTGTTGCGACCTTTGAGATAGTCGATGATGAATTGGAGCAAGGGCAGTCGCAGGTCGTCGGGATCCCAGGGGCTGATGCGAAAGAAGTCGGCGAGGTTGCTGGGATCGACACCGGGCAGCTCCAGAGCCGCCAGTTGCGCCAAGGTCTTGCGGCGTGGGGCGACGACCAGGAGGTCGGCGAACCGTTCCACGTGCTGGCGTTGGGGGGCGGATAAAGTCAGGGCCAACAGGCCGACGAAGGTGACAACGGCTGCGGAACGCTGTACGATAGCTTTCATGGGGTCTCCGTCGTAAAGCAGGCAAGCGGTTTGGCGACCACTTGCAGTTTTAGGCTGGAGACCCCTTCTCGTCCAAGCGGCACGCGACAAATGGCGCCGCTCTATGTGAACTATTGATCAGATGGCGGCGACGAACAGTGAAACCAATCGCCAGTGTCCAGAAGATGTTGGATTGTTGCTATCACTTCCAGGTCGCCACCCAGATAACGCCATGCTTCTGTCAAACAAACATTGTTGATCGGTGAGCGCTTGAACAGGCTGTCGGCTTTGGCGAGGAAATCCTTAGCCTGAATTTCGATTTCCTCGATGAAACCACGACGATACCGTGTCTTGCAGTAGCCCACTCCATCCACCCTATCCCACTCTCTCCTGAATGATTCCAGCAGTTCCCTCTCACGGTTCTCCAGTTCTTGCCGACGGCTGGACTGGCCGGGCAACCGAGTCAGTTCGCATTGTACTCTGATGAACTCGCCTCGTGGGTGGCCGCATTCTTCGAGCCAATCCACGCCGCATTCTTCGAGCCAATCCGCGTAGATCAGCCTGATTGAATCGTCATCGGGTGATTGAAGAATTGCTTCGAGAAAGCTATCTCGCTGAGCGATTAGCCTCTTCACTTGATCCATTTTCCTCATCAAATCTATATTATAGCGTACTTGCTTGAAGCGTTGCTTGAGGAAATCGAATAGCATTTCACGCTCGATAACTGCCTTGTCACCAGGGAAATTGCTGTGGTTGATAACGAATTCGTCTTCCACAACAATTCCGATGATGTAACTGTAGTTCACTATGCAGCCAGTTGCCCCTTTTACGTCAAACTCTTCGCGAAGACCAGCAACACTCAGATCTACGGAGTTAAAAGCAATTAGGCGAAGATCGCTATCTACAATTTCTCTCACTTTTGCCATGTTGCCAGCAGATTCAGAGGCTGAGCTGGCAGCCAGTTGTGCCGATTCATTATGGATAGAGGCTTCATCGGTCATCTCTGGCTTGTTCTTGTCTTCCTTGTTGTCTTCAGAAGCAGACGGGCTTAAATTCTGGTTGTTTGAAAGGTGCAACCCATTGAAACTATCGGAAGCTCTCGTCACAGCGGCTTGATTACTTTTCTCGGCACTAATTTCCGCTTGCGATAATTGCGCATTGCTCAAGTCTTTTTCTCTCGTGCAGTCTGAAGCATTCTCTTGAGTGAGACTACTTGATTCTGAATCGAAAGACGACTGTTCCGATTCATCTCTGAAAGGGGCTTGATCGATCATCTCCGGCTTGTTCTTGTCTTCCTTGTTGTCTTCAGAAGCAGACGGGCTTGAATTCTGGTTGTTTGAAATGAGCAATCCATTGGAACTATCGTCAACTGTCGTCAGCGATTTTTCTTTCCTCAGTTGAGACCATCTACTCAATTCATTGATCACCCATCTGTGTAGGTCAAGGACTGCCTCCCAGACTGCCAGCCCCACAAAGGCAACAACCGTCAGCGCCCCTGCGATCAATGCCAGTCCCCCTACGATCATTAGGGGCAATAAGGGCCACAGCAGGTCGTTCATGCTGCGTTTCCAAAAAATAAGAGAGCGCCTGACCCAAGGCCGCTCAGGGAAACGCCCGCCAAGGCGCACTACGGAACAGCACTTGGCGGCGCTCCCTTTTCAGGGAGCGCGAACCAAGCACTGCCTCCATAGTGGAAAGAGTCTTGCGACTCAGTTTGGCGGTTTTTCCCCGAGGCAATACTTGACGCGACTCGCGTCAATTCAGTTTGTCAACGGGCTGGTCTGGCCCGGCATAGCCCTGGTCGTAACTCTCCATGGTCCAAGGATGAAGACGCGGCATCGGCACCAAGCCGAGGCCGTCAGATAGTGTACAGGCAGGGAAACCCGTTTGCCAGGTTCGTCGTCGGATTTCTCTTTTGGCTGGCTCTTGTCGTCAGGCAGGGCTTTCGCTACGATCATCCTGTGGCTTTCGCGAGCCGCGTATTCGGACACCCGGCAACGGGCCTACCACACCGTTGCTCAGAGTAATTACCCCCGCCCGCTCCCCCGCCCAGCTATACCAACCCTTCTCATATTTGGCCTCCCGTGGTGCTGACCCTGACCGTTGGGGTTGCTGTGACTACTTTCCCTCTGCCGGACTCCTTGAAGGACTCCCTCACGTCGATCATCCGTCTGTTGACCCGCATCGCCGAAGACACCGAACGGGGGGCGACCCTCTTGCACGCCATCGACCGACGGCTCTCCCAGGTCGAGAACCGGGCCGACCCTGACTTTTTGTCGATCAAGGAAGCCGCTGTCGTTACTGGCCTCTCCCCGACGACGATTCGCCGGGAGGTCAAGGCCAGGCGGCTTCCCGCGTCAGACATCGGCACCCTGGCACACCCGCACTACAGGATTGCCCGATCAGACCTCTCTGCAAGGGATTGTTCTCCGGCACTCGCCGGGCAGAGGGATGCCATCGCAGCAATTTTATTGCTGGAGGACATCCCTCGTGCCTCGTCAACCGAAACCATTCTTT
>Ga0364918_10058_pt3 | contig 38669 bp, 33 predicted proteins | sample SorcelJu500001C6_2_FD_206957 | JGI IMG/M metagenome (GOLD analysis project Ga0364918, IMG submission 206957) | Enriched cells from Trout Bog Lake Hypolimnion, Wisconsin, USA - BchlTB.June20.5000.01.C6 | ecosystem: Environmental > Aquatic > Freshwater > Lake > Hypolimnion/Profundal zone | place... | reverse complement strand
AGCATTTAGCTTGTGCGCATCAAACAGGACCGCGACCGTCTCAATGTGCTTGAACGTTTTTTTCTCCACCGGATCTTCCAGCACGCACAAAATCCGTGCAAAATAGTCATTGCTCAGTGAAAAGTGCAAAACGGGGCTGTTTTCATCGCGAGCAGTAAAGACAAAGGGCATTTTTTGCTGCTCCAAACTCGTCGAGATCACAAAAACTGCGCAGAGTATTCATGACACGCATGTCGGTTGACTCGCGTTCACCTTCTTGACAATCCTTCTCAAGCACCATCAAACTCGCCGCCCGTCACGTCGCCGAGTACGGCGTATTTCGTCAGACGCGAAAAACACCACAAAAAAAAAACAAAAAATTTGCTAGGGCTGAGATGGAATCGAACCATCGACAAATCGCTCTGCAGGCGATCATTCTACCGCTGAATTATCAGCCCAATCACATAGCTCAGTGGATAACACGCGAGCATGCAGTACACACGATTAGACCATTGAATAGCGGCAGCTCGCGGCAGCTCGCGTAAAGGATCAAAATGCGAGTTCCTTGGACAAAATGGTCAAGCCCGAGTGAAATGTCGGTCGAAAGTCGGGCTCATTATCAAACGTGTCGGTGGCACACACGGACTTGGTTCGAATGAAATGGTGATTGTACGAAGAAGGTGCACTGAAAGCTTCCTTGCCGCAGCAACGGTTTTTGCCAGGACCAATGTACAAGATAGTGGAGATTCCTGCGTCTGCGAATACAGGTGTCGGATCTAGATCGGGCGGCACCCAGCTCCACATAACAACAGGGTCTCTCGCCTTGTACTTCTCGATAGCTTGCTGAAAGTCCAGAATCTCTATCGGCGATTGATCAAACGTTGGATTGGATTCGTCACGGTGCTCAGTGTGGTACGGGTATTTCTCGTCGCACGCCTTGTCCGTAGCGATAAAATCAAACTTGTCGGAATCACACGTCTCCCGCAGCATGCGCGTCCATAGACCAATTCCCGCGCCGACTTCGAGAACGAGGAGCTTTAGCTTTACAGATTGTTTGTCGAATCGACGCACGCCGTACACGCGACGCATCAAGTCGCGCACAACTTGTAACGATTGTTTGGTAGGCAGTTCGAAAATCGACGGATAAATTGAGTTACACGATTCATCATCATCATGGTCTGCGTCGATCAGGAAGCTGTCGGTCAGCGTGGCTTGGGGATGGAAACCGTGGGTGGAGAGGAAAACCGACCACGATCGCACGATTCTCTCACTGTTTTTGCGATGTACTAGGTGGTCCGGAACAGGAAGCACTCGTTTTCGCAGATTACGAAAAGAGGATATCAACGAATCAAAGTCCGAGTGGTTGTCCCGGAGGAGCCATTGCGCAATCTTTTTCCGCTTGTCCAGATTCAGGAGAACATCAATGACGTCGTCGGTGGACGACACAGTGGGATCACACACTTGCTTGGCCTCGTCCATTTTCCTCTACCTCACTGAACACGTGTTTACGTTTCGAAAAAACGGGGCATGACTTGTTGACACCCTCCTGGTTTTGGATTGGGTGGGAAAAAAAACCAAAGATCGAGCGCGTCGAACCTTCTATGCGAGGAACAAGACAAAAAAAAACAACACAATAGCCACTACAGTTTTAAATCATTTCCACTGCTCCGGGTGTGGATGAAGCACCCGAGCGTTGGGCTTTGCCAATCTCCCAACGACCTTCTTGAGCAGTGAGTTCGTCGTCGTCGTCCAAAACATCGTGCACTCCACACGCTCGTTTCAAAAGCAGATCGTACAGGTTGAAGAGTGTCAGTATTGCAAACGGCAACAGAAACGCCAACGGTGCATACAGACCAAAGGAGTCGCCGCCAAGAAAGGGAAGATACGCCATGGGTCCCATAACCTCCTCAAAGGTCGTGGGTACATCTGTTGTACCGCTGCGCATGATAGCGATAAAATTGTACGCCATGGGAGTAGCCACGCGCAAACAATTCATAGCGTTGAATAGCAGGCTCTGGACGTCAGTTTGATGCGGTGCCAAGTACAGGTACGGCGCCCACCACGGGATACACTTCATGCGGAAGAGTCCCAGCACGCAGCACAGCGAAACATAGGTTACGAACGCTCCTGCGCCAATAATGAGCGCCAAAGGATGATACGTGCGCAGTGACTGAATCAAGAGCGCCAACGGGTTCAAAGCCGAGTCCGGTAGCGTAAGCTCGGTCCACAGCACCATACTCGACGCGGACACAAATAGAAAACACAGTACCAAAGTGGCGAATCCTTGGTCTCGGCGACGCGCTGTTCGCTGAATGGACAGCTGCAGATTCTCTAGGCGAGTCGCTTCATCAACTGTAGCGCGAAACAAGGCGTCGAACAAATGCAGTTGACTGTTCACCTGCAGCATTTGCGCATGAAAGTCCGCCAAGTCCTGCCGAGTGATGGTCAAATCGTCCGGCAGATGTGAACGTGCAGGCGACAGTAGCTCCTTCAACGCCGACGACAACTTGAGCTTTCTTTGCGCATCTTCGTCTGTCGTGACGCGTGACTCTTCTGCGGCAGTCAGTGTGTATTGGGACTGCGGAGGAGCATGGTTGCGCATGGCGCTCAAATTCTGATACAGCGGATGATCGACGGTGGTGACGACTAGTGCCGACAGACGCTCGAGCACACGGTAGATCAATGCCAAAGTCACACGGTAAGAGGACAGCTCGCGCGCGAAATGGGCAGCCTCGCGATGACAGTGTCGTAGACGCTCTTTGGCAGACAAACGCATCCTCCAGGTCGCACGCGGCACCTCGACCAGTCCGTAACCCAATAGACACATGCAGAGCGCAATGCCAAACGTGTTGCTCAGCGCACTGACAACAGCGTCCATTTGGCTCAGTGTCCAGTGGTAAGCCAGACCCATGATCAGCATACCGAGCAGCGCCAGCACGATCAAGCCAGCGTAAAAGACAGCGTTCGATCGCACGGATCGCCAAAGTCGCCCGCCAAACGTGAATTCTCCGGCATTGTAGTACTCTTGCACGAACGGGATGACGAGCCAACCGCACGCCATGGACGTCCACCAAAGAAAGCGCCACATTTGTTCCAGTTTCGTGCGGTCCACGGCACTGTCTGCCGACAAATCAATGGGCACGAGTATGCACGGCACGAAAACCAGCAACCACGACATCCATGTCGTGACCAATACGACCACAGGCTGACCGCGGCGTGCCCAGTAAGCAACACCGATAGCGAGTGCAGTACCAAGCAATAATCCTGCGATGATTCCGTACGCAGCAGGCCACGAAGGTACTGTCATTTTTTTCTTTCAGAAACTGACCGATTACGGTCACCGCAAATTCAAAGACGGTTTGAGGATCTCCGACACAACGCCAAGGTGCAGTCTATATTTTTTTCATATGAATCTGTGAAGAATCGACCAAAAAACCCAAACAGAGTCTCCTCAATTAAGGCATGTGGGTCTCTTAAAAATTCACCATGCAACAATCAGCAGTCTACAAACCACTTGTACTGCTTCTGGATTAACAGACAGGGAAAACCTAGACTTACCATCGTCTGAAAATGAGAAAGGAAGATGTCAAGCACACGTGCCGCGTTTGTTGTTTTTGTCTTCCTCAACGTCTGCGTGTACCCGTGAATTCAACTTAATCGCCCACCAAAACACCTAAAGGTCAAGAACGTGGACGTCAGACGTCTATGCCGCAGAATTACCAGACGCGCTTTCCGTAGAATACGCAGTTATTAACGTGTTCTCCTTTTCCTGTGCAGCGTTCGTCTCAAGGCAGATCTTGTGCGCACACACAAGAACAACGACAAGCAGAAACACAGTACGACGTACTTGTTTGGGATTGCAACGAGACCAAGCCAGTATTGTACTGAGTACCGTACTGCGTACACATGCCTTGTGACAGACGCGGCAAGGTTCGACATCGGCGATGCAGTCTTGGCAGAGATGATGAGAGCACTGCAAAACATAGATCCGCGTCGTCTGATGCAGGCGGCGCTGACACAAGCAGGTCGCAGATTTATCCTGTAGTAATCGCTCCACGTCCTGTACATACCAACTCACTACGCCGAAAGTGGTGTACGTTTGCAGGTCGATGTCGAGAGTGGATATCCTGAGCAGACATTCTATTTGCTTGCAGTCCAAACCGTATTTGGCGGCGTTCTCGCGTATGTCCTGCTTAATGCGCGATCGGTTGGTCGCGTCACTCGATTTCGTGTCACTTGTGTTGGGCAACTTCCATTCAGCGCGCAGGCAACCATTCGAAGGGTAGGCAGCAACCTGCAACTGCGTGACCAGCTTCAGTACCTGGGCTGCCCTTCGCATTTGCTCATCGAGAACCGAGTCGCCGAGGTACTTTTCTGCGACAGGATTTTCAAAGCAATGCCAATGTTGCAAATGTGCAGCAACAAAATACCGCCGCGCCTGACGGCGGGACCGCCAACTTTGGGCCAATAATAGTCGGGAGCAGACCATCCTGCATATCAAGGTTATGTACCAAGGTTATGTACCAGATGTCACAAGGAAAGTGCGTGACCACACCTTGCTGTCGTGTGCGTATGCCTCCTGACCGTGCTTGGTGCCTGGTTGTCAAATCGTGTGCGTTCGCCCAGATATATGTGATTGTGTTACAACTGTATCACATCACACAAGCTCAACAACGCTAACCTGGCCACGCCCACATCGCCATTGCTAGAAGTCTTCTCATCGGTCTTGATCTCCGAGTCGGACTTTGACACAGACATTTGAACTGCACCGTAACACAAGCGTGAAAATCGGGCGTTATGAAATTTTATAGTCTTGACATGGCATGTCATATGTCTGTTTCAAAAAATTTGGACTGCAAATGAAAGGGAACAAAATCCAAAAGCTGCCCGCACCAGGCCGCCTTGGGCAATACAGTTGCGATCGAACTCGGAGCCTCCAAAAGTCTGGATCAGCACGATTGAAAACAGGCACATACACGTGCACAGTCATGTTGAATGTGCATGTGCTGGATGGTTGCACGTTTTTTTGTTTCAAGTGGTTGAATGATGGTTCAACGTTTTTTTGTTTCAAGTGTTTGTCTGTGCATGTGCTGGATGGTCCACGTTTTTTTGTTTCAAGTGCATGTGCTGTCAAGTGGTTGGCTGAGCATGTGCTGGATAGTTCCACGTTTTTTTTTGGTTCGAGTGGTTGGCTGTGCATGTGCTGGATGGTCCACTTTTTTTTCGCTCAAGTGGTTGGCTGTGCATGTGCTGGATCATCCACGTTTTTTTTTCGCTCAAGTGGTTGGCTGTGCATGTGCTGGATCATCCACGTTTTTTTTTCCGCTCATGTGCTGGATGGTTCCACGTTTTTTTTGTTCAAGTGGTTGGCTGTGCATGTCCTAGAATGTCCACGTTTTTTTTGTTCAAGTAGTTGGCTGTGCATGTGCTGGATGGTCCACTTTTTTTTTGTTCAAGTGGTTGGCTGTGCATGTGCTGGATGACCCACTTTTTTTTTGTTCAAGTGGTTCGCTGTGCATGTGCTGGATGACCCACGTTTTTTTTGTTCAAGTGGTTGGCTGTGCATGTGCTGGATGGTCCACCTTTTTTTGTTCAAGTGGTTGGCTGTGCATGTGTACCTTTTTTGGTCAGGTGGTAGATTCCGCGAGAATGACCTGTGTGCATGTGTTGCCAACTCACTTTTTTTTTGATGAGTGCTTGCTTGACCTGTGCATACGTAGGCAACTCACTTTTTTTTGACGAGTGCTTGCTTGACCTGTGCATGTGTTGCCAACTCACTTTTTTTTTGATGAGTGCTTGCTTGACCTGTGCATACGGAGGCAACTCACTTTTTTTTGACGAGTGCTTGCTTGACCTGTGCATGTGTTGCCAACTCACTTTTTTTTTTGGAACTTGCCTCTCCAAGTGCATGTGCGTTTGCTGACCTCTCATTTTTTTGGTGTTGTTGCTTTTGACCTGTGCATGTGACTTACTTTCACAACACAGGAGTCCCAAAATGATTCGTACTAGATTGGGGATTGGGTCGAGTCGTCTGCTTTGACCATACTCCTGAGCAGCGGTTGAACCGTGGTTATGGTTGAGTTTGGAATACCCATCCAAACAACACAACAATGGAGACAAAAAAAAGCAGTTGGGGTGTGAATGAGTGAGGCATTGTCAATAGCAAATGCAAGCGAATCCATCGCGTCCTGGCATACCCGCTGTTCCGGATGCACCCCCGATACCTCCGTTTCCTCCGTTACCACCAGTCTGACACACACCACCTCCAACGCCAAAGCATCCAAGCGTTAATCCGGCTTCAGTGCCATCATTTCCTGGACAAGGACAAACGCCTGTAGACGGATTTATACCACCACCAGGTCCGGGGTTTGTCGCATTTCCCGCCGTTCCTCCCAACACGGTAATTCGCTCTGTTCCTGAAAGCAAGGCAAGGATGGTGTCTCCACCGTTGCCACCTGGAGCTGTTGTTTGTTGCTGACCAAAACCGCCCCTGCCCACCGTCACAACAATCGTGCGGTCGCCTCCCTGACAAGGTATGTGCCTTATTCCAGACACTTGACCACCAGCGCCTCCTCCTCCTCCGTTTGTCGCAATGGTTGCAGCTCCTCCACCCCCACCCGCGCCAGCTAAATGGAAAGAAAATGCAGTTACGCCGTTGGGAATGAGAATTGTGAACTGGTTTGATTGTGGTTCGGGTGGTGGCGTCAATACTTGACACGATTCTGTGCCAGGTCCCGCAGCGACACAGCACGCTGATGGAACGGGAACGAAAACCGCCACCGGCACGGGTACCGCCACATACGGAACGATCCGATGACAATGACGATGACGACGATGAGAGTGTCGTCCGGATATGCTCGACATTGTCTTGGTCGCACGACGGGTTTTTTTTTTGTACTGTGGGGAGATTTTTTTTCGCACATTACCCTCTCTCTCTCTCTCTCAGCAAATTTTCGTTCGCGTGATTGTACGGCGGCGTGCACCAGCGTTATTGCAAGTTCTGACTATGTCCACAAAACACAACAATGCAGTGAAGCCGCGCACACACTGTTGTTGTTTTCGCACGTTACTGCGGTATCGGCATCGATAATTAATTCTCACACCGATATCAGTTGATTTGCTTGACTCTGTTCAACTTTTTTTGTTGCACACTCACGAGCTCAGTTAGGCATGCATTCTCCCGTTTTCCTGTGCATTTTCAAAAACATGAACTTTTTTCAAAAAAAAAAACACTCGTGAGCATCTATCTTCTGTCTGTCTGTGTTTGATTTTGCGACAAGTGACAATTGTATTACAGTACTTGTTTCCAAAGAGAATAATATCAATTTTTTTTCATCTCCACTTGTTTGTTCACTTTTTCAGATTGGCCTTTCGCATAAATATGGAGAGCAAGACGGTCCTGGAATACGCATTTGGTAAAGAGTTGTTTTCTGTTTGTTGTTTTTTGACAGCAAGTTCCCAGTGTTTTTTATTTTTGTGTGTGTATGTATGCGCTTTGCACAGATGACGAGGACGGTATTTTGTGCGCGTGGGTGGACGGCAGCTACGCCAAGTCAGCTGACGACACAGCAAATGGAGGAGCTAGTGTGTTTTTTGGCGACGGAGACCCCGACAACACCAGTGTGCCTGTGCCGCTTCCTGTGGATGTGTTTTCTGGTGAATCGGACAAGCTGTTTGTTTTCCATAAATATGATGCTTTACGAGCTGAATTGTATGCCTCTTTATTGGCCTTGTATGTTACAACGGCAAAAAAATATTGGTCACTCTGTTCCAATTTGAGTGCGAAAATGCAAATGGGAGAGTGGTATGTGCCACGGAGAAAAGACCTATTGGTCATAAAACAAGATTCTCTAGTAGCGATAGCATTGTTGAGACATTGTCAGCAGATAGACTCGGCACCCTCCAGGTGGACTATTGACGGACGCAACGTGGACTGGCGCATCAAGTTCGACTGGGGACAAATCGTCGATACGGTAACCATTTTCGAGTATCAGGACGTATTGGACGCCTGGTGGCTCGCTACCCGCGGGCGCTGCGTCAAATTGCAGCACGTCAAGGCGCATCGAGACGCCGCCGGATTGAAGGAATGGGAGCGGCTGGATTTCAAAGGAAACGCAAAAGCCGATACGCTAGCCAAAGCAGGTCGTCAAATGAAGTTGGTGGATTTTGAAGCTACGAATTATCCGTTAATGCGACGTGCAAGCAAATTTGGCAAATCAGAGTGATGATCTTTAAACATTAAACGCTTGAACCTCTAAAAGAAAATGTCAATTTGTGCAAAAACAAACTTTTCTTCTTTCAATAACCCATCCATCCATCTAGCCCACCTTGAAATTCAGATGCATTGTCACAAATGGGTTCAGATGCTCGACGCACTCGTTTGTTAACCGTAATGCGTCATTTTGTCGCAAAGGGGCTGCAGTTCTTTGAACGTCATAAAGTGAAGCACTTTGATCTTGAATCTGCATTCTTCATCGTGATTGTCAAATCTGAAAATTTTTCGGGGAAATTCAACCAGATTTCGAGAAATTCAACCTACGCGAGAAGCACCACTGGTTTATCTTGGTAGAAACAAAATGGACAATCCTGTTATTCTGCTTGAAACTGGAGCGAAAGAGCATGACCATGCTTCTGGCAAAAAAGCATGATTGATGATTGATGGTTGATGACTGTGGAATGTCGTTATCAAAAAAGCATTACCTTGACTTGGTGTCTACCGAGTTAGAGGCAGTTGGATGTGGTATTCCGCAAGCACTTCTGGCTCTGCGTGTTGACCATGTCAAGGGCGTTATCTCTCCCACGTGCAAGGTGACAACTGACGGACTTGGTTTGTTGACGTTTTTTCTTTTGCCGTCTTTAGTCGCCAATAACGGTCATTGTCGAACCCAGAGCAAAGACTCCTCCTGAACAGGTCGGCGTGACTGTGTTGATGTCGGTATCTGGTTGTTTAATTTCGTTGGTGCACGGTGGTAGCGAGGCGCGAACGAAAGCTCAAGTTCCACAAGTCTTGTTCCGGAGAAAATTTCTGGCAACAATGTCGTCCCTCTTCCTGTCCCTGTAACTGGACCCGTACCCGGGCGTGATGAGAGTGAGTCGGAGCGGGCAGGCATCACGCCCGTGTCACTGTCGTCGACGTTTCCGGCTTACCGTGTTCGCAAAACCTGTGACGAGTGGAAAACCGAGATTCGTTGCTTCTCGTCCGAGGACAATGACATGTTGCTGCACTGGGTGTCATATCTGAATAAGGAGATTATGATGTCGGCGAAACTGGGTGTGTGGTCTGTTTCTCTTCATACGCTGCACAAGGACCAAAAGGCTTCCTTGAAAATGACGCGAGAATTCCATTTGCCCAACGGTTGCTCAGTCCGACCCAGTCCATCCACACCCAACCAGGGTAGTGTCGAGCTGTTGTTCGAGTACCCCTTGACGACGGAAGACCCCGTTGCACGTCCTTGCTGCCGTTTCTCTTGCAAGTACTGGACAATGTCCGAGGACCATCACCATCACGCTGACATGACCGCCGAGTTTGCCATTCACTATCATCATCGTACAAAGAGGGTGCGGGACATTTACTGGCGCAACGATTTCGCGCGGATCGGTGAGACTGGATGCTGAAGTTGGACGCTTGGTTTTTTTTTGTGGCGCTTCTTGTTAACCTTGATTGTATCGTTGGTTTCAGATGTCAACTTGACAACCAGGGAGCAAGTTCGGCATCTGCTTCTCGATCACATTTCGCATCACCTCGATTCGGATGTGACATCCTCGGTCGCTTTCGCCGATTCGTTGAACCGAGTGAAAGACTTTGTGTTTTACGCCGAACTGTTTGATGAAACAGCATCGGTGGGTCGCTGTAGCGACACGGCAATGAGCAGTGATTCAGCATCCGCAGAGCCTTTGTCTCTGTTCGCGCACGGTCAATATAGCGAGTACTATGTGCATAATGCGGTGTTTGACAAGCTCGAGCGATATCCAAAGCTGCGCTTGGTGCACGAGCAGCTCTTTGATCGTGTGCCCATCGGTTTGGGTGAGAAACACTTTACCGAACGGGACCACGATTCGACATTTGTGTACGACGCACGCCTTTGTCGTGAACGCGTGCGTCTGTACGCGCGTTCGAACGAGTCCAGCGATCCAACGCTTCATCTGTTGCTGGACTACAAGCATTGGATCGGTCAGTCGCCGCGAACACTGAACAACAGAGCGTTCGACGCTTTTCGTCAGCCTGACACGGTCAACGTATATAAGCGTGTTTTTGAGCCGCGGGTCGATGATCACGATCATGGTGTGGATACGACTGCCATTAACAAGGCGAATGGCAGCACCACTCACGGCAAGGTAAATGGGCAAAATGTGGAAAACGAGCGCCGCGCACGTGCACGTGCACGAATTCGACATCGCCGGTTGCGTGGTCTGAAGGGCGCCTCCAAGTACAAGATGCGAGAGCGTGTTCAATCGTGCCAAGGAGATCGAGCCGCGACCTTGGCGCTGGGAAATTCAGGAGGAGACAAGGTAAAAGAAGACACGGACGGCTCCACTGTCTTATTTGAAGGCGGTTATTGTGGTCGTCCACCGTGGAGCGTCGAGCAGCGCATCAAACATGGCTTGAAGGATCCGAGTTTTATGCGTTTGATTTTGGCGCGGTTATTTGCCGCGCAGCCGTATCCGACACCATTTGCCACACACCTCTTTCACACACGTGTCAATCGTTTAACCAGTGCAAAGACCGCCATGTATTTCGCGCGTTACGGCATTGCTCTACCTCCACATTCGTCGGGTGTCGCTAATTTTTTCTTTGCTGTCCACCATCCCTTGTCAATGGCGCAGAACATGTCTTTTTTTCCTCGTGCTCTCGTTCCTCTGGCGACGAGCCTCGATCCGTCTCTGATTCCTATGATTCAGCCGTCCAAGTGCAACCGTCCCATGCAGATTCGCAAGAAACGACAGGTGGACGATGAGCTTTGGATCATGGCGGTGCACGGAGCGACTTTTGGTCCGAACGCGTTGCCTTTTCACATCAATCCCGTTACCAATCCGGTGACGTCCTCCAGTAATGGTATCGGCGTTCCCCCTGTTGCGCCCACCTTGTCTGCTCAAGATGTGATGGCTTTTTTCACGTGCGGCTGGAGCGTGCAGGGTACCTCGGAGAACCGCAGCACCATCTTTTGGAATTTCGGCGATTCTCCGCGTCATCGTCTTGTTCGCTTTTTGCGTCGTGACAATGATGAGACGGAGCGGCTTATCCGCTCTAATGTCAGCCGCTATAACGGTGAAAGTATGTACATTTATCGACTGTCCGACTACGGCCGTTCCTTTGTTCCGTTTTGTCACTTTCAACTCCATGATCCGGCGCCCGACACGTCCTGGGAAAATCTCGATTACGCTCGTCTTACCTCACAGAATGGTTCGTTTGAATCTCGCTTGTCGTCCAAGACCCGTTCGTTTTCCACCTATGACTGCCGCGGGTCCTTGACTCACCGTCTGTCCTTGTCGGAGGACATTTTGCGGCGCACGGAGAAAAATGGAACATTGGACCAAGACAAGGGTATGTTTCTATGCCACTTTTTACTTGCTCCGTTTTATTGTGCTGTCGGTGCGATGGGGCGATGGTATGTGTATCTGCTGGCTCTTTTATAGAAGGTGTGCGACCGCGCACAAAAGTCAAACGTCGAGACTTGAAACTGCAAATGCACCTGACGCTCACAGAGGACTCGTTACTTGGATTAGGAGATGGAAGCGGAGAAGCCACGACGTTTCACCTGAAATGGTGCAAACGACAGGCTCCAGATTCAACGGTGGCAAAACCGCATAAACGCTCCACCGCGCAACATGGTCGTCGGTTGGGTAACACGTTGCATTTTGAAAGCTTCGGTAATGTCGATTGTGCCGCCATCCGATCGGCGCGGTTGCCCTCATTCGATGATGACGAAAATAGCGGACAAGATGAGAGTAAAGACAAACCTCTGGCTCCAAATCTTGATCGAGACCCATTCAAAAACGAAGAAAAAACTGAATCAAAAGGCAAAGCAGAGGTAAAATCTCAAGGTCAAGTGAAAGATCGAGCTACGGATGCGACTCCACATCACTTCCCAGACAAAGAACTGGTCCCTGTCCCTGTCCCAGAGAAAAAACAGGATGATTTGAACAAGGAGGATGTCGTACGCGAGTACATCACCACCGCTTTTGACGACGTTGGCGCAGATGCTGCTGTTGAGCACCACATCAAAACCATCGTCAATGAGATTCGCGACTTGTCAGAGGGAAAGGAATCGAAACGGGACTCGTTGTCAAGGCGCGAAGAGGAAGCGTTTCGCTCATGGACATCGTGGTGTAACTTTGCCATTCACACTGGTGAAATATTCAATTCTGCAAGCAAAGGGGCGTCGTTTGTTTGCGATGATGATTTTGCGCGGCAAACCGATCAATTGTCGAATGTGTTTCCGCCATCTTCCGATCTCGTTCCACGTCCCGCCCATTACTGGTCAGGCACGCCATATTCGTACTTGTGGCATTCGGAAAAATACGAAATGGAAGTGACGGTCCGCTCGGCAACTGGATCGGGTACGCAATTCGGTTGGTGGCAAAAGATGATTAAGATCACCAAGAACGGCGATCGAGATGCGCAAAAGGAGCGCAAAGTTGTGCAGATTGACATGCACACATTCGGCGGCGATGACCATCCCCGAGAGTCCAGTTCTGTCGGCGAGCACGGTCGACTCCAGTTGGCCACCGTGGTGGACGGCAAGGAAATAAAGCATCCGACGGAAGGATACAAGCTGCTCGTCGGGCGAGCCGAAATGGAAGGACGGGGGTGGTCGCGCTCTGCGCTGATGTGCAAAGGAATCATCCCATCTGCGGCGAAAGTCGTGCCCGATCCCAAGATGCGCAAGTTTCGCTCGTCGGCGGCTCGTGTTGTCGGTTTTCGCAGGGTGACACTTGGACCGGATGGCGTCTCTCCTTTGTATTTGCGCGATCTCCAGGTGGCCCCTGCGTCGTCGAATGCGGTGGTCAGCACCCACAGGACCGAAACTTTGGCGACACCGTTGTCAACAACCGGTGTGGTCGTACCAGCCTCCGCAGCAGACGAGAAGTCTTTCGGTCCAGCGACAGGTTTCGCGTTGTCGTCTGCACAGCAGTCGATCTTACTCACACCCACACCCACACCGACACCGACACCGACACCGACACCGACACGGACACGGACGTCGACCTTGCCAACCTTTCAGCAAACAGGTGTGTTGTTGCCTGACGACGCTTCAACACTTGCTCATCTGAAGTCGGGAGTTGTTACTCCGTACGAAAACAAGCGTGGAGAAGCTGACAAGGCAAAGAAATGCAACATTTTATTCATTCGCAGTTTGTACCCTGATACGTGGATGTTTGTGCGATAGCGGTTCATCACGGGTAGTGCAGCGGTCATTGTGACTGCGAATGCGAATGCGGATGCCGATGACCCCGAAATCGATCCCAATGTTGCGTGTTTAATATGCCAACGCGTCGTCGGCACACTGATGCTGGTGCCCTGTGTGCGTCACCGCTTTTGTTCCAAATGTTTCGACGACTGGACCACCGAGCAACGGAAAAGCAACACCGGCAGCGAAAGTCGAGGTCGATGTCCCCTCTGCCACAGACCATTTACCAGTGTGGAGCGCGTATCTGTGTGGGAAGAAAAATTTCAGCTTCAGCAGACGGAATCATCCCAGTTGCGCGCACGTTCCTCTCATAATCACAAGTGGGATTTGGACCTGTTGACGTCTTTTGTACCACGGTTACAGGAGCACAAGAACGACGAACACAACCACCAAACCGTTGATAACGGGCTCATTTCTAATAGCCAAGTGCGGAACAGCACCGACACTGGCAGCGCTCAAGACATCTCGACGTCTTCCCGCACCGCAACGGCTTCTGCGTTCATTGAATCCTCGACTACATCGACGACCGTTGTTCCCCACGCTCCGGGACCGTTTCCGTCGTTTGTGATTCCGACTTCCGCTCCCAAAAGACTCGCCGTTGTCGATGATTTTTGGCATTCCGATGAAAAAGCTGTCCCTGCATCTAGCACGAGCTCAGGCACAAGCAAAGGCACAGGCGGCTCCTTGCCTCTCGACGCCACATCGCATTCGCTGTCAGTCGACCCCGAACTGTCTCGACGGATTCAAACTTCTCTGGTGCTGTGTTTTCAGACTATTTTCTATTATCCTATTATCCTATTATCCTATTATCCTATTATCCTATTATCCTATTATCCTATTATCCTATTATCCTATTATCCTGTTGTCCTATTATGTGTTGCTGCTCCTTCTTTTTGATCGTTTTTCGTTTTTTTTGTAGCACGCGACTGCCCCAGTGGCGCATATGACGGCAGCGACACGCGTACAGCCACAGCCCACGCCCGCGTCGGACAGTGTGCTCGCTGCTAATGCGAATGTCATTGACAAGTCATGGCACGACGTCGGTGGTGAAGAGGAAGGCTTTTCACTGATAGCAGTCACCGAAACCGGTGAACCCTACCGTTATGGTCTAGGTGAATTGCACGAGGAGCGGCGTTTCGATTTGCGTGCGGGAGAGGTCTGCGGACGTGGACTGCACTGGACGCGCACTCCCGAAGAAGCCATGTCGCTGTACTGGGAACATTTCGCTATCGACCCCGACGTGGTGCGTGCAAGTGAGCTGTCGGCGATGCAGCCTTCTCATCAAGGTCAAGGTGGATTTGACGTCAAAGCAAAAGCAAATGCTGCTATAGCTGTATCTGGCGAAGAATGGACGGATTTCGTTTCATCCAATACTTCGGATGTTGCGGCGTCTCGTGCGGGTGCTTTTGGTCCGGCGCGGATCGAAGATGACGATAAACGCGAGCAAAAGCACGTTTCGAGCGTCTGCGTGCCCGTATCAGGTGAAGGTGATGCCGAATGGAGCAGTCTTATGCAGATTCAGCACATTCTGCTGGACGACCCTGCGATCGCGGAAGTTCGAGAACCGACTGAGCAGTTGTCGACCAAGGACATTGGGGACGAGAAAAGCGTCGAGGGGAAGGACGAGAAGGACAGCGAGGACTTGGATACAGACGAGTTGCAGGATACTGAAGTCATTCTCGATCACGCTCGCAGCGTTTTGCGACAGAGATCGTCCGGCAATGTCGTTCGTCAATCTGCGTCGAGAGTTGTTCAAGAGGACTTGTCTAAAGACAAATCGCGCAAAGCTTCCTCCAGTCTCGTATCTCAGCCTTCTCAACCTGCGGCGGCAAGGTTTGCAGTTCCTGTCCGAACCAAGTCCAGGTCTGGCTCCGACGACGATACTGCAAGTGCACAGCCGCAAGAGGAAGAAGAGGATCCTACTGGCTCGTGGACCACTTCGTTTTGGTAGAAACGAAATTTACATCTTGATTTACCTCCCTGAAGCGAGAACCAAATTGTGAAAAAAAAAACTCAACTTTTCCAATATAGACTAAACAAGGTCGATGTTTTGTTTTGTTGTTGCTGTTGGGGCAAAAGACAACACCCCGTTTTGTTCTTGCCCGCGACTGTCGCTGCCGTTACGTATGGCACGCTGTGCGAAACGTGCACGCCTTTGACCCGAAGATGTCGCAAAGTGTCTCGATCGATCGCACAATCCGTTGCTTGGAGACGAACAAGATGTGGCATGTTTAGCAGCCATCGAGCGTGAGCGCTCTCGGCATCATTCTTGCACGTGCTGCGCAAACCGAGATTCCTCAAGTGGGGCGCATCTGCCAAGACCGACAAACCTCGGTGCGTAATCAAGCGACAACGATGCAGATGCAGTCGCTGCAGTGACGGTAGCAAAGACAAGAGCGGCAAGTGCTTGTCCAGTAAAAGATGGCTCGAACTCAAGTCCAACTCCACGAGCCTAGACAGTGAGCGCAAATGTTCTAAACCGCGTCCCGTCATAGTGGATCGAGTATACGACAAGTACGTCAACGAAGGTATGGTGGCCATTGCCTTTAACTTGTCATCGGCTTCCCACGTGCAATTCGCCAGTGAGAGTCGCAGCAACGAGGTGCAATGTACCAGATCGTTCATAGTGAAGAATTTTGGGGGCGAAGATAAACCAAGATCGAGCTCAGTGAGGTTTGGGTATGGACGCGTCAGATCCACGCGGACAACATCTGCATGTGGTTGTAGCGTGCTCATCCATAATCCACCCGCATCGCTACAGTCGTTGAGAGAAAAAGACACAAGATCAGGTCCACAAAATATTGTGTGCGCGTCCTGAACAGAAAGTCGCAGGCGCTTCAGTTGCAAACGAACAAGTGAGAGACCACGCAATGCCAACAAAAAGTAGACATCAAGAGACAGCTTGATCCCTTGAGTCGGTCCAACAATGGACAGCTCGGTCAAGTGGACCAAACGTTCAAAATCGCTTGCTTGCAGCGGTGCAGAGAGGAAATTCAAATATAGATGCAGCAGATGCAGCGATCGAAGCGCTGTGCATGCGCCCAGGTGTCGTAGAGATTCGGAACTGACGGCTCCAAAGGAAAGAGACAGGGAATTCAAGAGCGGCAGCTGACCAAGTAGCTCGACCTCACGACATCCGACACCGCGCCCGCAGACCATGTGCAGCGATTCCAGACGCGGAAAATGCGAAATCAGCATACGCACATTGTCGTGGCTGCAGTAGGTATACCCAAAGCTAAGGTGTCGCAGATTCGGTGCATGCAGCATTTGCAGCTCGTTCACTTCCAAAGGTCGCACGCGACGCGACGTTTGCGATTCGCAAAGCTGTAGGCTGGTCAAACTCGACATGGCTAAAAGAGGGTCGAGAACCTGCAGGATGTCGCATCCTGTTAAATTCAGCGACTTCGGACGGAGATGGGAAAGAGAGCGCCATATTTTAGCGGTAAGTTGACATGCGAACGGAGAGAGATCCACCGTGGGAGAATACGAAGTGGGTCGCTTGGCCACACGTCGAAACAATGCACAGACGGACGCGAATCGACCGTGCTCATGTAATTCGAGGAAAGAACAGATCAGCGACAACAAGCTGTCGGATTGGAGGCGCTGGTGAACCAAGGACATTTTTTTTTTCTGCAGACCAGCTGCGTCGGCAAACGCCGCAAATAACATGTAGTTCGGTGCTGCACATTTTTTTTTGAAAGCATGTGGTGCAAATTTTCCACAACGGTCGCACATTTCGATTTTACCACAGAGACACATAAGGAAGAAAAACGGAAAAAGAAAAGCTTAGTGAGATGATTAGTACGAATCGCACGAATCGCACGAGTCTAGAGAAATTCCACGACATTCGCAAGCAGCTCGCCGAATGCAAAAGCGCGGTGATGGACAAGTCCCCTGGAAGCGACTTTCGCACATTAGATGTCCGACGCTGTAAGTTGCAAAATGCGCTGCGCAAAGTCAAACGCCAGCTTGCGCAATCCGTGTCCGAAGCACTACAAAAGGCAGACCAGCACAGAGATGGAAAGGATTACGAGAAAGCGCGAGTCCTGTATCAAAGTGCACTGAATGCCAATCCGCCGACCAAGTGCGACGGCGACTTGGTCGTCCTCGAACGGCACGCGCAATGCTGTCTTCATACAGGACACGCAGAGGAAGCGCTGGCGGACGGAGATCAGATGGTGCGCAGCTGGCCGCACGAAGTGGCAAGTCACTATGTACGCGGTGAAGCGCATATCGCCCTGTGTCAGCCAAAATCAGCAGCGGTGGATTTTGAAAGGACGCTAACCCTGCTCACTGAATCGGAGCAGCGACGCAAGGACATAAAATGCTCTCAAATCGAGTTGAGTGATGTTCGCGCGAAAATGCGGCGAGCATATGATTTGATGGCTACCGAGGATGCGGCGTCCGCGTCCGTCGTTTCGAGCCAACTTCGCGCACGGCGGATGTGGTCGCTGCCCGCACAGGTCTTGACGCACGCTTTCACTTATTGCGACCATTTTGATCTTTGTCGGCTCGAAACAGTGTGCATGGAGAGTGCCTCCCTGCTAATTCGATACCGCTGCTACCTGTGGAAGCCACTGACCACGCGTCTATTCGACGTGATGGGAATGAAATTGCGCCTGAAGCCGGAGCAGTGCTTCAAGGTACGGTTTCAAGAGGTATTTCGAGTCAGGGCTCACTGCGCCAATTGTGGACATCTATATGATCCAATGAACCACAACGGCGGTTGTCGCGAGAACTGGTATCACCCGGGTAAGTACACAGTGCGGTGCCGAGGTGGCGGCGGCGTCACGTGCGAGTGCACAGGCGCCATTGTGCGCGGGCGAGAGCGACACCGGTGCCCTTGGGGATCTGCGACTTTCTGGACTTGCTGTCCCCGCGTTGATGACTACATTCGTCGCGTAGACGCTGACTTGAAGTCGAAGGAGCTACAGAAAGCCTCTTGCACGACAGCAGTGCCAAGTAAAAATATATATTCCACCGCAGCCGCAGCCACCAGCGAGCCTATGGAGCACCTGCAACAGACGTTGACGCAAGTTCAACACGAGTCTTGGCCAGCGCACCTGGGCGAGGACGACTCCTTTGATTTTGCTCAGTTGCCTTGCAAAAGAGGATGCCAAATGGGGCCTCACAGCGATCGACCCGGACATTTCTGGATTGACACGCCGCAGTTTGACCCTCTGTTCTCCAGTCGTCTGCGCCATGCACCCAAGTGTCGAAACGCAGGTAGTTGGCAAGAACTTGTGCACAAATACCGACTCGTACGAAAGTACATACGTAGCGGTCACTTGAAAGGTGTCAGCAGCAAGGATATATGGTGGCAGGTAGCGACCTCCAAACGTTCGCATCGTGTTTGGTCGAGAGTCTGAAGTTTATTTTTTTGTTTGTGACGGAGCTAGTGGATCGCCACTCACGTACACAGTAACCGAGAACTCGTGCCTCAGCGTCAACACGTGACGTTTTTGACATTTTGCCATTTTGACATGTTTTTTTTTTCGGTGTTGAGGGCTGTAGCATTCATTTTGTCACCGGTCCGGGTTTACTTTCTTACGCACTTGTACTTTGCAAGGTCCTTGTTCGCTTGACCTCGCAAAAAAGAAGTGTGTGGTCCGTGAACCTTTTCCCCTTTTCAGTTTCTGGTCAGATTTTCGACTAATCATATGCCATTTTGTAAGCATGCAAATGTCATCGGACACTTGTGCGGAAGGCAAAGATGATAATGATGAATTGACGTTCTACTCGAACAATGTTGATGTCCGCGCGAGACGGGACTGGCGTCGCGCCGACTCCCAGCGTGTGCAGCTAAAAAAGCAAACGGAACTGCTTTGGCGGCAGTTACGTGCTAGCAAACCGCGTCAATATCGCCCGCGTTGTCGGCAGCAGCTTGATCAACAGCGTAAACGTCAGAGAGGCTGTCACCGCGACACAAAAAAGCGTGCAGCAAATGTTGGCAAACACAAGAATGATGAGTACGATGAGTATGATAGACATGATGACAATTCCTGGCACGTACCTTCTTCTTCATTTCCTGCACTGGACACTGGAATGTTAGACTGTCAAAAACCCGCTTTGATTTGTCGGAACGTGATTCGTGGCAATCCCAAGCCGAACGACCGCCTGCAACGGCTGTGCAACTCGCTAATCGCGACGATATTTGGTTTCCTGGGCTGCTACGATCACGTAGCGCTTGGGGTTGTGTCGTGGCACCTTCGAAAAATATCGCTGATGCCTCACTCTTGGCATTTGTTGTGTTTGCCTTGGCGGCTCCAGTCCAACATGGGCTGGCATCCTCGGGGTTATGGCGTAAACGACTTGGACGTCGAGCACTTCAAGAGTCGTTTTCGCAAGGCAGCGCCAGTTTTTTTACAGTGGGAGCTATGCAAAGCTTCCACGTTTCCCGCAACGTCGCGCTTGAAAGGTCTTAAACTCATCAGTCATCTACAACAGCCGCTTCTGACCTTGCTGAAACATCGTCGTTTCGCACGTCTGGAATATTTGGAATTGTGTGAGGACGAGCTAATAACACTTGAACCGTTGTCGCGACTGCCAGCATTGCGAACCCTCAAACTTCAATGTATGGACCCTCAGATAAAGTCATTTTCCGGATGTGAAAAGCTGGCTTTGCGTTCGCTGACTCTTGTAAGCAAGCGATGGCAGAAAAATGCGCTCTATTATCATTCTTTGGCACTGCTGTCCTATTTGCCATTGAAGGAGCTGAACTTGAGTCTGCATTTTGGGTTTTTTGGCGAGGATGCAAGTTGTGAACCGATTTTTTTCGCCCAACTTGAAACACTCAGGCTTTCGTTGCATCGTTCGCGAAGCAATGTTCTGCGCGTGTTCCGCGCTCCCATGCTGACGACGTTCGAGGACGTTGACGCTACATCCTATGATTCACAAGGATTCGAATTTGCACAGTTTCCTTTGCTACAAACTCTCAGCGTCACTGCTGGTTCTCAGATTGCTTCAAGTCTTGTTGCGCTACCACATCTTCAGAACTTGGCCGTCAAACTGCATGCGAGCGATATTGTATGCTTGCGCGAGTTGCATCGCTTGAAAGGTCTGCATATCACCGCTTTGGGATGTCACATTGGTGAAACGCTCGCGCATTCTCTCGCTACCTTACACAAGCATCGGGTGCGCATCACTGGTCTCACTGTGATCGCAATCCCGCCAACCCAGTGTCATTTCGCGCCGATCATCGATCTAAACCTGCCTCTTCGCTTGTTGGAAATTTGTGACTGCATCAATTCGACGGCAGACGAACGGTGGACGCGAAACCTGCTGGCCGACATATCCCTTGAGCAAGTTTGCGCGTTTTTGCCTCGGGAATGTCAAGTTACTACACACAGAGAATCGAGTGTGTTTGGTTGCGGTCACGTTCGCGCTTATTTGGAAAACATCTAGCGACATTCCGCATTCCATACGACAATCGATGTGACTGTGGAATGTGCAACTCTAACAAGTGAATCCAATTAAAATAAAAATCTATTCACAACGCCAGGGAAGATTCGGCGTCCATTAAAACCCCGCGCAAAAGAACGTGATTTCCGAGCGGGACGATCTCACGAGGGCGTTCAAAGAGGAATTCGTCAAAAAATCAATTCAAAATACAACTTCAAATACAACAAAACGCTTCAGTGGCGCACGCAACGGTCACGAGGAGCGAGAAGGGATTGCCAGCAATGAGACACCAACAATAAAGCGACCGATCGTGTCCAGCGCGGTCGCCGTCGGGGTGTAGAGCTGCGACACCGCCGACACGCAAGCCCCGGAGCCGGAGGGGTTAAGGGGAGCGCGCACGGCTCCCCTCGTGCAGATGGCGGGAATGGCACTGGTGGCGACCTGGTCGCCTTGCAGCGACTTGCTGTGCTTCGTCCCCAAACGGTCGCTGAAGTTGTCGGGCAAACGCCACTGGACCGCTTTGAAGTCTTCATCGAACGCTTCCTTGGTGAGGTGATTGACATCGGAGCGCACAGTCGGATCGGCATTAAGAACCAAGAAACAAACGAGCAACGTGCGCGACTGCAATTCTTTGCAGCGTTTTTTAAGCCAGGACCGCAGCTTAGCCTCACATTCTGCTTGCCACGACGAATCGGTCATCTTCCCGCATTCCGCGTTTACAATTGCAAACACGAGCAACTTCGGGCAGACGCTGCGTCCCTCAAGCTGCTCAGCAGGAACGAGGATTAAGGACGGGAGGGGCATTGGTGGTCCGCGAGTGAGGACATTGACAAGAAAGTGCGGAGACTCGACGATGTTGGTAACACAAGCGGTTTGCAGTTTGGGAAGCCACATCGAGGGTGGTTCTATCAACTTGATATCTTCAGCATCGGTTCCTTGCTCTTTTGCAAACGGTCAGTCGATCGAAACGGACTCGCGCCGAAAAAAATTTACCAGGAGTGAGAGCCGAACAAAACAAACACGACCATTCACACGGTTCGAGGATCTTGCTTGATGTTTTTGTTTCGGTTGTCATTTTTTGACGACTAAGACTTTGCAAATTCACGTGCACGTGACATTTTCATCCATTGCACCACACCTCATGCGCGGCATGACATTTTTTTATCTTTCGCGAAAGTGTATATGCCCCAACCCAACGCTGTTCGTCGTTCCGTCCGACAAGAAAAACACAAATGCATTGCTTATAAAATCACGAACATCTGTGAGCCACAAAATAAAACGAGCAAGAAGTAGGTGCGATTAGGAGACTAGGAGATGCTTTCTGCTGAACGTCTGTGCGAATTGCAACTGTCAAAAATAAAAGCTTTGATCGATCGAAAAGGCTACACGTGACTAGATAAAATTGTTTTAAACTTCAAGCAGCGCGTGTACAGGAAAAGGTATTTTAGCCCGTCCCTCGAGTTCAACGAGTTCGACAATGACCAAGCACTCCAAGACCTTGCCACCAAGTTGAGTCACCAAATCGCACGCGGCAGCCAAAGTGCCTCCAGTGGCAAGCAGGTCATCCAAAATAATGGCTGTTTGACCGGGCGTCACAGAGTCGCTCTGGATTTCGAACGTGTCTTTGCCGTATTCCTTGTCGTAAGCGACTTGGTGTACCTCCCCGGGCAACTTGCCTTGTTTGCGAATGGGAACAAAACCCGCCTTCAGACGCGCGGCCATGATCGGACCAAACAGAAACCCGCGCGAATCCAGTCCGACGATGCGGTCAACCTGTCCATAGGTGGATTGCACGTGGTACGTCAGACGCGTCAAAAGCATGTCAAACGCCATCGGGTTCAGAAGCACAGGAAACACATCTCGGAAGGCGACGCCTTTTTTGGGAAAATCGAGATGCGTTTTCATCAGCGATTTGATAATGTCCAGATCCTTGCCGTTCTTGTCAGTGTCGATCTCGCGTTGCTTGCTTTCCTCTCGGCGCTTGGCACGGTCAGCATTTTGCGCAGGCGCATTCGTTACTTTGCGAAACGATGCAAACAGTGTCAAGCTGAACACGGCACCCACAGCCGCCGCAATTGCGACCGCTACACCGCCTCGGGAAGACATCAAAAAATTTGCTCGCTGGGTTACATGTTTTTGTGTCACGAGGAATTGCATGTCCATGGTATAGTGTTTTCGGCGAGTTGCGACTGAAATCAGAGACGTGTCGTGCATTGCTTAAAAAAAAATCGCAAAAACCGCACTGTTGTTCTGGCATGCACATGGTTTGCGATTCGTGGATCTGGAATGAAGAGTAGCGTGGTTTTTCGTCTTCACCTGATGTCGTTTTTGGGGTGTCAAACCAAAATCCACGCCAACTTTTAGCTCACGCATACGTTGCTGTCTATTTTTAACATCATAACCACCAAAGTGCTTGCGATAAAAAGTAGCAATTGAATTGGAGATGGCGCAAAAATTAAAAACATCGACAAGTCCGTTTTCGATAAGACAGTGTTGCTCGTTTCTGGAACCGTTGAAAACATGTTTTTGATTGTTTTTGATTTTACGATCACCGTTGTCGAGCAAAACACTTGATTATTGTTTCTTCGTTCCAGGCATCAGGTCGTTGATAGGATGCATTTTGTAACAATCGCCGCATTTCCCAAAGAGACTGGATATGTCAGTACGGCGCGCGCACGTTGCTGTAATGGTGTAAGCCTCGTCTTCACGGAGGCAGTCTTTGATGACTTGCAGCGCCTTGGACACGCAGACCTCGCATGAACCACGTTTTTCGTCTGGACAATCATGGGTTAATTGAAGGGAACGTCCGCCCGATTTCGATTTGAAGGCTGTCCAGCCATCGTCGGATTTAGATTGTGATGGTGGTGTGGCTTTGTCGGACATCGTGTGCGCGATAAAATTTGAGCAAAAAAAAATTTGGTGTGCCAGTTACTGCCAAGAAACATGTTTGTAATTTCTAAACGGATGATCTAGGACTTTGCGGCGCGGTTTCTATTTATTTTTTGGCGCAGTCAATATAACGATGTTGTTGTTCATTCTTCGCTAGGAAATAAAGCCCTTCACCGACAGACCCAAAATCTAGTTTTAATCATGACTAGCAAAGTATTGGTATATCGCTCGATCCCGGTGGCGTGCATTGGCCACATTACGCAACCCTTCAGCACAGGCACGCTTTCCCTCTCCGCCGTCGTCGTCGTTTTTGTACAGCGTTTGCGCCAGAAGGAAATGTTGTTCGGCATTGTCATAGCGATCCAACCGGAGATAGGTGGCGCCAATGTTAAAGTTCAAGTCCGCGTCGGGTTCATCCAGTACAAGCATCAGATCGGCAGACGTTTGAAACCACTTGAGGGCTTTGTTCAAAGACTGCTCTTCTCCGAGCGTCGTGTCGCCTTCTGCATAGTACATCGCAAGCTGGATCGCCGCTTGTGGATTCGACAAAGCAGCACCCTTCTCTACCCAGGCGAACTGGGCTCGTCGGTCGATACCCAAGCTTTCGCACACCTCTCGAGGCAATCCATTTTGGACATGGCCATGACATCACCCGCTTTCGCAGCTTTCAAGAACCACTCGCCCGCATCGAATTCGTTTTTCGCAACGCCACGAGCCTCAAGACAAAAGTCGCCCAGCAATTTCATTACGAAAGCGACGCCGTGATCCTTGAGAGAGCACCAGTCGAACAGTGCTTTCGCCTCTTCACCCGACAGCTTGTTCAGCACGCTCATCTTGAGCTTGCTATGATCTTGGTAAAAGCTCCGGAGCGACTTGCGGTCAGCCGCGGACAGGTCAGCAAAATGGGCTAGCCGCGTATGATCGGCATAGACGTCCTTGGCACCAGCAATGCAGACATCAATGAGTGCTTTCGATTCTTCCAACGGACTGATTTCAGGTAGGCGAGTGTCTGGGATTCAGCGTAAGTTCAAGCCGTTTACACCCTGAGATTCTGATTTATTTTTTTGGTACCTGACCACGCAAAAAAAAAGCGCGCTGGTCGTCTTATTTCAGGTTCGTATGGTTGTCGTCCGGATTTTTGCCTTGCTTTATTGAAAACTTTTTCGCCCACCGATTACCGCTCGGGGCGCGGGGGTTCACGGGGCGGCGCAACTCCCCGATTATTCTTAGTCGTCCTCCTCGTCTTCGTAGTCCTCTTCTTCGCTTTCCTGTTCGCTTTCGTCGAGGGCGCTCCGCAAAAAGCGTTCACATGGCGCTTCAACCGGCGCTTCGTTTCGCAGGAAATGGGACACTGAGCGTTCCGCTGCGTTAAAGTGCCAATGTTGTTCACGTCTCTGGTCGGTGAAATAGACTTGGTCTTCGAATTCTGGAAAACTGACGTTGAAATCGGTTTTATTGTGCTCAGCAAGCCATTTCTGGTCAGAGGATGTGGTACGCAGCAACAGCGTCAAAACAAATGACGTAAATGCTTTTCGTGAAACGTACCAGCACAGCACCTGCGCGAGCTGTTCAGCGGACATGGCTTCGTCGACGACAACATCCAACTGATCCTCACCTCGTATGTCTGCAGACACGACATACGGACGTCGTCGTCGGACTGCGGCGTCGCGCTCGTGCTGAACGCATCGAGTCGTTGAGACCGAACAAACGCCACTTATTGAACACAAATGCATCCGATGTTGAGAACGCACGGGCAAAAATCTCCACCGACCCTTGGTCGGACAGACAGTCGGTTTTCACACCTTGCAGAGAAACCACTGGATTTTCCGAGACAAGTTTCATCTCTCTTCGAACACCTTCATCGCCGTCACCAACCAGCAACGCGAATGTTGGCATCAAGTCACGATCCAATATTCGAGGCAACCACGAGGAACACGTTTGAAGACAGCGATGCACCCATGGCGGAGAGAGATCGCTGAACGAACCAGGCAGCCAGCGTGGGCATCGCTTTAGGCAATACTTCTCACAATTTACTTGCTTTGCGTCAACGTGGCTATTCACCTTGAAACCTCGATCGCATTCGCGACCCTGTTGTGTTAAAACGTCGCAAGCTTGTCCGGTGAACTCCGAAACCCAATGTCTCAGATCTCGTGGTAAATACGGTGTGCGAGCCAGACTGAACGTCCTTAAAAGTGGAGCTCTTCCTGGTTGACCTGCATTTTGCACACGCTGTTTTTTCTTGGCTTCTTTTCTCTCGGACATCCCCCGGTAGATTCGCCTTTTTTTGTACAGTGTGGCACAAATGAAAAAAAAATGATTGATAAATTTACTGGAGAAAAAAAATCACTCCTTGACGATGCTGACCGGTTTTGAGAATAGACGGTTAAGAGTTCAAAACTTGTTTGAAGTCGGAAAATCAGTCGAACAGATAACAGAATTAACCGGCGAATCTAAACAATACGTGGTAAAATGGTCTGACCGGTTCGCTTCCCAGCTTGGTTACAAAAGCAAAAGAAAGTCGGGCCGACCGAAATTGCTAACCATGGGAAGGCGGGCAACTTTGGCCTGTTGGTTCGATGGAAAAAAATACAAAATTGTAACAAATCCATCCGAAAGGCAGTGGACAAGGTCGAACAAGAATTTGGTGTTAAATTGTCGAGAGAAACTGTACGACATTCTTGCACGAGATGGGTTTGATGAGTAACTCCCGTAAAAAGAAACCGCTCTTGTCCGACAAAAACAAACCAAAAAAGACTTGAATTCGCCAAGGAGAATGAAGCTTTTCAGAGTCATCGCTTAGTTTATAGGTGAACTACAGCAGCCTGCTTCACGCGAGAGCGTCTTTTCAGTCGATCGAGCAATACATGGCATGCGCTGAACACGACTAACTGTGCGCGAATTGATGAGGAACGGCAGATTTTACGAGTTTCGCGCATCCGAGTGCTGCCTTTTTTTTTCGATTTGGCTTGTTTGCGAGCGACGACCAAAACGAGTTGCGGCTGAACGCCCACATCATCGGACTGCGCCGGTGAATCGTCGTTTGGCAAGAGATATTCTTCTTGTTCGTCACTAAATGCTCGGATTCACCGACAAACGATCCGACAACAAACATTCAATGATTCCTCAAGCCAAGGTCACAACATGGAAACTGTCGAAAGCACGGTGGACTGGCATCGCGATCGTGTTCAAGCAGATGATTTGAACACCGCCAAAAGGTTGCTCTTCCCGCTCACTTAGCTCGGCATCCGAGGGAATTTCTTGGACGTGTACTTTTTTGCGATCAACGCGTGTAAAATATTTCAGCGGACACGACAAGTATTGTTCCAACCTCGCTAAACGGCTGTGCTGCATCCACGTGGCGTCGATGATCAAGGTAGTCAGCTCGAAAGGACGATCAGGATAACAGCTCGATTCTTCGTCCAGAAAGCGCACATCATCACTTTCGAGGTCGGCCGCGTCGCAAAACAACTGTCGGAGGTGGTCCACGAAAGCGGTGAAACCGACCCAGTTCTCGCTCACATGAATCCATATGTTCTTGCCGTCCAGGGCGAGACTCATGGCCAGTACTTGCTTGGGGGTAAAATCGGGCCTATCGTCGTGCTGATCTCGCACAATCCGCGACAAAAAGTTGACGGAATTGACAAGACCTGCATCGTCGCACGCATACTGTTGGATGATCTGGACCAGTTCAGCTGGCATGTGCATTGGAACGGGAAAGCGGTTTTCGCTCATTTCACAAACTCGACAACTTTTTCTTTGAAATCACACTGTTTCTTCGTGCCAGATTAATACGATGCGGACACCACAATCTCGTCGGTCGTTTTTTTTTCGGGGTCTTTCCTTTGTTTCCTTTCTTTTCGGTTCTAAACTGGCATCATTTTCCGAAAGGTCAAACTAATACGCGAAGCGCAGTCGCCAAAGGACTTGGGAACATGGTGGCGAAACTTGGATTGCATATCGCCGCCCATTGTTATCTGTGAACCGTGTGTGGTCTCAATGTCGAGACTGTCGAATTCAAAGTCGGCGCAGCGCTTTCGGTGCGGCTTGATGCGGAATACGCGCGATTGTTGTGTCGTACCGTCGGATAGAGGAAGAGAACCTTGAAAGGAGAGTACAATGATGGGTGCGCTTGGTTCCATATTGAACGTGCAATCCGAGTGAGAAGCAATGAAGTTGTTGCCGTCCAAGTACCAGTTTGCAATGGCTTGATTAAACTTTGAGCGTCCCGCCGCTTCCTCGATCGCATTGAGATGATCCAGGAACGGTTGAAATTCTTTGGGAAGAGGACGCGTCGACTCAATTTTCGGTGCCAGAGCCGAATACATGTAACTTCGCTGACGCGTTTCATCGTATTTTGGTGTGTTCAGGTAACTCTGATGCCATCGCTGGGAAGGCGCATTTTTACCAAACATAACCACGGTGCCCTTTTCCTCGGGATGAAGTGCAAACATGCTCGCAAAGTGTTCCTCCGCAAAACGTGCTAGATCGTCAGGTAAGCAATCCACCTCCACCCAGGCGGATTTGTTCTTGTTTAAGAAAATTCGCCCCGACTGCCCTCGAGCGTCGCCTGGATTTAGCACTTTGACGTTTCGATCCAGCGACAGTGCACGTTTGTTGTTGATCGAGCCGTTGTTGTCTTTAATCACAATGTTGTGTTGACACGCGCACGTTGCTGACTGTGCGGTCATTGTGGTGTTGGTTTTCGCAGCTTCCGAATCTGATGTGTTCATTGTGTTCAAGGTTCTACTGGGCACGCTCAGGATGAGCGCTGTCAGAATTTCGATGGTGGCGATCTTGGTTGCGATTCTCGGGTTTAAATAAAGTCGATGGAATGTTGTTGAAAGATGTTGTTTACTTTTGCAATCGAATTTTCAGCAAAATCAAAATGTAAATATTGTACGTTGCTGGTGCATGTTCTCGATGGGGGGTCATTGAAATCCAAACAAATATTTTTTCGAACAAGACGTGCAAAGATACGATTGCTTACGTGCTGTCATCATTTTGAAAATTTTGTTTCTTTCGTCACCGTCCTCACGCATTGCGCATAGTGCGTCAGTTGAAATGATCGGCTATCTTGCCAGAAGCAGTTCGCAAACTTGTTTGCGAGTTGAGTTGTGAATGTTCATTGCGATCGGGGCACGGGCACTCTCGCAGGCATAGACGACACAGACGCGTGCATAGATGATGATGATGGCATGGACGAACCGGACATAGACATTGGTCTGGGCATAGGTCCGGCGGGCATAGATCCAGGAATGGGTGCGGACATAGGTCCAGACATGGGTCTGCCGATGTTGATTCCACAAAGCGCCACCTGTCGCTGCGAAAATTCGTTGCACACCTTCATAAAAGATTCCGTCTGAGCTCTGCTGCTTGTTAAGCGCTGAGTCAAATCGGCGACGTGCTTCTTGTCTCGGGACTTGCTGGCGACAGCATTGTGCGCGGCAGTCGTAGCTTGAGCCAACTTCGACTGCAAATCGCGAATTTGCACAGCTTGACGAGACGCGTGCTCAAGTTGTTTGCGCCGCTCATTCAGAAGGTGAGTTTTCTCATCAGCCCACTGGCGCTGCGCGGCTTGAATGGCGTGCTCGACTTTCTGCTGCACCTCGCGCACCAGCGAGTCCTTTGCAGTCTGAGAAGACTGTTGTAGCTGACGGAATTGCTCCTCGAGACCAGTCATTTTGGCGTCTTTCTCGGCGTTCAGCGATAGTGCACGATCGCGTTCGGTTTGCAGGTCTTGTTTCTGCGACGTCACCTCGCGCAGCTGGTCTCGGACGCTTGTCAGTTTCGCATCCTTGTCGGCGTTGCAAGTGTAAAGGTTGCCCACTATTTTTTGCAAGGCAATGATCTTGTCTTCTTTAACGCGTAGTTCTGCCTCGAGGTCCTTGACGCGATGATCGGTTTTTATACTGTTGTCGTCGGCGTGCAGTATCGCGGTCGACTCCGCTTCATTCGGGTCCTTGTCGTTTGCGACATCCGCGCTCTCCGATGAGTTTAATGATGATGACGCTGACGAAATTGGCGACGTCGATTTGTCCTCGGCGTCAGTGCCGTTGATGACGTCCGGTTCGCTGTCGCACGCCTTGTGATGGTCTTGAACGGTCGCGTTGTTGGCGTTGACATTGTGATTAACACTACCACTACCAGTACCATCGTCACCGACCGGATGATTGAGGATGAGACCGAGACTGGGTCTGACATCGTGATTGCGAAACAAAACATCTCCGTCATCGTGGACGCGCACAGCCGTGTCGGTGTTGTTGTTTGTGTTGCGAAGACACAGAGCACTGGAGTGAAAATCAGAAAGCGTATCGAAAGAGGACGCCGTTTTGGACTCGTCTCGACCGGCGTCGACGGAAAGCTTGAAATCGGCGTTGGGATCGCTGTGTTTGCAATCCAGCTCGTCGACATCGTCCGAAATGTCGATCTTCTTCTCGGGCGAACGATTCGAATGAGATGGGGATGCGGATGGGGAAGGTACATTGCCGCTGGGATCGCGGCTAAGAGTGTCGTTGCGATGGTCCGGATCGAGCGACAGAAGAATGTGATTCGGAACTTGTTTCTGTCGTTTCAATTGTTGGCGTATCCCGTCCGCGTTGCCCTCCGCAGTCTCCTTGTCCAATGACCGTTTTCGCTTGATTCTGGCGGGAGGCACATATTCCGCGTCGCTGTCCGAATCGTCGTTGTCGAGAGAAGAAACGTACTCGGCGTCGCTTTCTGATTCACTCTCTGTGGAAGGCACGTATTCGTCATCGCTGTCGTAGCCGTCGTTGGCATCGTCATCGTCATCATCGCTGTCGTCATCATCATTGTCGTTTCTGGTGACATTGTCCTTGCGTTTGACACTGCCATTGTTCGCCCTCGATGCCCTCCCCGTGTGGGCGGTCGGTGCGGTCGGTGCCGACAGAGTCAGTTTGCCCTTGACAGCAGATTTTGTCGAAGAAACTTTCTTTTTCTCCGAATTCGAACGCGACTGGGACAGTGAAGACACAGAAGAAACGGGCGGTCCGGAAGACGGGACGCTATTGTGTCTTTGTAGGTAAAACGCTCTGAACTTTTTCAGAGGCGCCGACAGCCGACGATGCTGTAATTTATTCTCAAGGCTCTTGGAAACCTTGTCAATGTAAGCCACCTGCGTGATGACGTCTGCCGACTCCTCCTTGAGTTTCGCCGCAATAGCCGAAACATACTGCTTGGTGGTGCTCTCGTCGCATGGCTTGGTGGTGTTTTTGTTTTTGGGTACGCGTCGCATAAAGCGCTCGAACTGCGAAACAAGCGATGTCATTTGGTGAAAGGTGGAAGACAGAATAGAAAATCGGGTTATGAAGCTGTGAGGAAGAGGAGCGATGCAGAGGTGAGAATATTACGCAGTTTCATTGCATTTGGCAAAATTAAATTTCCGATTATAGAATTCGCTTTCGTTTTACGTTAGCGACATGGACATGGATGGGCATCACAGGCCCAAAAAAAAACCGGAAACTTTTCGATTTTCATACCGCATGATCGGGTCGGTTTGTTTCTTTTTCCGCACAGAGTCGCGACGGCACACTTTAATTGTCCGCCCAAGTCTACTATCCTTACTATCCTCACTGTCTGAGAGAACACTGCGGACAGGGATGAGTGACCATTTCGATAGCCAGATTGAAACGCACTACCTGCGTATGCCATCAGAATCAGAATCAGGCGACGAACAAGAACTTGTTCGGGTTGGTGAACATTGTCTATGATGATGTCTTCTCACAAGACAGTCAGGTTCCCCGTGCACGCGGTTCGAAGAAGCGGCAACGACCACCACCTTCCGACTCGGACAACCAAGACGTCTTGCCTACGAAAGGCACTGGGAACACTTCTAGCAAACGACTCAAGACAACTGCAGGCACGGTCGATCACTTCGTTGCTGATGACGGCACAAAACAAGGTACTTGTCGTTTGTGAATCCTTTTATTTTTTCGTCATAACATTTTGCCTGCGTGCTTTTCTGTCACAATTTAGGAGCAAATGTAAGCGCCGACCAATTCAAAATGCAGAGTAGACAAACCAGATTACCAAGCTGCCAACGTCAAGGTGAGCGTCAGAACACAGTCTTGACCACCCTCCCCCTAACTGGAATTTGCCGCTCAGATGGTTGCGCGAACAAGAGCAAAGCCAAAACCAACACCAACGTCAACGTCGACCCAGATCACATTCTGTGCGAAAAACACACCGACAGTTGTCAAGAGGCGAAATCCACACGGTCGGTTTTCGAATCCTGTGCTCCAGCCACATCCTGATGATTTGGTGCTGTGTAACGTGTTATCGCGTTCTTGCAACAGATGTGCGAATGCCAATGCGAACGCCAATGGAAAAGCGAGTGCAGAGCACGCAAAAGCGTTCAATCTCGACGCACAAACAATCCGCTACCTTCAACGGCGCAAGCGTCCATTGCACTTCTTGTCCCTTTTTTCGGGAATTGCCGGCTTTGAACTTGGCATCTACCAACTGTTTCCTAATGCGGTCTGTGTGGGTTTCTGCGAAATTGACAAGGGAGCAATCACCATCTACTTGCATCACTATCCGGGTGCTCGCAACTTGGGCGACATCACGCAAGTTTCGTTCAAGGAGTTTCGCACCCAGATCGACCTGGTGGTGGGTGGCTCACCTTGTACCGATCTGTCCGCCATCAGTCCCAATCGCGCAGACCAGTTAAAGGGCACAAAATCGAGATTGTTCTTCCACTTTGTGCGCTGTTTGAAGGAATGCCGACCGCAATTTTTTCTGCTGGAAAACGTCGGCAGCATGAAGAAGGATTCGCGCTCCAAGATGACCGACATTTTGTCGTCATTCGGCGGACTTGAGCCTGCGTTGGTTGACGCTGCCATGTTCACAGCACAACGTCGCCGTCGTTTGTTCTGGAGTAACTTCAAGATTTTCGACTTGCACAGCAAGTCGCCGGACAATGCAGTAGCCCAAACATTCGCAACGCGCATTCTCCAGCACAAGTACGGCAGAAATCGAGCACCGAGCATCCTGGACATCATCGAGCCCAAAAAAATAGCTCGCGATCAAGCGCATACGCCCAAGTTGTTGCACTATTTCAACAACGAGGTGGGCAAGCCGGACAAGCTCGGCAAGCGCAAACGGCGCATCGAGGCGTACGGATACTATACACGAGATTCCAGCGCCGACAAGTCCAAGTGCATCTTGGCTTCGGTCGGCAGCGACAATAGCAACCTTGTTATCGACCAACGCTTCACACCGCCCTTGTATCGCAAATGGACGGTTCGGGAAGTGGAACGCTTGCAAGGATTTCCAGACGGCTACACTGACTGCTTACGCGACCCACGCGATCAGCTCAAGGCGCTTGGCAACGCCGTTGCTCCTCCGGTGATTGCTTACATTATGCAATGTTTTCAGCGACACCTTGTCGAGAGCTGAGAGTTTGAGATTTGTACTCGAAAATGTTGAGAAAAACAGCGTGTGTCTGAAATAAAATACCTCGAACCTCGAACCACGCCGACGTCGACGGATCATTGTCAAACATGACCATGTATGTGTGTCGTGTGTCTGGTTTTTTCCTCTGTCGTCGAACAAGTGGATTTTTTTTTTATGATCCAAGCTTCTTGTTCACATTCCAAAGCAGGCATATACTGCATGGGCAACATCGTCCACTTTTACTCTTTCGAGCTTGTCGCGGGAAAGACTCACAAAACAAGGTAAATAGCACGTGTAATCGACTTGCAAACCGAAATCCTGACATTCAGCGCAGGAAATTTTCCTGACGACGGCAGGCGCATTCGATGTCAGACGCAATCGACGAGCGACTTCGATTCTTGCCTTGGCGCAAAAACCACACGGCACAATTTTGCAAGATCCTGGCAGACGCACAGTGGCGTCGGATGACGCTTCTTGTTCCAAATCGTATTGAGCACTAGGCCATTGCAACATTGTCTTGTGCCACTTGTCGAGAGCAGCGCTGAACGCCAGACGCTGCTGTTTCGTGGAGCCCAGCCACACCAGACTCAGCTTGAGTTGTTGTTGACCGCCCAGTTCCGGTGAAGTTGGATTGGACAGTGAGGTTCGGCGAAGAACGTACAGCTCGCGAGTCTGACCGAGTGTGTCAACCTCGCGACGGGCATTGTGAACGCAGACTGCGAACGAATCAATTAGTTTATCTGTTGGTGGAGCGAAAATTCCGGGCCAGCGGAGGATTTGTCGCATGTACGCGCCCGGAGCCGTCCGTTTAATTAAAAAATATGCTGATTCCTCGCTGTGTTGGAGGTCGTGAAGACACGCCGCGCGCAGAAAATCGTTCTCGTCTCCGTGCTGCGATTGCCAAAGCGCAATTTGGAAGAAACGGTTGCACGAATATGCTTTTAAGTCGGATGACATTTGTTCACGGCTCACGGTGTGACAGTCTTTTTCGTTATTAGTATTATTATTCATCGCTTCTGTCGCTGAGCGCCTGGTGGCTGCCCAACATCGCATCGCCTTGGATTCGATCAGCGCCGAGCGTACATCAAAGTACGTGCAAATAAGTTGGACAATAGGTTCGGGTAAACGGACATTCGCTGTTCGCAAGTGCGTAGCAGCAGTCCTCCGGAACATTGGTGAACTCTCTCTCTCTCTCTGCCTCGCATATGTGCATGTCACTGAATGGAAAACCGTCGCTACACATGCACAGATCAAAAACACACATACACACACTGCATCGCGAAAATGTCCGCCGCCTACAAACTACTCATTCAGGATGCCTGGCCTCTGTTTTCTTCCGACATTTCTGCACTTATTGCTTTCTTTATGAAAGAAGAGATTTGGTGTGTGACCGTCACAGAATTTATTGATGATAATATTGTTCGCCACCGTTCCTGCTATCGCGACAGAGACTGGAGTACATCCGCCGGTCCATACTTGTTTCATGGCTATGACACGGCGCAGCAGTTTTTACAACGCAAACTGTACGATTGGTGTTATCCGCAAATCGAAGATGTGCAAGACGACGATCCAAAACGAATGCTGGAACTGAAAAGCGCACGGAACGATTGGCGTGCTCTGAAAGAATTTACACGTGAACTGGCTGCGGGTCAATACGTGCGACGACGACTGGCGTGGACGTTGCGTCGAGTGGAATACGAGGATTAAAAATAATGCACTTGGCGCACACGATCTGCGTTGTGAGCATACTGCTTCGAGTCGACAACAGTGGAAGAAAAAAAATCTTGTCAACTGTCCGTTGACACAGGTTCTCTGGTTTTTCCGGTACCGCACGGCTTTCTTTTCAGTGCGTTCTCTGCATGTGGTATTTCATTGACAATGGCGGCGCAAACTGCTTTGCCAATTAAAGCTGGCATCCCTGCGTTGCTCTCTTCTTATCCGATCAGAAAAATAATTTTTGTGCGCTGTCTGTTTCATCCATCCATTGTACTTGTTGCATTGCTGTTTTTTTCCAGGTGCCAAGCAAGATCGATTACCATATGTGCGGGCAGGCTTGTAATGTTGGCTCGCAGAATGGAATTTTCAGAGCTTCACACAACGTTTTCAGTGGAATAGTGTCGATGTTGGCAAAGAATTCAGTCAGCGATTTCTTGGCCATCGGGTGATTTAGACTTGCAGGATTCTGGCCAAATGCAATGTATGCTTCGTGATCCACTGCATCGTATGCTTCTCTGACATCACTGCTTTCCTCGGGCAGCGGAAAGTAAAGCAGATGAATCCGTGAGGATTCATCACCGTCTCCAATTTCCAAGGGCATAACATCATCATATTGCAACGGACGGAAAGTTGCACTAAGCCATTCGTTCAGAATGTTACGTTCCAGCGATAATTTTTCCTCGAATGGATCCAACGGAGCAACAGCGTACTTAACGACGATTTTGGCAAGACCAGGAATCGTCAAACCCGACGATTCGGTCACTTTTTGAGCGATTGATTCCCTGTGATGGTGCCTGCACAAGCTCTCTAGTTTACTGTGAGTATTCTCTGTTATTCTAATCCCAAACCAAATGCGAGCATCATAGTCGATTCCCATTTCCCTGTTATTTTTTTCTTTTCGCTGCTTTTGTTCTTGGTTCTCATTTAGCCCAAAAAACACGCGGTGGAATTCTGGATGTGTACATATGTACATTGACGGCTCGATCGAGATTGCGATTCTTATCGAGAATTTTTTTTCAGTATTGGTTGGAAAGGCGAGAGACAGGTTTTGCTTGACATATGATCATCAGGACCAGGATCACCTGATCAACAAAAGTCAGAAACAACAGGGGCGCATGTTGTGCGGCTCTTTTTGAAGATCCATGTAATTTGGGCGCTCAAGATGGCTTCACCGTCAGACACACCTGCAGACGCAGCTTTGTATTCGGACCGATGGTATTCTTGGATCGGTCGAATGGCGATGGATGAATCGGGCAAACTCTTTTTTATGGCGACAGTACCTTGGCTGTGCGAGCGCAGTTTGCATGCTGTGCTGATTCCCGTTCGACAATCTGTGCCATCTAAACCCGAGAAATTCGAGAAAGAAAAGACACTTCCGCTGTTCAAGGCGGGTGAAAATTCGACGATGAACATTCCGAGCAACAGTGTCTTGGTGGTGAGCGAGTCCAAGAAAATAAAAATGTCTCGCGAGGCCGCTCACGATCATTTAGATTCGGAAAAACAACAGGAACCGATTCTTTGAAACATTTTCTTTGCAGTTCGTTTGCCATGTCCCACTCAACTTGATTGGCCTTGCAGGCTTCGTCGTTTGTGTTCTCTCGTTCACGCATTGTGTCAGACCCATGTCGATTGGCTTCCATTCTTAGTGCGGCACTGAAGTCCGGCGCTGTGCCCGAAGAGGTGTGTTTTTTTTTTCTTCTGATGTCAATTCATGGTTTGACTGTGAAGGCGCGTCGCTCGACCGTCGAGTGTTTGCAGAGCGAATTGTTTGTTCGCTGCCCTGGACCAATGGCACCTGTGTTCCAGGTTTGCGTGTTCCGCGCTTGATAATTGAAGGGTTGTGCTTGATAATTGAACGTAGGAGCGCACACGAGAGCAAATCGAAAACGTAAGCACTCGTTCTGGATTCACTATTATTTTTGACGATTTCTTTCTGTTGCAGTCGATGGGATATTGCGAGCACCGAAAACGGCTCGACTCTATGATATTTCCGTTGGAAGGAAGAGTGCTATCGGACGAGGATTTTACCCGCAAGGTACACGCGTGTTTCTTATGTTGGATCTTGACTGTTTGCTTGTGTGCTTGTCGTTTGAAAATCGTTTATTTTGGCGGCTCGTGCTTGTATTGTTTCCGATTTCATTTTTCTTCAGATGGTCGAAATTGAAAAAACCGAACAGCCAAGGCAGGGCGAGCAACACGCAGAGGCAAAAGAAGAGTTTCCAGCAACGCGAACCACATCCACATCTTGAGCGCAGCAACAATTCCCACGAGTCATACTGAGATTGTTCCAAGAAAATGTATCGCACAACCCAAAAAAAAAATCCCTCAAATGCGCGAAACAACCATCACCAACTTGGCCTTGATGGCGAAGTTCGTTATGTGTGCATATTCGAATCATCAACAAATTGGCCCAGTTATCTCAATGAAGTCCCGTATGCGTTTGTGCGTTAGTTCGGTCGCCAACTGCGGCTTGCCCCAGCAGTTTTCGACATACCAGTGAATCAATGGTGGACAGCGCGGACGGCAAGGTTCCGCTTCTACGCTGATATCTAGCTTGACGTTCGGTCGCGCCGCTCGCACTCGCTCTAGCGCATCGCGGATGGATTCAGGGCACTGCGATTGTCGCGATTGTTGCGATAATGTCAGCAACGTTTGCGGTCGCCACACACAAATATGCAGAACCGAAAGCTTTGGCAAAGAACTGGGAAATTCTACCAGGCGTCGGAGAATCCTGGTCAATCTTGTAAAACTAGAATCAAGCGGCTCCTGCTCTCGCTTGCGTTTTTCCTCTGCTGTTGCTGCCGAAGTTATTTCACGATGCTGAAGATGAATGTTGTGCATTGAATAGCTCGTGACTGACAAGCGCTCCAACAATGGGAAGCACAGCACACCATCCTCGTCGGCCAAGTCCATAGTGCGACCGGACCCAGCCACAGCCACCACAGTGGCAGTAACCATAGAAGCACGCTTGGATGGGCGCGGCTCGCACAAGCTAATGTGTAGACGACCCACATTGGGCAATCGATGCGCCAACCTCGAAACACTGCCAGGCGAAGCACTGACAGGTCGCGCTGATTCGTCCAGGTCCAGAAACAGCTCCTTTACTGATGGTATTTCATGCGTGTCTTTTTTTCTCGATTGGCTTATGCCCGACGGGGAAATCGACAGTTTTCGCGCGCGGCAATCCTTCTCGAGCCTTGACAAATAGTGGTGACTCACGTGCTCCCCAGAACTACAGGGTTGCGGCAAAAGTTCCAGCTCCATCAGCCGATCTCCGAGCAGCGTGCAGATGTCTTCCGGCACCAGATCGGAGCGTGCGCTTACTGATTCCAGTAATGGCGAGCCACGTATGACGCGACGCATCAGCTGTGGCGGTATGTCCCAGGCTGATGACACTAATCCAACAGCCAACCGAAGACGGCGCAGTTGCGAAAACCGCAAAGGAAGAGCATAAACCGAATCGTTGTCCAGACAAACGCAGCGCGTGTCGTCTGAATCACGGTCGTCGTTCCATATGCCTTTGCATATTTCGCGTTTGTCATCTTTCGATTCGCCTTCGCGCACTGCAGTGCACATTCCCGACACCGTCAGTTCTCGCAACCACGGGCAACACACAGCAAGTGTCTCCAACAATTCATAAAGGCCTACGCAATAATCCTCCACTTGCAAGCTCAGCGACACTAGTGAAGACGTGCGCGTCCACAGAGAGCGGTGCCATTCGAGTACATCCTCATCTTTATCTTTGTTATCATCCGTCCATCCTTGTGTCGACGACTTTGGCTCTTTTTTTTTACTGGGTCGCAACAATAGCCGCAAATTGCGCACGTGCCCGAGATAGATAGACGCGTCGCTATCGCTATTAAC
>Ga0364918_10057_pt1 | contig 39596 bp, 30 predicted proteins | sample SorcelJu500001C6_2_FD_206957 | JGI IMG/M metagenome (GOLD analysis project Ga0364918, IMG submission 206957) | Enriched cells from Trout Bog Lake Hypolimnion, Wisconsin, USA - BchlTB.June20.5000.01.C6 | ecosystem: Environmental > Aquatic > Freshwater > Lake > Hypolimnion/Profundal zone | place... | reverse complement strand
AGCGCCTTCACCCGCGAAAGCAACCGCCAAGCCGCCAGCGAAGGAATTTGCCACCGTACGCCGGGTGATAACCGAAAAGGAAGTGCGAAAGCTCCAGCAGAAGGACCCCGACCTGGAATTTTACCGCTGCATCGAAATTCTTTGCCGCATCAATAAAAAAGATAAGGAATATATCCGCGAGGATATGAAGCATAAGCGTGCCCTTATCGTGCCAAAGAATTTCTCTGCCTATAAGGACTGGTCGCCTCTTCCCGAAAAGATTGCAGGCGCCGGCAAGTTCCCCAAGTTTATATTGGTGGTAAAGGATATCCCATTTCTCGGATGGTATCAAAACGGCAAACGAGTGGGCGATACCTATGTCGGCATAGGCAGGATGAATACCTGGACCAAAAGAGGATTGTACAGGGTAAGTGAAAAAGATCCCTGGCACATGTCCACCTACCCGAACGCATACGGAAATCCCTCTATCATGCCCAACGCACTGCACATCTACGAGCGCGTCTGGATTCACACCGGAGACGTGATCGGCCCAAATTGCTCGCACGGCTGCATAAACGTCCCTATCGCTCCAGCCGAAAGACTATATAGCTGGGCCGACGTCGGGACTGCCGTCCTGATTACTCAATCTTTGAAGGACCTTGGCCGTGACATCAAGACCGCTCCTATGGAAAAGCAACCGCAAAAACCTCCGTCGGCAAAAGAAAAGGGCGTACAAGATAAACAGGTCAAATCTGTGAATGAAACACCAAACAGTTTCCTGGAAACAGCAACAACGCATTAACAGGAGGGATTTAGAAATGGGATTCAACAGGCGAATTCTTTGGGGTGTCGGGCTTCATTTGTTTATCGGCGGCCTTGTTTGTGTTGCTCTATGCTCATGTTCGCTTTTCCAATCACATAACATAACTCCGCGACCCATGGCAAAGATGGCGACGCCACCGCCTCCTGCTCCTCCGGAATGCGAACTTCCGTACTGCACGGTAGACCTTGATTACCCCCTGACTCTCATTACCCATCCCGAGATCTACGTAATGAAGGGGCAGCGAAGACTCTGGCTGATCCAGGACAAGACGCTGGTTCGCGACTATCACGTCGGCCTCGGACCCAGCCCGAGAGGGGATAAACTTTTCAGGGGTGACGGCAGGACCCCCGAGGGAGAGTTTTTCATCTGCGCCAAGAATTCTTCAAGCCACTATTACAAGTCACTTGCCATCAACTACCCAAGTCCGCAGAATGCTGAAGTCGGCCTTTCGGCAGGGATGATTTCCTACAATGAATACTGCTCGATCAAGCAGGCAAATGACGCAATGAAGATGCCCCCCTCCCAGACGGCCCTGGGCGGGCAGGTATTCATCCACGGAGGCGGCGCGGCCGATGACTGGACCCTGGGCTGCGTTGCCCTGCAGAACAGGGCCGTAGACGAATTGTTCAGCGTGGTCCCGATCGGTACACGTGTTTATATAATGCCCTGAATTAAGCAGGTGAACGGGTGAGTAGGTGAATGGAAAAAACATCGCCCACTCACCTGTTCGCCCCTTCACCCTTCCTCGCTCCCCTCTCCCTGCTTCACTTTCCAATCCGTGTGTTCGATTCTATGTTCCCTTCATTCCATGTTCCCTTCATTGACAACTCATCATTCTCTGGGTATGGTTCTGTTCACATGACGCGAATTCAAACTGATTTCCGAATCCACTTAAGATCGAAATCCTCGGATGTGCTCCGGCTCGTCCGTTAATATTGGAATGATTGTATCAAGTCATGCCCCAGCCATTGGATAGACCTGATGATCGTCCCCGGACAGCGCTAAACCAGGCGGCCGGCGCTACGGTGAAGCCGGTCTTCTATGATCCTGCCAACAGGCGCTGGCCGCGCCTGCGCCTCGGGATTGCGCTCATTACGTTGATTCTGACCCTGTTGCTGGGAGCTCTCATCCTGGGCATCCTGGCCGGCCCCGTGCTGCCGACCCTCGATCTGCCCGGTGTCAGCTTTTTACCCCATGGCGTTCACTCGGTGCCAGGCGTTCCCCGCCTGTCCCCCGAGCGGCCGCTGACACGCCGCGAACGGGCGTTGCGCAATACCAAGACCAAGCTGGTGCGCGAACGCGAACGCAATCTGCAGCAACTGCTTGTCAAGGCCCATAAGACGTCCCCTGACCCAACCAAGCAACAACTCACCGTAGGGTTCTTCGTCAACTGGGACGACTCGAGTATGAATTCGCTCAAGCAGAATCTGGACAGCCTGGATATGGTAATCGCTGAATGGCTGCATCTCGCCGATGACAGCGGATTGCTGCGGGAAGATGATCCCAACCGGCAGGCCCAGGTCACCGAATACACTCGTTTGCGTCGTCCTGACCTGCCCCTCGTTGCCATGGTGAACAACTGGAACGGCAAGCAATGGGAAGGCAAAAAGCTGGGTCATATGCTCGCAGACCCGACGGCACGCAAGCGCACCATCGAACAACTGCTCGCTTACGTGGAGCGCCAACACTTCGCAGGGATCAGCATCGACTTCGAAGATATCGCGGTCAAGGCCCAACCCAACTTTCAGCGCTTTGTAGCCGAACTTTACGCCGCGCTAAACCCGAAGGGCCTATCGGTGTCGGTAAACGTGCCCGCCGCCAACCCGGCCTTTAACTACCGCGATTTAGCCCGCAACGCCGACTACCTCATCCTCATGGCCTACGACGAGCACTGGGCGAGCGGCTCGCCCGGTCCCATCGCCGGCTTGCCCTGGTTCGCCGATGTACTGCGCCAGCGTCAGCGTGACGTTCCTGCCCAAAAGATGATCGTTGCGATAGGCAACTACGCCTACGACTGGGAGGCGGGCCATCCTGCCGAGGAGCGCAGCTTTGAAGAGGCGGTCCTTACCGCCAAAGAATCGGAGGGCAATATCGGCCTTGATCCGGTATCCCTCAACCCTACTTTCGACTACTCCGACGATGACGATCATATCCACCACGTGTGGATGTTGGACGCCGTGACCGCATTCAATCAGTTGGTGATCGCCGGTTCTGTGTGTCCGCGCGGAGTCGCCCTGTGGCGTCTTGGCAGCGAAGACCCGGCGCTGTGGCGGGTGTTTGGCAATAACGGCCCGCTGGACGCAGAACGCGCCGCCCGGTTGCACGAGGTTGACTTCGGGTATGGACTGGACTACGAGGGCAAGGGCGAAATCCTCCGAATCACCGCCCAGCCTCAGCCGGGAAGCCGAGACCTCGAATTTGACCCGAAGCGCAACTTGATCACATCGGAACGCTTTACGGTGTTTCCCTCACCCTACGTGGTTACCCGCCACGGCGGCGCGACACGCAAAGTGGCGCTGACCTTCGATGACGGCCCCGATCCCCGGTATACGCCGCAGATTCTTGATGCTCTGCAGAAAGCGGGAGTGCGGGCAACCTTCTTTGTTATCGGTGTCAATGGCGAGCTGAACCCCGGCTTGATACGCCGCGAGGTGAACGAAGGCCACGAGATCGGCAATCACACCTTCACCCACCCCAATATCTCACTCATCTCCCCCGCTCAGTTCCAGCTCGAACTCTCTGCAAGCCAACGCCTGCTGGCCGCCGTGGTGGGCCGCCAGACGCTGCTGTTTCGCCCGCCTTACGCTACGGATAGCGAGCCGGAGACCGTCGATCAGCTTCGTCAAATCGAAATGGCCACCCAAAAGGGCTATCTCATCGTCGGCATGCAGATCGATCCGGACGACTGGCAGCGCCCGGGGGTCGGCGAGATAGTGCTACGGACTCTGGCAGGGGCCGAACGCGGCGAAGGCAACGTGATCCTGCTTCACGACTCTGGTGGCGACCGCAGCCAGACGGTGAAGGCGCTTCCCTTGATCATCGAGACCCTGCGCAGTCGCGGCTTCGAGTTCGTCACCGTTTCCGACCTGCTGGGCCGCACCCGCGACGAGGTGATGCCGCTTGTGCCGCCGGACACCATATGGCAGATCTGGGCGGACAGATTGGCATTCAGCGTGCTCAGCCTCGCGGCGGCGGCTATCCACTGGCTGTTCCTGCTGGGAATCGTGCTGGGGATCTCACGGCTGATGTTCATCGGGGTACTGGCCGTCTACCAGCGCTGGTCCAGGCGCCGCGCGGTCTATGATCCAGCGTACTCCCCTTCCGTGGCGGTCGTGGTGCCTGCCTATAACGAGGGGAAAGTGATTATTCAGACTATCACTTCCCTGCTTGCCTGTGAACTCCCGGGGCAATTCGAGATCATCGTGGTTGACGACGGCTCCAGCGACAATACATTCCACGCGGCGAGCGCTGCTTTCGCCGGCAATCCGAGGGTACGGGTTTACACCCAGCCAAATGGCGGCAAGTCGGCGGCGCTCAACTTCGGAATTGCGCAGACTTGGGCGCAGATCGTGGTGGCCCTGGATGCCGATACGGTGTTTGCCAGAGACACCATCGCAAAGCTGATCCGGCACTTCGCAGATCCGAAAATCGGGGCCGTGGCCGGCAACGCCAAGGTGGGCAACCGCATAAATCTGCTTACCCGCTGGCAGGCACTGGAGTATATCACCAGCCAGAACCTGGACCGGCGCGCTTTCAGCGTCCTCAACTGCATCACGGTGGTGCCCGGCGCAGTGGGGGCTTGGAGGCGTGAACTAATAGAGCGCGCCGGCGGTTTTGACCGAAGCACCCTGGCGGAGGATGCCGACCTCACCATGGCGATTCGTAAACTTGGCTATGCAGTCATCTACGAAGACGAGGCGGTGGCCCTCACGGAGGCCCCGGATACTGTGCGCGGTTTTATCCGGCAGCGCTACCGCTGGATGTTCGGGACCATGCAGGCGGCCTGGAAGCATGGCGATGCACTGTTTCGGCCACGCTACGGCGCATTGGGCTTTGTCGCCCTGCCCAACGTGGTGATCTTCCAGGTACTGTTCCCCCTGATTTCGCCGGTGATGGACCTGTTGCTGGCAGGTACCCTGGGGGTAGCGGCCATAAACTACTTCAATCACCCCGCGGACTATTCCCCGCAAGCTCTGTGGCGCGTACTGTTCTATTACGCCCTGTTCGTAACCGTTGACTACCTGAGCGCCATCCTGGCCTTCACTCTGGAACACCACGCAAACTGGTCGCTTCTCATCTTTTTGTTCTGGCAGCGCTTCTTCTACCGCCAGCTAATGTATTACGTTGCCATCAAGAGCATGTTGAATTCCCTGCGGGGTGTGCTGGTGGGCTGGGGCAAACTTGAGCGCAAAGCCACCGTGCGGGCCGCAGCCTGATGGGGCCGTTCCATAAACTGATTGGACCATCACACGTGGTTGGGTAGCAACTATGCCCACGTAATGGGCCCTCCGATACAAACATCTGCTTAAGAGAACTCCTCCAAAGGGACTTCAGGACAAATAATTGACGCTGGAATTCCGGCGTACTTCAACGACAAACTGTTTATATATCAACATGTTGGGGTGTTGCATGCCTTGGCATGTCTTTTGTAAGGATTCCCGGGAGATACATTGTCCGGCAAAACCATAAAACCATGAAAAGACCCGTATGGTGGGCTAAGCGGCACACAGCCCACCAAGTCTTTTCGAGAGGTTGAGAATGCGCAAAATAGCGGAATCATCTCCTTATGCACGGGCTCCGGTGATGGGAGCGGCTTTTGGTTTGTTGCTGGTTTTGGGGTCGATCGTAATGAGCGCTCACGGTTTCATGGCCTTTTTCAGCGTTGAAGGGTTGATGATCGTGGTAGGCGGCGTGATGGCCGTCGCTTTCATGAGTTTTCAGGCAAGCGACGTGCAGAAGGCGCTGCGCGCGATTTCGAATATGCTCAAAGAGTCGCCCATAACGCACGAAGACCTTCATCGCGATACGATGGACATCATCAAGTGGGGCGGTCTGGTGAAAAAAAAGGGAATGCGTGCGTTGGAGGCCAGCATCGGGGAAAGCGGGATCGACGATACCTTTGTCAGGTATGGGCTCAATATGGTGGTCAGCGAATACACGCCGGAGGAAGTGCGCGCGATGATGGAAACGGCGGCAGATGCCTGTTACGAGCGAGACAGCATACCGGTTGACATTTTGGAAGCAATGGCGAGCCATGCGCCGGCTTTTGGCATGGTTGGCACGCTGGTGGGTATGGTGACCATGCTTTGCCATCTTAATGGCGATATCATTGGCATAGGATCAAACCTTGCCATAGCGTTTCTCTCGACTCTGTACGGTGTGGTATCGGCGCGGATGGTCTACGTGCCTGCGGCATCCAAGTTGCGCCAGGAGGTCGAAAAAAGCCGTTTTCGAAACCAGTTGATCACAGAGGGCATGGTGATGCTGGTCAACAACAAATCGCCCATGTACATCCGGGACCGTCTGAACAGTTTCCTGCGCCCGGAGAATCACGACTATTACAATATTTTTGGGGAGAACACCCAATTTCTCAAGAATTTGCCGTATGTACAGTCTAATTAGACGTAGCCGGCCGGAAGTCGGCTCAGGCCCCGAGGTCTCTTATGAACCATTGTGACACCCGGAACCATGAAAAGATCCGTAGGATGGATGGAGCGAAGCGCAACCCATCAAGTTTTTTCCTAGGAGAGTTATTTATGTCCTTCCGGGACTTCTTCGCGTCTTCGCGTCTTCGCGTCTTCGCGTGAAAGACTGTCTTTTTATAGCAGCCATCGGGAACCCATGGCGGCATATGAAGATCAAGAGCGCCTGTGCGTGATCGGGGATGGAACGCCGCCGCATTTGAAGGTCGTGAACCCATGATATATCGCCGGCAAAGGAAACGAAATAAGATCAGCCACGCCGATGACTGGCTCATGACTTACGCGGACATGATCACCTTGTTGTTGTGCTTTTTTGTCGTGGCTGCGTTGGCTTCGATTTCTCAAAAGGCGAATACACCGAAGGTTGACGCGGCCAAAAAAGTAGAAGCACCGGCGCAGGAGCCAAACCCGACAGAGGCCCGCCTGTCTCTCCCCGGTCCGGATGAGACGATAAAACCTGAATCGTACGGTCCCGTTGAGGAAAAGAAAACGGAAAAGTCCGAACCCGCTGAACCCGTTGCCGCAGCGTCTGTTGATATAACGTCCGAGCAAGTCCCGCCGCAGGCCTCTTTGCCCGAGATTGTCGATAACCTCAAATCTCAGGGTGCGGCCGACTTAGAGCAAAACAGCGACAGAATTACGTCGATCGAGATAAGCAGTGCTGCATTTTTTGACAGTGGTTCGGCCATACTGAGTCCGTCGGGAATGGTCATATTGCAGGAAGTGGCCGGAAACCTGAAATCGGAAAAATTCAAGGACTACCAGGTCACAGTTGAAGGCCATACCGACGATGCGCCAATCAACACACCCCTGTTTCCGTCCAATTGGGAGCTATCGACTGCACGTGCGGCAGCGGTGGTGCGCTTTTTTCTCGATGAAGGGATCCCGGCGCAAAAACTTCGCGCAGCCGGTTATGCCAATACCTTTCCGAAGGTCCCCAACCGCGATGAAAACGGCAGGGCGATACCGGAAAACCAGGCACAAAATCGCCGTGTCGTCATTAAACTGGAAAAAATAGACAAAACAACCTGACGCTCGATCATACCGCCCGTGGCCAAACGATCACGGCACTCTCTCATGACCCGCGGGACACCCTGAAACCATGAAAAGGTTCTATAGATATGCTATCTTGCCCTTTAGCTAAATGATGGAAGCAGGCCGACTTACTGTGATACCATGGGATCTTTGTGGCCTTTCACAGATTGGCTCTGCAGGTATTCCTCGCAGGGCATCTTCACGCCGGTCTTTCGGAATATGCGGTATGGCTTAAGCCAATCTGCGAAGTCCTTAGTCCCCTGCCCTGTCCGGGAAGACATCATAAACATAGTCGTGCGCTTCCAGGGCTTTTTTGCCAAGCTTGCCCGCTTTCACCCGTTCCACGATTTCTTCCCGGGATAAATCGAAAATCGCCTCCAGAATCTGCTCGCGTTCCTGCTCGCTCGCTTCCGCTACGACAAACAGCACACGGGCGCTGTGCTGGATGTAGCGCGGCGAAACCAGTTGCCGTTTCAAAAGTTCCATTATGACCGGCGCCTTACCGCGATCGAAACGGCCCGCATCGCCGAGGCGGTCTAATTCGGCGAAGAATCCCGCTGTCCATTCGTTGTGATAATCCCACACCTTGTCGAACAACTCTCGGGTAAAGCGGGTCCCGGCCTTGATCGGGAGATCGTTGACCACCGGTTCGACGCCGTCTTCCGTGAGCGCCGGCCGCTTGAGCCAGCCATCCCTGGTGATGGCAGCCTCGTGCCGGACGAGCGTCCATAGCCACGAAACATCGATTCGGTACGTTGCAAGATCGTTCATGAACCGCAGCTTAAGCTCGTAATCGTCGATCGCCGCCGCGAAGTTGCCGTTGAGAATTTGAAAACCGTAGTTAGCAGCCATGTAGAACGCGTGCTGGATGCGTTCAATGGTCACATCACCCTTCGGCACCGCATAGATGGATTCCCATAGTTCCGTACTGAAAAGTTTTTCCGGTGAATCCAGCTCGTCCCGCGTGATGACCCGAGGCGTAATCCTGCCCTGCGCATTCAATAAGCCACAGGATTGCAGCAACTGCCGCTCTGCGTCGCTAAGGCCGCTCGCCACCGCCGGTATTGGCTTGCCTCTCGCGTCTACGGTTTCCAGAGGTGCATCGAGGATGGACTGAAGCTGTGCCACGGGCGCTCGCAGCGGTGTATTGCCGGCGGCTACGTAAGCTTCTTCGGGGCTCGCGACCCAGCTCTGCCGGTAAGTATCGTAGAGCCTGCCTTTCACACGGTTGGCAAGGACGTCGTCCAGCGTGGGGGTCTGCCCTGCGGGCAACGGCTGGTCAGGCACGAATATCAGACCCAGAATGCGCTCCCGCAGCTTATCCATGGCTATCCCTCGCAGCGCCACCGGGTTGGACCGCGAACGTCCATACACGTCGTTCGGCGGGTAAATCATTACCGCGGCCATTCCGCCGATCGGCGCCGCCGTACTGAGTTCATTATTTTTCATGCCGGACATCAGCATCATCAGGGCGTTGTAGCGCTGATAGGCAATCATATTCGGCGAGGCCATGCCGATGGACTGCGGATCGGGAAACACCCCCTGCGGATCGTCCTTCCACATCTCGATCAGGCTGCCGAGATAATCCCAGCGGCCGACGTTGGTGCCCAGCAGACGGCGCCGCAACACCCAGGCAATCGCCGCAAGGGATCGCCCGGCATTTCCTTCTTCATACAGCATCTTGATCTTGAAAGTGCCCGGCGCGACCCCGATGGTTGCCTCGATCTGCGCCAGCAGGTTCTCTACGATTGCGGCTTCCTGCGGAGTTTGAAGCTTCGGGATGTAGAAGTAGACGCCCGTGCCCGCGCTTTTGAGCGAATCGTAATTATTGAATGCCCAGAGGACCGCAACGGCAATGAGGCCGGGCGCAGGTTTACCATCGACCCTGACGTGGTCGTAGCGCACGTGGATGCTTGGGGGGCGAACAAACAGGGTCGGCCACTTCGAAGGCGGCCTGTCGATCTTGTAGGTGCGCTTTTTTCCTTTCTTGGTCACCTCATAAACGCTGCCGGCCCAGCGGCCTTCGAAGATATCCCGGGCATTTTTAAGTGCGGCAAACACACCGACCGGCCGATCGGCGGGCGTGCCGTCCGGCTTAAAGTGCGACGGCGACGCGTCCTCGAAGTCCGGCATATTCATGGGAGCCGGACTGTTAAGGGCATTGAATGCCATGTCCAGCGGATGCCACGGCCCGGTGAGTTCCAACCCCGGATTCGTCAATGGATGAGCGTTCTTCGGGATGGGCGTCTCGTCATTAAGACCCCAGCGCCACTCGCTTTCTCGGCCTAAAAAGTTATCGATCAAGCCCTGCACGATCTGACGAAAGGTCCAGGACCGGCCCGTAACGGGATCTGGAAACGTGTCGTCCCACTTTGGCCAGGCATATTTTTTTCTGACCGGTTCGGGGGAGTTTAACAGCGCGCGCCGCGCAGTCAGTGCGGCAGCGATCTCGGGATCAAAGTCGCGGGTGAGCTCGGCGATCGTGTGTTCCACATTGACTTCTCGCCCGTTCACCGTCCTGGTCCCGAAAAGTTCCGGGAATTTCCGCAGAATGTCTTCACGAATCATGACCTGTTATCCTTTAATCCAATCATTTACAGTGCTTTTGTTGCCATCTGTCAAGGTGTGCTTCCGACCAAATGCGCCTATCCCTGCGCGTTGTTCCCCAGCAGGGCCACGCGTCAAACCATCGCGATCATATACGAGTTTTTCGATTGTGAGCTGCAATCCGTTACCCTGCATGCCACCCGCAGCCTGGCGTTTTGGCGTTATTTCTGAGCTATTGTAGAATCGTTACATGCACTGAAGACTTGGGCGGCAGGGTGTAGGCCCTGCCGCCCGGGAAAGCCTGCTTGGTTTGGTTCGGACAGATCCGCCATTTGCCTACGGCATGAGGGCCGTCGTATCCTGAGGCACAACGCCCGGAACCACGTATGCCTGCAGCGCTACCAGGACGATCGTAATGCCCAGGAGCATGACCGAGTATTTAACCGTCTTGCGGAAGATGTCCGGCTCCCGTCCCACCAACCCGGTAGCCGCACATGCGACCGCGATCGATTGGGGCGAAATCAGCTTGCCCATGACGCCGCCGAACAGATTGGCCGAAGTGGTCAGCACGGGATTGATGTTGATTTGCATGGCGGTCACTTGCTGGAGCTTACCGAACAAAGCGGCAGAGGACGTAACCGATCCGGTCAGGAAAACTCCCAGCCATCCGATGATCGGAGAGAAGATTGGGAACAGCATCCCCGTATAGGTGGCGCAGGTCAATCCCAGGGTATAGGACATGCCCGAGTAATTTGCGAGGAACCCGATACCGATAACCGAAGAAAGAGTAATCAGGGCGAAACGCAGTTGTTTGCACGTCGCCACGAATACCTTCGCGCCTCGGGACGGACTGATCCCCAGGATCACCATGGTGACCAAAGATGAAATAAACATGGCTGTTCCCGAAGCGGTAAAGAATTCCCACCGGTAGATTGCCCCATATATCGCCGGTTTAGCCCCGGGCACCGTGGTGTAAACCAGGCCGTGCAAGCCGGGCCATTGAGGAATGATGACTATCCAGTGAAGTTCGTTGACAATCCAGCTCTTAAATGACGGGATTCCCCATAAACCCATGATGGCCATCAAAATCACAAACGGAGACCAGGCTTTCACGACTTGAGCTGTAGTGTACTTCTTCTCCAACTCCTGCCTGACCTCGGGTTCCCCGGGAAAACGCCAGATGGAACCCGGCTTCCAGAATTTCAGGAAAACTGCCAGGAACATCATCGAAACAAAGGAGGAGATGATGGCCGGAAGTTCCATGCCCACACGCTGTGTAACGATCATGTTGGTGATCGCATAGCTGATCCCGGCCACCATGGCAGCCGGCATTACCTCCATCGCCTTTTTCCAGCCTGCCATAACGACCAACATGAAAAAGGGAATGATGAGGGCCATGATCGTCATGTCGATCCCGATGGCCTTGGTCATCACCAACGCATTAATCTTGGTGACCGTAACCATCATGTTGGTTGGCACGCCTACCGGGCCGAAGGGAACGGGGGGAGTGTTTGCGACCAGGCAGATGACGGCTGCCGGTAAGGCGGGAAAGCCCAAACCAATCAGCATGGCGGCAGCAACCGCTACCGGCGCTCCCATTCCGGATACCCCTTCCATGAAAGCCGAAAAGCAAAACGCAATAAGCAGCGCCTGGAGCCGCCGGTCGGTCGACAGCGCGGAAATCGAGCTCTTCAAAACTTCGAACTGCCCGGCTTCTACCGTCAGGTTATAAAAGAACACTGCCGTCAAAATAATCCAGCCGATAGGAAACAGCCCGGTTACCATACCCAGGGCCGCCGCCGATACCGCGATCCGCAAAGGCATGCCGTAAGTAAGGATTACGATGACCAGGGTCAGCAGCAGGGTCAACACGCCGGCCACATGCCCTTTCATGCGCTTTACCGCCAGCGCCCAGAATAAAAAGAATATAGGGATCGATACGACAAGTGCGGTTAGGCCAAGACTGTTCCCCAGGGCTGCGTAATTGTGATACCAGGGCATGGACAGCACCTCCCCTTTGAGTTCTAAATTTTGAGAACTGTGGAGATTATGAAAATTATCACTAAGAGGTGGCGCCTGCAACAGGAAATTCTCCGCAGGATCGTCACGCCGTCCGCTTCCCGTGTCCCCCAAAACCGGGCAGCCACGGAAGACCGGAGGTGAGGGCCGCAAAGCCTGCCTTAGCCTCTACGAGGCGGCGGAGAAGTCAATGCCGGCAAAGGAGTGTCACGTCATCGCTTGAAAATAATCGCAGTGCCTAAAGTAGTTGACGATTCAGCGGGTCACGATATTCCCAACCGAAAGCCAATAGGACAGCATTGATGGGGACAAGGTAAAGCAGTCGTTTGACAATGTATCGACGGCCGGTTTACAGGCCCGCCTCAGGGCGATGCTTTCTTGACAATTGCCTGGATATTGGGATCGTTAAGTATTTGCATAAACTTATCATTGGACATCAGCGACGCTATATCCCCTTCGTTGATCGCCTTCATTATTGCAGGATCTTGCATAACCCGCATTACGTCCTCGTTCTGAGTCAGAGATGAGATCGTATCCATAATACTCGGGTCACGCATCAAGGCCTCGGCCTGGGTCTTTACCTGCGCTGCGACATCCGGCGCTGGCGAAGGAGTGGTTACGCTTTTTCCAGCCGTATCGCCGGGTCCCATCCTTATGCTCTTGATCCGCGACTTTTCGATACGGATCGTTCCGAGGGCTTTAGACTTAACTGTATAGAAATCATCCTGAAGAGAAATGATTTCGGCGCGAAGGACGCTTCCATCGCGCAGTTCGATTTCAGCGGGTTCTGCGGCAAGGCCCGTCCGAGCCATCAAAATCAGCAGGAATACAAGAACAATAGCTACTTTCATCTTTGATCCCTATTTTTTAATGTTTCCGACCAAGACGAAGCTTTGAGTTGCCCCTGACCGTTCCATCCCATACAAGCTGCACCGATCAAAACTTAATCACCCAATAACTGAATTGAACAACCTTTACAAGCCGATTTATGGTCCGGAGAAAACATCACTATGAAGGCTTTGAGCATGTGCAACCTCACAACAGAGACACGGAGGTCACGGAGAAAAGCAGTTGAACGAAGAACAGAAAGCCACATAACGTACAGAATTGGTAGCGCCGCCTTCCATGGGGGCGCATCAATTTGTAAATGATGAAAAGGAACCATGACGATGGTGGTTCGTACATAAAGACCCTTTTGCATGATACGTACAAGCTCCGCGCGATATGATTTTCAGGAACTCCCGCTTGGCGGCCTTGGCCGGAGAGTCTGCGAGAAGAGATAAAGATCTGCGATGTTCCGGCGCAGGGAGCCGCATTCTACAGGCGACCCCATTAAGCTTATAAGACTATTCTCAAAACACGGCTTGACAGCAAATCTTCCCGTCATTGAAAAGATTGCCTAAGTCCTTAACATTTAAGTGTAATACAAATAAAAGCCGTATTTTGGCCTCAAACGAACCATCAAGGCCAGGGTGGACCATGAAAAGACCGATCTCCACGCTCCGCGGCCTATGGAGTTCATCGCGCGCATGGCGCGCTTCTGCAAGCGTAGGATAGACAATGAAAAAATTAAGTATACCGGCTTTGGCTGTATTGATTGCGGTTGCGTTCATCGCTCAACCTGCTGCTGTGTGCGTGGCCCAAAACTGGGATATAGCGGGCGCTATGAGGGGGCATCACTTGTATAATCAGATCGGAGAAGAGCTTGGCAGGATCGAGTGTGTAACGTCCGATGATTTCGGGCAGCCGGCTTTCATAGTCCTTGCCGTTAGTGGCAGCAAGATTGTCGCCATCTCTTTTTCAGCTCTGCTGTATCCAGGCGGCGGGGTGAACAAATTCGTTGTCAACATTACCAGATACCAACTGCGCAACGCACCACGTTATTCAATGAACGCAGCGGATGCTTTTTGTCGCCTTTAGACATGAATTGCCATCTGTAAATTGTTTTATCTAAAGCCGCCTCTGTGCCCTCTAAAGATCGATTCTGGCCCCTCGAAGCAGGCCACCGGTTTTTCGGAATTATCTAACGCCCCTGCGGTGAGCCTACCCCCACGGTGAATTTGTTCTCCTTCGGGGATAGGCAGAGACATATGAATTTTTCTTCATTTTTGGGGAAATGATAGAATAACGCACAGACTTGGTAGCGCCGCCCCGGCTCCTTTTTTTTCGAAATGCTCTAAGAACCATGCCCGTCCCCGGGCAGTTGCTCGATACTGCGGCGAGACTCTCTCGTCACCTCGTACCGCTTTCGCCGGAATGACGGAAGCCGGGGTTCGGTGCCTTTCAGGCTGTAACTTCATAAGCAGACTCTGCATTCCGGCTTCCCCCGGAATGACGAATATATTTGATTACGGCAATGTAAGTATGAAGGATTACGAAATGCTCCACCAGCTCTATGGCTTATTCCCGGGCAGTAGCTTCAGCCCGGGTCTGGCCTTGACCATTGGCGTGATGGACCTGATCGGCCTGGTTGTTGCAACGAAGCACATGGAGACAGCTTTAAGATGGTGATATGAGGCATAGGCACGCGTTACAGGAAATGTCTTGATCGAGGAACGGCCGCCGTTGCCCGCTACCCGCTTTCTCGTTATGATTGCTGCGAGTATTCGTTGGAACCCATGCTATCAACTCTACTTATGAACAATGAAGTCAAAATGAGTGAGGACTTTAAGGACGGCATCCTGAGGGAACAAATCCGACTTGTGATGGAACAGGTCCCGACGATGCAGGTCGTTTCCTTCATTGTCGCTCTTGTGCTCGTCTATGTCGCGCGCGATATCGTTGCTCCTGCAAACATTCTCGTATGGGTTTTGATGGTGCTTTTGATTGTTTGCAGCCGGATTGTCCTTTACTTCCGATTTCGCAAGGTACGGCAAGAACCGTTTGCTGGGGAATATTGGAAGAATCTTTATCTGACCTTGGCGCTGATTTCCGGGATCATCTGGGGGGCCTCTGCTTTTATTATTTTTCCGGCTGGGAATCTCGGTCTCATATGCTTCTTTCTTCTCGTAATGGCAAGCCTCTCCGCGGCCACCACGGTATCTCACTCTTCCATTAAATTGGGTCCCGCCGCATGGGTCGGACCGGCTTTATTCCCTTATGCCATTCGTTGCATTGTTGAAGGAGGGGAGTCCGGATATGCCTTAAGCTTCCTGACTACCCTTTATATGTTTGGAATCATTCGCCATTCATTTATCCACAACAGGTCCGTCGCTTCCGCCATCGCTTTAAGATTCGAAAACTTGGAGCTTTTGGCTGAGCTGCGAAGGGTAAACGATATCCTTCGCCAGGACATCGCTAAGCGGATACAGACAGAAGAGGCGATGAGAGAAAGCGAGGAACGTTTTGAAGCTCTGGCGCAGTCCACATTTGAAGGAATTGCCTTTACTGACGGCGGCCTTGTCATCGACGCCAATTCCCAACTGGCGCAAATGCTCGGCTTTGACTTGTCTGAAATCATCGGTAAGCCCTTAGCGGACATGATCGTGCCGGAAGACCGGGAATTTGTACGTCAGATTATGGAGGCCGGATACGAAGGCATTTACGAGAACCGGCTACTCCGGAAGGATCGCTCCACACTTGTTGTTGAATCGCAAGCCAGGCACTTCGCATATCGGGGTCGTAATGTCAGAGTAACTGTTGTGCGCAATATCACCGAGCGCAAACGGGCGGATGAGGCACTCCTTAGTGAGGAGCGCCTGGCCCTGGCAATGAAGGCTACCCAGGATGCATTATGGGACTGGGATTTGAATGCCAACACACTCTATTACTCTCCTCATTGGTGGAGGATGTTAGGCTATAAGGAAAACGAGTTGGAGGCTGATCCCGGACTCTGGCGCCGGCTGACGCATCCGAACGATTTGGAGCCCGCCGGCCGGATAGTCAGCGAAGCAATAATCGGGGAGACATCCTTTGAGGTGGAAACCCGTATGGCGCACAAGGCTGGTCATTATGTGCCAATCCTTATAAGAGGCTACATTCTGCGCGACGAAAACGGCAAAGCCGTGCGGGTTTCCGGGACAAACACAGATCTTACCGAGAGAAAGAGAACTGAGGAGGAAAACAGGCAGTGGGAACAGCAACGGAACCTGCTTCGCAAGGCCGATAGTCTTGGCCGCATGGCTGGGGCCGTCGCCCACCTCTTCAACAACCATCTCGCTGTGGTGATAGGCAACCTGGAGTTAGCCCTGACGGATTTGTCAGGGGATACCGAAATCCGTGAGAAGCTGGTCGAAGCAATGAGGGCTGCCCGCCGGTCCGTGGAAATCAGCGGGCTGATGTTGACCTATCTTGGCCAGAGCACGGTCAAGCGAGAACCGTTGGATCTCTCTGAAGTTTGCCGCCAAAATCTGCCGATGCTGCTGGCTGCCATACCGGAAGGCGTTGCCCTTAAGACTGATCTGCTCTCCTCCGGTCCGCTTGTCCGGGCCCATGCAGGACAGATACAGCAAGTCCTGACCCATTTGACTACCAACGGCTGGGAATCCATAGGGCACGGTACGGGCACGGTTATCTTGACGACAAGAATCATTCCGGCCCCTCAAATCCCCAAATCCCATCTGGTGCCCGTCGGTTGGAAACCCACTGCCGACGCCTTTGCCTGTCTGGAAGTGACGGACACGGGTTGCGGAATGGCAGAAGAGGACCTGGATAAGATTTTCGATCCCTTCTATACCACCAAATTCACCGGGCGGGGGCTAGGCCTGGCCGTCGTCCTGGGAATCGTGAAAACCTGGGATGGCGCGATTGGTGTAGAGAGCAAGAAGAATCAAGGGAGCATCTTTCGAGTCTTTTTGCCCCTGGTCACCGATGAGCTTCCCCTGCCATCCGAAGAGGCAGTTCAGGCTCACCGGATCGAGCCGAGCGGCACGGTATTGTTGGTAGAGGACCAGGACGCGGTGCGGAATATGGCAGAGTCCATGCTCAAACTTATTGGCTATGAAGTCCTTGCGGCATCGGGCGGGGCCGAGGCTGTAGATTTGCTCCGAGCAAACCTGGACCAGATCCGCTGCGTAATCACCGATCTTAGTATGCCTGGTATGGACGGGTGGGAGACTCTGGCGGCCTTACGAAAAATCCAGCCGCATATCCCGGTGATTCTGGTCAGCGGGTACGATGAGGCGCGCGTGATGAAAAGTAATTGGTCCGAGCGCCCCCAAGTTTTTTTACACAAGCCGTACTCGATGAGAGATTTGGAGGCTGCCATTGATAAGGCTTTGAAAAATCCAGTGAACACGCAATGAACAATTTCGATTTCTATCTAAGTTGTTGTTTTCTCCGCGTCTCCGCGCCTCCGCGTGATATGGTTTTTGGCTTTCGGTTTCGGCCCGGGCCACTGTTTTCTCTCTGCTTTCTCTGCGGTGAATCGCTTTTAGTCTTTTGGTCGGCTTTCGGCTGCGCTCTGCCTCTGCGGTAAACGCCCCCCCTGCTACGCCGGCTCTCTTGCAACCCGGCACGTGGCCAGATCCTCCCGGCATTGCAGATAGGTAGGCATCGTCCAACTCCGTCCGTCCTGGGCGACGAGAATATCGGCTGCTTCCGGCCCCCAGCTTCCCGCCTGGTAATTTGGAAAATCGGTCGGCTTCACCGTCTGCCACATTTCCAGAATCGGGGCAATCACCGCCCAGGCGACCTCGGTTTGATCGGCCCGCATGAAAAGCGTCGAATCCCCCCTCATGATGTCCAGCAGCAGGGTCTCATAGGCTTCCGGGGAGCGAACCTTGAATGCCTCGCGGTAATAGAACTGCATCATCACCGGCGCCAGAGCCATAAGCCCGCCGGGGTGCTTGACCTCGAAGCGCAGCAAAATACCCTCTTCAGGCTGAATAGCGATCAGCAGCCGATTCGGCCGGGAGTCCAGAAGCGAGGAAGCCGCAAAGGCCTGGTGGGGCACCGGCCGGAAGTGGATGGAAACCTCTGAGATTCTGGAAGGCAGCCGCTTGCCGGTACGCAGGTAAAACGGCACGTCCTGCCATCGCCAGTTGTCCACGTAGAGCCTGACCGCAGCAAAGGTCTCCGTGGCTGAGTCATGGACTACGCCTGGCTCGGAATGGTAACCCGGTACGTGCTGGCCTTCGATAAAGCCTGCCCCATATTGGCCCCGGACCGCACTATGAGGGACCTGGTCGGGGTGAATGGCACGAACGGCCCGGAGCACGTCCACCTTCTTCTGGCGGACTTCATCACTTTCAAAAGAAATAGGGGGCTCCATGGCGATCAGGCAAAGAACCTGGAGCAAGTGGTTTTGGATCATGTCCCGCAGTATCCCGGCATGCTCGAAGTACCCAGCCCTGTGCCCGACCCCGTCACTTTCCGCCACCGTGATCTGCACGTGATCGATGTAGCGGCGGTTCCAGATCGGCTCGAAAAGCGTGTTTCCAAACCGGAAAGCCAGGATGTTCTGTACGGTCTCTTTCCCGAGATAGTGGTCTATCCGGTAGATTTGAGACTCATGGAAATACTCGGTCAGGAGCCGATTCAACTCTCGTGCCGACTCCAGGTCCCGGCCAAAGGGTTTTTCAATAACGATGCGGGCGCGCTCCCGGTCCAGGTTCAGTTTTGCGCCCGCGAGCCCTTCGGCCATAGGCTTTATCATGTCCGGAGGCAAAGCCAGGTAATAAATTCGGGCCGCCTTCGCGCCCCAATTTTTATCATAAGCCGAGAGCTCTTTGCTGATGGTCCCGAAGGCGCTTGGGTCGCTCAAATCGGCTTTCGAAAAAGAAATGTGAGCGGCAAATCCAGCCCAGGTTTTTTCATCGGCCTTGCCGCGCGGCGAATACTTATCGACACCCTCGCGCAACAACTGGCGGTATGAATCATCGGTCAAAGTATGGCGGCCCACTCCCAGGACCTCGAATCGCTCCCCCAGCCAGCCGTCCAGAAAAAGACTGTAGAGAGCCGGTACGAGCTTGCGCTGCGCGAGGTCGCCGCTGCCTCCGAATATGACGAATACGGTTGGATCGCCGCTCTTTGCGCCCATCAGGTATTTCCCTCCCTTGCCCTCGTTGCCTCTGTGTTCTCTAAAGATCGACCCTGGCCCCTCGAAGCAGGCCACCGGGTTTTTCGAATTATCGAACGTCTCTGCGGTTCGTCGTTTTCAGCAAGCGATCGCCTTATCGAAAATGGCGGGATTGGACGTCATCCCGCGCAGCGCGTCCTCATCGATGAACCGCTGCAATCCACCGGATTCGATCAGATCACGGCGAATATAGTCAAGCCATACACTCTGGGCCAGGGACTCCAATGTTTTTAACGGATTTGTCTCCATATGCATCCTCCCGTGTTTCCAGCTTTGTCACCTTCCGCAGGCGCCGCCGGAAGCGTTCATCTCCCTTGAAACATGCTTTCAGAAATTCGTTGACGAGGTCCTTGGCCAGTTCAAAACCGACCACTCGGCCGCCGATGCACATGATGTTCATGTCATCGTCCTCCACTCCCTGGTGGGCCGAAAACATGTCCGTGATCAGCGCCGCCCGGACCCCGTGCACCTTGTTTGCCGCAATGCTGGCTCCAACGCCGCTCCCGCATACAGCTACACCTCTTTCGACCTCGCCCCTGGCTACCGCAAGCGCAAGAGGCACCACGAAATCCGGGAAGTCGTCGACCGGGTCGGGTTGGTGAGCGCCGAAATCCACCACTTCGTGGCCCATCGCCCGCAAATCGGATGCGAGCATGTTTTTCATCTCAAAACCGCCATGATCTGCAGCAACGCCCAGACGCATTTCCGTTTTGCCTTTCTATTCCCCTTCAATCCTTAAATCCCTAAATCCCTAAATCCCTTAATCCTTAAATCCCTTAATCCTTAAATCCCTCAATCCTTAAATCCTTCAATCCTTCAATCCTTCAATCCCTCAATCACCCAATCCCTGCCGTCCCACCACCTCTTTCACCTTCGCGACGATGGCCTTTTGGGAAATTTCCTCGTAGTCGAGCAGTTCCTCCGGCGAGCCGCTCCTGGGCTCTTTCTGCACGGCCAGCGAGTAGACCGGCACGGTCAACGGCGTGAGTGCGTTGCGGACCGCTTCGCCGATTCCTCCCGCTGCGTAGTGGTCTTCAACAGTGACAATAAAGCCCGTGCCGTTTGCCGCGTCGCGAAGAGCGGCCTCGTCCAGCGGCTTTACGCTGTAGAGGTCTATTACGCGGATCGGGATTCCCTCTTTTTTCAGCTCGTCGCAGGCTTTGAGCGCCTCGTGAAGGGTTACCCCGGCAGCCACCACCGTAGCGACGTCCCTGTCGCTTTTCCGCAGCACTTTGCTCCCGCCGATGACGAAAGTTTCATCCACGCCATAGACGATCGGAGTAGCCATTCGCGTGGTTCGAATGTAGACGATCCCCTTGTGTCTTGCGGCTTCCTCGACCAGTCGGTCGGCTGATACCGCGTCGCTCGGATAGAGCACCACGCTGTTTAGAATCGCACGGAACATGGCGATATCCTCGAGGCCCATCTGAGACGGCCCGTCCTGCCCGATCGACACCCCGGCATGAGAGCCCACGAACTTTATATTCACATCGGAGTACCGGCTCATGCGGATCTGGTCGAACGCACGGGTAAAAAAGGCGGCAAAAGTCGAAACGAACGGGATCTTTCCACGCCGGGCAAGGCCGACCGCCGCACCTGCCATGTTCTGCTCGGCGATGAACATTTCAAAAAAGCGGTCCGGATAAGCATCTTTGAATATTTTCGCCATGGTCGAGTTGCTCACCTCGGCGTCCAGGCTCACAATTGTGGGAAACTGCGGGTAGATGCGCGTCAGGGCATGCCCAAACGCTTCCCTGGTGGGCACGGGCTTATCCATCGGCCAGTTCACCGTGCCGGCAGGCTTCGGCTCCACGGACTGCGGTTTCAGCTTCTCGGGCCGGGGAATCTCCCCTCGCACCGAACGGTCGATTTCTCCCAATTCCTTTACTGCCCGCTCGAAGTCCTCTTTTTTGAGAGCAACTCCGTGCCATCCGTTCTTGTCTTCCAGAAACGAGACCCCTTTTCCTTTGACCGTTTTGGCGATGATCATCACCGGCGTCTCTGAACGGGCGGCTTTTTCAAAGGCATCGAGGACCTGCGGATAAGAATGCCCGTCAATCAGGATTGTTTCCCAGCCGAAAGCCCCGATCCGTTTTGCATAAGCCTCGATGTTATGGCCGTACATGGTCTCGCCGCGCTGGCCCAGCCGGTTTACATCGATTACGCCCACAAGGTTGCTTAGCTTGTACCATGCCGCGATCTGCATAGATTCCCACTGAGAGCCCTCCGCCATTTCGCTGTCGCCCAGCAGTACGTAGGTCCGGTAGGGGAGTTTATCGAGGTATTTGGCATTGAGCGCCACCCCTACGCCTATCGAGAGACCCTGCCCCAAAGATCCGGTCGCCGCCTCCGTATATCGGAATGCAGGCGTGGGGTGCCCTTCCAGGGGACTGTCAAATCTTCGGTAAGTCATGAGTTCTTCTTCGCTCACAGCCCCGGCTGCGGCCCACAGGGAATAGAACAGCGGAGAGGCGTGGCCCTTGCTGAAGATGAGCCGGTCGTTATTGGGATTATCGGGGCGGTCCAGGTCGTATCTGAAGGAGCCTCCAAAGAGAAGTCCGGCCATGAGTTCCGTTGCGGAAAGGGAGGATGTGGGATGTCCTGAACCCGCCTCGGTGGACATAGCTAGAGAATAATAGCGTATAAGTTTGCTGAGTTTCTCCAGTTTCTCCAGTTTCCCCTGGTCCTGCATTTCCTTGTCTCCTCGTTGGGCAGGGTTTCCGGCCTGCCGTTAACTGGCCTAAGAGTGCCAAGCGCTCTTTAGTGCGTTTATATTCCTAATATAATCAGCACCTTGAAATATTGCCGAGCCCGATACGAAGATGTTCGCCCCTGCCTCGGCCAGATCGCCGATCGTGTCGACATGAACACCGCCGTCTACTTCGAGCAGGACGTTTGCCCCGCTTTGATCGATCAGCTCTCTGCACCTGCGCACCTTGGAAAGCATCGAATGGATGAATTTTTGACCGCCGAAACCGGGATTTACCGTCATGACCAGGATCATGTCCAGATCGCCGAGAACGTGTTGAACGCGGTCGAGCGGCGTAGCCGGATTCAGTGCTGCGCATGGCTTGACCCCGAGTTCCCTGATTCTCTGAATCACCCGGTGCAGGTGGACGGTTGCTTCCGCATGTACGCTCAGCCGTTCGGCCCCGGCTTCCGCGAAGGCCTCGATGTAGCTTTCAGGCCTTTCGATCATAAGATGCACGTCCAGCGGGAGCGACGTCGTTTTTCGGATAGCTCGCACCACGTCGGGGCCGATGGTGATGTTGGGCACGAAATGGCCGTCCATCACGTCCACGTGAATCCAGTCCGCCCCGGCACGTTCGACTGCTTTGACCTCCTCGGAGAGCCTGCCGAAGTCCGATGAAAGAATGGAGGCTGCAAGTTTTTTCATCTTTCCTCTTTGGGTGCCCGTTCTTTCTGTTTTCTGTAGCGCCGGATGAGGGCGTTGGTCGAACCCTCCTGGTGAAGATTCGAATGTTTTGCCTGGCCTGAGAAAAATATGGTAACGGCAAGATCAGGCGGCAAGTGGCGCTTTTTTTAAGATAAGCATCATAAGCGCCGGGGCGGTAGGGCGACGGTGCCTGGGGTGGAATCGCATTTTAGAATCAAAGACTGTTTCCTGCCTCGAAGAGCCTGGAGTTTGAGTATAGGCGGAAACCGAAGAGCTGAGTAGAGCGCCCGCGTCAATCGTTTTCATCCGTACTACTGTCGGGCATTTTCTTGTTTTTTTTGCGGGATTCTCTGCCTGAGCTATTATATTGTAGAATTATGAACGCAGAAAAAGATTCGATAGGTTCGAGCCGCCCTGTCTTGCTCTTCGATTTGGACGGGACCCTTGTTGACAGTGTCTACCAGCATGTCCTGGCGTGGCAGGAAGCGTTCGAAGAGCTCGGCATTCGCATTTCCAACTGGCGCATCCATCGCCGGATCGGCATGGGTGACGCTCTGATTTCAAAGGAATTGAGCCGGGAGGCTGGACAGCCGTTCGATGCCGGCCAGACTGAAAAAGTGAGGGAACTCCACACGAGGTTTTTTCTGGCGCGCGCAAATGAGCTGCGATTGCTGCCCGGCTCCAGGGAGGTCCTATCGCTCCTGGCGCAAAACTCCGTCAGATATGCAATAGCCACCAGCAGTTCGCGCGAAAGGGCCGCCGGCTCCCTCAAAATGCTCGGAGTCGGCCCGGATATCACGGTTATCACACGCGAAGATGTTTCTTTCGGAAAACCCGACCCTGACTTGTTCCTTGCAGCGATGAGGCGGCTCCAGGTCCCCCCCGGCCAGTGCATCGTCATCGGGGACAGCACCTGGGATATACTGGCCGCGCGTCGCGCCGGAGCGCTTGCGGTCGGATTGCTGAGCGGCGGATACCCGGAGGAGGAACTTTTTCGCGCGGGCGCCTACCGCGTGTATTCGGACCCTGCGGATTTATCGGGAAACCTCGATCAATTAGGGATTCATATTTAATACGTGCAGGGCGGCCATCCAACGCGTGCGAATAAAGCAAAAATGGGCCAGGAAGCGCGCGGTCGGCATGCGCTTTATGGCCTCATCGAACCACAATCTCAGTTTCTCCCCGTCTCTTGCTTCACGCTTCGCTTTTATTGGCAGCATAAACAGACATCGTCTCCATGCCGCACCGGAGCTTTTCCCTGAGGCAAAATCGCTTGGGCGGAAAATGGGGGCCGTAAATGAGAAGAGTGCCGTCCCAGCCTTCAAGGGTATCCTCCATGGCATGGACGGGCTTATCGGGATAGATGTAGAGACAATCGGCCTGTTGAATGCGCTGTGTGAGGAAATTAGCGCAGATGAAGCTGACGCGGCTCTCGAGTTTTAAATCGCGTGCGGCTCGTGCGGCTCGCAATACGAGAACGGGGTCGGATTCCATTCCGATCGATCTGGTGAAGAGCCCTGCGGTGCATGCGGCAACCCCGTCACCGCTGCCGAGGTCTATGAAGAGGCGAAACCTTGACAGATCGACTTTTCTGAAGAAACTGTACAGGTGCGCGGGCCGTGAGGCAGCCCAGGCGCCCAGGGCGGTCAAACGATAGGGCGGGAACTCGCCGCAATCTCTCCGCCGGCCGTGAAGCTTGCGGAAATATCCTATAATCTCCGCTACTGCCTTCGCCCTGCTATCCCCTGATGGTCGAATTTGGTTCATAGTAGCCGGCGCGTACGGATGTGAGAGGAAAAACCCGGCAGCTTCTGCCTAGGACTGTCCCGGGATTGGTGACGGCGTTGCAGCCGATTTCCACATGATCTCCGATCACTGCCCCGAATTTTCGCAGATTTGTGATAATATTCGTGCCGTGGGCCATCACGCGTATGGTCTGGTCCTTTATCTTCAGGTTGGCCAGCTTCGTTCCGGCACCGAGGTTCACGTCCATTCCAAGTATGCTGTCCCCGATATAGGCAAAGTGTCCCGCCTTTGCGCCGTCCAGCAGGATGCTCCACTTCATCTCGGTCGTGTGACCGACCACGCACCGGGAGCCCACTATACAATTGCCCCTGACATAGGCGCCCTGGCGAACCTCGGTCTGCGCCCCTATTATGCAGGGACCTTTCACAAGAGCGCCTGGCTCCACGACGGCCCCCGGCCCGATGAAAACCGCATCGTCCCAGATCACGCTTCCCTCATAGAGCACAGCCGCCTCACCGGTTTCCTCGTCGCCAATCCTTACGCGGAATTCGCCCCTGGATACATCTCCGCCGATAATCTCGAAGCCGCTGTCCAGGATCTTACCCCGCCACACCGCGATAGTCTTGGGCAGCGGCCGTCTGAAAGATTTCAGGCCCCCCATGTTTGACCGCATGTGCTGTCCAAGGTATCCTGTGATATTGTTCAGGGCCTCCCAGACATATTTGCAGCCTGTAAACAGGTCCCGGTGAACAAAAGATGGGAGATCGAAAAACGCATCCGGTTTCAGGAAATTCATAGAGCATTCCTTTCAATGTGAAATCGGCCCCGGAAGGCCTAAAAATTGCACGCTTTATTGCTTGATTTCGATATTGTGCCGATTTGATTATATAGCCTAAAAGAGCGGTTTCAGGAATAGATACATGGATTTCAGTTTTGACGATCAACAAGGAGATCGACGGTGAAAGTTCAATGCAAGGGGTGTAGGATTGGCTTCAACGTACCGGATGATAAAGTGCCGGAGGGCAAGGTGCTCAAAATCCTCTGCCCAAAATGCAAAGAGCCTGTCGAAATCTCGCAAAAAACCATCCCCACGAAAATTGACGGTCGCGCCCCTTATCTGTCAGAGACGCTTGAGTCCGAATACGACGACGATCGCGTATTGGATTACACAAATGCAATAGACGTGGTCGACGAGGGGATGAGAACGGCCCTGCTGTGCGCAACCGATGTGAAGCTCGCGGAAAAAATCGTACGGGCGCTCCAGGAAGTCGACTTCTGGGTCGTACATGCGACGCGCCCGGGGTTCGCCCTGGGCAAGCTTCATTATAATACCTATGACCTAATAGTTCTGGAGGAGGATTTCGATACCGACAAGAACGCCAAAAATCTCGTTCTTCACCACGTCCAGGTTCTTCCCATGCACCAGAGAAGGCAATTCTATCTTTGTCTGCTCACCCGGGACAAGCCCACTCTGGATGCAAACATGGCATTCAGGATGGGTGTAAATCTTATTTTGAATGTTAACGATATTGAAAAGGCAAAAGTACTTTTTGCCCGCGCAATGAAAGAATACAGGAGTTTTTACAGCCTTTTCAATACGGAACTGGCAAAGAAATGGTAGCGGATGAGGGATAAATCGAGGGATTGAGGGATTCAAACCAAATCCCTAAACTCGTTCCGTTCCCACCGCTACCTAAATCCCCCTTGGAAGGGGGATTTAGGTGCTACCGAAGATTTGAGTGCCGAACGTTTGAGTGGCAATCCCGGTCGGCGATTGTGGGACTGAGGGAACTAAACTCCTCAATTCCTAAATCCCTCAATTCCTCAATCTCTCGATTCCTCAATTCGCCTTTCCCGCCTACCTGCGCCCGCCGCCTCCGCCGTGGCCGCCGCCACCAAAGCCACCACCACCGAAGCCGCCACCACTACGGAAGCCGCCGCCAAAACCGCTGCTGCTAAAGGAGCGCGTTGACGAGGTGCTGCCGAACGACCGCCCGGTGAAAGACGGCGACCTCGAAACTGAACCTGAGTTCGAGGTCCTCGTTTGTGGAGTGGACGAAAACCTGTCCATATCTCGTGAAGACCCGGAAGATGTGCGTGATGCAGAGGCAGTGTTTCCGAGCCTTGCTCCCGCGGCCGTCCCGGTTGACCGGTTCAGTATGGCTCTTGCGCCCGCCTGCGCGTTAGAGGACCCGAACCGCGAGCCCTGTCCGGCCCTGTTCGTTCCGGCGAGGCGCGAAGAGGCCGCAGTCCCACTCGCGCGCGTAGCCGGATCAACCCTGCTCACCGTGCCGTTCGCATTTCTCACGTGGTTGGTAAACCTGTGGTGATCATGGAACCTGTCGAAATCGCCCAGGACAAAGAAGCCGCCAAACCCCCATCCTCCCCACCAAAAAGGCCAGGGGACCCAATCATAGAGATAGCCATATTCCCAGGGGGGCGGATAATAGCTTACGATGGGAGGTCCGTAATCATCGTAGTACTGCTCGACTTCGGAGGGCTCCATGTATTCGGAAACCTCCGGAGGAGCAGCGGCGGAGCTTGAACTTGAACTGGACTCATAAGCGTATCTTTCGCCGGTAACTTTGACCGGAAGATTCATCGCAATGCTGATCCTGTCCACGGTGCTGCCCGCATCAGACTCAGACATATTCAGACTTCCCGCGGACGCCGATCTTGCGGTGCTTTCCCTGACCTCGGAAATGATATCGGGCGTCATGGGATAGTCGGAAATCCATCCGTTTCGAGGAGCGATGTTGATCGCGGCCAAAGAACTTTCTGCTGCCGCTTCATCGTGGGACTTGGTTAAATTGAGGGCAGTTGCCAGTTCGATGGCAAAATCGCCTTCCCTGACCAGCGGCTGTTCAACCGGAGGACGTTGGGAGGTTGAGCTTTGTGCGTTCACTGAAGCGGTAAATGACGCCAGAGCCAGACTTACGCCAAGAAAAATCACTAGAATTCTTTTCATATGTGCTCCTTTCCGACGGACTGTCCGTCAACGGAATGCCCATCAGAAAAAATAAACATTCAGAACACTTATCGCTCTTAATTCCTATAATTTATCGATGCGCAGGCGATAATTTTTGTCTACAAATACTTGAAATGAATTTCGAGATGAGGGGTTGAGGAATTCAGGCGCCGCCGCAGTGCCGGAAGGGGAATTTCAAGAGTCCGCAGCAATTCCTGCTTAACTTGCCAGTTCCATGCGTTATACTTGGCGAAATCCCGACTTTGGAATCAGCCCGGAAATATGTTATGCGATTCGGGTCGCTATGAAAAGAAACTCTCGAGGGTGAATTGATGTACGCATATATGCTTACCGTATTGGGACTCATCTGCTTTCTGGAAGGCCTACCCTATCTGGCAACCCCTGACAGGGTAAGACAATGGCTTAAGTGGGTCCTCTCATCCTCCAACAATTCCCTCAGAATGCTCGGAGCCGCGCTGATGATCGCGGGTCTGCTTCTCGTTTATCTGGGCCGCCGGCATGGTGGATAGGCAGGAAGTCTCATTCAGGCTCGAAGCCTACGACTACGATCTGCCGCCCGAACTCATTGCCCAGCGTCCTGCTCCCGTGCGCCAACAATCGCGTCTGCTGGTCCTTGAGCCGTCCAGAGGCGCAATAGAGCATTCGCGCTTCGATAGAATCGGACAATATCTAAGACCGGGCGACCTGCTGGTCGTAAACGACACTCGCGTCGTTCCGGCCCGGCTGATAGGCCGCAAACAGACAGGGGGCATTGTCGAGCTTCTGGTGCTCGATCCATACAAGCCGCCTGAACTTGGAGCCCTTGAAGGCTACTGCTGCCTGACGAAAGCGTCGAAGGCCATTCGGGCGGGTCAGACAATCGAGCTTTCGGAGGGTATCGGCGCGGAGGTGATTTCCGCACCGGTGGACGGAAGAGCGCAAGTCCAATTTTCGGGAACTTCCCCTATACTGGAGATTCTTGACCGAATCGGCCAGACGCCGCTGCCGCCTTACATCGAGCGAATATCGGGGCAAGCCGCCGCCGATGACCGCATATGCTATCAGACGGAGTATGCCAGACATCCCGGCGCAGTGGCTGCGCCTACCGCCGGCCTGCATTTTACCAAATCGCTTCTTGAAAGCCTTGGAGCCGCAGGCATAGAAGTCTCGGCGCTGACCCTTCACGTAGGCTACGGCACTTTTGCGCCTCTAAGATGCGGGGACATTCGCGAACACCGGATGCACGCCGAATTCATCGAGATTGGCAAAGAGACGGCAGACGCGGTAAACAGGGCAAAGCGCGAAAACCGGAGGGTGGTCGCTGTCGGGACGACTGTCGTTCGCACCCTGGAGTGGGCTTATGCAAAGCAGGGCGAAATCGCTCCTTTCTGCGGTATGTGCGATCACTACATCTATCCGGGCTCCAGGTTTGCGGTTGTCGACAGCATGGTGACCAATTTTCATCTCCCGAAGTCGAGCCTGATCCTGCTGGTATCGGCTTTCGCCGGGCGTTCCCGGATATTGGCCGCCTACCGGGAAGCGGTCCGGGAGCGCTACCGCTTCTTCAGCTACGGAGATGCGATGTTGATTCTGTAACCCGGATACTTAGAGACGCGGAGATGTGCGGACACGACCGGGATTCATGGCTGCGCCGGATATTTTGAATGGTTCTTCGACGTTAAAAGACGCGAAAAGGACCCATGTGTCGTGAGGCATGCGGCTTCAAATGAGACGAGAAATAAGTAGATGAAATTCCAGGTTCTTTCTAAAGATCCGGAAGGCAGCGCTCGGGCCGGGCGGATTGAAACCTCCCGCGGCCCGGTTGATACTCCCGTATTCATGCCGGTTGGAACGGCGGGCTCCGTCAAAAGCATTTCCCCCGACGATCTGGAGTCCGTGGGAGCGCAAATCATACTCGCAAATACGTATCACCTCTACCTGCGCCCGGGGCACGAAAGGGTCGCCCGCCTGGGCGGGCTTCACAAATTCATGGGCTGGGACCGCCCCATTTTGACTGACAGCGGAGGGTTCCAGGTCTTTAGCCTCGCCAGGATAAACAAGATCGAGGAAGAGGGCGTCCGGTTTCAATCGCACATCGACGGCTCCCGCCACCTTCTTACCCCCGAGGCGGCCATCGGCATCCAGAGAAACCTTGGGTCGGACATCATGATGTGCTTCGACGAATGCACGACCTATCCCGTTTCCCTTGAATACGCCTCCGAATCAGTCAGTCGCACTCTTCGCTGGGCGGTGCGCTCGAAGGAGGCCGCAGCCGGCTCGGGTCAGGCCCTCTTCGGCATAGTGCAGGGGAGTGTTTTCAAGGACCTTCGCGACATGTGCCTGGAGAAGCTGGCCGGGATCGGCTTCGACGGATATGCGATCGGCAGCCTGTCCGTAGGCGAATCGAAGGAGCAGATGCTGGAGGTCATGAACTGGCTGGCGCCCCGGCTTCCCGAGTCAATGCCACGGTATGTGATGGGGGTCGGCACCCCTGAAGACCTGATTGAGGGAGTGCGCGCCGGAGTCGATATGTTTGACTGCGTAATGCCGACGAGAAACGGCCGCAACGGGACCCTGTTCACCTCGCGGGGGCCCGTTCACATAAAGAACAACGCATACGCCGAGGACCCGGGGCCTCTTGACCCGGATTGCGGCTGCTATACATGCCGCCGATTCTCCCGCGCATACCTGCGCCACCTGTTTATCAGCCGTGAACTGCTGTCCTATCGCCTGAACACGATACACAACCTCCACTATTATCTGGGCCTGATGGCGCAGATGCGGGCGGCAATAACCGCCGGCCGCTTCGAACAATGGCGGAGCGATTTCCATGCGCGGCAGGAAAAAGTGACGGCTGAGGAATGAGTTTTTAGTTTCTAGTTATCAGTTAGTTTCTAGTTTAGTTTCTAGTTTTTACTAAAAACTCAAAACTGATTTCAGTTCTTACTAAAAACTAAAAACTGACAACTCAAAACTGCTTCCAACGCCGGTCTTTGAGCTTGACTCACCGCTGCCTCAATGGTAGTCTGAATGTTTGTCGGGACGTGGCGCAGCCTGGTTAGCGCGCTTGCTTGGGGTGCAAGAGGACGGAGGTTCAAATCCTCTCGTCCCGACCATTCAGTCCAAAAACCCCAAAAAATTAAAGGCCCCTTCCTCGGAAGCGGGCCTTTTTTTCGAACTGACGGAAAGAATTGCTGGAAGTGGCCGACACGCGACCTGAAATTGGGTTCATCTCTATCTTATGATCGGGCATTTATTGCCGGTATGATCTACTCCAAATCTACCAATTTCAGCCAAATGTACCCAGCGGGATACTTGACACAATAGTCCAATCACTCATAATGGTCATATAGGTCATATCAATTAATATAACTATAAGGATATGAAAATGCTTAAGAAAATATCTGCCATGAAGGTCCGGCAGAATCTCGGCCAAGTGATGAACGAAGTGGCACTCCGAGGCGATGACTACGTTGTGGAACGGGCTGGTAAGCCTTTGGTGGCTATCATCCCCATGGAAAAATACCGGAAGCTTCAAGGATACCTAGACGAGTTTTGGGAAGAAGTAAAAAGCTTCCAGCAAAGCGTCAGGGATGTGGACCCCAAAGAACTCGACGCGGCCATCGAGGAAGCAGTTTTAGCAGCCAAGAAGGGGACCGCTAAAAAACTCAAAGCCCGACAAAGCAAATGATAAAAGTCGTCCTCGACGCAAACCAATTCGTGAGTGCACTCTTAAAGCCGCACTCCAACCCCGCCAAAATTGTCCGGTTGGTTTACGAAGGAGACTTCACCTTGCTGCTTTCTCCTGCAATTCTGGATGAGTTGCAGCGGGTGCTGGCCTATCTTCGAATCAAGAAACTCCACCCCCGCACGCCGGAAGAAATCGATTTTTTTTCGGAAGTTGGAAAAAATTGCAGTCATAACCCCCGGGATACCGCGCGTTTCAGAAATCTTACGTGAGCCCTCCGATAACATCTACCTTGCGTGTGCAGTGGAAGGCAACGCCGGCTTCATTGTTTCCAGCGACCACCACATCACTGACCTGAAGACCTTCCTCGGGATTCCTATTGTGAACCCCCGCTACCTTTTTGAAGCTGATAGCGGGACAGGATAAATCATAAAGCCCTTGCAGTTTTTTCCAAGGTAACCTTGCTCCGGGGTGCGACCGTTTATCGGGTGCACGCTACTTCTTGAGGTCCCCTCGAACTTTTCAAAATCAAGCGAGAGTGGATTCGCGAGTAACTCAGACTGGACTTTCAGGAACGGACGAAACAACAGTATCCAAGCCACTGAAAAAACATAGCAAATTACGCCACAGTTTGTAGAACCGAACCGTTTTTTACCTGATATCCCAGGCTGGCCAAAACTTGCGATTGAAACTCGGTGGGGTCTTCGATGAAGACTTGAGGCGTTGTCTCCTTGCCCTGCCAGGAAAGCACACAATCGAGCTCTTGCATCTGTTCCATAATGCTTTTGGCGGTGTGCTTGTCTCCTGCTTTGATTTCGAGCAGCCTCAGACAGGCAAGTGCGATGACGCAGGTAAGAAGATGGCATTTAATTTTGTCGTCGGTCCAATGAAACATCGGATTAATTCGGACATGGCAGCTGGCCTTGCTCACCCGGAACTGCTGCTCGATTCGATATCGGTCAAGTGATGCGCTCACAATCTCTTGCGTTGACCAGTCGTGGTTGTCGGTCACAATGATGTTTTTTCCCATCATGGCCTCGATGGCGCCGACTTCCGAGGTGTCTTTCCGAAAGCTCATCATGGAATCTTCGAACCGAAGCCGGTAGCATTTGTGACTGATATGCAACTGGTCGCAGAGCTTGCGGTATCTGCCTGCAACCGCTTTGGCACTTTGCCAGTTATACTCCTTGTGGTTGTATTTCCAGCGATACTCGATCAGCTCGGACCGTACCCGTTCGAGCTTGCGGGTAAAATCATAGAGCTTCTTCCGCATAGTGACCGGATTGAAGGTTACAACAACCGTGCGTTCACGACCCCAAAAGGTCTCGGTCGTACGCAAGGCACAAAGCCTGTCGCCTTCTTTGCCCATGGCTGCCAGTCGGCTGTTTTTCGCGGTATCGAGCAGCACGAAGTGTTTGGGCTTAATCCGGGCCAGGTCTTCGGCAAAGTAGGTGGAATATGTGGTAATGAAATGAATCCGCTCCCTGCCATCGATCAGTTCGATGTTGTCCTTGGAATTCATGCCCTTGTCGAAAACGACCGTGAGGTCCTTTTGCTCATCGGCAAAACCCATGATCACGCCGAATATTTCATCCAGCGTCCGGTGAAATACCTGCGAGTCGTGAAGGTTTCCAGGGTAGGTCGTGTAGTAGAGGGGCAGCGAACTCTCCCGGTCCAGGAGCAGCCCCAGCCCAACCTGGCGCAAGTGGTGTTTGCCGCTTTTGCTGTGGCCTCGGACGGCTAATTCACTTTGCGTCTTGGTCGCCATGTAGGTGTAGTAATTGGTGGTATCAAACAAAAGGCTGTGGGGGGACTGGTTGAACTTGGTCCAGAGTCGTTGTAGAAATTGTTTGCCGATCAGCTCGATTTGCTCTGATGAGAGCCGTTCCCATTTTTCCCAGTAACGCTCTGAAGTGAGTTCCGAGAGATCAACCGGCCTTATATGCTGGACGGCGGTCGTTCGATACCAGTCTTCCAAGCCTCGCTTACTCTTGGGGTCAATCATGCGATTTGCCCAGGCATAGAAGAAGTATTCCCCGACGGTTGGCCCTTTCTCGTTGGGAGTTCTGTGGATAATGTCGTCAATTATGCCAATGGTGTCGAGTTCCCGTTCCAGGCAATGGGCGATAAAGAAGGCCCCGAAGGACTCGGTTTTGAGCCTCACGGGCCTGCCCGACCTATCGGCATCTTCGATCTTGGCCAAGATGGTCTCGGCGGTGCCGAGATACTTCTGCCACTTGACCTGGACCTTCCCGCCGACGCGGTGGACCTCGCGCAGGTACCAATAGGTTCTACCCTTGAATGTTTTTTTGTATAGATGCGGCATGGTGAGAGCATATAACATAGGTTCTACATGTCAAGCGAAAAATTACTCTTTCCGGTGACTTTTTGCACCCTTATGCCCGCTGGGATCAACCACTCCGCATAGGTTCTACATGTCTAGGGCTATAAGTTTGCGAATTTACAGGAGGATTGGCTCAATGGCGGGTTTGTTCCTGAAAGTCCTGTCAGAGGCGGGGTTCTGGCATAGGATTCTGCGATACCCATTGCATTAACTGGACAGTGTTGTAAAATAGCTAGTTTCTGAGCACGCCCATTAAGAAAATAGAATGACGCACGAAGTCACGCTTCAATGGCTTTTCCGTCAAGAAGGGGGCTTTTTTGAAAAGTAAGATCGCCTTCAAGAGATACAGAAGTGTTAGGATTATTTTTTGGCTATCATTTGTTCCAGTTTTAGTGTCCCACTTCGCTAGATTACCAAAGATGTTACTACTTTTTCTTATTATCTGTGCCTTCATTTCTTCTGTAGTGTCTATTTTCATGCCTTGTCCATATTGTGGCAAAACCATAGGCTATCGTCACTGGGGACCTCTGGTGGCAGGTAATGCGTTTGGAGGATGGTGTTTGCATTGTGGTTCACGACTGTTTTTAACTGGAGTGAGAATCAGGTGCGCAAAGCATTCGTCCTAACTTGGGAACGGCTCTTTCGCGGATGAGTTTGCTCGATGCTGCCGATGATAAATGACAACCTGGACAAAAGAGCGTATCCTGTCCATCTTTGGTGCAGGTTCAAAATGCCCCTTAGTCCGCGAAGTACATGACCGACCAGAGGATTTTTGCCCGTCAATGCCGTGGGGGCCGGTTCTCACTCACCTCAGGGGCCGGGTAGCCGGGCGGTTCGTCTCCGAACCTTTCTACGACTTTATACTGAGCACCTCATAGGTTGTCATCACCTTGGTTTTTCCCCTGATCTGCGCTTCAGGCATCAGGCGGCACTCGAACAAGTCGCTCACCTCTTCATATGTCGAGGAGGTGATCAGGATGGTTGAATCGAATACTTTGTTAAGGGATTCAAGGCGCGAGGTGGTGTTGACTCCGTCTCCAATCACGGTGTACTCCAGCCGCCTGTAGGAGCCTATGTTCCCTACTATCACCTCATCGGTGTGTATCCCTACCCCGATGTTGATGGGAGGTTTACCCATTATGCTGCGCTTGCCGTTGATCTTGCCCAGAAGTGCTTTCATTCGAAGGGCAGCCATAACGCCTCGGCGAGGATGATCGGGGGCATCCCCGAACGAACCGAATACGGCCAGCATTCCGTCTCCCATGAACTTGTCCAGAACTCCCCCGTACTCGAAAACGGCTTCAACCATTTCGGAAAAATAGTCGTTCAAAAAGTCAACGACCTGGGTTGGTTCCATTTCCTCGGCCATGGCGGTAAAATCGCGAATATCCGAGAACAGAATAGTGACCCTTCGGCTCTCTCCGCCGAGATTCACGTTACCTTTGAGAACTTCATCGGATACCTGGGTCGTCACGTAACGGCCGAAAATCTCCTTGACCACGTCTCGCTCTCGAAGGCCTTCAACCATCCCGTTCAGGGCCGCGCCGAGTTGCCCGATTTCATCGCGGCCGTGAGTATGGGCGCGCACGGAAAGGTCTCCCGCCTGCACCTGCTCAACCATGTGCAGAAGGTCCTGGAATGGCCGCTTTATGTAACGCGAGAGCTGTTGCGCTATAGCGAGACAGGCAAGAGCAATCAGCACCGTGCCCAGGACAAGTTTGAATCGCAGGGAGTAGAGAGGGGCCAAGGCTTCGCGCTCATCCATCTCGGAAATGAGGAGCATCGGTTTGGGATTGATAGTGCCTATGCCGTTCAACGGCCGGTAGAAGAAAAGCCGCGTCTGCCCGGCCCGGTTCAGGTCTACCAATGAGCCGCTCTCGCCCTTCAGGCCGGATTGAACGGCCCGGTACATGGAGATGTCTTCCCTCGCCCTTGCCCGGTCAGGATGAGCCAGTATCAATCCGTCGTGGTCAACGAGCACTATGTAGCCGGTTTCGCCATACTGTGTCGAGTTAAACAGGGTGCTCAGCGCCTCTTCCAGATCCAGCCGCGTGCTCAGAGATCCGATGACCTCCCCTTCCGGCGACAGCACCGGAACGCTTAGATAGAGGACGTGCCTGCCGAAAGCAGGTGAAAGATAGGGATCGGAGGTGAAACTCCGGCCATCGAGTGCAAAAGCGGCCGCCACACGGTTGATCGGCTCGGTGGCGTTTCCGGAGCCGATTGCCGCCATAAGCCTGCCCGACTTATCGCACACGTCGACCTGACTGAATCTCTTGTTAATCCTGAGGAAATCGCCTGCTTCGTCCTGCACCTCTGCAATATCACTGTGCTCAATTGACGGCGCGAGTAGAGCCGAAAGTTCGCTCATTTGGGTCAGTGACTTTTTTACCTCGCTGTTGAGCTCCTTTTCGACTAATCCCCCAAACCATTCCAGGTCATTGATGGCTTCCTGGGATATGATTTGTTTGGCGGATTTGAAGCCCCAGATTCCTACCAGAAGCGAAGATCCCAGACCCGTCCCTACCATGGCAATCGTAAGAGTCACAAGAAAGCCCCGCCTGAAACGGGAGAACCAGCGCAGATGAACGGCGGCGACAAAGAGGGCGAGCGCCGTAATGGAGAGCAGAAGAGCAATTAATTCATATGCGTTCACGACAACTCCCCAGAGTAAAGAGTGCATTCATTAGCAGTTCCTTCGAGCAACAGTCCGCCAATATATCATTTTGATATTGCACCCGCGCCTTGCGGGCAATGAGGTATTTGCGCTAGATCAAGCTTCTACCAAATAAACGGTACCAGACGATATTGGACCTTCTGACAATACTCCTTATAGCCGTATACACTTTCGCAAGAGGCGTACCAAAGGTCATGACAAGCACCCCTGAATAATAAGGATGGCGAACGCAAGATTCCGAAACCGATGATAAGTTTCGCGAATCCGAGGACGGTTTTTCCGGCAAATTTGCTCACGCTTTTAGTTTTCCTGTTCCAGCAACGAATTACTTTATTATATGTGGCCGCCGAATCAAGCATCTCGCGCCGGGAGGACCTTTCGAACCAACTCTGCTATTTGTTTCATTCCGAACGGCTTCATTGCCAATTCCACTCCAAGGTCCATGGCGCCTTTTTCCGTAACCTTCTCGCTGAATCCTGTACAGAGGATAATTGGTATATCAGGCTGAATCCGGCGAATTTCTATGGAAAGATCGGTGCCAGTCAGGTTCGGCATCGTGTAATCTGTAATGATCAGGTCGAACTCGCTGGACCTGGAACGAAAAATTTCGAGGGCACGCAGACTGTCTGTCTCCGGGGTAACGTCATAGCCCAGCCGTTCGAAAATTGCGGTTTCCATTTCAATAACGCTCTGTTCATCATCGACTAGCAAAATCCTCTCTGTGCCGGTCGGCAGATCCTGTCCGATCTCAACGATTGGATCGACGATTGCTTCCATTGCCGGAATGTAAATGCAAAATAAAGTGCCTTTCCCCGGTTCACTCTGGACGGTGACAGCCCCCCCTTGGCGTTTGACTATCCCATGTACAACAGCCAGCCCGAGCCCGCTTCCTTTTCCTATTTCCTTGGTCGTGAAATAGGGGTCGAAAATGCGCTCCATGGTGCGTGCATCCATCCCACAGCCCGTATCTGAAATCGACAATTGCAGGTATTGTCCAGGCTTGAGATCAACAATTGACTTTTCGGCCAAATCACTTTTTTTCAAATCGACACGGGACAGCCTGACTTCCAGAATGCCCTTTTCTCCCATTGCATGGGCAGCGTTCGTGCAAAGATTCAGCAATACTTGGTGTATTTGAGTTGGATCGGCCAACGCCACACCTCTTTCAATGTCCTGCCTGATTTCGATCGAACTTGGCAGCGAAGCACTCAATAACTTCAAAGCTTCTTTGACTATCGAACTAATCTCTACCGGTATTTGCTGCTGCTCTTTACTTGCTCGGCCGAATGCCAGAATCTGTTTGACGAGATCTCTTGCTCTGGTTGCTGCACTCAGTATTCGTTCCAGTCCATGCCTCATTGGATTGGGCTGGGGCATGTCATTGAGACCTAACTCCGCATAGCCGATGATAGGGACCAGAATGTTGTTGAAATCATGGGCTATCCCCCCTGCAAGAGTCCCGATGGCTTCCAGTTTCTGAGCTTGGAGAAGCTGGGCTTCCAGCATCGCCTTTTCTTCCTCAGCACGTTTACGGTCACTGATGTCCTGGGCTACGTAAACTATTCCTTGAATTAGATTATTATGGTCATGCATGACAGAAGCTGAAAGCAAAACCGGAACCTCGCGGCCATCTTTTTGACAATACCATTCTTCAATGTTGCCGATGCGGCCGGCGGCAAGCATGACATTCTTCCATGAATCTCTGTTCGATCTTGCTTTACTGAACACCGTTGAAGCTGATCGCCCGATAAGTTCTTCTTCTTCATATCCTAAAAGTTTACAAGTAGCTGCATTCGCTTTTATGATCACATCATCTGCTGAAGCAACCACCAGGGCATTAATCATGCTATTTATAATATTATCTACATAATCTTTCGAAACCGTAATTTTATCCAAATCCCTAACCATGCTATTAAAGCTGTCTACAAGCATTTTTATTTCACCAGTTGTGTTTATTTTTATCTCTGTAGATAGATCTCCCTTTGCGATACGATATGAAGCATCGGCTATATCATAGAGCGTATCAAATATCATCCTATTTGATATAACAGATAGCACTGTTATGATTATAATAGCCAATAATATGTTTAATATAACTATAAATATTATTGTTTTAACGAATTCATGATATATATTATGTCTGGATATACCTACAATAACTTTACCGACAGTCTTAGTACTTACCATCACAGGACCCATTAAAATAGGACTAGAAATTTCTATAATTGGTTCTTTTTTCTTTATAATTTCGATAATTTCTGACAAGTCATTATCTCGTGATAATGATAATAATATGGATTTAATTATTGGAATATTATAATTGATGCTGGCATATTGAGATGTGATCGGGACACCTTTAGCGTCACATATAACAACATATGCAATGTTATTGTCACGAGCAGCGCCCATTACAATTTCATCTAATTGGATGGTATCCTTCATTATCAAAGGGTTACTGCTTATTGTCGCTATGTAGGACGCAAGACTTTGGCCTGTGCTCATCAAGGAATCCATAAGCACCCGTCCTTCGTTTGTTGCTATGATAAAACTTATCAGCACAGTGCCGGCAACGAGAATACAGGACATTACAATCAGGAACTTGAACCGGATGCTTTCATTAAGCTTTTTTGTCAACATGTCGATGTTCGCCTCCGGCTTGGTCACAATTTGGCGTGGGTTATTCAATGGTTCTTTCGACCGTTTTCATGAAATCCGCCGGAACCCGAAATCCTCCCGTTTTTGCTGTCTTCTGATTAATGATCACATCGAACTGTTTATCAGTTTCTATGGGAATAGATGACGGCTGTGCGCCCATAAAAATCTTTACCGCCTTGTCGCCTGCCATGCGGCCGCTTCGGTAGCAACTTGGGACCACACCTAGAAGTACCCCTTCTTCTACCAGGTCCTCAAGATGCGTTATAGTAGGCAATTTTGCCTCGGCGGCCAGGGCCACGATGCGCGGAAGCTGGCTGTTGACCAGATTGCTGCCGGTCACGTAAAGGGCGTCTGTCGCCCTTATGACCAGTGGAAGAAGCTGCGTAACTTCTTCCGTTTTGGTCAACGGAACCGGGATAACTTTGATCCCGTAGCTTGCTTGGATGCTCTGGAGATCTCTAAGTTGCGCTTCCGAATTTTTTTCACCGGGCGTATAAAGCACCCCCAACCTTTTTACCGGCGCAAACTGCTCCAAACTATCCATAAGCTTTGACATAGGCACTTTGGTAGTGCTACCCGTGGTGTTGTTTCCTGAGCTTTCCCAATTCCTGGCGATTCCTGTCTCGACGGGGTCATATACCTGAGCGAAAACTACCGGTACATCTTTGATCTTTTGACTTACCGCTATGGTCGCATGGGTACCTACGGTTAAAATCAAATCCATATTTTCTGCACTAAATTGCTGAACCAGTTCCTCAGCTTTCGCCTTGTTGGCTCCTGCCTGCTCTATGGTGATTTTTGTCTGAGCCTCTCCGAAACCGGCATCTTTCAGCGCATCCACAAAACCTCTGGTGGCCTCCAGGTAGCGAGCCTGGTTGCTGAACATACGAACGCCGATTCGTATTTGGGCCCTTGCTTCGCTCGAAACCAGTGCAATGAAGAAGAAAATGATAATGATACACGTTCTCTCAATTATCGGCATTCTTGTTGCCCTGCTT
>Ga0364918_10054_pt1 | contig 41349 bp, 46 predicted proteins | sample SorcelJu500001C6_2_FD_206957 | JGI IMG/M metagenome (GOLD analysis project Ga0364918, IMG submission 206957) | Enriched cells from Trout Bog Lake Hypolimnion, Wisconsin, USA - BchlTB.June20.5000.01.C6 | ecosystem: Environmental > Aquatic > Freshwater > Lake > Hypolimnion/Profundal zone | place... | reverse complement strand
GTCGACAATCCAGTCTGCTGCAACGCCTGCTACAAAGTCTACCCCCGCCACTAAGAAGGTGCCCCAGCCTCCTGTTGTAGAGACCGAAGCTGAAGAGGTCTATCAGCCTAAGTCGGTATTTCAGGATCGTAACTGGAACAAGGGTCTCAAGTAGGCTCTCTTGATCTCCTGATTCTCGCTGGATTGACACAAAATACTCCTACTGGGGTATTAAGATGCACTCATGGATGACTTAATCGAAAACCCCGAAGACGCATCAGCGGATAAATACAGTGCTGGCAAAAAAAGCACGCTGGTTAGCGTAGTAGTCAATCTCACCCTGACAATATCGCAAGTGTTTGCGGGTCTACTCTCGGGCTCGCAGGGCTTGGTTGCAGACGGCATTCATTCTCTGACTGACTTGGTTGCCGACTTTGTAGTCCTCTTTGCAAATCACCATAGTGCTAAAGATGCAGATGAAGACCATCATTACGGACATCAGCGTTATGAGACCGCCGCTTCATTATTTTTGGGAGTCTCCTTACTAGCTGTTGGTCTCGGGATGCTCTGGAGTGCGGGGCATAAGATTGTCAATCCCGTTGGCTCCACTCAAATATCGCTCTTGGCTTTGTATGTTGCATTGGGCGCGCTCGCAGCCAAAGAACTCCTCTTTAGATATATGCTCGCCGTTGCAGAGCGTGTGCGCTCTAGTATGCTGGTAGCGAATGCTTGGCATGCACGATCGGACGCTGCTTCGTCATTGGTTGTTTCAGTTGGCATCGTGGGGGCTCTATTGGGTTACCCCATTCTGGATTCTGTAGGCGCATTAATTGTGGGTTTGATGATTGTGCGGACGGGTTGGTCCTTTAGCTGGGATGCCTTGAATGATTTGATGGATCGAGCAGTATCCGAAGAAGAGCATCAACAAATTGAGCAGATCGTTCTAGCAACCCCTGGTGTACTGGGTTGTCATGACCTAAGAACCCGCAAGATGGGCGACATGATTTTGGTCGACGTGCATATTGAAGTGGATGCCAATGCAACTGTTCAAGTCGGTCACGATATTGCACTGACTGCTGCAAATCAGGTAAAAGCGAAGTTACCTGTCCTCAATGTCATGACGCATATTGATCCTGTATGAACGCTTCTACGTATAACGGACGTCTTACCTCTTTATCCCACGGTGGTGGCTGTGGCTGCAAAATTGCACCTGGTGTATTGAGTGAGATTTTGAAGAGTTCTCCGCTAGGTAATCTTCGGAATATTCCAGCAGCTTTGTTAGCGGGGTCTGATAATAATGAAGATGCGGCCGTCTATCAAATCAATGAGCATCAAGCGATTGTGGCGACAACCGACTTTTTCATGCCGATTGTGGATGACCCTTTTCAGTTTGGACGGATTGCTGCAACAAATGCAATTTCAGATATTTATGCAATGGGAGCGCAACCCCTTTTTGCACTTGCATTATTAGGTATGCCGGTTAATGTGCTGCCCTTAGATGTCATTCAAAAAATTACGGCTGGCGGTGAATCGGTTTGTACCGAAGCGGGCATTATGGTTGCTGGAGGCCACTCCATTGATTCAGTCGAGCCAATCTATGGTCTAGTAGTGATTGGAATCATCGATCCTAAAAATCTCAAGCGCAATACCGGATCTCAAGTTGGCGATAGTATTATTTTGAGTAAGCCCTTAGGCGTCGGAATTTTGTCAGCGGCGCTCAAAAAAGAACTGCTATCAGAGCGGGGCTACCAAGAAATGCTTGCACTGACCACCCAACTTAATCGTCCTGGGCAGGCCTTGGCACAAATGCCAACCGTACATGCTTTAACCGATGTGACTGGCTTTGGATTGGCTGGCCACTTACTAGAAATGGCTCGTGGTGCAAAGTTACAAGCCAGGATTGATTGGAGCTCACTACCTATCGTTCCCGAAGCGCTTGAGCTAGTGCAGCAGGATATCTTTACCGGAGCTTCGACTCGCAACTGGGCTAGCTATGGAAATGAAGTGCAGTCAACCAGTCTAGAGCCATGGCAGCGCCATCTCTTGAGTGATCCTCAGACCAGTGGTGGATTATTGATGGCTTGTGCGCCAGATGCTGAAGGGGAAGTTTTGGAGCTTCTGAGCAAATCTGGCTTTAGTGCCGCAAAAAAAATTGGGAGCTTCACTGCAGGAAGTGGCTTGTTAGTCAATACCTAACAACCCAACTGATCCGCTAGATCTAAGAAGTTCTTAGCATGATATGTTGTAAAACTCTCTATAGCGAGATCATTGCGTTGCACCTGTTTCCCAAACTCCAGCGGTCTTTCAACGAATGCGGTTTGTAGGCCACATTTGCTAGCAGACAGTAAATCATCTTTGTGCGCTGCTACCAACATGACTTCTTCTGGAGCAACATCGAAAATACTGGCAACGCCAAGATAGGTTTCGGGATCGGGTTTGTAGTGGCGGAAAACTTCAGCAGACAAGATTAAATCCCAAGGCAGTCCTGCATTCTTTGCCATATTAGCCAGTAAACCCAAGTTGCCGTTGGAGAGGGTTACTAAAGTGAATTGATTCTTTAGACGTAAGAGGCCGGCGATGGTATCGTCCCAGGGTATCAGACGATGCCAAACCAGATTGAGATGTCGCTTTTCTGCTTCAGTCAGGTGCTTGATCTCAAACTGCTTTAAGACATCATCCAAGATCAGTCGATGCAAATCATCAATCTTGGTCCAGGGCAGCTCACCTGATCGTACTCTAGCCATAGCGGGGCGGTAGCCATTCCTCCAGGCGGTAGCGAAAGCATCGGGGTCGGCATCAAGCCCAATACGTTTGACTTCAGCGGCAATCGAGCCATGCCAGTCAACAACAGTTCCGAAAACATCAAAAGCAAGGACTTTAGGGGCGGTATTCATCTTTGGGTCGGCTCTTCTTACGTAATGATTTTGATTAATATACTCCGTGGGTGGTTGGACCAAGATTTAGTGGTTAAATGATAGTAAGAAAATCAGTGTAAGAACACAATGGAGTTGATAAATGGGTGAGATGCATCGGGTTGTCATCGTTGGCGGGGGCGCAGGGGGTTTAGAGCTGGCCACCAAGCTAGGTGATCGTTATGCCTCACGCAAGAGCAGCGGCAAAAAAGTGAGTGTGACCCTGATTGATCGGAACCGCACGCATATTTGGAAGCCCAAGCTACATGAGATTGCGGCAGGCAGTATGGATCTGGGTGATCAAGAGCTCGACTATATTGCGCAAGCCCATTGGCATCATTTTTCATTCCGACTAGGAGAGCTAGTCAATATCGATCGTAGTCAGCAGAAAATTCAGATTTCGGCATTCATTGATGAGTCAGGTGAGCTGGTTACTCCGGAGCAATGGATTCCATACGACACCCTCATCATTGCGATTGGTAGTCTCACGAATGATTTTGGTACGCCGGGCGTTGAGCAATACACTATCCGTTTGGAGTCACAGACCGATGCTAAGCGCTTTCATTTAAAGATGATCAATGCCTGCTTGCGTGCTCAAACTCAGACGACACCTTTGCTACCGGGTCAGCTCCATGTGGCCATTATTGGCGCAGGGGCTACAGGAGTAGAGTTAGCTGCTGAATTGCATCGCACAACTAGAGCAGTGATCTCTTACGGTTTAGATCGTGTGGATCCTAATAAAGATCTCAAAGTGATTTTGGTTGAAGCTGCCCCCAGAATTTTGCCAGCGCTCTCAGACCGCATTTCTGATGCAGCAGAAAATCTATTGAGCGATCTTGGTGTTGAGGTAATGACCAATGCTAAGGTTGAAAAAATACTGCCCCAGAAAATTTGTCTGACCAATGGCGCTGAAATTCCTGCGGAATTGATCGTTTGGGCCGCTGGAGTCAAGGCACCCGCGTTCTTAAAAGATTTTGGTGGTCTTGAAACCAATAGTAGCAATCAACTACTGGTGCTGCCTACTTTACAAACGACGCGCGATCCCTATATTTTTGCGATGGGCGACTGTGCCGCATGCCCTTGGCCAGAAGCCAAAACAGGTCTTGGTACGATTGTGCCGCCCAGAGCGCAAGCCGCTCATCAACAAGCCTCCCATATTTTTAAAGAGATGGAAAGCATTATTGCTGGCAAGCAGCTGAGAGCCTATCACTACCGTGATTTTGGCTCCCTCGTTTCTTTAGGGGAATATAGCAGTGTGGGTAGCATGATGGGAGGCTTGATTGGAGGCAGCTTGATGGTAGAGGGCCTCTTTGCCAAACTCATGTATTTGAGTCTCTATAAATTACATCAGCTGGCACTCCATGGTTGGGTGAAGGTCACCCTCGATACGATCAGCAGATTAATTCATCGTCGTACCGATTCGATTGTTAAATTACATTAAGTTTAAGGTCGGCATGAAACTCAACTCAGCATATCTTCTTGCAAGCAGTTTTTTAATTTTGGCTACGAATGCGTTTGCACAAACTCCAAAGTACGAGGTGAGTGTTAGTCATCTACGTAATGAACGCTATTGTGAAGTTTTATATGGCAACCGGGATTGGCTGAGCCTGAAGATCAAGGTATTTAGTACCGAGGGTCTCAATGATTGTCCGGAGAAGTTGTGGAAGGGCGTGACAGAAAAAACGATTACAGATATGCACTCGGCCTCATTTGTGAAACTCAATGGCCCGCGTTACTGGACTATCGACGGCATTAAGGCTGCAGGTGCCAATACCGTGAATCATGAGCGAGAAAGTTTTGGCGGCATTGAAATGAATTTGCGCGCAGTGATTGACATTAATCTCTGGCAGCTTTTTAGATCAGGTCATTACAAAGCAACGCCGGTTTCTCGAGAGACCAAGTGGGTCTATCAAGCCGGCAAAGAGGTGTATGAACTGGTTTCACCAGAGGGTCAAACCTATGTCATGCAGTCGTATTCTCAAATTGTCAATCCCACGTTGACCATGAAAGACCTTCCCACGCTGGGGGAGCAGTTGAAGCTACCAAAGGGGTGGACTTATCAAGCCCGCTTGCTAAAAGAAGATCTCAATCTCGAAGCGAATGGGACGGCGTATGTTCTTCAGGACAACCTAGAGAATAGCTACCAAAGGGAGTAAGGCCTCAGGGAGTTGCCCAAGTAATGTTCAGTAAGTTTTGGAAGGGTGTCGGCTGTATCGCCATCGGCCCCAAGAATGGATGAATGTATAAAACCAAAAAGTACAGCACTCCAACAATGGTTAGTCCCAAAAATAAAATTAATAATAAATGAATTTCTCGCGACTTCATTTCAAATAAGCACGAGAAAAACAGAAAGACAAGAGCGCTACTCACTAAACCTACCCAAGCTGGAGGATCTAATGCGAACTTGGCGTTGTAAACACGGCTTCTCCTCAACTCAGCAGAGTCAGTGATTAAGCGAAGCATTTGTTGGTGGGCATTAATTTCACCAGCAGTCTTGGGCTGGAAGCGAACGATATCGCTTTCAATCTTGAGAAACTTGCGATAACTGTCGATACTAAATTCATCCTTACTTAGGAGAGGCCAATCTTCCTCTATGACTGAATGTGTGTAGTCACGAATGGCTGCCTTACCTGCTTTATCAATCGCCGGTGGAAATGCTGAGTAGAGACGATAGATATTATTTAAATTACTCGCCTCTTTAGTGACCGCATCATTTACCCCGTTGTAGTTTTGCCAAACTAGAACGGTAATAAATGCAAAGACTAAGCTGAATACAACGCCCATAGCGTTATAAATATAGCCAGCATAGGAAGAATGATCCCGATTAAATAAATACTTCCTGAAAATAAGTTGAAAAAGGTAGTAGAAGGCAAAACAAACAGAAAGCACTAAAACCACTAAAGCTAGCCTTAGACCCATATCAGATAAGCCGAGCAAGAAGCGCAAGAGAGGTAAATTTAAGGAGATAGTAAGGTCTGGGTTCATGGCGATGATGGTTTTTGGTCTGCCTCAGTGTAAAGAATATCGCCCCTTCTGGCTAGGGCATCAAAAGAGCGCCATAAATTCGATTTGGGCAAGCTGAATCTGATACTATGTTTTGGCATTTTTCTCATTATTTATTAATGATGCAGAGTCCCTAAATACAGTAGCAAATTCTGGATAGAGAGCGAGTCTTGGCGATGGAAGAGAATATAGAGTCAGTGGCACCTAAATCGACCACTTCTAATGTTGTGCATTCCGCGCCAACAAAGTCTCGCTTAAATGTCGCCTTAATATTTGGCTTGATTTTGGCTGCTGCCCTGATTGCGATTTTCTATGGAACCTCGACTTATAAAACGAGTACTGAGCATGCTGTAGAGTTAACTGAGGGACGCGCCAAGCAATTCCAGGTTGTGGCTGAGGAATTACTGCGTGCACGCTATCGCTCGATGGGTATTGCAGCAGATACCTTGCTGCAGAGTAAAGTCACTATTAACCCATTTATGAAAAGAGATCGCGCTGCTTTAGAAGCAGTGATAGATCCTTACTTTAGATACGTTAAAGATAAGCATGACATCTTACAAATCAATTTTTGGATTCCAAAGGCAATCCTGTTTTACAGAGCCGGTTCTCCAGAACTGGGTCAGATGGATGCCAGTAAGTTTCGGAATACCGTGGTCTCTGCCAATGAACGCCAGGAGCGCATTATGGCTGTTGAGACTGGGCAAGGGGGTGTGGTAGGTATTCGGGGGATTGTTCCCGTATTAGATGGTGAAAAATTTTACGGTTTAGTTGAGTATGTCAGTGATTTTCACATCCCCCTGAACGGCGCAGCGGGTGAGTCGCATATGAAGTGGGGTCTGAGTATCAGTAAAGAGAAGTTTGAGCAAACTGAGAGACCACGTAATGATGCTGAAGACGCTGTTAAAGATAATGATATTTATATTGAGTACTTAGACAGCGGCACCCGCGACATCATTAAGAACGTGAATTTTGATCCGCGCTCTAAAGAGCATGGCGTTTATGTATTTGATGGACGTCATATCTTCATTAAGACTTTTCCAATTTACAACTACGTTGGCAAGCCTACTATTACGATTGCAATGGTCGATGATATCTCGCAAGAATATGCCCTTGCTTTTCAAAAGGCTCTGATTCATGGGGGAGTGTTGTTCCTGATTCTGAGTGCCATTTTGGTATTTGGCTATTTGAAGATCGACAACTTACGTTCAGGTATTTTGGGCTCAATCGGTGCTGAGAAACGTTTATTAAAAGAGCGTTTAGCTCAAGGCGATGAAGCCATCAGTAAGTTACGCGATGTAGAAATTGTCAAACGCCGTTTCTTTGCTAATCTCATGAATGCGATTAATCGTCCGCTTCTAGCAATAACAGGACAATTAGAGACTCTCAGGCAAGAGCTCTCCGATAAAGGGCTATTAACAGATAAAGCATTGGAAGAACGGTTTACATACACAACTAAAGAGGCGCAGTATGTTCAGCGTTTAGTGTCTGACTATGAGCAGATCGAGGTCTTCAGACACGATTTAGTGAATACGGATCTCACCCCGATTTCTTTAAAGGGCGCTATTGAAGAATCGCTGGTTAATATCGAAAGATATCGCCGCTTACCTAATCTGAGTATCAATTTGAACCTAGCTGAGACTCTGCCATTCATTCGCGGTAATGTGGATTTATTAGCTAAAGCTATCGATGGCTTAATGGGTTACACCATTCACATTGCAGGACAAGGCGATATTAATATCTCAACTATGCGTGATGAGAATTGGGCTGTGCTGAGTATCTCTGGGCCGGCTTTAGCAGGTCCAGACGCCCCTAATGAAGCTCTACTCAATGAAGTCCAGCAATTCTTAGCTGAATTATCAAAAGGCATCACCCCAACCGGTAATGCAGAAAAACTCATTGGCCTGCTATTAGCTAGAGTAACTATTGAGAGCTTTGGCGGCAACTTACAGGTAGCTTCTACTGGCGAGCCTGGCTTTATTGCGCGCTTTCCTCTTGCTGATTAAACCGAGATACTGACTAGAGAGCACAAGATGAAAAAAGGGTACCGTGGCTTAGTTGTGCTCGTCATCGTATTGGGAATACTCAGTCTATTGCGGGACGGTTTTATTGGTCCGATTGCTTTGGCTACGGGATTGCCTGATGAGATGGTCTGGCAGGGTGTCACAGGGCTTTTCTTATTGGCTTTGACTTTCTTGGTTGCTAAGATTTTCAATGAAGAATTTATCCACGGCTATATTGAGCGCTCATGGTCAGTGAAGGTTCCAAACCTGATTGGTGATATTGCTTCAGGCATCGTCATCTTCATCGGCGTTTGCTTAATACTTTCTTTAGTTTTTCACCAAAATATCTCAGCCCTAATTGTTACCGGGGCGGGTTCTGCAGCCATCCTAGGCTTTGCCTTAAAAGACTTTGCAGTCGCCCTCGCTACGGGGATCATGCTCAACTTTGAAGATACCTTTAAGGTGGGCGATAAGGTAGTCATTGATGGCAACGTTGGTGTCGTACATAAGATCACTTGGCGCAATACAGTGCTATTGACAGATACCCTTGAAGCAGTTTTTATCCCCAATGTCAAGATTGCTGATGCAGTGGTTAAGAACTATTCCCTACCAAATCCCAACCGTAAACAAATGATTTCAGTCACGATCGATTATGGCGTCTCGGTAGAGAGTGTTGAGCGAATTTTGTATGCTGCGACCCTTGGTGCATCTGGAGTCAAGTTGGCTGCCCCTCCTATTGTGAGCGCCATGGAAATGACGGATACGGGTGTACGCTATGAAGTACGCTTTATTTTGCAAGACTACCGTGATCTAGTGCTGTCTCAGCATGCCATTATCAAGAGTATTTTGGAGTGCATGCGCGTAGCCAATATCACAGTTGCAGGCGGCATTACTGACACTGATGGAGAGATAACCCTGAACTCCAACACAATCGCTAACCGTTCTAAGGACTTATTCTATTTGGTTCAGCAAGTCAAAGTATTTCACCACTTCTCAAAAGAAGCTTGGCAAACCTTAAGTGACTTACTCATTCCGAAGCGTTTTTCTTCGGGCCAAGTAATCGTTGAGGCTGGTTCGCGTAAACATATGATGTTCATCGTGGCCGAGGGCATTGCTTCTCGTATGCGTGTTGACCAAAATGATCAACTCATCAAGCAACGTTTTATTGCTACTGAATTCTTTGGACGTAATGCTTTGTTTGCTTTTATGCCATACCTTGCTACGGTGACTGCTGAAACTGATGTACTTTTATATGAGCTTAATGAGAGCGGTCTCAAAGCTTTGCTAGTGAAACATCCTGAACTCACTCAATTGCTAGCTGATACGCTTGCATCGCTTGATTGGATCGAATCTAATCAGAGCTATCTAAATGAGCCAATGCATCCACAGGATGTGATTCATTTTGTTCGGATTCATGAAGGGCATTTGGCCGCTAACTACGGTAAAAATCAACCATTACAGTAAAAATCAGTCTGGCTGCATCCGTTTTTGTTCGGCCATTACATAGGTCTTGCAAGCCTCACCTGCTGCTCTTGCGCAAACAATATCTTGGCTATCGATCCGAGTGTCAATGAGTTTTTGTAGGCGCAGGACATCTCCGTCGGCGCTAAAGTGGGGTAGCCATGCGCCCCAAAAAAATCCCAAGCCCTCTAGTTGTTCGATCAACTGAACTGAGTCTGGATGATGAATGGGGATATCAATATAGATCACGGGCGGTTTCAGGGCTGTGGACTTGTTGATTTGATCACTAATGCTGTCAATCACATCAAAGCCATCAATCTGAATATGTAAGTATTCAACTGCACCAGTGCCGCCAATGGAGGTGCTGATCCTGCCTTTATTAGCAGCTACTTGACTAGCGCTAGTCGTACCTATACTTCGAGTCAATCCTAAATTGATACAGAGAGATTCAAGAAAAGCATGATGGTGTTTGGGTAGAAAAACTTCAAGTGATTGATCTTTAATTAGGGGAACAAAAAAAGGTATTAATGAATGCCTGACATCGGCGATGTTATTTAATCCCTCCATGTGAACGCTGCTAGGCTGACCATTAATGAGTAAGCCAGTTTCATAACCACCAGTGGCAATGATTTCATCTTGGCTAAAAGGGTGGTTCGTAACGCAAGCTGACCAATAACCTGGAATACCGAGCTTTAATGCCTCCTGATGCCTGACTTTTGAGAGTTTGTCTGAAATATGATGGCCGCGATAGCTGGGGTCAACTAAGAGCTTGCCTGCCTCAGGAACAGGATCGCTGGGTTCATCAAAGCTCAAAGCGCAATGGCCAATTAGCTCGCCCTCAGTGTCTAAGGCAACTACGGAATGCAGTAGCCCCTCAGAGAGGGCAGCATCGAGTTTTTGCGGGTCATACAGAATCGGGTTGGGGTAGCTTGACCCGTAGCAACGATGGACGCATTGAACGAGGCCATCAGCATCCTTGGGCTCCATTTTACGGATTTCAAGCTGAAGGGCTTCCGGACTGGGGTTTGGTGGGTCATTTGCGCTCATAGAAATATTCTAAGCTAATAAATTTGTTAGTATCAATAAAAGTAAGTTGTCATCAACTTGCCCGTAAATAATCCGTTTTCATATTTGAAATGAGATACAAAAGATCTATGTCAGTCCTTGTTCAAAAATTGATTGGGGCGAAGAATCGCTTTCTAGTATTAGTCGGGATTCTCTGCTTAGCCGCTTGCTCTGCACCATCGCCTAATTTTGGAGAGATGTCTGAAAAGTACGCAAGCACTTTGGTGCAATATCAAATGAATATGCAGTTGGCCAATATTGTGCGTGCTTCAACACAGCGGCCAATGAGTTTCTTGGATATCCCTAACATTACTGGAGTGGGTACGATTACGACCACTGTTGGAGCCTCTGGATCTTTTTACACAAACGCAAGAAGTGCAACGAGTTCATTATTTACTCCTTCAGCATCGATAGCCGCTGCCAATCAATTTAACTTTTCGCAATCCTCTTTGGACAACTCTGTTTTTTGGAAATCATTCCTAGAAGAAATTCCACCGAGTTATATGAAGTACTTTATTCATAATCACATTCCCCGTGAATTGATGCTCAGTCTGGTAGTAGATTCCATTGTGATTACTGATCCCGATGGTACAAGACACTTCTACTTTAACAACCCCTTGCTACCAGGCTACCCTGAGTTCCAGAGACGTTTGTATAAACTAATTGACGCTAATTTATCGGTTAAAGAAGTGCCTGAGGAGGTTGAAGAGGGCGGCCCCTACTCTAAAGAGTATATGGTGAAAACCTATGGGGCCAACTTTAAACAGATCTTATCCAATCAAAACAAAGGTGTTCGTCCAAGCTTAATCGGTAATCAAACGATGTATAGCATCGTTGGCTTTAGTAAAGTATTTAAGTTGTGTATTGATAATGATCACTACGAAAACTTTGTTAAAGAAGAGTTTGGCCCCAAGCTTTACTGTCAAGCGCCTCCTGGCCAAGCATCATTATCGAAGAAAGATCTCAAGGTCAATATTCGTTCAACCAGAAACATCTATGACTTCTTAGGACAGGTGGTCGCTGCCCAGCTAAGTGAACATCCCTATATGGTGACTCTGCCACCTACCGCCTATACCAATAATTTGAAGGCGGGGCAGTCTAATCAATATGCTTTATTGGTCGTTGATAAGAATCGCGTGTACTCACCAAATGAGCCCAAGCCTTTTGCCTCTATCGAGTCAGAGGATGATGCGTTCTACTCGATTCCATCCCAAAATAACGGCTACTCTCCGATAGTGATTAACTTACTTTCACAGTTCTTGACCTTGTCTAAATCGCCTGGTGCTATACCGGCATCGCCAGCAGTCTTGATTCATTAATGAGGGCAGGACTTCGGGTATGACTTCCCAATTTTTGGGTTTCAAGCCCGAAGCGCTTCAGTTCTTAGAGGCGCTAACTGAAAATCAAAATCGTGTCTGGTTCGCTGAACATCGCGAGGAATATGAGCAGTATGTTCGTGAACCTATGAAAGCATTTACTGTGGCACTTTCTGATGCGCTCGCCAAGAAAGATATTCCACTGTGGGGGGACCCCAAAAAATCCTTATACCGAATTAACCGTGATGCCAGGTTCTCCAACGCTAAACATCCCTACAATATGCATGCCAGCGGCTTATTTACACGAACTGGTGATAAGCATTCTTCAGGCGTTTTATATTTTCGTCTTGATCCTTTGGGTAGCAGAGTTGCGGCAGGATATCTTCAGCCTGAAAGCCATATTCTCAAAAAATTACGTTTAGGGATTGTGAATCATCCGCAGGCTTGGCTAGCAATTGAGAAGACCTTGAGGAAAAAAGGCTACGCCTTAGATTATTCCCATAGCCTAGCTCGTATTCCTAGAGGTATCGAAGATATTCCAAGTGAAGTGGAAAGTGCTGTCAAGCTTAAAGGCTGGATTGTGCGCAAACAATTACCACGCTCCAGTATTTGTTCCAAAGCGCTCTTACAAGAGGTCACCAGCTTCGCCTCGGATCTGTTACCCCTGCTGAGCTTTGGATGGCATGCTTTAGAGGCCATGCCATAAATCATTTGTGCATTTATGGTCTATTATTTAGATCATGCCTAAGCCTTTAAATCTCCATTTACCGATTCAGCCTGCTGGTTCTGCGACGGATAGTCAGGGGCAAAAACTGGATGTGCCTAAGCAGTTAAGTGCATTGGTTTTAAATATCGCCAATCACATTGAGACTAAGAAGTTGAAGTCTCTTCCGGTTATTTCATTGGCGCCCTTGACGGTGCGTCTACCTTCGGCTGGTGCAGCAGTCATTTTTCGCTTTGGCTGTGTCGTATTATTCGCCTCAAGCGAGAGTGATCGAGAGTGGTTGCTTGAACTCCTAAGCCCATTTTGCTCTGGCATGATGGACAACTTCTTAGAAGACTCTGTCAGAATTTTGATTGATTCAGCGCATCCCGAAGGTCCTGATGGGGATGATATTTACTTAAAAACTCCTGATTTAGACCGTATCAAAATTGTGGCGGAGATCTTAGCCAAATCCAATCAAATTGATTTTTTAGAGAGTCGCCTCAGTAGTGAGTTCGATAAGATTGAGCCACTAGCCTTAGATTTGGTGGATGACGGCGCATTCTCAGTCAATACCCGCAATCTCATGAAAACCGTTGGCACGATGTTGCTTGCCGAGCAGCGCATGGCCAATCGTGGGGATGTTACCGATCGCTTTAATTCTTTGCTGACGAATCCAGATCTGGTCTTATTGCATGCTCGTCTCGAAGATGAATATGAGCTGACGGAGCGCTCTTTACTGATTGAGCATAAGTTATCTACGATTGGAAGAACGGCAACCACTCTACTAGAGACAATGCGTTACTCGAGCTCTCATAAGGTGGAGATCTATATTCTGATATTGATTTTTATAGAGCTCTTGCTGTCGGTATACGGTTATTTCTTCCACTAAGATTCCCTTTTCAAGGAACACTTCATGCACGCTTATCTCTACACTGCATTCATCACTCTTTTAACGGTGGCTTTATTGTTTGCTGTTACTTTTAATGTAGGCCGAGCGCGCGGTAAGTATCGAATTCAAGCTCCCGCCATCACTGGTCATGAGATGTTTGAGCGAGCCTATCGTATTCAGCTCAATACCATTGAAAATGTACTCATGTTTTTGCCTGCACTTTGGCTCTACGCCATGTTCATTGGCGATAAGGGCGCGGGAGATTCTGGCATGATTTGGTTGGTGGGTCGCATTTGGTATGCAATCGCTTATCAAACGAATCCTGCCAAGCGAAGCTATGGCTTTCTGATTTCGCTCTTGGTGATTGCGGGGCTGTGGCTGGGTGCTGCTTATGGCATCTACGGCGCATATCTCAAAGGCTAGCCGCTACTTGTAATATGAAAACCTGGCGAATGCGGCGCAACTGCGCACTGACACCAAAGCAGCTCTTCCAATTTTATGCGGTTCTGGTGTTTTTCTCGCTACTGGTGGGGATCGGTTTTTTGATTGCCGGTGTCTGGGTAATCATCATTTTTACTTGTATTGAGTTGTGCGCACTGACTCTAGGCTTCTTAATCTACGCACGTCATGCTCTCGACTATGAGGAGATTCAGCTGGATGGCACTGTTCTGAAGATCACTAAATTCATTGGTAGCAAGACAAAGACTTACGAATTCAATAGTCGTTGGACCCAAGTGCTGCTACCTAGGGATAAGCCCAAAATCTTTGTGCTGAGCTCTGAGAATCGCAATATTGAGCTAGGGCAGTTTGTCAGGCAGGATCAACTGCCCCAGTTAATTTCAGAGATTAAATCCCGCCTAGGCTAGACCTCTACTCATGTGTTGCTAGTCTGATTTTTTAATCCGATCACTTTTCGATGTTCTCTGATAAAAAGAATCAGGCTTAGTCTTGACCCAGGCAATGAATCTTTGCATATCGGGATGCTCTTTAAGTGACTCTGCAGTATTCAGTTTCCGGGCCAGTGCAGTTTCATTAAAGAGGGCATGAATTTGTCTATGACAGATACGATGAAGATACTCGGTCGACTTGCCCCCTTTAGATTTTGGGATGAGGTGGTGGGCATCCATCTGGGGCTTCGGGATTACTCTTTCACAAATAGGGCAAACAACGGTTTCGACCTGTTTAATGGGGCCAATCTCAGCCGCGATCATTTTTTTACGAATCTTGCCGAGCATATTTTTCTATTGGAAAGGATTACTCAGTGCTTTCACTCGACGACTGCAAATTGCTTTAAGGTCTCTAGAGAGACAGTCTTGAGTGCATTGATATGTGTGCTCTCTAACTTGATTTGCGGAGCGCAGTTGGCTGCTAGAGCCTCTGCCCAGCGATTAATGCACAGACACCATTGATCGCCTGCTACTAGCCCCGGAAACTGATATTCCGGTCTTGGGGTGATCAGATCATTGCCTTTTTCCAGACTAAATTGCAGGAATGCCTTGGTGACAATCGCGCAGACTAGGTGTCTACCAATATCGTTGTCATCTGTTTTGCAGCAGCCATCCCGAAAGAACCCGGTTAAGGGGTCAAAAGAGCAGGGCACTAGGGGCTCTCCTAGAACATTGAGGGCAACTTCTTTAGTCATGAGGACTTTCGGTAAATGAAAGGGTCGTTTGGAATGGTCTAAGTGTAAGAAAAAATGCCTAAATTTGCTTGAAGTAGGCATTACTGCAAGAATTATGGGTTCGCTTCATAATTGAGGCAGATATATAAAGCCTCGAGGCTTTCAGGAGAGACGGAATGATTAAGACAATTCGGATTAAATTGGCGCGCTGGATTTTGGGACATCACTGCCCTTGTTACCAAATGGGCTATCACTCGATGGTCGATTTCCAGCAAAGAAGTGCAGATAAGCTGCAAGAATGCAAAAAGAATAGCCATTAAAGCTAGCTGACCTGCCAATGAGAATAGAAGATACCGACCCAGCAAGACACGCTGCTATTGAATACCCCATGGAAGTGGGAGCACCTGTATTTGCTCCGATCAAGGTAGTTGAGGAGAAAGATAAGGCAGTCAATGTTGCTCGGCAAAACGCTAAGCTCGAGTACGACCGCATCATGGAGCAGGCAGAGGTATTAATGAAGCAGGCGCGAGCCTTGCAAGCTAGGCTGGATGCTACTGAAATGGTTCACTGCGCCAAGTTTGGTTTTAATCCCATTCATGGCAAAACCTATTACCTCTATTACGATGGCCGTAACGCAGTCAATATGCTGATTCAGAATGCACCCAATAATTGGAGTTGCGGTATTCCCGATAACTGGTCTTATTTGATGGCAGTCAAAAAGTTGGGTGACAGCACCTGGGCTATTGTTGAAGAAGAGCAATAAGAAACTCGTTCTCATCCTTGGGGATCAACTCGATTTAAACGGGGCAGCCCTACAGGGATTTGATCCACAGCATGACCAAATCATCATGGTGGAGTCAGCAAATGAGGCGCAGTATGTTTGGTCTCATAAAGCCAAGATTGCTTTATTTTTATCTGCGATGCGGCACTTTGCGCAACAGCTCAAAGATCAAAATTACCCCCTTGCTTATTATTCAGAATCTCCCCATACAATCACCGAGGTATTGCGAGAGCATCTGACAAAACACCAGATTCAACATTTGGTATGCGTTGAGCCTGGCGAGTGGCGTCTCAAAGAAGCTATTCAAGATTTGGCAACGGAACTCCAGATCCACTTAGAAATCCGAGAAGATACCCATTTCTTCTGTACCCATGCCGAGTTTCGTGAGTGGGTTTCGAATAAAAAAGAATTGCGTCTGGAATACTTCTATCGCTTGATGCGTAAAAAGCACTCTATCTTGGTTGATGCTGATGGTAATCCTGAGGGCGGCCAGTGGAATTTTGATCAAGATAATCGTAAGCCCTATCCCAAGAAGGGTCCGGGGATTACCGATGCCCCTGCTGAATTTAAGCCCGATGCCATTACGCAAGCAGTCATTAAATACGTAAATCAAGCTTATCCAAAGCACCCTGGTTCATTGGAGCAATTCCACTGGCCCGTGAGTCGTGAGCAAGCATTAAAAGCACTTGATTATTTTGTTGAGTATCGGCTGCGCAACTTCGGTATTTTTCAAGATGCGATGTGGACAGATACGCCTTTTGGTTGGCACTCCCTGCTATCCAGCGCATTAAATCTGAAGCTGCTCAATCCCCGTGAAGTCATTGATGCAGTACTTCAGGCCTGGAAAAAATACTCCCTAGATCTATCGACCATTGAGGGCTTTATTCGTCAGATTTTGGGCTGGCGTGAGTTTGTGAGGGGTATGTATTACCTTGATATGCCACAGATGGCTCAAGAGAATTTTTATGATCACCAGCGCTCACTACCCAAGTGGTATTGGACCGGCGACACCCAAATGCAATGCATGAGGGATACGATTGGTCAGACTATGGAGTATGGCTATGCTCATCATATTCAGCGTCTGATGGTTACCGGTAACTTTGGACTCTTAGCGGAGATCTTGCCTTCTGCGGTATGCGATTGGTACCTCGCGGTGTATGTTGACGCGATCGAGTGGGTGGAGTTGCCCAACACTGCGGGCATGGCTTTATTTGCGAATGGTGGGCGCTTTACGAGCAAGCCCTATATTGCCAGTGGTGCTTATATCAAGCGCATGAGCAATTACTGCAGCTCTTGCAAATACAAACCGGATGTGCGCTTTGGTGAAACCGCATGCCCGGTAACCAATTTGTACTGGAATTTCTTGATTAAACATCGCAAGCAATTTGATGGCAATCCAAGAACCCGATTGATGACGGCTAATCTAAACAAGATCAGTCCCGAGGATCAACAACAAATTGTCTTGCATGCGGATCAGATTCTCAATCATTTGGATGATCTATAAGACGATCCGATGAGCACATCCTTCAAAGGCAATAAATCATTCCTCCCCAGCAAGCTCTGCGTAGTATGCAAAAGAGAAATGACTTGGAGAAAATCCTGGGCCAAGAATTGGGAAGAGGTGAAGTATTGTTCTGAGGCTTGCAGAAATAAGAAAACTAAATTGATGTCAACTTTGTCAGATTCCTGAGCGTTGTAATAGCAAGAGGGTTAAAAAACCCCAAAAAACGAGGAGGTAATCATGAAAAAATTACTCATTTCTTTTATTGCCACAATTACGCTATTAGGTGTAATTTCTCCAGCAAGTGCTCATGCATGGCATGGTGGGTATGGTGGATATCGTGGCGGATGGGCGCCATTTGCAGTTGGTGCTGTTGCGGGAGCAGTTATAGTGAGCTCTTACTACCATCCAAGACCTGTTGTCTATTATGGCCCTCCACCACAATACTACTATCCAGTTCAACAGCAAGCCGCGGCATACTGTCCTGAGAATGGTCTCTACTATCCCCAAACTCAGGCTTGCCCTAGCGGTTGGCAAAGAGTAGTCTACTAATTGCAGTACATTAATCAGAAAGAGAAATGATGAAATCAAACTTCAAAGCAGTGGCAAGATTCATGGCTGGATTGGTGTTCGGTATTTCAGTAATGTCTGTGGCTAGCGCAGTTATTCCTGAGCCTCCCAATCCTTTGGCAACCGCGAACCTTTCTTTTGATCAGCGACTAGAGCAGATGAAGCAGACTGATGCTGCTCTCCTCAAGGCGACCCCCGAAGAGCGCAAAGCCTATTGGCAAAAGATGAAGGCGCAAATGAAAGCAATGAGTCCTGAGGATCGGAAGATGCTGCATCAAAAAATGAAGGCAGACTGGAAGGCAATGACTCCTGAGCAGAAAGAAGCGATGAAGGCTGAACGAAAAGCTTACTTTGATGCCTTGACTCCAGATGAGCAGGCAGCCATGAGAGCCCATAAAGCAAGATGGGAAAACATGAATCCTGATCAGAAAAAGCACTGGGATAAAGAAGCCAGCTGATTAATGACTTAAAGCTTATTAAGAAAAAAGCCCTTGAAACGATTCAAGGGCTTTTTTCTTGCTATAACTCAACGAGTCTTAATGAACTGCTAACTCAGGCTCTGGAACAGAAGAGCGAATCAGGTAATCAAACGCTCCCAAGGAGGCCTTGGCACCTTCACCCATTGAGATGATGATTTGCTTGTAAGGTACGGTAGTGCAATCACCCGCAGCAAAGACCCCTGGCATCGAGGTCTCGCCCTTATCGCTAATCAAAATCTCACCGCGTGGTGATAAATCAATCGTGCCTTTGAGCCAATCGGTATTCGGTAACAAGCCAATCTGTACAAAGATACCTTCCAACTCAATCACATGCTCGCTCTCATTGGTGCGATCTTTATAGCGCAAGCCATTGATCTTCTTGCCATCACCCAATGCTTCTGTGGTGAGTGCGCTAGTCAAGACGGTGACATTAGGCAGGCTATTGAGCTTGTTTTGTAGAACGGCGTCCGCACGCAATTTGCTATCAAACTCAATCAGGGTCACATGGCTAACAATACCCGCCAAGTCAATCGCAGCTTCTACCCCTGAGTTACCACCACCGATGACCGCGACACGCTTGCCTTTATATAAGGGACCATCGCAGTGAGGGCAATATGCCACACCTTTATTGCGATACTCATCTTCGCCTGGGACATTCATCGATCTCCAGCGCGCGCCGGTACTAATGATCATGGATTTGCTTTTGAGGACAGCACCATTCTCAAGCTCGACTTCCAATCCTGCATCGGTCTTACGCAGCGCCTTCGCACGTTGTAAGTTCATGATGTCGACATCATAGCTTTTGACATTTTGCTCAAGAGCCTGTGTGAGCTTAGGCCCTTCGGTTTCTTTAACCGAGATGAGGTTTTCAATTCCGAGGGTATCCATCAACTGGCCGCCGAAGCGCTCAGCAATAATGCCGGTCCGAATGCCCTTGCGCGCCGAATAGATTGCGGCAGCAGAGCCTGCAGGACCACCACCAACAATCAAGACATCAAATGCATCTTTGGCACTCAACTTCTTTGCAACTTCCTTAGCATTGCCGGTATCCAGTTTGGCTACGATCTCTTCAACAGTCATGCGCCCCTGGCCATACACTTCACCGTTGAGAATCACGGTTGGAACAGCCATGATTTGGTATTGATCGACCAAACCTTGATACAGAGCGCCATCGATCATTTCATGTTCGATATTCGGATTGAGCGCTGCCATCAAATTGAGGGCCTGAACTACGTCTGGGCAGTTGTGGCAAGACAGGGAGATAAAGGTCTGAAAGCGCATCTTCTCTGATAAGCCACGGATACTGTTGAGTACTTCTTCTTCCACTTTAGGTGGGTAGCCACTTGCTTGCAAGATGGCCAAGATGAAAGAAGTCATCTCATGACCCATGGGCAAGCCGGCAAAGGTGATACGTGCCGCATCTCCTGCTTTGGCTACGGTAAAACTGGGCTTGTGCTCAGCATTGCCATCAGTATTAACAGTAATTTTGTCTGACTGCTGCGCCACTTCATTCAAGAGCTCGAGCATTTCAGCGGATTTGGGGTCGTCATTCAGGCTCGCTGTCAAAACGATCGGCTCGACGATTCTCTCGAAATAGGTCTTTAACTGGGCTTGAATATTGCTATCTAACATGGTGCTTTCCTTACGGTATTGGTGCTGGTGAATCTATTGGAGAGGACTTTTGATCCTCTCCAATAGACTCTCCGAAGAGAGTCTGACTGGGTAATACAAAAGACAACTAACTACTAGAAGCCAATACTTAGATCTTGCCTACGAGATCCAAAGATGGTGTCAAGGTTGCTGCGCCTTCTTTCCATTTCGCTGGGCAAACTTCACCTGGGTGAGCAGCGGTGTACTGAGCAGCTTTCAACTTACGTACTGTCTCGGAAACATCACGAGCGATTTCGTTAGAGTGAATTTCTGCAGTTTTGATGATGCCTTCTGGATTAATGATGAAGGTGCCACGCAATGCTAGACCAGCTTCTGGAATGTGTACGCCAAATGCATTGGTCAAAGTATGGGTTGGGTCACCAACCAATGGGAACTTGGCTTTACCTACTGCAGGTGAAGTCTCGTGCCACACTTTGTGTGAGAAATGGGTATCAGTAGTGATGATATAAACTTCGGCACCCATTTTTTGGAATTCAGCATAGCTATCAGCAGCATCTTCAATTTCAGTAGGGCAATTGAAAGTAAAAGCAGCTGGCATAAAAATGAATACAGACCACTTGCCTTTGATGCTCTCATCAGAAACGGTAACGAACTTACCGTTGTGGAAAGCTTCAGTCTTAAATGGCTGAACTTGGGTATTAATAATGGACATAGAGTTCCTTTCAGGGTTTACAAATGAGTTACAACGGGATCCATTCTGCGGTAAGGGTGCCAAGCCGTCCAATGAATAATATTTATGGAAGCTATCGTTTATTTATATTGATAGCTAAAAACTATAATTATGACAGATTTGTCATGAGGGAGAAAGCTAAGCCCTTGTTATCAAAGGATTTTTGGGTGGATCTTTAGTCTTGCAGCAGACTTCTGAGCATCCAAGCTGTTTTCTCATGGATGTTCTGGCGCTGAGTTAGCAAGTCTGCGGTGGGCTGATCGCCGGCTTTTTCGACTAAGGGAAAGAGTTTGCGGGCTGTTTTAGAGGTCGCTTCCTGAGCCTTGACCAGAAGTTTGACCATTTCCATGGCCTTGGGTACCCCAGAGATCTCTTCAATAGATGTCAGCTTGCTGTACTCCTGATAGGTCGCTGGAGCAGGCTCACCCAATGCCCGGATACGCTCAGCGATGAGATCCAATGCAGCCCACTGCTCGGTGTACTGCCCCATGAACATTAAATGTAAGGTATTGAACATCGGCCCGGTCACATTCCAGTGAAAGTTGTGTGTCATGAGATAGAGGGTATAGCTATCTGCCAGTAGTTTTGATAGACCCTCAGCAATCGCTTTGCGATCTTTCTCATCAATACCAATATCAATTTTTGTGCTCATGACAGCTCCAGTTTTCAAGTATCAAGTTTCATTATGAATCATTCTCTTTGACAAATGCAGGATTAAAAATATATAAACGAATTAGTCAAATTTAGGTCGAATCTAGGAGTAAGCTAACTGTATAAAATAGAATCATCAATAACAAAACAAAAACCAATTCACAAATTACAAAACACTAAGGGGTAGGTATGTCAGCAAATCACGTCGTCATTTGGGTGGACCATAGAGAAGCCCATATCCTGTACTTTGATTCGAGTTTGAATCAAATGATTAAAACTGATGGCGCTCACCCCCATCTGCATCACAAGGCTAACGAAATCGGTAGCGGTAATGCCCCTGAAGAGCATGCCTTCTTTCATCAAGTGATTAGCGCAGTAAAAGATGCGCATGAGATTTTGATTGTCGGTCCAGGCTCAGCTAAGAATGAACTACAAAAACATGCAGTAGCGCATGATCCTGCGATTGCTAAAAAAATTGTGGGCGTCGAAACAGTGGATCACCCAACCGATGGTCAGGCATTGAATTTTGCTAAGCAATTTTTTTATAAAGTCGACCAATTACGGGGCATCTAGTCATCATTCCCTGAATTGTCATTTTGATTTAGTGCACTATGAAACCATTTTTCGCTAAGCTATTTGATGTTTTCACAATCATTGCCACTCTCTCTTTTGTGGCCGGAGTAGTCTTATTTGCGGTAGATGGTAATAACCGAAACGGTAACGGCAATCAATCCACCTTCTTTATAGGTGAAGTCATTTGGTTTGCCGTCATCATTGGGTTGAACTATGTGGCACTGGGGAAGGCTACTTTGTGGAATGGTAAGAAACGTCAAGATCAGGATTCAAAATAAAAGCCACCCAAGGGTGGCTTTTTACTGAACAGGCACTGCTTTACTTCATCCAGCGGATAAAGTGATCCTTGGCACGTCTCACTTTTTGGAGTTTGACCAACCAATCTTCATCAGTCTTACGATAACCCAAAGGCAGCATTACGACGCTGCGTAAGCCTTGGGCCTGGAGATTCAAAATGGCATCTAGCGCCTTGGCATCAAAGCCCTCCATAGGCGTGCTGTCGACTTCTTCATAGGCTGCTGCAATTAAAGCAGTACCCAAACCAATATAAGCTTGCTTGGCGGTATGCGTGAAATTGACTTCTGGATCTCTGGCTGGGTAATTCTTCAGGAGCATCTGGCGATAAGCGGTACCGGATTCCGTTTTCAGATTGCGAATCTCTTCAGTCATATCGAATGCCTGATTGATGCGATCTGCTGTGTAGTTATCCCATGCGGCAAAGACTAATAAATGAGAGCAGTCAGTCACTTGGGATTGGTCATTGGAGATCGCTCTAATTTTGCTGCGGATCTCTGGGTTAGTAATCACGATGACTTCGTAGGGCTGCAGGCCACTTGAGCTCGCAGTCAAGCGAATCGCTTCTAGAATGTGATCCAGCTTATCTTGAGGAACCACTTTGCTTGCATCCATCTTCTTAGTGGCATAGCGCCACTGTAATTTCTCAATCAGACTCATTTTTTCCTTTGGGTGGGGTTAACGAAGGGAAGGTTTTAGTGTAGAACATCCTCAGGTGAGGTGCTGCAGAAGCATTGGGTTGCGCCGTAAATAACCTTACTAGATGGTTGTTTTAGCCCACCAAGCTTTGAATCAGAGCCTCAAATTGCGCTGGATCAAAGTGGAGATTATCAAAGCGATATAGGGCAGGATGGTTGGGGGGATCTATTCGTCTTGTAGCGTATTGATTCCAGTGTTCGAGTTTCCACTGATCTCTAGGATCGCCACGTCGTTGCATTCTTCGTTTAGCCTCCTCTTCAATCAGATCAATCCAGGCAATCTGAATGTGCGTTTCTCTTGGGATGCCGAGTTGTTCCGCACTAAATATCTTGCCTGCTTGAATCTCTCTTGAGAAGGGCCCAACCAACAGTACGTTAATGCCTAAGCCTAAGTTCTCCCGAGCTAGGTCAAGGAGTCCGGAATACTCCCAGTCACGCAGATTTTCCAGATAGAAGGGGCTGTCACGGTCATTGGGATTATTGGTACACAGTTGCATAACGTGCGAACTAAAGGCCCCATAGACAGTATCTTTATCTAAAAAGCAAAAATCTTGACCAGTCTTTTCAATTAAAAGAGGCAATGCTTTTTTAGCCAGTGTCGACTTACCGGTTCCAGCATGGCCTGCAAACACAATTAAGCGTGGTGGATTAGAAAGTATTGGCATTCGCTCAGTCTATGTTGATTAATAACCTGACAACATGAAATTAATGTGGCCCATTTGCACATCCGTTGAGACAAGTTGCACACGGACTTTATTACCTATAGTGGCATTTTTGGGGAGTTTTAAAAGCATACCCTCTGCTGGAGGATTAAAAATACGCACCCACCCATAGTTAGGGGTGATGCCCGTGATAATCCCATTAAATTCTTTTCCGATATAGGGCTCTAAAAATAGGGCGGCATCTGATTTACGCATTCTGCGCTCCACCTTACGAATCGCATCTTCCTGGGTGGTGCAGTGAAGTGCAAGTGCATAGAGCTCTTGATTGTCATACAGGCTGCGCTGACCAATGAGGGCCTGCTTAATCATGCGTAGCGTAATTAGATCCGGAAAGCGGCGATTGGGCGCTGTGGAGTGCATATAGTCCTGCACTGCCAGGCCAAAGTGGCCAATGGGTTTTTCTCCAGGGTGCTCCAGCACATATTCTCCAGGTCCCATGAGTTTGACTATGACCAAAGAGAGGTCAGGGAAGCGTTCTGGGTCGGCCACATGTCTTTTAGATAAGAATTCAGAAAGTGCTTTTGAATCTGGGGAACTGGGCAAAAGCGCTCCGTACTGTTTAGCTAATTCCACAATCCGCAGCCAGCGTTCGGGACTGCGGACAACACGACGCAGGGAAGGAATGCCTTTCTTCAGTAAAAATCGAGCAGTGGATTCATTAGTGGCGATCATGAACTCTTCTATCAGTTGCCGGCCACGATTTTGAATTTGCTCCGCAATATCAATAATTTTCTCCCCAGCAAAAATCGCCTTGGGTTGGAAGATTTCAAATTGCAATGAGCCTGCTTGGTGGCGCCTCAATCTTAATTTTTGGGCAATGGCATCTTGAGTTTTAATTTGTAGATCCATGCCCGGTAACTCAGCAATGGCTTTGGGGGCCGGAGTTTTGCCGTCGATCCAGTCTGAAGTAGCATCGTAAGCGAGTTTGGCTTTATTTCGAACCTTAGCGCGATAGATGGTTGAGCCCAGAATTTCACCGGTAGCCGATATAGCCATTTCAGTGACCAATGCAAGACGGTCTTCATTGGAATTCAAAGAGCTCAGATTGGTTGACAGCTTCTCTGGAAGCATCGGGAAAATACGGGATGAGGTATAGATTGAGGCCGTGTTGAGTTTGGCATGTTGATCGATTGGGCTATCTTTTTTGATCAGTCCATCAACATCTGCAATGGCAACATAAATTTTGTGCTGACCATTACCAATATCTTCACAAGCAGTGAGTTGATCGAGATCGAGGGAATCATCATTGTCTAAGGAGCACCATAGAAGGTGGCGGAGATCTTGAATGCTGGGATCGCTCTCTTCAGCTGGTGATTGAATTTGAGTGAGCTGATCCTGAACTGCTTCTGAAAAATCAGGCTCGAGCCCATACTCTTTCATCACTACCACAGCAATTTTGGCTAAATCAGCGCGAGTGAAATGCTGATGATGCATAGGGTATGGATTTAGATAGGGCGTATTGATGACATGAAATCAGTATATAAGCATTAAACACGCTAGCGGCTATCAAACTGAATAATCAAGTCTAGCGAGGAAACAGCCTTTTATTCATCGACTAGCTTCATAGTGAAATCGCCATTGTTAGTGTCTTCGCTGGACTTTCTATTGACTTCGGTATAAACAATGCCTGTGGTGATGAAGTTAAAGACTAGGGCGGGGTCATTTGGTGAAATCATAAAGCGATATGTCTTCCCGCTTTCGAATGCGTACCTGTGCGTAAAGGTTCCTAGGGTTGAAGATGCGTAGGGGAAAACTTTAATAACATACGAGCCCGCTGAGATGTTGACCTGGCAACTATCACCGATCGGAATAGCGCATACATCGGTATCGCCTATAAAAACCCTTGCCCTCACAATGCTGGTTAGCACCGTATTTTCTCGATTAAAAATGAGAGTAACGTCTCCTCCGGGATTTACTAGCGGTGGGACTTGTATAGATGCACTTTGGCATCCAGCAATCAGTGCGGAAAAAGCAATGCACAGTAATAATTTGTATGACATATTTAGCCCGAAAGTGTGTTTCATTACAGGAGAACCTTACCTCAATTATGTCTACAGCTTAAAAGTAATCCAAAGTACTTAATGAGCTAAGATAGCAGTGCATATGGCGATTTACTCCATAATTTAACCATCAAAACTATGAAAATATTGAACCCATTTCCTTTTTTCGTATTTGGTGTCGTGCTCAGCATTTTTTCTGGTGTTGTATATGCTGAGCCACCAGTCCCTCCTTTTTATGCTTCTGTCATGAAAATGACCCCTGAAGGTAAATTGGGGCAAGTGATCAAGCAAGAGGCAATAGCAACATCCGTCACGGGTGCGCGGGGTTGGAGGATTGCCTATATCTCTTCAGATATCTCAGGGCGCAAAACTATTGCAACTGGTTTAGTGGTTGCGCCAATGGGGCCGGCTCCTGCGGGCGGTCGTCCGGTGATGTCTTGGGCTCACGGCACAACAGGCTCGGCACAAAACTGTGGGCCATCACAAGTGATTGATCCTGCTGTTCCTTTAAATGAATATTTCTTGGTTGGTGGAAATTCCTGGACCGACTATGGCATTCCATCTGTAGAAGAGTTTATTAAAGAGGGTTATGTATTGGTTGCCACAGATTATCAAGGTCTCGGTGGTGGGGGTAGACATCAATATAGTGTTTCAGCAACCAATGGTATGGATACACTCAACGCAGCCCGTGCCGCAGTTTCCATGAAAGAGACTGGAGCCAACAAAAAGACTTTGGTTTATGGTTGGTCTCAAGGTGGCGGCGCAGTAATTGCTCTAGCAGGCATGTCTGAATACATAAAACAAACAGGCACTGCAGCTGACAATCTCGATATGATTGGTTTTGTTGCCATGGCTCCTCAAGATCTCTCTATTCTTGCCCCAGCGGGAAAACTGGATCAGGCTGCCGCAGATCAATTCTTCCAAGACTTCCAAAAGCTGTTTTTGGACAATGTCTTTAACTTCACCCATGCAACAATGTATTACTGGGGAACCCAAGCTGCCTTTTCTAACCTCAAGTTATCTGACATCTTTACAGATGAGGGTGTAAAAGTGGCTAATGAGATCTACGGTAATAAATGTATGCATGCATCAAGCGATACATTCAACTTTAACTATGGTGCAAGCTACGCAACTTTACTAAAGCAAACTCCTGCTAATACTTTGGCTTGGGTGCAAGCAGTACAAAAGGGCGGTGTTCCGGTAGCAAAACCCGTTGCACCCGTTCAAATCTACTTTGGAACAAAAGATACTGCTGTTCCGCCAATGATGCATCAGATGTATCAAGATCAAATATGCAAGTTAGGTGGTAACGTTGGCAGAATGCAATTGCCTGGTGAGCAGTCCCACTTCACCACTCCTGGATCATCTAAGCCATTTTATTTAGCTTGGGTTAAGGATCGCGTCGCAGGTAAGCCGCTGGCAAATGCATGTCCTCAAAAATAGGAAGGTCAACTAGATAACAATAAAGCCACCCTAGGGTGGCTTTTTGATTGCCGTGATGCGGTTTCGACACAGTTTTATTGGTTTAACTGACAAAGTGCCATAAAACCTTATTTCATTTGAGTTAGTATGTTTTAAACCAAATAAAGGTATTGCCAATCTCACAGAGGAGTAGGGAATGCAGACAACAAAGCCCGAGGTGGTGGATGTTAGTAATGATCCTCAAAACCCTTCTAGACGAAATCTACTTACATCTGGGGCAGCGGCATTAGGCGCTACTTTGTTGCCTGCTGGGATACAAAATGCAGATGCTCAATCGCATTCTGATAAGCCTGATCCAGTTGCACCAAATTCGCCTCCTGCTGGCTACAACATTCTTTTTGTTCTAGTAGATCAAGAGCATTTTTTCCCAAAGTGGCCGATGCCTGTTCCGGCTCGTGAAGCGATTAAGAAGAAAGCAATTACTTTTACGAATCACCAAGCAGCAACCATGCAATGTTCATCTGCACGTTCAGTGATTTATACAGGCCAACATATTCAGCATTCAGGCATTTTTGATAACCTTAATTTTTTATGGCAGCCTGATTTATCGCTCAAGGTAAAGACGATTGGACATCGCCTTCAAGAGCTGGGCTATCACTCTGCCTATCAAGGTAAATGGCACTTATCAGCCAATATGGATACAGTCAAGAAAGCCTATGACGCTCCGATGGATACCTATCGGAAGATCATTAAATCTTATGGCTTTGATGACTTCTTAGGCGTAGGCTGAACTGACCTGATTTTTAGTACCACCCTAGAAGAGAGGATTTTTGATAATCTTCACCTTAAAGGAGTGCTAAATATGGCAAAAGGTCAGCGTCTTAAACCCGAGCAAATCGTCACCTTATTGCGTCAAATCGATGTTTTAACCACCAATGGCAAAACCCTAGCCCAGGCTTGTAAAGAAGTGGGTACGGTTGAGCAAAGCTATTACCGTTGGCGCAAGATCTACGGCGGTATGAAAGTCGATCAGGCTCGTAAGTACAAAGATCTAGAGCTAGAAAATACCCGCTTAAAGAAGCTTGTTGCCGATCTCTCCTTGCGCGAGGTCATGCTTAAGGAAGTCATTAAGGGAAACTTCTAAGCCCTGCTAAACGCAAAACAGCTGCTCAGGTGTTGATGAATAAATACTCAACATCAGAGCGCTTAGCTTGTGAATTAGTGGGGCTATCCAGAGCAGCTTATCGTTATATGCCACTGCCTAAAGATGACGAAGAGCCCCTACGGGCTGAAGTCATCCGTATGGCGAGCACCTATGGCCGGTATGGTTATCGATTTATTGCTGGGATGATGCGTAATGCCGGCTGGGGACAAGCGACTACCGCCAAGGTAGCTCGTATCTGGCGGCAAGAGGGTCTGAAGATCCCACAAAAGCAACCTCCTAGAGGTAGGCTCTGGTTTAACGATGGCAGTTGTATGCGGCTTCGAGCCAACTATCCCAATCATGTTTGGAGTTATGACTTTGTGTTCATTAGAGATGCGTATGGTGGCAAGATCCGGATGCTCACCCTGATTGATGAGTTCACTAGAAAGTGTTTAACGATCCACTGCGCTAGAAGAATTGGATCGATCCAGGTGATTGAACAACTGGCCAACGCCATGATTGACAACGGTATCCCGCAATATATTCGATCGGACAATGGCCCAGAATTTATTGCTAAAGAGCTACGTAGTTGGTTATCTGGGGTTGGAGTGAAAACCGCTTACATTGAACCGGGTAGTCCTTGGGAGAATGGCTTTTGTGAAAGCTTTAATGGCACCTTCAGGGACAACCTTTTAGATGGGGAGATTTTCTATAGCCTAAAAGAAGCCCAGATCATCGTGGGAGAGTGGGTCAAGCATTACAACCATGTCAGGCCGCATAGTGCATTGGGTTACAGACCACCAGCACCTCAAACCCAAGTGCCCAAAATAATCCAGAATCAACCCATGTTGCTGCAATGATTTACTATAGAAAAACTCTCTTTGGTATTGGACCTAAATTGACAGCAGTTCAGTCTGAGAGCCATCCGCTTATAGGGATGAAGACTGCTAGCGTAATTAAGTAGGCTGTAATGCCGACACTCATATCGACGGCATTTACTCCCAATGTTTGAGCCATCTGGGGTAGTGCAGTGGTGATCACTGTGCCATCTAGGTTTTCCATAAAGAAGGCTGTAGCCACTATCAATGGAACAATATTTGATTTGTGTGCGGATGTATTCATATGCACATATTTTAGGATCTAATTGCATCAAGAATTGGGCTCATAATCCAATGAGGTTCACCGAGCCCGTGCTGGGTTAGTAATACGTTGGTGGTCGGCTGATGCATTCGCTGGGGATGGCTTGGAGTATGAAAAAATAATGGGTTTTTTCTAAGTTGCCTATAGTCGAGTCGGTTCCCCAGCATCCGCCATCCTGACCCATAACGACCCCATAGATCATCCATTGTTTCGATCAGTCACCGCATTCCATCCAACAAAAAGAAAAAGCCCCTAGATTTCTCTAGAGGCTTTTGTATAACTGGTGGGTCGGGCGAGATTCGAACTCGCGACTAAGGATGTCTAGGCCGTAAGTTGCCGCTGCTTAATAAGTTCGGCAGCAGGTATCCGTACTATCTTGCCATTAACTGTGGTCACGATTGCAGTATTGGTTTGGATTGCTAAGTCTATTGCTGCTTGACCTGCTCGTTGCATAGCGTAGTAGGATCCTGCGATATCGGGATCCGAAGAATTGCGAATGTCTTTGCTTGGTGTAGTCATGGCTAACCTTGATCTATTTGTTCGGGTGGTGTTTTGTCACCATTTAACAATACCCATGATTTTACAACTTTTTGATACTTTGGGAGATTCTCTAATCCTAGTCGATAGCGCCTACGAATGACTTCTTCAGGAATATTGTGCCCACCCTGTGCAACCCGCTCCGTTACGCGAGAGATTGCTAATTCAGGAGAGCTTAGCGCAATAAACCAGAGCTTAATTGTGTAGCCTAAGTCTTTCCACTCTTGAATGCGTTGTAGGTAATGGGTGCCAGATAAAGTAGTTTCAAATGCAAAGCTTTCGCCTGCTTTAGTATATTCATCCAATTCATTGAGCATCAAGCGAGCAGCCTTGAATGCAACGGATTCAGGATTAAATGGTGCTAATCCAGCTGCTATAAGATCAGCATTAATAAAGCGAAATGTATGGGCTTCTTGCGGTAAGAAGTTTTTGGCAAAAGTAGTTTTGCCAGCCCCATTGGGTCCTGCAATGATAATAATTTTTTTATTTATTGCAGACATCATTTGGGTTGATTTGCGGCATAACGTTGTTTGGTTTCTTCCAGAATTTGCGCAATACTCTTTTTGCCAGCAACATAGTCAGCGAGGTTTTGCTCTAACTGTTTAGTGGGTGTAATGTCTTCAATCCGAGCAGAGGCCACAGCACTAGAAACCTTATATTGGCGTACCTGAGATTGGGTTGAAGACTTTGTTGGCATGGATCTATTTTAGTGGCTCTAGATCTGCTTTCCTAGTCAAAAAATGGCCCTAAAACGGGAAGGGAAGGACTCTTTTTGATTAATATCTTGGGAAATAAAAAAGCCCCGCAAAAGCGAGGCTTAGTGATGCTGGTGGGTCGGGCGAGATTCGAACTCGCGACCAACGGATTAAAAGTCCGCTGCTCTACCGACTGAGCTACCGACCCGGTAAAACGGAAATTATAGCAAGACTTGTGACTTCGTCCTGAGCTCTTGCTGCTCCTGCCTTGTATAGCCCGATGCTTAGGAGTTCACCCGTCTGGCTACTGGCGGATTCTTCGAGAAATAATCTTTAATTCCCTTCAAAATGGCCTCAGCAATTCGGTCCTGATAGGCGTCATCATTGAGTCTGGCTTCCTCCTGGGGATTGCTAATAAAGGCAGTCTCGACCAGAATCGAGGGGATATCTGGGGCCTTGAGGACGGCAAAGCTGGCCTGCTCTACTTTGCCTTTGTGTAAGGCGGCAAAACCACCAATTTGCCTTAAAACCGAGTTGCCAACCTGAAGTGAGTCATTAATCTGCGCCGTGGTCGACATATCCAGTAAGAGATTGGCCACTTGCCGGTCTTGGGTTTTGATATTGATGCCACCAATCAGATCCGAAGCATTCTCTTTATTAGCCATCCATCTGGCAGTCGTGCTCGAAGCCCCCATTTGGGAGAGTGCAAAGACCGAAGCACCCTTGGCATCTCTTTCAATAAAAGCATCTGCGTGGATTGAAACAAATAAATCGGCTTGGACTGCGCGGGCTTTTTGCACTCGCACATGCAAGGGTACAAAGTAATCACCATCTCTGGTTAAAAAAGGGCGCATATAGTCTTCGCTCTCAATCTTTTGATTGAGGCGTTTGGCAATCGAAAGCACCACGTTCTTTTCTCTTGAGCCTGCTGCACCAATTGCACCAGGATCTTCGCCACCATGGCCGGCATCGATAGCAATCGTGATTAGACGTTTATATTTAGCGGCTGCCTTAGGGGTCTTCACATCCGGAATGGCCTGTGCAACTGGTGGACCTTTATCAGGCTTGCTTGCAAACTGGGCAATTTGGTCGATTTCTTCATTGGATTTAGCTAGGGCCTGCTCTTTGCGAGCACTACTTTTGACTAACTCCATTAAAGGGTCGGGCGGGGTAGTTGGGTAGAGATCAAATACCATGCGGTATTGGTACTCACCAATCGGGTCAAGGGTAAAGAGCTGCGGCTTAATTGGCTCTTTGAGATCAAAGACTAAGCGCACCACATTGGGTTGATATTGCCCAACCCGAATTTGTGAAACATAAGGATCATTGGGTTTGACTTTGGCAACGATGTCTTTGAGGGTGGAATTGAGTTCCAGGTTTTGGACATCCACTACCAATCGATCTGGGTTAGTTAATACTTGCTGCGTAATGGGTAGTGGAGTATCTGACTCGAGTGTTATGCGGGTGTAGTCTTCAGAGGGCCACATCCGTACACCCAGAATCTTGGCGCCCCAAGCGATCTCAATTTCTCCTAAGAGGAGCACAAAGCCTAGGAGCTTGGCCGAAGTCTTGAGATGCAGTCTTCTTGAGAGATTGGCAGGGTTAGAGTGCTTCATGTGGATGCTAGATTTGCTCTAGTAATTGCTTGCCAGCAGTACTTTTGGCATTCAGGCTAATGACTCTCTCAGCCTCGGTGTCACCAGCGGTCAAGGTCATTACGAGATCAAATGACGGTAAAGTATTCTCTGCCTTCTCGGGCCACTCAATTAAACACAATCCTGGTGTATCAAAGTACTCAGCAAAGCCTGCCTCTTGCCACTCGAGCGGAGAGCGCATGCGATAGAGATCAAAGTGATAGATGGTGACGGGTTTTTGATCAATCTGGATTGGATAAGGTTCACAGAGGGTATAGGTGGGACTCTTCACCTTCCCCATATGTCCTAGCCCTTGAATGAGATAGCGTGCAAAAGTGGTTTTGCCAGCCCCTAGATCACCCTCTAGAGCAAGATTGAGGTGAGCGCTTGGATTGGCTGTCCAGATCTTAGCGATGGCTTTGCCTAGACCCTGAGCGAGGGTCGCAGTCTCGCTTTCTTGCCTACAATGCTTTATCTGGGTTTGGCTCTGTGTCATGGTATTTGCCTAGTTTATTCAATTATTGCGCTACATTCTGAATTCATGAGTTCAACTTCATCTGCCCCCTCTGCCTTGGATAGTGCTCAGCTATCGTCCCTACGCCAATGGCTTGATGGCGAGGCTAAGGCTATTGGTTTTGATGATGTCCGTGTGACCGATACCCATTTGGGGGATGCTACTGAGAAGTTACGAGAGTGGCTCGCTGCAGGGCGCCATGGCCACATGGAGTACATGCAACGCCATGCTGCGCTGCGTTCGGATCCCCAACTGCTCTTGCCTGGGACAACCCGTGTGATTTGTGTGCGCATGAATTATGTGCCACCCGAAGTGAATTTTGATCATGAGTGGCAGCGTCTTGCTCAGTCAGATCAAGCAGTGATCTCTATCTATGCACGAGGTCGTGACTATCACAAGATCTTGCGCCAACGCTTACAAGAGTTTGCAAAGGCCATTGAGGCCAAGATTGGTTCTTTTGGGTATCGCGTTTTTACTGATTCTGCGCCACTCATGGAAGTCGAGTTAGCTCGCAAAGCAGGATTAGGTTGGCGCGGTAAACATACTTTATTGCTCAACCGAGAAGCGGGCTCGACTTTTTTCTTAGGCGAGATCTTGGTTGATATCCCTTTGCCACTTGACGCAGCAATCGAAGAGCATTGTGGTAGCTGTAGTGCATGCATTGATATCTGTCCGACACAAGCGATTACAGCGCCGTATGCCCTGGATGCAAGACGGTGCATCTCTTATTTGACGATTGAGAACCCCGACGTTATACCGATAGAGTTTCGTAAGGCGATGGGAAATCGCGTCTATGGCTGCGATGACTGCCAACTGATCTGCCCTTGGAATAAATTTGCCCAGCGCAGTGCCTTGCCTGATTTTGCTGCGCGCCACGGCTTGGGTAGCGCCTCATTACTGGAGTTGTGGTCATGGACAGAAGCTCAGTTTGAGCAACGCCACGAGGGTAGTGCGATTCGGCGCATTGGCTATACAAAGTGGCGTCGCAATTTAGCAGTTGCCCTGGGTAATGCATTGAGCTCGGGTATATCTGAAGATGAAAAAGAGGATATTCGGAAAGCGTTGGTTGCCGCATTGGATATAGCTGCTGATACACCGCCACTCGTCATTGAGCATATTGAGTGGGCCTTGGCTCAGTCGAGTCACTCGACATAAACCCTCTTACAATAGTGCCATGTCATCACCCCAGCAGCCCTATATAGATCCTGGTGAGTTGCCTCTCGAAGAGTCAGTCTCTGAGCGCTTTAAGAATCGTCAGGACGCATTTCGTACTGGGCTCAAGAATGCTGCTGGCGCACCTGCAATCGTTTTGTTTGCCGGTATGGTGGGTTTCGGGGCAATGGGTAAAACCAGCGGCCTGGATATGTGGTTTCCAGCGCTCACCACCTTGTTCATGTTTGCCCTACCGGGGCAGGTGGTTCTGATGGAGATGGTGCTCAGCGGCGCTGCTGTATTTCCAATTATCTTAGCAGTCACATTGACCTCCACGCGCTTTATTACTATGACGGTCTCTTTGTTTCCGCAGCTAGATGATCGGGACCGAAATAAAAATCTCTACGCCTCCGTGCATCTATTGGCTATGACTGCGTGGGCTATTTCAATGCGGGAGTTTTCAAGTATTGAAGCGAAGCATCGTCTGAGTTATTTTGTTGGCTTTGGTTTGGTCTGTTGGTTAATTAGTATCCCTGCAACGATCTTAGGTTACTACTTAGCTGCACTCGTACCAACTGCTGTAACGCTTGGGCTTGTCTTTATCAACCCCTTATTTTTCTTATTAACTTTTGCAGAGGTTAAGCCCTGGATCAATCGCATTGCGATTGGCTTAGGCTGCATCTTGGGCCCGATCTTTTATTTTGTTGACCGCGATACCAGCTTACTCGCCTCAGCAGTCATTGCTGGAACGATTGCCTACTATATTGATCGCAAAGTCTTGCGCAAGAAGCCAGGGGTGATCGACTAATGCATAACATATTGAGCGGTTGGTCTTTGGGGATTGCGCTGATTGGTGCTTGTGTTGGCACTTATATCTGCCGGGCGATTGGCGTTCTCCTCTCGAGCCACATACATCAAGATAGTGAGATTTTCCGTTGGCTCTCGGCAGTAACTTATGCAATGGTAGCGGCCTTAACGATACGCTTGATCTTATTGCCGGTCGGCTTGCTAGAAACCGTACCAATTGGGATTCGGATTCTGATTTGCCTATTGAGCTTGGGGCTTACTCTCTATAGGCCTGGACGTTTCCTAACCCCAGCTTTATTTCTGGGGACTTTGCTGATGATTCTTTATGGAGTCATTCACTAAAGCTATTGAGAGCTACTGCAAATGCGCCGCCAGAATTTTGGCAATATGCACCGCATCTCTTTTTGTGCCGTCGGTAATTTGATGGCGACAACTTGTACCATCTGCGACTACCCAGCTATCAGGTGACTTTCTGATGGCAGGTAGAAGACTCATCTCCGCCATTTGTTTCGATACAGTAATGTGCTCACTCTCATAACCAAAGCTACCTGCCATACCGCAGCATGAAGACTCAATGAGCTCTGGATTAGCATTGGGAATGAGCTTAAGAAGTTCTAGCGCAGGAGTCACAGCAGCAAAGGCTTTTTGGTGACAGTGACCATGAAAGAGTACAGGTCGAGTTGCTGCCTTCAGGTTCAGAGTGAGCTTGTTGTCTTTCACTTGCGCTGCTAAGAATTCTTCTAAGAGTTGTGCTTGTTTGCTCACCGTGACAGCCCTATCACCCAAGCCCATCACCAAGGCTTCATCCTTGAGAGTAAAAAGACAAGAGGGTTCTAAACCAATAATCGGAATACCGGCTTGCGCATAGGGCGCTAAGTAATAAACTAGTTCGCCTAATGTCTCTTTGGCTTGATCGACCATGCCTGCTGCAAGGTAGGTGCGACCACAACAAAATTCTTTTGAGCAGTGACTGCTTGAGCTTGTTTTGGCCTGAGTGGTTTTCTGTGGGATATGAACTCGATATCCAGCAGCCGTCAGTACTTGAATGGCTGCCTTCAAGTTCTCATTCTCAAAATAGGCATTAAAGGTATCTGCTAGGAGTACAACACCTTTCCCATCTTGATTGAGTTCTGCCGGACTGTATTGCAACTTTTGCAGAATAGCTTTGTCATTCCAGAGAGTCTCTTTTTTCCAGATCGGCAAACTTCTCTGTGCAGAGATACCCATCAGCCACTCTTGAAGCTTCGCTACTGGAGGCAAGTGATTGCGCAGATTGAGCAAGGTAGGAAAACCGGGGATATTGCTGATGATGGGCGCGTACTTCGGTAGGGCTGCTACCAACCAATCACGCATAGTATGGCCAACTCTTTTCTTGTATGCATGCAAGAACTCGATTTTCATCTTGGCCATATCCACACCGGTTGGGCATTCACGGCGACAGGCTTTGCAGCTCACGCACAGATCCATGACTTCTTTAATCGCATCGCTGCCTAATGGCGAGTGCTCATCTTGGGTATCTAGTTGATTCGATAGAGCGAGTCGTAAGGTATTGGCGCGACCGCGGGTGAGGTCTTTTTCATCGCGGGTCACGCGGTAGCTAGGGCACATCACGCCGGCATCAAATTTACGGCAGTGACCATTGTTATTACACATCTCAACTGCTTTGGCTAAACCGAGTGCAGGATCACCACCGCTACCTGCTGTGGTAATTTCTTCTGTCACCGGATTATTTTGTACATTCCAGGCTGACCAATCTAGGCTGGGTTTGAGAGGAATAACTTTGTAATTCGGTGGGAAGCGGAAATAGCTTGCATCATCCATCTTGGGAGGATTGATGATCTTGCCTGGGTTAAATAAATTACTGGGATCAAATGCGTGCTTGATTTGAGCTAAGGCCTCGGTGATCTTCGGACCAAACTGCCATGAGATCCACTCGCCGCGACACAGACCATCACCATGCTCACCGCTATAAGCCCCCTTATATTTCCGTACCAGCTCAGAAGCCTCTTCTGCCACTGCGCGCATTTTCTGAGCGCCATCACGTCGCATATCTAGAATCGGACGAACGTGCAAAGTACCTACTGATGCATGGGCATACCAAGTGCCGCGTGAGCCATATTTTGCAAAGACATCGGTAAGAGCTTGGGTGTATTCAGCAAGAGACTCGAGTGGAACAGCACAATCTTCAATAAAGCTAACAGGCTTACCATCACCCTTTAGACTCATCATGATATTGAGGCCAGCCTTACGCACTTCCCATAAATTCTTTTGCATATTTGCATCAGGCATTGGCACAACCGAACCGGGCAGACCGAGATCACCCAACAGGGTTTGAAGGCTCTTGAGTTTCTCAAGCAGAGGTGCTTGTGACTCACCGGAAAACTCGACCAAGAGAATCGCCTCTGGTGTCCTGTCTTGTGAATCAATTAAAGCAGTTTCAATGGTTTTCTTAAAACTGGGATTGGTCCGCGCTAGATCAATCATGGTGCGATCCACTAGCTCTACTGCGGTGGGGCCCAGCTTGACAATATGCTGAGCACTATCCATGGCCTTATAAAAACTGGCAAAGTTCACGACGCCTAAGACTTTGTGTTGGGGTAGTGGGGCGAGTTTGAGTTTAAGAGATTTAAAGTAAGCTAAGCTTCCTTCACTACCAACGAGCAGGTGCGATAAATTAACACTGCCATCTGGGTTATAAGGTAGTTCACTTTGGGGGTGAAAGACATCCAGGTTGTACCCTGCAACGCGTCTCATCACTTTTGGGAAGTGTGCCTCGATCTCAGGTTGTAACTGATTAGCAAGACCTTGTACAAATTGACCAAGTTGTTTCGCTTTACCAGTACTGCTTGCAAAGTTACCAAATTGCGCAATGCTGCCATCAGCCAACCACGCATCGATCCCTAAAACGTTATGCACCATATTGCCGTAAGCAATTGAGCGACTACCACACGAATTATTTCCTGCCATGCCACCAATCGTTGCTTGTGCCGATGTGGATACATCCACTGGAAACCACAAGCCATGTTTTTTGAGTTCGGCATTGAGATGGTCTAAGACCATGCCCGGTTCAACTTCAGCAATACCTTTTTCAGGATCAATCTGCAGACTTTTACGAAAGAAGTGGGTGTTATCGAGCACCAAGGCAATGCCTGTGGTCTGACCGCATTGACTAGTCCCGCCTCCGCGAGGAAGGATCGGGATCTGATGTTCCCTGGCAATTGCTAAGGCTGCCTCAATGTCGCTGGCGCTCTCAGGAATGACCACACCCAGTGGAAATTGCTGATAAATCGAGGCATCAGTAGCATAGCGGCCCCGGCTTGGGGTATCAGTCAACACCTGGCCACGGATATTTTTCCGTAACTGGGAGATGATTTGAGGGGATAGGGTTGAATTGGTGCTCATATAACAAGGTATGGGAAAATGTATTAAAACATTGTTTTTCAATAAAAATTACAGAACAAGAGACTAAAAATGCTAAAACTGGACTCTCACCCTTCAGGGCGACACTTTTTACATATTCCAGGCCCCAGCCCGGTGCCAGGTCGTGTGCTGCGTGCTATCAGCTATCAAACGATTGATCACCGCGGCCCTGAGTTTGGTGAGTTTGGTAAAGCTGTATTGAGCAATATTAAAAAGATTTTCAAAACCGAGCAGCCTGTCATCATTTACTCTGCTTCAGGAACGGGTTCATGGGAGGGTGCATTGGTAAACGTACTCAATCCTGGTGACAAAGTCCTCTTTTATGAAACTGGTCAGTTTGCTAATTTATGGCGCGCACTCGCAACTCGCTTAGGTTTACATCCTGAAGTCGTTGGTAAACCTGGTCAAGATACTTGGCGTTGGGGTGTTGATGCTGCAGTGATCGAAGAACGTTTGCGCAAAGATACGGGCCATGAAATTAAAGCAGTTTGTGTGGTGCATAACGAAACCTCTACTGGCGTGACTTCCAATATTGCTGCGGTACGTAAAGCGATTGATGATGCCAAACATCCTGCCTTATTATTGGTTGATAGCGTCTCTGGTTTAGGCGCTGCTGATTTTGAGCATGATAAGTGGGGCGCTGATGTCACCATCTCTGGATCACAAAAAGGTTTAATGCTGCCACCTGGAATTGGTTTTAACGCTTTATCTCCTAAAGCGATTGAAGCAAGTAAGCACAATAAGATGCCCAAAGCTTATTGGGCCTGGGATGAAATCATCGAATCTAATAAAAATGGCTACTGGCCAACTACTCCCAGTACCAATCTGATGTACGGCTTGCATGAAGCGATGGACATGATGTTGGCTGAAGGCTTGGATAATATTTTTGCCCGTCACCAGCGATTAGCCGAGGCTTGCCGTCATGCCGTGGCTGCGTGGGGCTTAGAGAACCAGTGTTTAGATCAAGATACCTACTCTCCAGTGCTCACTTGTATCGCCACACCAGAAGGTTTGGATGCCGATGCATTACGTAAACATGCCCTCGAGAAATTTAATCTTTCATTGGGCACCGGTTTAGGCAAAATCAAAGGTAAGGCTTTCCGTATTGGCCACCTAGGTGATTGCAATGAACTTAGCTTGATGGCCGCCTTAAGTGGCGTTGAAATGAGTTTTGGCGCGATGGGTTACAAACCCAAAGCGAGTGGCGTAGTCGCTGCCCAAGAGTTCTTAAAATAATTTGTATTGCTAATAATCTAGTTAAAAAGATAGAAAGAGAAAATCATGTTAGCTTCTAAACCTTACCTGACCCAAGCTGATGCACAAAAGATTTTGGATGCAGCTAATAAATATGCAGCAGATAATAATTTTGCTGTAACCATTGCAGTTTGTGATGACGGTGGCCACTTACTCGGATTAATTCGTCGTGATGGTTGCGCACACATCTCCTCTTATATTGCTCAAGAGAAAGCGCGTACTGCTGCAATGGGTAAGCGTGAGACTCGGGTTTATGAAGAAATTATTAATAATGGCCGTACCGCTTTTGCATCCGTTCCCCATAGCATGGGAATGTTAGAGGGTGGAGTCAATATCGAGGTAGATGGTTTTACCATCGGCGCAGTCGGCGTTTCCGGCGTTAAATCGACTGATGATGCGGCTACTGCAAAAGCCGGTATCGCAGCCATCCTGTAAGTTACTTTGACAAATATCCCTACCGAAACTCCTGCTGAACCCGCTCCCCAAGCAACGATTACTTTTGCTGACTTTGGCTTAGATCCGCTCATCCAAAAAGCGGTATCTGAGCAGGGCTACACCATTCCTACACCTATTCAAGCGCAAGCCATTCCCCATGTTTTATTGGGGCAAGATCTGATGGGCGCTGCCCAGACCGGTACAGGCAAAACTGCCGCATTCGTATTGCCTATTATTCAGCGCATTTTGCGTCATGCAAGCAGTAGCGCTTCACCGGCTAGACATCCCATTCGGGCCTTAGTTCTGACGCCGACTCGCGAGTTAGCAGTGCAGGTTGCAGAAAATGCAGCGAACTATTCTCGTCACACCGATTTACGTTCAGCCGTAGTCTATGGTGGCGTGGATATGAAAGAGCAAGTCGCTACTTTGCGTGGGGGTATTGAGATTTTGATTGCCACGCCTGGTCGTCTCTTGGATCACATTGGCTCTAAAGTGGCCAACCTCTCTCAAGTAGAGCTCTTAGTATTAGATGAAGCGGATCGGATGCTGGATATGGGTTTCTTACCCGATCTACAGCGCATCATCAATTTGATTCCAGCACAGCGTCAAACTTTATTGTTCTCAGCTACTTTCTCGCCAGAGATTAAAAAACTGGCACAGAGTTATTTGCGCAATCCCGTGACGGTTGAAGTTGCGAGACAAAATGCTGCTGCCGATACCGTGCGCCAAGTGATTCATATGGTGCGATCGGGGGATAAAGAAAAAGCGATTGTGAAGATTTTGGCGTCGCGGACAGAACAAGGTTTATCCCGTCAGTGCATTATCTTTACCAATAGCCGGATGGGTTGTGGCAGATTGGCACGGGCTCTAGAGCGTGACGGCATCAAAGCTGGTGCGATTCATGGTGATAAGAGCCAAGGCGAACGCACTTTAACTTTGGATGCCTTTAAGTCTGGCGCAATTGAAGCCTTGGTTGCAACCGACGTAGCAGCACGTGGCTTAGATATTCCGGCGATGCCGTGTGTGATTAATCACGAATTACCATTTAATGCTGAAGACTTTATTCACCGGATTGGCCGCACCGGACGTGCGGGCAGTACTGGTGATGCGATTGCTTTAGTTGACGAGAGTGAAAAACGTTTGCTCGACGATATCGAGAAGTTAATGAAGCGCAAGTTAGATATTGTTCCATTGCCTAATATCGATATTCCTGGCGGTCAGGAATCTGACTATGAGCCTAGACATCGGTCGCCTCGATCGACTCGTGAGACTTCTCAGAGATCGTATTCAACACCGAAACCATCGCCAGCTGCTGCTGATCCTTTCTTTTCTATGCCTTATGAATCTTCAAAGACAGTCAATCAAGCAGAAAATATGGATGCTCAGCCAGAAGTCAAAAAAGTGGGCATTGTTCCAGCCAAAGCTCCAGTAGGCGCCTTGCTCGGCGGTTTTAAGAAGAAGTAAATCAGCAGTACCGGTCTTTCCAATTAGCCGTAGCTGCTACTAAGAACGCATGAATGCTGTGAAATCTCTCTTTAGTCACCGCTTGTAAACCCAAATGATTGGCCGCTTGCTCCAGCGCTTTGAGGGCATGAGTAGGGGTGCTGGTATCGATGGCGCTGGCGAGAGTTTG